>Ga0256405_10001025_pt1 | contig 83003 bp, 74 predicted proteins | sample RumenRJG_02DNA_FD_189096 | JGI IMG/M metagenome (GOLD analysis project Ga0256405, IMG submission 189096) | Bovine rumen microbial communities from Lethbridge, Alberta, Canada - RJG_02 | ecosystem: Host-associated > Mammals > Digestive system > Stomach > Rumen | place: Canada: Alberta... | reverse complement strand
AAAAGCTGGCAGAATGGAGTTGGAAGAACTCCTTTATGCATCTCTTTTTCTCTCTTTTTCCCCCTGTTTATGCCGAAGTCCCCGCTTTCGTCTAACGAAAACAGGGACTTCTTTGACACTCTGACAAGGCCGCGCCCGGATGGGCGCGGCCCTGCTTGTGGAATTATTTTTTCTCCTCGTCGAAGATCTCACTCATCTCGGCGGAGAAGTCGAAGCGGTCGGCGGCGTTCGAGAGATCGTACTCGATGCGGGTGGGCTTGGCCTTCTCCTGCTCCCGGCGGCGGGCCTCGGCCCGCTTGCGGGCCTTGAGATGCATCTTGCGCAGTCTGCGGTAGCGGGAGACCAGGATGATATACAAAATCGCAAAGAGCAGCAGCACCGCGAGGATGCCGATGACCCACGGCCTGGAGACGATCTCCGCCAGGCGCTGGGTCAAAAAGGCGTTGCGGCTGAGCTCGATGGCGGAGGAGTTGATGAGGCGGGTGGAGCCCAGCAGCTCGCCCCCGGCCCAGATGCGCACTTCGCCCAGCACGGAGCCCGCGGCCAGCGGCGCCGTCAGCGTGTCGTTGTACAGCACCACCTCCCGGCGGATGTCCTCGTCGCTGAGCTCGTTGGGCACCAGGGCGCGGATCTCCTCGGCGGGCTTGAGCATGGCCACGGTCTCCCCGTCGGCCAGCTCCACGTCCTGCCGCTCCACCACCTCGTTGGCGGTGAGCAGGGTGCGGTAGGAGAAGTTGTCAAAGCCCCAGTCGTAGAGGGTGCGGCTGTCGATGAAGTTGTAGTAATCCTCGATCTGGGCGTTCAGGGCGCCGTCACAGCCCATGGCCACGGCCAGCAGCCGCACGTCGTCCCGCTTGGCGGTGGAGATGAGGCAGTAGCCCGCGGCGCGGGTGTAGCCGGTCTTGCCGCCGCTGGCCCCCTCATAGAGGTAGCGGCCGCCGTTGGAGTAAATGGAGGTGATGTTGATGAGGGCGTTGGAGTTGCCGATGGGCTCGCCGGCGTTGATGGCGGTGTTCTCCGGCAGGTAGGAGGTGGTGTTGGAGATCTCCATGAACAGGGGGTACTTCATGGCCTCGGCAAAGATGATGTACTGGTCATAGGCCGAGCTGTAGTGGTTCTCGGCGGGCAGACCGTTGGTGTTCATGAAGTGGGTGTGGGTGCAGCCCAGGGACTCGGCCTTCTGGTTCATCAGATCCACAAAGCCGGAGATGCTGCCGGCCAGGTACCGGCCGATGATGTTGCAGCCCTCGTTGGCCGACTGGAGCATGGCGCAGTAGAGCAGATCCTTCATGGACACCTGCATGCCCGGCACGATGCCGGAGGTGCTGGAGTCGTCCTCCATGCCCTGGCGGCAGTCGTCCTGGGCGGTGACCATGTCCGTGAGACTGACGCGGCCGGCGTCCAGCGCCTCCAGCGCCAGCAGCACGGTCATCACCTTGGTGAGACTGGCGGGGGCCCGCTCCTCGTTTTCGTTATAGGCGTAGAGAACCTTGCCCGAATTCAGGTCTGCCAGGACCGCCGCCTTGCCGTTGAGCTCCGGCGGCTCCAGGGCCCAGGCCCCGGGGGCGGCGAAGGAAAAGACCAGGCAGAGAAGCAGGACAAGGGGAAAAATTCTGAATTTTTTCATTTTGCTCTCCCGTTTTCTCAGGATTATGGTATGATAAGGAAGCGAAAAAGCTTCGATGCGGAAAGTGCTTCCCCGCTTCCGAAAAGTCGTATTTGATATTATACCGGTTTTCCGAAGAAAAAGCAACTGTGAACTCTTCGCCCGGTTTCGGCCCGCTTCGACCGGACCGCGGCTTCGCCCCGGAAGACAGAAAGGTTTTTTATGAACAAGCTGACGTCCCTCCGCCGGCTGCTCCCGGCCGCCGCCCTCGTCCTGCTGCTGGCCCTGCTGGCGCCCATGCTTCTTCTGGGCCGCTATGCTGTGCCCGGCGCGGACGACTATACCTACGGCGCCGCGGCCTATCATGCGCTCCGCGCCGGCGCCCCCGCCTGGCGGGCGATCCCGGCGGCGGCCGGGGTGGCCCGGGACGCCTGGTTTGACTGGCAGGGCACCTTCTCCGCCATCTTTCTGATGGCGCTCCAGCCCGCCGTGTTTGCCGACGGGCTCTACGCCCTGACCCCCTGCATCATGCTGTTTTTCCTGCTGTTGGGCATCTTCTCCTTAAACCGCGCCCTCTATGCCGATGCGTTCGGCATGCCGCGCGGCGACGCCGCGGTGCTCTCCTGCGTCCTCTGCCTGCTGTGCACCCAGCTGCTGCCCTCCCCGGTGCAGGCCTTTTTCTGGTATAACGGCGCGGTGTACTATGTGGTGTACTTCGGCCTGTCCCTGGCCGCCATGGCCCTGGCCATCCGGCTGGTGCAGCGGGGCGGCGCGGGCCGGACGCTTCTCCTCTCCCTGCTGGCCGTCTTCCTCGGCGGCGGCAACTACGTCACCGCCCTCCACTGTGCGATCCTGGGCGTGACGGCGCTGGTGCTGACGGCGCTGTGCCGGACGCCGGGGCGCCGGCGCCTCTGGCTGCCGGTGCTGCTGCTTCTGGCGGCCTTCCTCTTCAGCATCGCCGCCCCCGGCAACGCGGTGCGGCAGGCGTCCATCCGGCCCGGCCCCGGGCCCGCGGCCTCGGTCCTGCTCTCCTTCCGCCTGGCGGCGCGTTATGCCCTTGGCTGGTTCACGCTGCCCTTTGCGGCGGTCATGATGGCCCTGGCGGTATTTCTCTGGCCCCATGCAAAAAGGGCGGACTTTTCCTTCCGCTTTCCCGCGCCGGTGACGGGCTATTCCTTCTGCCTGCTCTCCGCCATGTTCACCCCGCCCGTCTACGCCTCCGGCACGCCGGGGGACCTGCGCCTGGTGAACATCATCTATTTTGCCTTTGTCTGCCTCTTTGCGCTGAATCTGTTCTACTGGCTGGGCTGGGCCGCCCGCCGGCGGCGGGAGGGGAAGCTCCTCCGGTCCCGCGTTTTTGAACGTTTTCGTTCCATAAAGGCCGCGCCCGCTGTCCTTTCCATCTTTCTGGCGCTTTTCGTCGGCTTTTCCTTTTTGCTGCATCTGCGGCACGACGGGCTGACCTCCCCGGGCGCCCTGGGGCTGATGCGCTCCGGCGAGGCCCAGGCCTTCCGGGCCTGCGCCGACCGGCGGCTGGAGGTGCTGGAGGACCCGCAGATCCGCGACGCGGAGCTGGAGCCTTTCCCGTCCCAGCCCTATCTGCTGTATTTTGACGACATCGCCGAGGACCCGGAGGAGTGGATCAACGTGGCCATGAGCCGCTACTACGGGAAGGACTCCGTGCGCCTTGCGCCCTGAACGCCCCACGGAAGGAGAATCACCATGAAAATTCTTGTTGTCGACGATGAAAAGCTCCTGGTCAAGGGCATCAAATTCAATCTGGAAAACGAGGGCTACACCGTGGACGTCTGCTACGACGGGGAGACCGCCGTGGCCATGGCCCAGGCGGAGGAATACGCCCTGATCATCCTGGATCTGATGATGCCGAAGAAGGACGGGCTGCAGGCCTGCCAGGAGATCCGCAGCTTCTCCACCGTGCCCATCATCATGCTCACCGCCCGCAGCGAGGACGCGGACAAGCTGATGGGCTTTGAGTCCGGCGCGGACGACTACGTCACCAAGCCCTTCAACATTCTGGAGCTCAAGGCCCGGGTGCGGGCCCTGATCCGCCGGGCCTCCATCGCCGCGCCCGCCGCCCGGGACGGCGCGCCCCTGCGCTGCGGCCACATCTCCCTGGACGAGAAGAGCCGCAGCGCCTTCAAGGATGAACAGCCCGTGGAGCTGACCATGAAGGAATTTGACCTGATGCTCTTCCTGATGAAAAACCCCGGCAAGGTTTTCTCCCGGGAGAATCTGCTGGACCTGGTCTGGGGCTACGACTATCTGGGCGACACCCGCACCGTGGACGTGCATGTGCGCCGCCTGCGGGAGAAGCTGGAGCTGGACCCCGCGCGGCCGCGCCACATCGTGACCAAGTGGGGCGTGGGCTACTACCTGGCGGAGTGAGCCCATGGGAAAACGATGGATCAACACCGGCAGCATCCGCTTCCGGTTCTTCTCCTTCATCGGGGCGCTGCTGCTGATCCTGCTGCTGCTGCTGAATCTCTACCCCTACGTCACGGCCCGGGACGCGGTGTACCAGGAGAAGGAGCGCAGCATGGAGAGCCGCGCCGTCTCCCTGGCGGCGGCTCTGGGGGCCCTGTCCCGCCCGGACGAGGAGAGCGTGGCGGAGGTGCTGCGCCTGCTGGACGTGCGGGATTATGACCGGGTCGTGTGCGCGGATCTGGCGGGCCATGTGATCTACGACTCCGCCGGCGGCGAGGCGCTGCCGGGCGATCTGGAGACCGCCCGCGGCGGCAAGACGGTGTTCCGCTCCTCCCTGCGGGAGGACGGCTTTCACAGCAGCTACGCCATCCCCGTGGCCGCCCAGGGCACCCTCACCGGCGCCGTCTACCTGCACGAGACCGACGTCGAGCGCGGCGACATCCTCCACCGGATGCAGTTTCAGATCCGCACGGTGAGTCTCATCATCGCGGCGGCGGCCCTGGTCATGGCCGCCTTCTACTCCGGCACGGTGCTGCGCAAGTTCCAGGAGCTGTCGGCCTCCATGCGCATCGTGGCCGGCGGCAACTACCGCCATCGGATGCAGACCTCCGGCACGGACGAGGTGGCGGAGCTGGGCAACGAGTTCAACGAGCTGACCGAGCGTCTGGAGGACACCGAGCGCCAGCGCCAGCAGTTTGTGGCCGACGCCTCCCACGAGCTGAAGACCCCGCTGGCCTCCATCCGCCTGCTCTCCGACAGCATCGTACAGACGGAGAACATGGACGTGGACACCATCCGGGAATTCGTCACCGACATCGGCAACGAGGCCGAGCGCCTGCAGCGCACCACGGAAAAGCTGCTGGCCCTCTCCCGGCTGGACGACGACATCCAAGTGGTGCCGGAGCCGGTGGACGTCAAGCAGGTGGCGCTGGACGCGCTGGTCCTCCTGCGGCCGCTGGCAAGTGAGCGCCAGGTGCACATCACCAGCTTCCTCGACGACGGCTGCGTGGCGCTGGCCACCGTGGACGACATGTTCCACATCGTCTTCAACCTCATCGAAAACGCCATCAAATACAACGTGTCCGGCGGCACGGTGAACGTGACCCTCCACGCCGTGGAGGAGACCGTGGTCTTCACCGTGGAGGACACGGGCATCGGCATCCCGGAGAGCGAGCGCTTCAACATCTTCAACCGCTTCTACCGGGTGGACAAGGCCCGCTCCCGGGAGGCAGGGGGCAGCGGTCTGGGCCTGAGCATCGTGCACGACGCGGTCCGGGCCCACGGCGGCAGCATCGCGGTCGGCCCAAATCAGCCGCAGGGTTCGCGCTTTATCGTGAGCTTCCCGCGCTTCAACATAGAAAGGACATAAGAACGCATGAACAACATCGCAAGAATCCGTGAAGAACTTGTCCGCCGGGATCTGGACGCCGTCCTGGTCACCGACGAGAAAAACCAGCGCTATGCCGCGGGCTTCCCCTTTACCGACGGGGCCGTGCTGGTGGGTCGGGAGAAGGCCTTCCTGATCACCGACTCCCGCTACATCGAGGCAGCCGAAAAGGCCGCGGACGACCTGGTCACCGTCCGGCTCTTCGACCGGGAGCACCCGCTGACCGCGCGGCTGAAGGAGGCGCTGGCGGAGACGGGCGCCGGGAAAATCGCCGCCGAGGACGAGAAGCTCAGCCACGCGGGGTATCTGGGCTGGGAAAAGCGCCTGGGGCTCACGCTCCTGCCCGCCGGAGATCTCTTCACCCGGCTGCGCGCCGTCAAGAGCGAGGCGGAGATCGCCTCCATGATCCGCGCCCAGCGCATCAGCGAGCAGGCCCTGGAGGAAACCCTGCACATCATCCGCCCCGGCATGACCGAGCGGGAGGTGGCGGCGGAGCTGGTCTACCGCATGCTGCGCCACGGCTCCGAGGGCAACTCCTTTGACCCCATCGTGGTCACCGGCGCCAAGACCAGCATGCCCCACGGCGTGCCCGGGGATGAGGTCATCCGGGAGGGCGACTTTGTGACCATGGACTTCGGCTCTCTCAAGGACGGCTACTGCTCCGACATGACCCGCACCGTGGCCGTGGGCCACGCCACCGACGAGATGAAGAACGTCTACGACATCGTGCTCAAGGCGCAGCTGACCGGCATCGCCGCGGCCAGGGCCGGGGTCCTGGGGAGGGACATCGACGGCGCGGCCCGCAAGGTCATCGCGGACGCGGGCTACGGCCCGTACTTCGGCCACGGCTTCGGCCACTGCCTGGGCCTGGACATCCATGAGTGGCCCATCGCCGGTCCCTCCGGGAACGTCCCCATGCCCGCGGGCTGCCTCTCCTCCGCCGAGCCCGGCATCTATCTGCCCGGAAAGTTCGGCGTGCGCATTGAGGATGTGATGATCATCCGCGAAAACGGCGCCGAGGTCATCACAAAGGCCCCGAAGACGGAATTGATCGTGCTGTGAGAATTAGTACTTGCAAAATGCGCGCGTATCCTGTAAAATGTCTGAGATAACTGTATTAAACTTACTTTCGGGAGGTCCCTTTATATGATTACTGCTGGCGATTTCAGAAACGGCGTTACCTTTGAGATGGACGGCCAGGTCATGCAGGTCGTCGAGTTTCAGCACGTCAAGCCCGGCAAAGGCGCGGCTTTCGTCCGCACCAAGATGAAGAACGTCATCACCGGCGCCGTGACCGAAACTTCCTTCAACCCCACCGCGAAGTTCGAGAATGCCACCGTCGACCGCATGACCATGGAGTACCTGTACAACGACGGCGATCTCTACTACTTCATGAACCCCGAGACCTATGACCAGGAGCCGGTCAACGCCTCCGTTCTGAACGACAACTTCAAGTTCGTCAAGGAGAACATGGAGTGCACCATCTACTCCTACAAGGGCAAGGTCTTCAACGTGGAGCCCCCCTTCTTCGTGGAGCTCGAGGTCACCGAGACCGACCCCGGCTTTGCCGGCAACACCGCCACCAACGCCACCAAGCCCGCCACCGTCGAGACCGGCGCCGAGATCAAGGTGCCCCTCTTCATCGAGCGCGGCGAGAAGATCAAGATCGACACCCGCACCGGCGAGTATCTGTCCAGAGCCTGATCTTCGGACAAGAGAAAAACGGGGAGGCTGCGGTCTCCCCGTTTTTTATACAGAAGGAATGGAACGATTCGAGAACTGGAGGTTATCATCATGACAGTTGTGGAAAAGGCAGCGTATTTGAAGGGTCTGACCGAGGGCCTCGGCATCGACCCCCAGTCCACGGAGGGCAAGCTCTGGGCCGCGCTCAACGATCTGCTGGCCGATATGGCGCACGAGATTGAGGATCTTCAGGACTCGGGTCTCGGCCACGCCGAGGCGCTGGACGCCCTGGCCGAGGAGCTGAGCGATCTGGAGGAGGCGGTCTTCGATCTGGACGACGCGGAGGATTTCGAGGATGACGAGGACGCCGGCCCCCGTCCCGACTGCGCCGGCTGCTGCCCCCGTCTGGCGGACGAGGACGCCGGGGAGGACCCCGACCCCAGCTACGACGGCGTGATCTATGACGCCACCTGCCCCGTCTGCGGGGAGGAGATCAGCTTCGACGAGGAGACCCTGGAGGAGGGCTCCATCCAGTGCCCCAACTGCGGGGAGCTGCTGGAGTTCGACCTGGGTGAGGACGCCGGCACCGACGAGGAGCCGGAGGAATAAGGCAGAAAACAAACGCCCGCCGGGAACCGAACGGTTCCCGGCGTTTTTTGCGGGCAAAATCCGGCTTTTCGCTGCAGAGGCGGACGTACCGCAGGGCATCCATACCCGCAGGGCATCCATACCCGCAGGGCATACACCCCCGGCCGCCCGAAATCGGGAGCGCAGGCAAGTGCCTGCGCTCCCGGTTTTATTTTTTGTGTTTGAGTTTTGTGAAGAGCTTCGGGGCAGCCTTGCCGGCGAAGGCCACGAAGCGGAAGCACAGGGCGTTGAGCGTCACGTTTCCGGTGCGGATCACCGTGCACAGGAGCTTCACCGCCGGGCCGCCGAAGACGTCCCGGCTGCGGGAGACCACCTGCCCGTTTCGGATGATGCGCCCGATCTCCGCCCGCTTCTCCCCGCCGCTCAGGGGGCAGTTGGGGGCGTAAAGGGTGGTCAGGCACGAGAAGACGGACTTCATGAACATATAGCGGAAGTCCCCCTCCTCCGTCACGCCGAAGCGGCGGCAGAGCTCCTGCATCCTTTGGTCGGACAGCAGGCAGACCTCGGGCTTCTTGTCGTAGTAGCGGGTGATGAGACTCTCGCCCCGGTGCATGACGTAGGTGTATTTGCACGCCGGCAGCACCGCCACACTCTGCGCGTGTTCCAGACAGTCGTAGATAAACAGCCGGTCCTCGCCCCAGCGGTAGTCCAGAAAGGTCAGCCCGTTTTCCAGCACCAGCGTGGCCCGGTACAGCTTGCCCCAGACCTGGTTGAGCAGGTTTGCCTTGTAGAGTCTGCCGAGGACGGGGCCCAGGGTCTCGGGCGTGAGGCGCTGCTCCGGCTCACAGTAATCCGCGCGGCTGCCGTCGGGGCCCAGGATGGAGAAGCCCATCAGCACCAGGTCCGCGCCGCCGCCCTTTTCCAGGGCGTATTCCAGCGCGTCCGGGGCCAGCTCATCGTCCGCGTCGCAGAACATGAGATACTCCGTCCCCGCCGGTACCCGGGTCAGGGCCAGGTTCCGGGCCTTTGCCGGGCCGCCGTTTGAGACGGTGATCGGCGTGATGCGTCCATCCTCCCGGGCAAGCCTTTCCAGGATCTCGCCGGTCCGGTCGGTCGAGCCGTCGTTTACCACCAGCAGCTGAAAGTCCCCGACGCTCTGACGCAGGATGCTGCGCACCGAGGCCTCGATATAGTCCGCCGCGTTGTAGGCGGGTATGATGATGGCCACACGGGGTGCGGGCATGGCGCGTCTCCTTTCTCAGCGCTCGCGGTCCTCCTCCGGGCAGGAGAGATAGACCTCCAGCAGATATTCGTACAGGGGCATCAGCTCTCCGAAGGCGTCGGCCACGAGCTGCGGCAGGGCCGGGGTATAGGCCGCGCCGCCGTGGTCGAAGCTCTTCTCCGTCATCAGCCATTTGCGATTGCACCAGTCGTTGAGCACTTCGTCTCCGAAGTCCTTTTTGGGCCGCTTGTATTTCTCGCCGCCCAGGGCGTAGCCTTTGCGCGCCGTGTTTTCAGCGATGCGCCTGAAGCGGGCGGGGTTTGCCTCCGCCGCTTTGCGGAAGGCCTCCATCTGGCCGGGGGAGGCAGACCAGAAGCCCAGGCCGAAGCCATAGCCCGTCTTCTCCAGCATGAACCAGAAATCCGGTCCCTCGTGGGCGATGCGGCCGGACTTGATCGTAAACCACAGGTGGTCCTTGTAGGGCCCGCGGCCGAAGAGCCGCCGGGCATCCCGGTAGATGCGGGAGATGTGGACCTGCCCCTCAAAGTCCGGGAAGCGGGCGGAGAAGATCTCAAAGGTGTCGGCGGCCAGGGCCTTGAAGGGGGTGTTCACCGCGTCCTCAAATTCCTGCTTGTGGGCAAGAAACCAGGGCCGCTCGTTGTTGAAGGCGAGATCCCAGAGGAACGCGCCGGTCTTTTCGCTGAAGCCTTGAAACATGGATGGGTACACTCTTTCGTAGATTTGCGGATTGGAAACGGATTGCCACACCAGTGACTTCGGTCACTGGTTCGCAATGACGTAATATTTTGCCGCAAAGGAATTCTCCCTTGCCGGCAGGGACTGGAACGGACTCAGTACCCCAGCAGGGGGACGGAGCCGTCGTCCTCGCCCTTGGTGATGGAGCGGATCTCCGCCTCGTAGCTGTAGGACTCGCTGACGTGGACGGTGATCACATCCCCCACCTTTTTGCCCAGCACCGTCTTGCCGAAGGGGGACTCTTTGCTGATGAGGCCCTTTCTCGGGTCGGTGCGCACGGTGGTCACCACCTGGATGACCTGGGTCTCGTCGTCCTCGGGGATGTAGATCTCCACCTTGTCAAACAGCCCCACCTCGTCGGGGGCGGAGCGGTCGGAGATCACATGGGCGGATTTGATCATGTTCTCCAGATAGCGGATGCGGCTGCGGTTTTTGTTCTGGGCCTGCTTGGCCGCCTTGTATTCAAAGTTCTCGCTCAGATCCCCGAAGGCCCGGGTGCGCTTGACCTCCTCGATGAGGCCGGGCATCAGCGTAAGCCGCCGGTAATCCAGCTCTTCCTGCATTTTCCTGATGTCTTCGCGTGTCAGTTCGTCGTGCATGTCGTCCTCGTTACAGATCAATATTGATGGTGCTCAGACCGTTTTTGTCAAACTCCGTCAGGTATTCCTCCATCCGGGCGGACAGCTCCGTGAAGTCTTCCGGGTCGGAGTCCTCCAGGCCCAGATCGCGCCGGGCCAGCTCCTCGGCCAGGATGTTGTAGAACACCGCGTCCTCATAGTCGGCAATGGCCTCGTGGATGCCCCCGTCCTCATAGGCCTGGGAGGGGAACACATGGCCGTACCAGCGCTGCGTCAGCGCCTTCATGCCGTGCTCCGGGGCCAGGGCGAACATCTTCTCCTGCAAAAGATCGTAGTCCTCAAAGCGGTCGTCCCCCCGGGCGGAGTTGAGGATCCAGTTGCCCACATAGACCAGATCCAGCAATCTGCGGAATTCCTTTTCACTCAGTTCGATGTTCATTGAGATCCCTCCCTGCCGTGCTGTTATGATAACTATCGTATTATAGCAGAAATCCCGGCGCAATTCCACCGGAAAAGCAAACAAAATTTACCCGCCGCGCAGACAAACGCGCGGCGGGTTTTTCCTTCGTCCGCTCAGGGGAGCAGGGCGGCGTCGAACTGGATCGCGGGCCGCACGCCGCAGAAGAGATACTGGTACATGCCCAGGCTGCTGCCGCCGGAGGAGATGGCCATGGTCTCATAGACCCGGCTGTTCCCGGCGCCCTGCGCCGTGCTCGCCGTGCGGGTCCACCAGCAGCGGGTCTTGCTCTCGCCGTACCGGTTCATAAACCCCTGGTTCATGTCCTCTTCGCTGGCGGTGATTTTCCCGGCGGCGTAGGCCGTCGGCTCACAGGCCCCCTCCTTGTTGTACCCGAAGTATCGATAGACCTCATCGCTGCTGAGCAGATAGACCCTGTCCACGTTCTCCTCTTTGGTCTTTGCGTCCGCCGGGACCGTACGCTGCTTTTCCGTGCTGCAGGGCAGGATGGCCGCCTGCTCCCCGGGTGTGAAGGCCGCGGCGTAAAAGTCCTCGTTCAGCCAGGTGCGCAGCGGGCAGCCGGTCTGCCAGGAGAAGTTCTCCGACCAGCCGGAGCCGTCGTTGAAGCGCATGCCCTCCAGCAGACAGCGGCTGACGGCGGTGGTGACCCCGGTCTCGCTGTCGTAGTCCAGCACGATCCACTCGATGGGCTCGGGGCCGTTGGAGCTCAGATTGTCCTGCTCATAGACGCCCAGGGTGAAGGTGTTCCCCACCGTGCGCCAGGGGGCCAGGCGCTCGGCCTCCGCCTTGAGCCTGGCGGGACTCCTCTCCCCGTCCAGGATCGCGTCCACATCCTTGTAGCCGCGCAGAGCCTCCAGCATGGTCTCGGCCTCGTCGTATTCCCCGGCGGCCAGCTTCTCCAGCGCGGCGCGGTAGTTCGCTTCCTTCTCCGCCGCCGCGGCCTGGTCGGCGCTGTCCCGATAGTCGCCCAGGGCCAGGAAGGCCGCGGCCGCGCCGGCAAAGTCCTCCTTCTCCAGCAGCGCTGCCGCCTCCTGGTAGGCCATGGCCTGCTCCGCCCCGGTGGCCTGTTCGGCGCTGTCCCGGTAATCGCCCAGGGCCAGGAAGGCGTCCCGGGCGGCGGCGTAGTCCCCGCTCTCCAGCAGGGCCTGCGCCTGGTCATAGGCTCCCTTTTCCGCCATTCCCGCCTGCAGGCCCGGCAGCAGGAAGACCGCCGCCGCGATCCCCGCCGCCAGCACCAGCGCCGCCGCGATGACGGGCAGCGCGCTGCGCTTTTTGGCGGGCGCTGCCGGCACGCTCTGCGGCGTGTCCGGCGGCTCCCGGGCTTCCGGCGGCTCCAGGGCCTCCGCCAGCTCCCGCATGGAGCCGGTGCGCCGGGCGGGATTGACCGCCAGGGCCTGCAGCAATGCCCGCTCCTGATCGGGGCGGATCTGCGCCCCCAGGGCGGAGGGCGGCTGCAGGGTGTCCCCGCTGTAACGCTCGATGGCGTCCGGCGGCGTCTGCCCGGTGATCAGGAAATAGAAGGTGGCGGCGATGGCGTACACGTCGGTCCACGGCCCCAGACGGCCCCGGCTGGCGTACTGCTCCATGGGCGCGAAGCCGTGCTTGAGCACCAGGTCCAGGCTCTTGCTCTGCATCCCGGTGGCGTAGCGGGCGGCGCCGAAGTCGATGAGCTTCACGTCCCCGTCCTTTGTCAGGAAGATGTTGTCCGGGGAGACGTCCCGGTGGATGATGCCCTTTTCGTGTACCTGCTGCAGCGCCTCCATCGCCGGCAGGAGCAGCCGCTCCGCCTCGGCCATGGTCATGGGCGTCGTTTGGCGGGCCATCCGCGCCTTCAGCGACTCGCCGTCCAGATACTCCATGGTGTAGTAGGCGGTGTCGTTTTCCTCAAAATAACTGTGGATCTGCACCACATGCGGATACCCGCAAAACTTCGCCAGAGTCTGGGCCTCCTTCAGGAAGAAGACGCGGCCCATCTCGAAGGTCTCCCGCATGCCGGCAGAGCCCGGCGTGACGACCCCGGTCTCCGGGATGCGCCCGGCCAGATCCGAGGGGTAATACTCCTTGATGGCCACGCGCCGGCCGGTGGGGTGGTCCAGGGCCACATAGGTGATGCCGAAGCCCCCCTGTCCCAGGACCCGGCCCAGGATGTAGCGGCCGTTCAGGATGCTGCCGGGCCGGAGGGCGAAGGGGTGCCTCTCCGCGTCCCGCGCCGGATCATAGCCGCAGCGGGGGCAGGGGCCCGTGCCCTCGTGGGGCTGAAAACAGCTGTAACACAGTTCTGCCATGGGGTTTTTCCTTTCTTTCAGCCCTGCAGGGCGCTCAGATCCAGCCAGATCGCGGGCCGCACGCCGCCGCTGTATGCCTCCGTCTGATCCGTGGTATTGACCTGCGCGGAGCCGCTGAGCCGGTTGTCCGCGGAGAGATAGCTGCTGTTGTGCACACGGAGGAAGCAGGCTATGTCGCTGAAATCCCAGCGGCCCGGCGTGCGCAGCCACCACCAGGTGTTGCGCTGCTGTCCGTAGGCCCCGCCCTGTTCCGCTTCCGGGGTGGCCTCGCAGAAGCAGTCGCCGGCCGCCCAGAGGGCTGCGCTGTATTCGGTCGGGCTGTCGCTGTAACGGCTGTTCCTGCTGCGCGCCTGCTCCTCCCCGTCCGCGCCGGGGTTGGAGAAGTATTGCTTGAGCTCCTGATAGCTCAGCAGGAAGATGTGATCCTCCGTGACCGGCCCGTCCAGGCCGAGGAAGGTGAGATCCTCCCCGCCGTAGCTCATGGCGCCGGTGAAGCCGGAGGCGAGGCTGTTGTCCACCCGGCTGAGCAGCACGGCCCGCTTTTCCGCGTCGGTAAAGCCCGTCTGCCAGAAGTCCCCGTTGAGCCAGGCGCGCACGGCAGATTCCTCCCAGCCGATCTGGTCCTTCCTGTCGCCGGCCTCCGGATCGTCGGTCATCGCCATGTTTTTCAGGATATAGCGGCTGAGCAGCAGGATCCTGTCGTCCTGCCGGTCCAGCACGGTCCACTCGATGGGCTCGGGACCGTTTTCCGCGATGCGGTCCTGGCTGCAGCGGCCAAAGAAAACGGATTCACCCGTTTCCGCCTGCCGCAGATAGTCCGCCCTGGCCATCAGGGCAATGCGCCGGTCGGCCGCGTCCCGGTAGCCGCCCAGCTCCCCGAACGCCTCGGCGGCCTCGCGCAGGCGGCCGCTCTCTTCCAGCGCCGCGGCGGCGGCGTAGGCCGCCTCCTGCTCCGCGCTTCGGTCGGTCAGCTCCGCGTTCAGGTCCAGCCACAGGGCGGGCCGCACGCCGTAGCCGCCGTTGGTCTGCTGCTCGGTCTCGGCTTTCCCGGTGTAGCGGTAGGAAGTGGAATAGACGCTGATAAAGCAGCCCACCGCGCCGTGGGCCGGAGTCGTATCCCACTGTCCGGGCGAGCGCAGCCACCAGAAGGCGAAGGGGCCATCAATGTTATTTCCCAGCTTCAAGCTGCTTTCACAGTACAGACCCCGCAGTTCAAGAATGTCGTGGGAAGTATAGCCGTTGGACGAGCTGCTGCCGTTTACTGTCTTTTCTCCGTCCTCACCGGGGGCGGCGAAATACTTCTTGGCCTCCTGGTAGCTCAGCAAAAAGAGCTTGTCCTGGGTGGCGGCCCGGCCGCCGGCGGAAAAGCCGGAATAGCCGGAGGAATGGCTGTTGTCCACCTCGGTGGTCAGCACAGCCGCCTGCTCCTGCTCCGAAAAGGCCGTCTGCAGGAAGTCGCCGTTGAGCCAGCTGCGGCCGTCGCTGCTGCTGTAATAGACGTTGGAATCGTTCCGGTTGAAGACCACGGCCTCCAGCCCATAGCGGCTCAGCAGCAGGACCCGGTCGCCCTGCCGGTCCAGCAGGATCCACTCGATGGGCTCGGCGCCGTTGTAGAGGTCCGCGTCCTGCTCGTAGGCGCCGAAATAGACGCTGCTGCCTTTCTCCGCCGTGCGCAGATACGCTGCGCTGCTGCGCACCGTGCGGGCGCGGATCGCCGCGTCCTCGTAATTGCCCAGGGCCTCAAAGCTCTCCGCCGCCTTCGACAGCTCTCCCCGTTCAAGGCTCTGCCCGGCCAGGCCGTAGCGGGCTTCGTTCAGGCGGGAGGCGGCGTCGGCGTAATCGCCCAGCTCTTCCAGAGCGGTCTCGGCCGCGGAATAGTCCCTCGCCTCCAGCGCCGCCAGGGCGTCCAGATACCGCTGCTCCCGCGGATCTGCGGGCGCTTCGGTCTCCACAGGCGTCTCCGTCTCCGGGACGGAGCCGGGCGCCGGAACCTTCGGGCGCAGGAAGACCACCCCCGCGATCACCGCCGCGGCCAGCACTGCCGCCGCTGGGAGCCAGGCGCGGCGTTTTTTCTTCTGCTCCGTCTTTTGGGGCGCGGCCGGGGCCGCGCCGCTCCGGGCCGCGGAAACACCGGGCCGGGACACGGAGGTCCCGGACTGGGCCGCGGAAACACCGGGCCGGGACATGGAAATCCCGGGCTGGGCCGCGGAAACACCGGGCCGGGACATGGAAATCCCGGGCTGGGCCGCAGAAACACCGGGCCGGGACATGGAGATCCCGGGCTGGGACACGGAGGTCCCCGTCCGGGCCGGGGTCTGTCCCTCCGCCGCGGCCGCGGGCCGCCGGATCCTGCGGCCCTTTGCCGCCGCCTCAAGCGCCTGCTTGAATTCGGCCATGGTCTGGATGCGGTCGGCGTAGTGGATTGCCAGCGCCTGCATCAGCACCTCCGCCGTCTCCGGGCGGAGTTCGGCCCCCAGCTCCAGGGGGGACCGGATGGAATCCTCCTGCATCCGGTCCACCGCATCCGGCGGGATCTTGCCTGTCACCGCGTAATAATAGGTGGCGGCCAGGGCGTACACGTCCGTGAAGGACCCGCGCCGGCCCCGGCGCATATACTGCTCCGGCGGGGCAAAACCGTGCTTGACCACCACGTCCAGACTCCGGCTCTTCTCCCCGGTGGAAAAGCGCGCCGCGCCGAAGTCGAAAAGCTTCACGCTCCCGTCCGGCTGGACGATGATGTTGTCGGGCGCGATGTCCCGGTGGACCACGCCTTCGCGGTGGACGATCTCCAGCGCGTCCATCAGCGGCATCAGCAGCGCGTTTGCCTCCTGCTCGTGCAGGGGTCGGCCCAGACTCTTCAGGTAGCCGCCCAGAGACTTGCCCTCCAGATACTCCATGACGAAGTAGGCGGTGCCGTTTTCCTCAAAGGCGCTGTAGACCCGGACGATGGGCTCCAGCCCCATGAATTGGGCCAGGGTCTGCGCCTCGGCCAGGAACTGCTCCAGGCCGAAGCGGTAGTCCTCCGCCTGTTCCGTGGAGGCCAGCTGCACCGATACCGTGTCCTCGCTGCGGCCCACCAGGCCGGAGGGGTAGTACTCCTTGATGGCCACGCGCCGCCCGGTGGGGTCGTCGTGCGCGATATAGGTGATGCCGAAGCCGCCCTGCCCCAACACTCTGCCCAGCACATATCTGCCGTTGAGAATGCTGCCGGGCCGCAGGGCAAAGGGGTACTTCCCCGCGTCCGCCGCCGCATCGTAGCCGCAGTGGGGGCAGGGGCCCGGGCCGGCAAGGGGCTTGAAACAATTGAAGCAGGTTCCCGCCATGGTGGATGCCTCCCCGTTGTTCGCCGGCCGGAAGGAAAAACGCGCCTTCCGTCCCTTCAGCCGGCAAAAGATCATGTTTTATCATACAGGAAAGCCCTGCCATTTTCAAGCGTCTTCGGCCCGGAAACGCCCATGCCGCGCATTTTCTGCTTGTCAGGGCGGCTGCTTTGGGTTATATTAAGCTGTAACACTTTTTGGCTGCTTTTCGGGAACAGGAGCGACACATGGACAACAGACCCATCGGAATTTACGACTCCGGCATCGGCGGGCTCACGGGCCTCAAAGCCCTGCGTCGCCTGCTGCCGGGAGAGGATCTCGTCTTCTTTGCCGACACGGGCCGCATGCCCTACGGGCCCAGGCCCCGGGAGGAGCTCTGCCGCATCGCCCGGCAGGACATGGACTTTCTCTCCTCCTTCGGCGTCAAGGCCATCCTCGCCGCCTGCGGCACCATCTCCTCCGCGGCCTGCGCGGTGCTGGAGAGCTACCCCGTCCCGGCCTATGGGGTGCTGCTTCCCGCGGTGGAGGCCATGGCCGCCCTGCCCGGAGAAAAGCCCCTGGCCGTCATCGCCACCGCCGCCAGCATCGAAAGCGGCCAGTTCACCGAACCGCTGCGCCGGCGCTGTCCGGGGCGGGAGATCGTCGGTCTGGCCTGCCCGGAGTTTGCCCCCATGATCGAGCACGGACACATCGACCGCTCCGACCCGGTGCTCCGCCGGGCCGTGGTCAAGGGCCTGGCCCCCCTGCGGGGGCGGGAGCTGGACGCGGTGCTGCTCGGCTGCACCCACTACGGCATCATCGAGGACGCCATCCGGGATTGCCTGGGGGAGCTGCCCCTGCTGTCTGCCGCGGAGTGCGGGGCCGCCGCCCTGCAGAAACGCCTGTCGGCCGAGGGCCTCTGCGCCGACCGGGAGACGGGCACGGCCCGCTTCTTCGTCAGCTGCGAGACGGCGCCCTTTGACGCCTTCGCTTCGAGATATCTGGATCTGGGCCCCGTTCACGCCGCTGAGCTGGCCCCCATGGAGCTGTAAAACATATGATGAAGGACGTTGTCATATCCATCCTCAGCCGAAACTTCGCGGGCGAGGATGAGGATTCCATTGATTTTGTCACCGAGGGGCTGTACAGCTTCGACGGTGAGGTGGCCTGCCTGACCTATCTGGAGAGCGAGGTCACCGGCATGGAGGGCACCCGCACCAGTCTCATGGTGTTCGCCGACCGGGTGGTGGTGGACCGGGACGGGACCGTCACCAGCCGCATGATCTTCAAGCAGGGGGAGAAGAACGCCTTCCTCTACGACACCCCGGTGGGCTCGGCCACCATGCACATCGACACCCGCCGCATCCTCTTCCGCTTTGACGAACAGGGAGGCGAGCTGGAAATCGACTATGTGCTGGATCTGGAGCACGCCTTTGTCACCCGGAACGTCTTCCGGGTGGAAGTGAAACTGCAAAAACAAATTGCATGATAAACAGGAGAACAAAAGATGGCTAACATGATTCAAGACGCCAAGGACAGCGTCAACGCCCTGCTGACCGCCGCCTGCGAGAAGGCCGCGGAGAAGGGGCAGCTGCCCGGGGGCGCCGTGCTCAGCGGCACGGTGGAGATCCCCAAGGACACCGCCAACGGCGACTACGCCGCCAACCACGCCATGGCCGGGGCCCGCGCCCTGCACATGGCCCCCCGGAAGATCGCCGAGGCCCTGATCGAAAATCTCGACCTGGAGGGCAGCTGGTTTTCCTCCGTGGAGGTGGCGGGCCCGGGCTTCATCAACTTCCGCCTGGCCCCCCGCTGGTACGCCGACGTGCTGCGCGCCGTCACCGAGGAGGGCGCGGACTACGGCCGCGTGGACGAGGGCCGCGGCAAGCGCCTGATGGTGGAATTCGTCTCTGCCAACCCCACGGGCCCCATGCACATGGGCAACGCCCGCGGCGGCGTGCTGGGCGACGCCCTGGCCAGCGTGCTCGACCGGGCGGGCTATGACGTCTGGCGCGAGTTCTACGTCAACGACGCCGGCAACCAGATCGAGAAGTTCGCCTCCTCCATCGACGCCCGCTATCAGCAGCTGATCCTGGGCGAGGACAAGGTGGCCTTCCCCGAGGACGGCTACCACGGCGAGGACATCAGGGAGCTGGCCCGCGCTTTCTACGCCGAAAACGGCGAGAGCTTCCTCGACAGGGACGTGGCCGAGCGCCACGCGGCCATGGCCCGCTTCGGTCTGGACCGGAATATCCCCAAGATGCAGTCCGACCTGAAGCGCTACGGCGTGGAATATGACGAGTGGTTCTTTGAGAGCTCCCTGCACGAGAGCGGCTATGTGGCCGACTCCGTCCAGAAGCTCACCGACCGGGGCTACACCTATGAAAAGGACGGGGCCCTCTGGCTCAAGACCGCCCAAATCCTCACGGAGAATCTGCTGAAGGCCGGCAAGAAGCAGGAGGAGATCGACAAGCTGGAGCTGAAGGACGACGTGCTCAGACGCGCCAACGGCTTTTACACCTACTTTGCCGCCGACATCGCCTACCACCGCAACAAGCTGGAAAAGCGCGGCTTCGATCTGGCGGTGAACGTCTGGGGCGCCGACCACCACGGCCATGTGGCCCGACTCAAGGGGGCGCTGGACGCCCTGGGTCTCGACGGCGAGCACCGGCTCCAGATCGTGCTGATGCAGCTGGTCAAGCTCATGAGTGACGGACAGGAGGTGCGCATGTCCAAGCGCACCGGCAAGGCCATCAGCCTTACGAACCTGCTGGACGACATCCCCGTGGATTCCGCCCGCTACTTCTTCAACTCCAGACCCGAGTCCCCGGTGCTCTTTGACCTGGAGCTGGCCCAGCGCCAGGACAACGAAAACCCGGTCTACTACGTCCAGTACGCCCACGCGCGCATCTGCACCTTGCTCTCCGCCCTGGCTGCCGACGGCCACGCGGTGCCCGCGGCCGGAAGCGTGGACGCTTCCCTGCTCACCGACGAGACGGAGAAGGAGCTGATCAAGCAGCTGGCCGCCCTGCCGGAGGAGATCCGCCTGGCCGCCCGGGACTACGACCCCAGCCGCATCAACAAGTACGTCACCGAGCTTGCCGCCCGCTTCCACCGCTTCTACACCGTCTGCCGCATCAAGGGCGCGGAGGAGGGCGTGCTGGAGGCCCGGCTCCTGCTCGCTGACTGCGTGCGCCGCGTCATCGCCATCTCCCTCTCCGTCATCGGCGTCACCGCGCCGGAGAAGATGTAAGCGCTCAACAAGGGCTCGCTGAATCATGAAGATTTCCTTTTCTTTCAGCAAAGCAAGACTTCTGTCAGCCGTCCTGCTTGCTGCGGCGGCCGTGGCCGTCTGCCTGGTCTGCGGCGGGACCGTCAAGTTCGCGGCTGTCATTGCTGCGGCCTTTCTGGCCGCAGGGCTTCTCCATCTGCGGGCGGAGGGGCGTCGTGCCTGGGTGCTGCTGCCGCCGCTGCTCGCAGTCTCGGCGCTGTTTTGCGTCCTGCTCGCCCAGGAGGCGGACGGCATAAGAGACCCGTTGGCCGCCGAAAACTATCTGTTGGGGACGCTCTGCGTGCTTTTCCCGGCGCTGCTGCTGTACGCGCTCCAGCTGCTGTTTTCCCGCCGCGGGCCGGGACTTCCCATCTGTCTTTCCTCGGGGGCGTGGATGGCGCTTGCCGTCGTCAGCGTATGGACCGTGGCCAACCGCGGCTCCACGCTGATCCCGGCGGACATCTTCGCCGCCCGGACCGCCTTGGGCGTGCTGGACCACTACACGCTCGTCTTCAGCGCCCACATGTGCTACAGCGTCATCGGCTATGTCTGGCTGGTCTTTCTGTGGACAGGCCTCCGGATCGAACCGCTGCCGCGTCTCGGTCTGCGCCGCCTGGCCGTTTTCGGCTGCGCGCTGCTTGTGGGCGCCGGACTGTGGTTCGGCGCGCGCGGCCGCGCATCCAACCAATGGCTGGACCAGGGCACGCTTACCAATGGTTTTACGCTGAATTTCACGCTGGCGCTCCGGGAGAGCTTTCCCGCCAAGCCCGCCGGCTACAGCGCGGAGAGCATCGCGGCGCTGGAGGCGGAATACCCCGCGCCCGCCGCGCCGGGCGAAGCTGTGAAGCCGCAAATCATTGCCATCATGAACGAGTCGTACACCGATCTGCAGGTGCTGGGCAGCTTTGAGACCGACCGCCCCGTGACCCCCTTTGCCGACTCGCTCACGGAGAACACCTTCCGCGGCTACGCCTATTCCTCCGTCTACGGCGGTACGACACCGAACTCGGAATATGAATTTCTCACCGGAAATTCCATGGCCTTTCTCAGCGCCGCCGTCCCCTTCTCCCAACTGATCCGCGAGCCCAGCTATTCTCTTGTCGGTTACCTGAACAGTCTGGGCTATACCTGCTGGGCGACCCATCCCATGAACAGCCGCTTCTGGAACCGGGAAAAGGTCTATCCTCTCCTGGGCTTCTCGGAATTCGAAGCCATTGAGGGCTACGAGGGCGCCCCGACCTTTCGCGTTTACACAAAGGACGAGGCCGTGTACGACCACATCCTGCGGGAACTGAACAACCGCAGGAGCGGCGAAAACAAATTCATCTACGCCGTCACCGTGCAGAATCACGGCGGATACAAGGCGACGGACGTTTTTGAAGAGGAGGTCCGGCCCGTCGGCTTTGACAGCGTGGATTCCATGGTCTACCTCACGCTGATGCACGAGTCCGACAAGGCGTTTCAAAAGCTGATCGAAGCCCTGCAGGACATGGATGAGCCGGTGGTCCTGCTGCTTTTCGGAGATCACCAGCCGAACGCGTCCGACGAATTCATCCGCTATGCCCACGGCGGGGATCTGGAGACGCTGGACGAGCAGATGCAAAAATATCTGATCCCGTATCTGATCTGGGCAAACTACGACATTGAGATGCAAAGCCCCGAAATCTGCAGCATCAACTACCTCTCCGATTTTCTGCTGGAGGCCGCGGGGCTGCCGCTGCCGTCCTACAACCGCGCGCTGGAGGACATCCGCCAGACCGTCCCGGCACTCAACAGTTTTGGGTATTACTCCCTCTCCCGGGGGCGCTTCCAGACCCTCGCAGAGGCTGAGGGCGCGGAAAAGGCCGCGCTGACCAGGTATGAGCTGCTGGAGTATAACGCCATCTTTGACCGGCGGGGACGAAGTCAGGTCTTCTTTCCCGCTCCCGCAGTGCCGTAAGACCGCGGCCTGCGCCATCCCGAGCGCTTTCCCATTTTTGAAAAGGAGATGCTTCCATGCCGCAGTTTCAAAATGTAAAGCCCCTGCGGGACAGTCTCATCGGGCTGGTGGTGGCGCTGATCTCCATCCCCATCTCCATGGGCTATTCCCAGATCGCGGGCCTGCCTCCGGTCTACGGGCTCTACGGCTCCGTGCTGCCCATCCTGGTCTTCGGCCTTGTCACCACCTCGCCCCGCTTCGTCTTCGGCGTGGACGCCGCGCCCGCGGCCCTGGTGGGGGCCATCCTTGTGACGCTGAAGATCACGCCGGAGTCGCTGGAGGCCATCGCCGCAGTGCCGGTGATCACCCTGATCACCGCCGGCTGGCTGCTGCTGTTCTGGCTTTTCAAGGCCAACACCCTGCTCAAATACATCTCATCCCCCGTCATGGGCGGCTTTATCACCGGCATCAGCACCACCATCATCCTCATGCAGCTGCCCAAGCTCTTCGGCGGCAGCGCCGGGGCCGGGGAGGGTCTGGAGCTCTTTGCGCACATCGCGGAGCAGCTCTCCCTCTTCCACCCCCTGAGCTTTGCGCTGGGGGCGGGCACGCTGCTCCTGATCCTCGTCAGCAAGAAGCTCGACCCCCGCATCCCCACCAGCGTGATTCTGATGCTGCTGGGGGCGCTGGCGTCCCGCGTCTTGAACCTCCAGCAGTACGGCGTCAAGCTCCTGCCGGCGGTGGCCGCGGGACTGCCGCTGCCGAAGCTGCCGGACGCCCTGCTGCTGCGGCAGCTCTTTCGCCAGCTTGCCATGCCGTGCCTGACGGTGGCGGTGGTCATCACCTCGGAGACCCTGCTTGCCACCAACAACTTCGCCATGGCCCACGACGACAGGATCGACCCCCGGCGGGAGCTGATGGCCTACACCGCCGGCAACTTCGCCTCCGCGCTCTTCGGCTGCCTGCCTGTCAACGGCAGCATTTCCCGCAGCGGCATCGCCGACCAGTTCGGCGTCTCCTCGCAGCTGATGAGCATCGTGGCGGGTCTGGCCATGCTGGGGATCCTCTTCTTCGGCACGGGCTTTATCGCCTGGCTGCCGGTGCCGGTGCTGACGGGCATCGTCATCTCCGCCCTCATCGGCACGCTGGAGTTCCATCTGGCCAGCAAGCTGCGCAAGGCCGACTGGAAAGAGTGGTTCATCTTCTACGCCGCCTTCTTCGCGGTGCTGCTCTTCGGCACGGTCTACGGCGTGGCGGTGGGCGTGGCCCTGTCCGCGGTGGTGTTCATCAAGCGCTCCTCGTCCCCGCCGTCCAGTCTCGTGGGCTACGACTCCGTGGACGACGCCTTCCATCCCCTGGACCGCAGCTACGGTGCGGCCCCCATCCCGACGGTGGTGATCTACCGCTTCACCGGCGCTCTCTTCTACGCCAACATCGACCGCTTCCAGGAGGAGCTGTTCGCCGCGGTAAAGGAGGACACCCGGACTGTGATCGTGGACTCGGCCGGCATCGGCAGTCTGGACGTGACCGCCGCCGAGCGCCTGCTGCTGATCTCCAGAAAGCTTGCGGATCAGGGCCGCCGCTTCTATCTTGCGGGTCACGTGGGCCAGCTCAACGATCAGCTCCGGGCCATGGGCGCCGGGGATCTGATCTACCACGGGGCGGTTTACCGCACCATCCCTCTGGCCCTGGAGGCCGCGGGCATCCACAAGCCGTACCCGCTGGAGGCCGTGCCCGAGGAAAAGCCCCTGCCGCAGCTGCACCTGTCCGAGTACGAGTGGGCCTTCGGCAAGGGGGCGGACAAGAGCCTGGACGCCTTCGCCCGGGAGACCGCCAAGCGCTTTCTCCGGGCCAACACCGTGGACGACAACGAGAGCCTCTACGACGAGCAGCTGCGCTTCTCCGACGGCTACTGGGCCCCGGCGGACGAGGACACCTTCCTCAACCTGCTGGCCCTGCACCTGGAGGAGAACGGCGATCCCGAGCAGGTGGACAAGCTGCTGGACCGCATCTTCGCCCATCACCTGGAGCTGGAGCGGCGGCTGATCGACGCCCCGGACGAGGTGCTGACCCGCTTCATCCGCCGGCGGCGCGCCCGCCGGGAGCGCATGAAGCGGCAAAACCCCAGGCTCTACGAGCGTTATATCCTGGCGCAGGAGAAGTACTTCACGGAGCGCGCCTGGGAGGACCCGGAGCTGGACCGGCGCATCGCGGCGGTCAAGGCGCGCATCGACCGGGAGGACGCGGAGAAGGACGCGGAAGCGAAATAAAAAGTTTACCGGCGGGATGCTGTCAGACATCCCGCCGGTGTGTTTTTATGGGGGCGCGGCCGTTCCGGTTTGCGTCAAAATCCCCGGTGAAAACGCAGCAGGCTGCGTTTTCGCCGGGGATTCCCTCTTTTTTCTGACAGTACCGCAGGGCCTGACGGGGCGTCGGTCCCCCTGTCCGGGGTCTTGTGTGCTCTGAGACGGCTCTTTGCGCCGCCTTCCCTTACAGCTCCGGCAGGTCTTCGTTGACCACGACCTGCTGGTCCCGGCCCCGGTCCGGCATGGCGACGATCATCAGATGTCCCACCGGGGGCGCCAGGAAGCACCACCAGAAGTACTTCTTCCCGTGGTAGCCCTTGTCCTCCGCGATCTTGTAAAACTCCCCGGCGGCAAACCAGCTGACGCACAGCCAGCCCGCCAGGAAAAGCAGGTGCACCAGAATCATCATTCGGCACGGCACCCCTTTCTCTGCATCTCTGCCCCTATTATAGCCGGAAGGGCAAACAGCGTCAATAAAAAGAGGCAGGAAAACCGGGCTGCCCCGCCGGAATTCACAGGGGGGGGATCTGTGAGGGGGGATTCACTCAGTTAAGGATACAAAAGACCGAACTCACGCTTACGGATACTTCCAAATATGATTTTGGAGGTATACACAATGAAAACGCAGAAATCCTTTTTCGAGCAGAACGGCGGCACTTATACGCAGGTCGGTGATGTGCTCCTTCCCAACCTTTCTATTGGGGAGGAAGAACAGAGGCCCATCGGGAAGTATGGCCGGATGCGAAAACGCTATCTGAAAGAAAAGCATCCCGTGGTTTTCTCGGAACTGTTATTGTCTGGCAAACTGTATCCGCACCTGCTTGAGATCGACGAAGCTTGCGAGGGCAGGATGGAGCTTTATGTCCTCCAGATGGCCAAGCGCGAAGGTGTGACCGAACAACTCAAGGCTGCCGATCAGATGGAATGGGTCAGGCGCATGAACAGCATCCGTAGCCGAGCAGAAGAGATCGTGCTCCACGAGCTGGTCTATACTGAGGAGGCCGAAGATGCAGATACTTGAAGATCTGTATGTCGGCGATGTACGACCCAACGATCGCTGTTTCAAGCGCAACAGTCAGTACGCAAAGGCCCTCGACGAGGTCGTCAAAGTCGGCGATACGCTGACCGGATCGCTGAATGAGGAGCAAAAGGCATTATTTGAGGACTATATGACAGCTCAGCGCGAGGTCACCGTCCTCACGGATTGCGAGACCTTCTGCTATGCCTTCAAACTCGGAGCCAAGATCATGCTGGACGTGCTGACAGATGGGCCAATGAAAGAAATATGATTTGAAGAAAAACAGGGCAGGTCATGTGCCTGCCCTGTTTTTACATATTTGAAAGACTATCATAAGCGCAGAGAAAAGCAAAAAATCCCTCTGCCAAACCATAAAAACCGCAAGTGTCGAACGAAGCCCGCGATCAGCAAGCCCCGTTGGACGTTTTTTAATTACTGCATCCCTGGTTTTATGCCGAACAGAGCCCAAAACGCTTCGTTATCGTGTGCATAGCGATAATAGCTGCCGTTTGAAAAGATGACGCCGCAGCTGTCCTCCGCAGGACAGCAGGAGACCATGCTCCCATCAGCATATGTCAGCGTAAGAATGCTCCCAAAGGGGCAGCCCGCGCTGCCAGGTAAAAACTCGGCGTTTTTCAGCCAGTCCTCCAGCTTCGCAAGACTGTCGGTGTCGTTCAAAAAAATATCTTTGTCATTGATGTGAAGTCTGGCTTCAGCCAGTCCTCCTGCCTTTTCCGCGGCCTTCTCCGGTGTATATGGTTTTGCTCCTCCATCAGGGACGACCAGCCGACAGATGCAATGATAAAGGGTCTCTTCATAGGCGACTTCCGATTCGATATAGCGTCCCTGCGGTCCCCAGGCCGGGATCACACAATAATAGGTGCCCGGTTCAAGCCAGCAGACGCCGGTATTGCCGTACCAGGAGTTCCGCAACGGGCGGAACTGCTCATCGTAGATATTGCATTGATAGCTTTGAGGATGATCATATTGCACTTTGAAATCGTCTGCCAGTGTTACCGTTGGAATCTTATCATAATCCTCCTGTGAAATGGCTGGCGTGGGATTATCCGGGTCGCCCTTTATGATCCAGCCGTTCTCCGTCCATGTTTTTTCATACCACAGGGTACAATATGGGTTGACTGTGACGCCGCAGCTGAAAATCGTGAAAGGCGGAGCTTTTGCTGACACGCTTGTGTCCGGGGCGGATGTCGGAGCAATATCTGGCTCTGAAACACCTGTTTCATCAGGTCCCAGAAGACGCCGACCGCGCTCGTTCAGGAGGGGGGCAAGCTTGTCATAGGAGATCTCGAATGTCGGGATACCGAAGGCGTAGGAGGCGATCTCATACTGTGAAAAGACCACGCTCATCGCATCCGCACCGAAAGATACTTCAAATCCCTCTTTTGCCCGGATGATCTCCGCATAATCCTCAACATACTGGTCTGTATCAGCTCCGTTTTCGATGGAGCTGATGATCTCATTAGCGACCATCTCTTTCAGCTTTCCCGGCTCGTCGCTCAGATCTGCCAGCTCAATGAACTTGCCATCCGCGAGATCATAATGCCAGCTGAAAAACGACGAGCCTCCGTGCGCCCCGCCCCAATAGCCATATGTTTGGAAGGAAACCTCCAACAGATCACCTCTTTGGCAGCTCTCGGAAACGCGGAGCTCCTCGGTATGGTTGCCGAAACTCTTCCGATACTCCTCGCTCATTTCGTTGTACTGTTCCTGTGCGCTTTCCGCAAGCTTTTCTGCAGTATTCAGACTTCGCGAGAGTTCGGCAACACGGCTGTTGAACACCTCGCAGACTTTCCGCTGTGCCTCGGGTGGAGTTAGTGACGTGTCTCCGCCGTCACAAATCGCCTCAAGTTTTGGAAGCTCATAGCGCGTCTCAGCCAACAGGACACCTTCAGCATTTTTCTTCTCCTCCGTCCGCTTATCCGTGGTGAGGACATAATGCCACGCGATTGTCCCGGTTTGTGGCTTGTCTTCGGCTCCGTTTGCCTCTTCCTGAGCGCTGTTTTCCGCAGGCTTCTCAGCTGCCGGGCTGCTTGCTTCGCTCTGTGCCGTTTGACTCCCACAACCGATCAGGCTGAGTACCAGTGTCAGCGCCAGCAGGGACATCCATATTTTTTTCATGTTAACCTCCCGCATGATGGAAACGGTCTATCTCACCCAAAGGGATAATAAAATGACAATCAGCCTGCTGCTCACTCCACACTGATGAACACACAGTTCTCGCCCGCGTTATCCACCTTATCCTCCCACAGGATCTCGTTGGCGCTGTTGAGATAAAAAAGGCCGCTTCCGTTCTCGGATTTCAGCTCGTCAGTGTACTCCGTTTCTGATGTGTAAGTCCGGACATAATGCTTTGCATCCTCATATTTCAGTGCACCGCCAGCCCCGGCCGGGGTCGCGGTCATCTCCCAGATCGACCTCTCAAAAGCACTGCCCGGCCACTCAATTTGAACGCTGTACAAGCCCTCGCCAGTTTTTTTGATGGTAATGACTCCGCGTCCGGCAATTTTCTCTGCCCAGCATCCCACCAGATCGTCCGGCTTGTAGCCCAGTGCGGCATTACCGGGGTCGTTTGCTGAGGCCAGCGCGTCATACCACTCCTGCATCACGGCGCTTGCCTTTGTATCATCGGAGAAAGAGAGCCTGATCAGCTGTTCATTGCCTCCGCTCCATACTACGCGGACATAGTTTTCCTTTCCCTCCATGCGGAAGAAATCGAAACGCACATCGTCTTCGGGAAAGCTAAGCACAACATATTCGCCGTCAGGCGTTTCGCGAATATCTGCATCTTCACTGGACGCGAAGCCCATCAAGCTCTCGACATAGGGAGCCGCATCCACGCCGTTTGGAGAAAGAGGGCCGTGTTCGGTAGTGCTGACGGTGTAGTTTGCATCCTTCTGGTAGGCTGCGCGAGCCAGATACATATCAAGCATGGAGTTGCCGCGCGTATAAGCCGAAAGACCGGGGTTGTTCGCAAGAAAGTCGCGGCGCACGTCGTTCCACGCCCATTCGTTTAGCTTCGACCACTGCTCCGCAGCCTCTTCGTAGGCATTGTTCTGACGGTACAGACGCACATCGGTCGGATGCGTGTAAAGGTAATAATACCCATCCGCGTCCTTCGCAAACACTTCTGCGCCGGACATATCATAGCAGAGCAGCCCGTGCAGTGTCGTTTCATCCACGCGGCGGATACCGAACAGCCACCCTTCTCCTGTCGTTGCGTCATGCCCATCGGCGAGGGCAGCGTTCACGGAGTCCTTTTCGCTCACGCTGAACAGTACGCCATCCGGATCGTTCTGCGGCGTATCGACCAGCACCAGATTTGCCGTTTCTGCGGGGATGGTCAGCGTCATGCCGCTGTTTACATGGCTGACGTTTTCCTTCTGTTCCTCCAGCGGGGATATCTCCGGCTGGCCGACTGTATGTGGTGGTTCTTGGCTGCCTTTTTCATTGCAGGCTGTAAGCGGGACAATCATACTCAAGGCAAGCGCAGCGCATAACAGGGATGTCTTTTTGAATAACATGTTCCTTCCTTTCCGGATCTGCTGCTGTCGATCCGTACGTTGATAATGTCATGCTCTGACAGGCTTCAAGCTTGCTGTATTTATTCTTCTGCGAAGTATTCGATCTCGAGCGTTTCAAGGTTGAAGCACTTAACGCTCTCGGGGAACTGAGAGCCGGTCACGTAGATATGGCCTGCCGCACCGGGAGCACCGGCAGGCGTGATGAAAGGGCTAGCGTTTGCCAAAGAGATCTCGCCGATGGACCGGTCAAGATCGGACATGTTCTCCTGAAGATATGGCCTGCCGTTCCAAAATGCCCTGTAAGCCTCCGCGACCTTGCCGCAGAACTCATCCGCAGTCATCCCGAAAGCCTTGATCACTTCATCATTGCCTGCGGCTTGAAGCGTGTCAACGTTGTAGTTGAAAACGTCGTACCCGATGCCATCCGTGAAGGTTTCACTGGCAATAACGACGATCGATACGATATTACCCCTGACGCCCCATGCATATCTTGTCTCTTCTCCGTTTACACCGTACTCGTCCTGTGTCAGGGGATGGTTCCTGTTGATGTGGTCACGGAGGGCTGCGTTGATGGAATCTGCTTCCTTGCCGTCCACGATGAGCTTGGGAATGATTGTTTTATACTCGCCGCCGTTGTTATCCTTCAACGTCGTCACCGACTGATCTGCAACTTCCACTCTGTGGGTTGAGGCGGCGGGGGCTTCGGTGGCCGTGATCGCGGCACCGGACTGGCCTTCTGTCTGAGCTGTCGCGTTGTCTGCCGGTGCAAATCCGTGATTTTCCGAGGCAGAATGATACGGCCTTAATTCGACGGTCTTATCTTCTCCTTCAAGGCCCAGCGCCTGGTAGCCCGCGGAACCGCCTTCCGTACTCTCTTCCACAACCGAGCCCGCGTTGTAGGTTACGAAAAGACTTCCGTCTTTCAGTGTCAGGTGACCGCTGTAATCAAGGTGCATTGCCGCATATTCTTTTGCCGTTGCGGTAACATGAAACGGTATCGCCCCGTCCTTCCGTTCGCCGGAGGACTCTGCCAGAAATGTGCGGGCATGCTCGCCTTCGCCGATCACGGATTCATATGCAAAGGATACTTCGTTTCCCGCCATCCCTTTCAGCGTGACAGACAAAGGATTGCCCCAGGGATCTTTTCCTGTATACTGCTTACCCATATAATTCGACCAGTCAGCGGGCTTCACTTCGATTAGAATGGTGCCCGTTGCTTTCTCGAGACAGGTAGCTCTGAGATGATAACTCCCTGTGGCCGCCGTACCCGATACGCTGTCCCCGCTTTCAAGATCGGCTGTGATGATCGCCTCACCGTTCATGTCGGGGAGTTTGTCGATGCGCTGTTCTTCGGAAGCTGCGACGATCTCCACCCTGACAGAGCCTTTCGTCAGCTTGGAAGTGATCACAATCTGCTCTCCGTCGGCGACGTCAAGAGACCCTACCATAAAGAAAGCGTCCTTATCCGCGTTCTGAGCCGTAACCGTCATCTTTTTTCCGGTGTTTTCGGTCACGCCGAATTCGGACTTCCCGCATGCCGTGAGTGTCAGCATCAGGATCAGAATGGCAATAATCATACTGCCGGCGCTTCTCGATTTATCTTTCTTCATATTCCTTCTCCTGCATCCAATGATCTCAAGATTGTTCTTTTCTGCAATGAAACATTATAACACTGCAGTTCTGAAAAAGTCAGTATCCGTGTTCTTAATTTTTGATAAGAATGCGTAGCGAAAGCGCATCCCGCAGTTTGCTTGCGGGATGCGGTTTTATGTGACCGGTTGTTGTTTCCTCGCCTCCAGCCGCGGAAGGATGTAATCCGTGTACAGAAAGTCCAGGATCGCCACCGCGGGTATAGCCAGCAGGACGCCGACTGCGCCGAACATCCGCCCGCCGACGATGATGCCGATCAGGATCCAAAGACTGGAAACGCCGAGAGAATTTCCGAAGAGCTTCGGCTTCACGATATAGGCGTCACAGAGCTGCACAAGGGCGGTGAAGACCAGGAAGATGACGGCGTAACGCAGCTTTACGAGGCAGAGCAGCAGCGCGCCAATCGCGCCGCCGATCATCGGGCCGAAGGTCGGGATCAGGTTTGTGACAGCAACAATAAAGGACACCAGACCCACATACGGAATCCCCATCACGACCATAAAAACCGCGTTCGCGCCGCCGATGATCAGGCTGTCCAAAAGATTATAGACGACGTAGCGGCTGAGGATCCGGTCGCAGCGGCGCAGAAAGGCAAGCAGGCCTTCAAAGCGTTTTTCCGGGAGCGCCGCGCGGAGCAGGCGTTTGCCGTTTGCTTTCAATTTGTCCTTTTCAGCCAGCAGATACACCGAGAGAAACAGACCGATCAGCCATTGGAGCAGGCTTTTTCCGGCAAGCGCGGAAACTTCCAGCAGCGAGTCCGCATTGTTTCGGATAGCGGCCGCGGCGGCGCTGAGCAGCTTTTCACGGGAGGCAAGGACGTCAGGCTTGTTCAGAAAGCTGCCAAAGGACTTGTTGAGCCCCGGAAACGCGGCGCGAAGCGATTCCAGATAGGAGTCCAGATTGGCGGTGAAGCTTGATACACCCTCGATCAGCTGCGGGATCAGGATAAGCATGAGCAGCGCGATGGCCGCAAGAACCGTGAAGAAGGCAAGCGCATGGGAACAGAATTGCTTCCGTCTCTCCTTCTTCACGTGCTGAAACAATCTGCGCTGGAGCAGCTTCGACAGCGGATTGACCAGATATGCGATCACACAGCCGAGTAAAACAGGCGAGAAATAGCCCAGGAAGGTCCTTACGCCGTTCCAGACAGACAAAAAGTGAGTCAGCACGACGTAGATCAGGACCGCAAGACTAAGCGCGGCGGCCTGCGGCAGCCAGTTTTTCGGATTTAATGTTTGCTTGATCATAGCATGAGCTTTTCCTTTATCAGTTTTGTCCCGCTCAGTATCCTGTCTGTCAGCGAGGAATAGGCGCGCAGAAGCGTTTTGCCGCCCGCGCAGGCGTAGCAGAGCTCGCTCAGGAGGATGCCGCCCGCCACGTCCTGAAGCACATGCTGGCGTGTAGTCAGCGTGGAGAGGCAGACCGCGACGGCCATCAGCAGCGCAAAGGCCCGACACGTAAGAGAAACCTGCCTGTTCCTGCGGATCCCGACCCAGCAGAGCCAGCTGATCATACAATGAAGCGATGGGAAGAGGTTGTCCGGCGCGTCGATCCAATACAGCATTCTCAGCGCGCTTTGCCAGAGATCTGCCGCGTACAGACCCTGCAGATCGGGGCGCGTGATCGCTGTCGGAAACGCTGTGAATAATAAGAAGCTGACGCCCTTTCCGAGAAGGTTCGCGCAGAAAAAACGATCTGCCGTCTGCCGGGGAAGCTGTGCAACGACCCAATATACATAAACCCAAAACAGAAAACACCCGAGATAGATGACGACCGTCCAGGGCAGGAACGGGATCATGGGATCAAGAGGGGTCGTCAGGTCATGGTGAATGCGTCCCTTTTCCAAAAGGCGGCTTCCCTGAAAGGCGAGCAGGTTTGTGATCAGAGCGATGACAACGGAGAGGCAGAAATATCGCTCGCTCTCTATTACTTGTTTTCTCATGGAATCTGCTCCCTTTCGCTGCGGCTGGCGATCCACATGCCCTGTTCCACTCTCGCCTCGCCTCCGCCCCGAAGCTGTTCCCGCAGCTCGGGGAGAATACGGATGCGGTCCGGCTCAAATAGAAGCACGATGGTGGAACCGGCCAATTCAAAATGGCCCTTTTCCAGGCCGCGGCAAAAGCGGGAGCTCCCTTCCATGTTGGCAATCTTTCCCACGATCAGCGCGCCGATCTCCGTCTGGACAACGGGTCCGAAATTCTCCGTTGCCATCAGGCACCAGCAGCGGCGGTTGAGTGTGAAAACCGGATAGGCCTCGCAGGCAACGGGCTGGACACTGTGCAGAATGCCGGGAATATAATGGTTTTCTCCCTGATAGCCGTTGTCAATATAACAGTAGTGATGATAGTCCGAGGCGCAGAGACGAAAAACCAGACACTTGCCGCCCTCATAGTTCTTAGCAAGAACAGGATCCTCCAGCAGGTCCTCCACCCGGTAGTGCGAGCCCTTGATGGCAAAGCTGCTGCCCTCCGTGATCGGATAAATGCTCAGCCAGCCGTCACAGGGGCTGATCAGATGCTCCGGCGTGACATCGACGCAGCTGAGATCCTTCTTTCGGACGAAAAAATCTCTGAAGGAAGAATAATGCCGCAGTTCTTCCCTGCTTATGGGGATGTTGTGCCGCCTGACATACCAGGCTGTGAAGGGCCGGGAGCGGGAAGAACGCAGAAAACGAACGATCAGGCGGTCGGCGCGGAGCTTCTGGATCAGCTTCAGAACACAGCGGCCGATCACGGTCCCGTACAGAAAACATATGGATTTGTCGTTTTTCTCTTTCATTTTGCCTCCGCCAGCCGATCCGTTTCTGTTTCTTCCTCACATGCGGTGCGGATCGGACACGCATCTTTTCCCGGCAGCGCGGGCTTCCGAAGCTGAAACGGCGTGAGGAATGCCGCCGCGGTCAACAGCAGAGCAAGGGGCAAGAGAATCTGCAGCGGCCAGCGGTACTTCATACCAAGTGCAGCCAGCACGGGGAGGATCAGCGCAGCGCTGGTCACGGGGAGTCCGAGATAGACCTTTCTGCGCCCGGCCTCCCGATCCTGCCGCTCCTCTTCGTCCACGTTGAACCAGGCCAGCCGAATCAACGCACAGAGCACGTAAACGGCGCAGGGGATCAGACGCAGCCTTCCGCTTCCGCTCGCGTAAACGATCAGCGCCGGGAGGACACCGAAGCAGATCAGATCGCTCAAGGAGTCGATCTGTACCCCGAAACGCTTCTCCTGCCGGCTTCGCTCCATGGTGGAGGCGATCTTTCCGTCAAACATATCACAGATCCCGGCGATCACAAGGCAAATCAGTGCGCCGCGGATATTTCCGTTGAAAGCGCAGGTGATTCCGACAAAGCCGGTCAACATCCCCAAGTAGGTAAGGACCACCGTGTAGTTGTAAAAACCGAGCATCTTTAACCCTCCTAAATCAGATAAGCAAAAAACAGGCTGTAAAACAGAATGCACCAGGGCTTTCCGAGCAGGATGATCCAGGTGAACTTTCTGGCCGACATAGACGTAAGGCCGGAGAAATAGCATAGAAAGTCGTCCGGGGCCAGCGGGAGCAGGATGGCCAGAAACAGTACGAGGGTATAGCTCTTTTTGGAATTGACCCATCGGACCCAGCCATCGTATTTCTCCATGGGGACCATCTTCTGCACAAGCCCGACGCCAAAACGCCGCGCCAGCCAGTAGGCGATGATCGACCCGGCGCTGATGCCGATGTAGTTGATCCAGAAGCCGCCCGCCGCGCCGAACATGGCCGCGCCTACGATGCAGCCGAGAAAGCCGGGCAGCACCGGCAGCACGACCTGCAGGGCCTGGATCATCGTCAGGATCAGCGGACCCCAGCCGCCGTAGCTCTCCAGATAGGCGCGCAGCGTTTCCATAGACTTGAAGTGCCCGCCGGCCCAGGCTTTTCCGACAAAAACAGCCGAGAGCAGGAGAAGAAGAATCAGCAGAGCGGAGGCTGCCTGTTTGATCATATTTTCCTTTTTCAGCGCCATAAGAGACCTCCGTTTCTTTTTCGGGGAAAGCATACATTGCAAATCTGAAAACCCGCATAGAGAAAAAGTGAAGAAATCTGAAGATGGACGGGCACGCATCAGCTTTTCCTGCCTTCCGCGGACAGCGTAACAAAACGGGAATTAAGATAAAAGCGGGGAAAGGCCTAAGATTTGCTTAAGAGTCAAAATAGACCTGCCGCAAAAGGCGAGGCTTTCCCTCTTGTTTTGCAGCAGGTCTAAAACTGTATACCGTTCAGCCGCCTGTGGCTCTCTTTGCAAACAGGGTATACTCGATGGGAACGCTGAAGCCGGTCATATAATCGGCCATATGGAATCCCTCCGCCGACACGTTTCCCAGCTCCGGGGTATAGGTTACGGTGTGTTCGTCCTTATACTCGTAATTTATATTATCGACTATTTCGGTACCGAAGCCGTCAGCCGCGATACGCCAGAGCGTGATGCTGCCGACGGCCGCCCCTCCCGAGCCGTGGACGGCAAACAGGCCGTCGCTGAAATACGTGAGGACGGAGCGTTCACCCAGCGGATGCTCCTTGCAGAGATAGACCATCTTTTCCCCGTCAAAGGAATAGATCGCCATAGGCTGTCTGTAATCCTCGTCCCCGGCGGCAATGACCAGCTCAGGTGTTCCGTTTTGGTCAAAGTCATACCAGCCGTAGTACAGATCGTTCCGCACCGGATTGGCGATCACCGCCGTATACCAGGGAAGCTCGGGATGGGCGGTCTCGTCGTAGTTTTCCAGAACGTCCATCGTCAGCGCGGCATACTCGGCCAGCACCTTGTCCGCAGCCGCCTGCTGCGTATCGCTGATGGGCTGGGAAGCCAGGGCATCACACCACTGTGATATGAGTTGCGCTATGTTCACACTGTTTGCCGCCCGGAACCACTCGTCGCTTCCCATGTGGGACAGCACGTACTGACCGCCCTCGCCGAAGAAGAAGCGAAAATACATGCCATCCCCCGGGAAGTTGAGCGTCAGGGATTCTCCCTCAGGAGCCTCCGTCCGTTCCGTATAGACAAATCCGCCTGAGGCGGTGAGAAGCTGCTCGGCAAAAGATCTGCTGATACCGCCCCGGCCTGAAACCGTTCCATGAGCCAGACCCGTAAGGGAATAGTCTGTATCGCCATCCCAAGCGATCCGTGCCAAGAGGATATCCAGCTCAGAGTTTCCGTAGCTGCAAGCCGTCAGCCCGTTTTCTGCCGCGAAGGCGTTTATAGCCCGGCCTGTCCACTCGGTGAGGGCCGTCCATTGGTCCGTATCCTCCTGCGTGAACGGCCCGGAACGCTCCAGTCGCACGTCGGTGGGAGATTCAGCCAGGTAATACATCCCGCTGCCGTCCTGTGCGATGACACGCTGGCCGCTCATATCCCGGCAGAGCATCTTATGCAGCTCATCCTCGCTGATCCGGGAGATGCTGAACAGCCACCCGGCGCCTTCCCAGTTGTCGGGATCTCTGCTCTTTGCCGCCTCCTGAGAGGCGATCTCCGAAACGGAGAACAGCGGGTCTTCGCCCGTGGCAACAGTCACCAGACCGGCGTATTCCTCCGGCACCCGAAGCCGGAGACCGCCGCTTTCAAATTCCGTCTGGATAGACTTCGGCGTTTCGGTCTCGACGGAGGGCTCCGCCGCAGGAACGGGGCTTGCGCCTCCGCAGGCAGCCAGAGCCAGCATTATCAGCGCGGCCCAGAATAAGGGGAGCAACTTTTTTGTCGTTATCATCATGTGGTCTGTCCTTTCAGATAGAAAAGACGGGCACCTCCGCCTTAGCGATTGCAAAAGGTGCCCGCCGCCTGGGGAAGAGAGGATAAGAGGAAAAGAAGAAAAGAAGCGTACCAGAATTTGATATGAGAGCAAACGGTTTCCGGAATCAAAGTCAACTCGTTCATCCTGTTGGTCGAAATTATATACTGCATTTCTGAAAAATCAAGTGATAAAAATATGAAGAAATCTGAAATTTGCGGTTTCGAGCTTTCTCTTTCTTTTCGTTTTCGTTATAATGCGGAATAACCAACAGGGGGGGGAACTGTACCGTGGAAACAAAGAAGATCTTATATGTGGACGACGATCCGGAGATCCGGGAGGCGTTGCGTCTGCTGCTGGGCTGCGAGGGCTATGAGACGGTGGAGGCCACGAACGGCGAGGAGCTTCTTCGCCTGCTGGATGATTCCGTGGATCTGGTCATCCTCGATGTGATGATGCCCGGCATGAACGGCTATACCGCCTGCGCGGAACTCCGCAAGCGCAGTCCGGTGCCGGTGCTGTTCCTGACCGCGAAGGGTCGGGAGTCGGATATGACGATGGGTTTTTCCGCCGGAGGCGACGATTATCTGGTGAAGCCCTTTTCCTATAACGAACTGATCAACCGGGTCAAGGCCATGCTGCGGCGCTACACGATCTACGGCGCGAAGGCGACGGAGCAGACACGGCTCATCCGCTGCTGCGGGAACATCGAGATCGATCCGGATCAGTGCCTGCTGCGTCAGGACGGGAAGGAGATCCCGCTGACGGATATTGAGTACCGCATCCTGCACCTGCTGGCCTCGCATCCCCGAAAAATCTTTTCCGCACAGAACATTTATGAAAGCATCTGGAACGAGCCCTATTTCTATACATCCAACAATCTGGTGATGGTGCATATCCGCAATATCCGCCGCAAGCTGGGAGACGACCCTCAGAACTGCCATACGATCCGCACTGTCTGGGGAAAGGGGTATTGCATTGAGTAAATTGCCCTCCAAGCACAGTTTGAGTGTGCAGCTGCTGGCGGGCGTTCTGCTGTCGCTTTTCATCGCGATTCTGGCTTTCGGCCTGTTTTTCGCCCTCGGAAACGCTATGCTGGATCACACGGTCTACGGCGAGAGCTTTGCGGAAAAGATGTCAGACCGTCAATTTCAACAGATGCAACGCTATGTGGAGCGGGAGCGCATCACGACCGACAGGCTGTCCCGGCTCAACGCCTGGTGCAGCCGGGGAAAGGGCGTTTATCTCACGGTTTATCGGGATGGAACGCTGATCTACGAATCCCCGGTGGTCAGGGATCAGACCTTTGACCCGGATGATTTTGATCCGCTGGAAGAAAACGCGGAGCGGGAATATGCCCTTTCCTTTGCAGACGGCACGGAAACGCAGGCCTTTCTCTACTATTTTGCCAGCGACGCCTTCTATTTCTGGATGATCGGCGTATCCGGATTGCTGGCCTTTGCGGTATTCTCGCTCTGCTTTGTCAGTCTGGTTCATCGAAAACTGCGCTATATCCAGAAGCTGAAAAAAGAACTGGATATCCTGGCGGGCGGCGATCTGGATTACCCGGTCACCGTGCAGGGTCAGGACGAGCTGAGCGAACTGGCCGCTGGGATCGACGAGATGCGCCGATCCATCGTGAAGCATCAGCGCGCAGAGGACGAGATCCGTTCCGCCAATTCACAGCTCGTCACAGCCATGTCCCATGATCTGCGCACGCCGCTGACCTCACTGCTGGCCTTCCTAGAAATTTTAGACCGGGACAAGGTCAAGGATGAGGAGCAGCGCCGCCATCTGATCCATCAAAGCCTGACGCAGACGATGTCCATTAAGTCCATGGCAGACAAGCTCTTTGAATACTTTTTGGTTTATACCTCGGAGTGGGAGCAGCCGGAGCTTGAGAAGCGCGATGCGGACGAGGTGTTTTCCCAATTCTGGCAGGAGTATGCCTTTGCGCTGGAGAGCCGCGGCTTTATCGTTGAAACGGATTTCGGCGAGCTTGACGGAAACGTGGCAGTGAACCTTGAGCTTCTTCGCCGGGCCTTTGACAACCTCTATGCCAATTTGGTGAAATACGCGGAACCAAGCGCGATCATCCGAATCGCTTATCGCCGGGAAGCCGACGAGGCGCTATTAACAATCGCCAATGTAGTTTCTTCCCAGCGGGAGAGCAAGGAGAGCACGAACATCGGACTGAACACCTGTCGACGTATCATGAGGATGCTGGGCGGAAGCTTTGAGACAAACGAGATTGCCGGCGTCTTTACCGCGGATCTGCGGCTGCCTTTTTCGGACAACAACTGTAAGGAGACGATAAAATGAGAAAAACGATAGGAATCATACTGCTTTTATGCATGCTGATGCTGACGGCCTGCGGACAGACTGTCCCTGTAGCCGAGCCGCAGCAGGAAAGCGGAACCGTTCAAGCTCCCGGGTCCGGGAGTGAGATCCCGGCCGCCGAAACGCCGCTTGCCCCGCAGCTTCCCTCCGTCGAAGAGCAGCGGAGTATCCTGGAGGCGAACCGCAGCCTCTGGGCCTTTGACGAGGGCGATTACGCCCCGGACTGGTATTATACTTTCACCGACCTCGACCACAACGGCCTGCTGGAGGTGATTTCCGCCTCTACGCAGGGCAGCGGCATCTTTACCTATGCCCATTATTATGAAGTGCTGCCCGACGGCTCCGGCGTGAAAAACCTGTACCACGCCAACGTCGAGATCGAAGGGCCGGACGACTGGCCGGAGATCATCCGTGACTCGCTGCCCTGCTGGCACGACAGCGCGGCGGATCGCTATTACTATGTTTGTGCCAACGACGTCCGCGACGGCGCGGCGCACAGCATGAGCCAGCTCGTGGCCCTGTGTCTCAAAGACGGCGTTGCGGAATGGGAATATCTGGCCTCTGTGGATATTCAGTGGACCGAAGCGGGCGAGCAGAGGACTTATCTGGACGGTGCGGGCAACCCGATCTCCGAGCAAAACTTTGACAGCGCCGTTGCGCGCCGCTTTGCCGGGATGGAGCAGACCGAGCTGAAGCTGAAATGGACTGCGGTCACGCCGTCCGCCGCGGCGGAAGTCCCAGCGGAAACCGAAGCCGGGACTGAAACGTTGTCGGACGAACAGGCGCTCGCCGCAATCAGGCAATACTGCTTCGTCAGCAATCCTGATCTGGAGGGCATTGTAAACGCCGGAGAGTATTCGGTTTATTGGGACGTCGTATCAAGCACCAGCTCCGAGATCGTGGTCCTGTTCCGTTCCTACACAGGGGCGGAGATCCGATATTATATTGACACTGTTTCGGGCGAAACCTACGTCACGGAGTTTGTACCCGGGACCACGCCCGGGGAACAGCGGACCGAGGAAAGCTTTAACGCAAGAGATTATCTGCTTTCCATCCCGGGAACCTGGCAGACGGCGTCTGTCGTATCGGAGGAGGACGGCACGGCGCATCCTGAATACCTTGTGCGGTTTTCAGACTCGGAGATCCTTTATGGCCACATGAAAGACGGAGCGTTCGTTGTCGATCGTACCGATACGGTCAGCCGCTTCGAGAAAACCGCGGCGGGCGGATTCACGATCCGGGCGGAGGCCGCCAACGGAGTGCGGTACACATTCCGAACCGGCGAGAGCGATCACGATGTGCTGGAGTACTTCGAGACCTGGAACGAGGCTGATTTTCCGGAAAGCTACAGGGGCGGCGCGTCCCTGAGCCGGTGCAGCTGACGGCCTGTTATGGGTAAATCAGCTCAGAACAAAGGAGCAGTACAGAAATGAAAAAGGCGATCGCTATACTTTTACTGATCACGGTCTTGTTCGGATCGGCCGGATGCGCGGGAAAACCCAAAGCGGAAGTCAGCATAGACTACGGCATTTCCGCGCTTTATTCTAAAGAGGACATGGACGCGGCCATCGCGGTGATCCGAAAAGAATTCGATACATGGGACGGCTGCGAGCTCCACAGCATATCCTATGGCTCCGATGATGCATGCAGCGCAGAAAACATCCGATGGATGAACGAACTGGAAGCGGCCAACGACGCGCAAGAGACCTTCTCCCAGTGCATCCTGTTCAAAAGTGATTTCCACTCGCCCAAAAAAGGCGGCGGGGCCTGGAATGCCGATCAGGTATACACCGATTGGCAATGGTGGCTGGCCCGTGCGGATGGCGGCACGTGGAAGCTGATGACCTGGGGATACGGTTGAATCCCTGTACCAAATCCGGAACCGAGCAAGCAAGTTTTGAGGGTTACAAGACAATGAGAGATGCAATCAGGGAAAAGCTGAACCGTATTCGGGCACCTGAACAGATAACAAATAAAAAAGCGGCCATCCTCACCGCCTGCCTGTTTGCCTGCGGCACTATACTTGGCTGCTTTTCCAAATGGCTCGACAATCTGGCGCTTGACGACACCGTATGGTGGCACAGGCTCCTTGAATCGCTGGATCTGGGCAATTTCTTTTCCGATCTCGCGATCTGGCTTCTGGCGGCGCTGATCATTGCCGTTTTCAGCCGCTCGGCTCTGCGGGCTGGACTCAATGTGTTCTGCTTTCTGGCGGGTATGTGCCTGTCTTATCACGTATATACTGTTTCTTTCAGCGGCTTTGATCCCATGTCCTACATGATGCGTTGGTACGCCATCACCTTGCTTTCGCCGATCCCGGCGGCCTTTTGCTGGTATGCGAAGGGCACGGGAGCGGTTCCGCTGATCCTGGATATTGGGATCATCGCGGCCTTCTCGCTGTCCTGTTTTGCGATTGGTTTTTTCTATGTTTCCGTAAAAGGCGTCCTTTACTTGCTTGTATTTGCCGGTGCGGCCGCAGTTCTCTATCGCGGCCCGAAACAATCGGTACTGTCTCTGCTGCTCGGTTTTTTCCTGTCGTTCCTTTTCAGCCCCTTCTGGCCGTTCCGTTAAATTCGGAAGCATGAAAACAAATCTGCATACTGCGAGTCGGCAAATTAGAATCTTCCGGATGGAACTATTATGTTAGCTGAACGTCCAAATATTGAATACCGCGGGAAAAGCGGCCCTACCCCACAGAACGGAAACACATTCTGCGGTATTGACTTTCCATCAACTCTTAGGAGGTATACCCATGAAACGAATGATTATGATTGCTGTGTGCGCTGCGCTCATGCTGGGGCTGACCGGCTGCGGCACAGCACCTGTCGGAACACCGACTGCCGGAGCCGTGAGCGCGCCCGAAACTGCGGAAACGGTCACGGTTTCCGCATCCGGCACGGTACGGCTGGTGCCGGACAAGGCGACCGTCTCTTTCGGCGTCACGACACAGGAGCAGACCGCGGAGCTGGCTCAGAGTAAAAACAGCGAGGCAGTGAAGAACGTCATCGAGGTGCTGACCGGGCGCGGCGTTGAAGAAAAGAGCATCCGCACCACCTATTACAGCATGTACCCGCAGTATGACTGGTCGGACGGCGAGCAGCGCATTACCGGCTACAACGTCACCACAACGATGACGGTGCAGGATCAGAACATTGAAGATCTCGGAACGCTCCTGTCCGCCTGTGTGGCAGCGGGAATCAACAATGTCGACAGCGTAAGTTTTCTCTGCAGCGGATATGACGAAGCCTATCGCCAGGCGCTCGCGCAGGCGGTTGCGGATTCCCGGCTGAAAGCGGAAGCTCTGGCACAAGCCGCCGGCAAGACTTTGGGCGAGCCTGTCACCATCACCGAGGGCTGGCAGGATACCTCCGCCCGCTACGGTCGGAATGCGGAAGTTCCCCTTTCCGCGCAAGAATCTGCGGACGCTGCCGGACCGTCCTTCCAGCCGGGCGAGACGGAGATCACCGCAAACGTGACGGTGACCTATCGGATGGGATAACCCGTTACACAAGCTATTGGGTCTGATAATCGAATAAACCAGGCGGGACTTAAGCACGAAGCTCAAGTCCCGCCCTATTTCTTTCAGTTTCTTTTGAACGTTCCCGTATCAGTCGCCGCAGCGATGTTTTGCGCGAGGCAGATACAAAAATGCGCTTGCCAGGCCCAGGAGCATCAAGATACCGCCTGCGATGGGATAGACAACGATCAGCGCGTTTGTCGTCCCGTAGATCGCCAACACCCCTTGAAACACGCTGCCCACGCTCAGACACGCGACGCCCGCGTTCCATAGGTTCAGGAACACCCGCCCGGGTGCTTTTCCGAAATGCAGCAGCAGCGCATAGAGCAGCGCGCCCAGGAGAAGCGGCACGGCGAAGGCGAAGATCATCCAGCCGGAGTATACCCCGTGACTGAAGAGTTCATAGATCCCGCCGAAGATGGCCAGGAAGCCCGAGACGATCAGATGCCCGCGCAGATGCTGTTTCTGTTCTTTCTCAGATATATACAATGTCGCTCACACACCTTTCGCAGATGCGGCCCATGGTCGTGGGTTTGTTCACGACCACACCGTTGAAAACCATTGTGGATGAGCCGCCGCCATCCAGATTGTAGGCAGTCTGAACGCCGAGGCTTTGCATGAAGTTCGCCAGCTCATAGACGCTCAGACCCGCGCTCTCCGAGGTTCTGCCGTCAGACACGACGAACACAAGATGATTCTTGTCAATCAGCCCGATCGCTGTCCTCGGGTTGCTGGCCATGGCTTTGCCGACCTCGGTATTCACACCGACAGTGACCGAGCCGCTTTCCACGAGAGCCGGGCCAAAGGAAAAGGCCTGCCAGACACCCTTCGCCACCAACTCCTCGGCACTATAGTCTCGGTCGCTGACGACTTCCATGGAGCCGTCGGCATCACCGAACGCGAGTATTGGGCACAGAAGCAGGGACAGAAAAAGCTCGACGAAGAAAACGCCGAGTTGATTGCAAACGGCGAAGAACCGAAGCAGACAAAGTTTGAAACGGACAAACAGATCCTGCGCCAGCAGATCCGCGCGGCGCTCAAGAAGTCCAAAACACTGGAAGATTTCTTCGATGTTCTTTTGGAGGATTACGGGGTCGCGGTGAAGGAAAGCCGCGGGCGTTTCAGCTATCTGACGCCGGAGCGCACGAAGCCGATCACGTCGCGCAAGCTCGGCGACGATTTTTCCAAAGAAGCGATCCTCGCCGCATTGGAGAAAAACGCTGCGCGTGTCATTCCGTCTGTCTGTCAAAAGGTCCCGGTTGAGAAATCGGAGATCGAAAAGCTGATCGATCTCGAAGCCAAGCGTGCCGAAGGAAAGGGCGAGGGATATATTCATTGGGGAACGGTCTTCAATCTGAAAACGATGGCAAAGACACTTTTGTATTTGCAGGAAAACGGGATGACCGATCTCGACGCGCTCGACGCCGCGCTTGCGGAATCGCATGAGAAAACAAAAACAGCCCGCACCGATCTGAAAAAGATCGAGGCAGAGCTGAATGCGAAAAAGGAATTGCAGCGGCATATTCTGAATGCCTGGGACGGAAGAGATTTGCACGCGGAGTACTTGAAGCTGCCGAAGAAAAAGCGGGAAAAGTTTTACGAGGAAAACCGTCCGGCGCTCATGCTCTATGACGCAGCTATGCGGTATTTCAAAGAAAACGGTGTCAAAACCATCCCGACCGCCAAGCGAATCCAGGGTGAGATCGAAGATCTGACCTCTGCGAAAAACGACGGGTACACCGAATACCGTGCGAGCCAGAAACGCGAAAAGGAGCTGCAGACCGTCAAGGCCAACATCGAAAAAATGCTCCGGCAACAGGAGCCGAAGATCGAGCTGGGACGCAAGTGGGACGAACAGGAGCTTTAACCCAAATGTCACGCTTTAGGCCATGAAAAACGCAGCAATCATGCGGGGTTCAAGACGCGATTTTGACGAGGGAATACGATTTACATCCCCCTTCGATTTCGGCATTTTATATGCTAACGAGTTATCAATCAGAGGAGTATATCATGAAAAGAAAAGATGAAAACGATATCGATCTGTGCGCCTGTTACGAGCCGGAAGAGCCGACGCCCGAAGAATTCATCGACCCAGGTGATCGGGAGCCTACTTTGGCAGATACGGCAATCTACATCACCGACGAAAACGGCGTTGAATACTACTGCTGCGGAAATACCAAGATCAAGATCACGGAACATTTCGCAGAAGAAGGCAAAACCATGGGCGAGCTCTTGGAAGAGCTGATCATTCGCGAAGCAAAAAAAGCAGCCAAAGATTAGCGCTTTAAATCGTTAAAGTTGCCAATGGATTCTTGCTCACGCTTGTTGTATAATACTATCAGGAAGTATTGTAAGCGTGGGTTGTTTCGCACGAAGGAGGATTATCTTATTTGAAGCAACCATACAATACCGCACTATACATGAGACTCAGCCGTGATGACGAGAAATACGGCGACAGCGTTTCCATAGAAACACAGCGAACGATCCTCCGACAGTTCGCAAGTGACAACAATCTCCGCGTGGTCGACGAATATGTCGACGACGGATGGAGCGGAACCAATTTCGAGCGTCCGGACTTCAAGCGCATGATGGACGATGTGGAAGCCGGGAAGATCAACTGTATTGTCACAAAAGACCTTTCCCGCTTCGGCCGCGAGCATGTGATGATGGATTATTATCTGGAATTCATGTTCCCGGAAAAACACATCCGCTACATCGCCGTCACAGAAAACGAGGACACCGAAAAGGGCCTGAGCGATTTTGTTCCTTTTAAGAACCTGTTCAACGAGTGGTTTGCGAAGGATACCAGCAGAAAGGTCAAGGCCGCATTGAAAGCCAAGCATGCAGCCGGGGAACGGACAGCTACCTATGCTCCCCTCGGATACAAAAAGGATCCCGATGCGAAAAACAGGATCGTGATCGATGAGGAAACCCGATGGGTCGTCGAAAAGATTTTTGATCTTGCTGCTCATGGGTGCGGCGCAGCGAAGATCGCCCGGGTGCTGTATGAAGAAAAAGTCCCGACTCCGGCCCATTGGCTCTTCACTCGCCTGGGGAAATTCGATTACGTCTTCGCAGATGCGCCGCCGGATAAAGCCTATTCCTGGTCACTCTCGGCGATAAAGAACATCCTGAACGACGAGACCTACATCGGCAACACGATCCATCACAAGCAGTCGACCATATCCTACAAAAACAAAAAGGTCGTTCAGAATCCGAAAGAAGAGTGGGTCCGGGTAGAAAACACACACGAGCCGATCATTTCCAAAGATCTGTTTGATCAGGTGCAGGATCAAATCGCCGCCCGGCGCAGAATGCAGAAGGACGCGACGACGCAGATCTTCGCTGGATTGCTCAAGTGTGCCGATTGTGGATGGTCGATGAGCTATGGTCGGAATGATTCCGGAAACAGATCTTTCGCCTATTACATCTGTGGGAAGCATCGGGCTTATCGCTACAAAGGCGGCGAGTGCACCCGACACTACATCCGGTACGACGTGCTGTACACCTACGTTCTGGAGCGAATCCAGCATTGGGCTGTCCGTGCCGAAAAGGATGAAGACAGACTTCTGGAGGATCTGCTCCAATCCGGAGATCGGGAACGTGTTGCGGCGATCAAGAAACAGACCACCGAACTGAAGAAGTCGGAGAAGCGAAAGACCGAGCTGGACAACATGTTCGCCAGGATGTACGAGGATTGGGCCGCGGGCCGCATCACGGAAAGCAACTTCAATATGCTCTCGCAGAGGTATCAGAAGGAGCAGGAAGAGCAGGAGCAGAAAATCGAGACCTGCAAGGCAACTCTGGCTGCAGGAAAACAGACTGTTGAGGACGCCCAGAAGTGGGTCGAGCTGATTAAGCAGATCGGCGTCCCGAAGGAATTGACCGCGGAGCTTCTGAATACCCTGATCGAGAAGATCATTGTCCATGAAGCAACGGAAGACGACTTCGGCTTCCGACAGCAGGAAATCGAAATCATCTTCCGTTTCGTAGGCAAGATCGATTAAAACACAAATCAGTATCCTTAACTAAAGGAAACGGGGGGCGGCGAGCCCCCCTTCACGTCTGATCCGGACCAAACGGAAGCTTCCGGGAATGCTTCCGTTTGGTTTTTTCGGTCAGCGAAGCGGACAGAAAAAAGAGGCCGGAAAAACCGGCCTCTTTCCTTTTTGCGTATGGCTTTACTGCAGCTTCTCCAGATACTCCACGATGCGGCTGACGGTGTAGAGCTGGGCCGCGTCCTCGTCGGTGATGGAGATGCCGAACATATCCTCCAGGGACATGATCAGTTCCACCACATCCAGAGAGTCGGCGCCGAGATCGTCGATCAGGTTGGTGTCCATGGTGATGGAGTCGGGCTCCACCTCGAACTGCTGGGCAAGCGCGTCTCTGACATTCTCAAAAATCATGTTCAAACCTCCGGTGTACATGCGCACAGCTTGTGCATTCATATTTCGCTTTGCATGGTACTACAAACGCCGGGACAATGCAAGAGCATATTTGGCTCTTTTCGCGAAGCGAAAGATTCTATCGTTTTTCCCGGCGACATGCGCGTCGGGAAAAACACTTCTCAGCCCTCCAGTGTGCGAGCGGAGCGAGTGCATGCAGAGGGCTGCGACCTCGCCCGCAAAAGCCTTTGCGGGCGATTAAGCCCACTCGCGGCTCTTGGGCTTGTTGTCGGGCTTCTCGGGCTTGACGTAGGAGACCACCACGCGACGGTTGGGCTCCACGCCGGTGGAGCTGGTGGTGACGCCCTCGTAATTCTGCAGCGCGGTGTGGATCACATGGCGCTCGTAGGAGTTCATGGGCTCCAGGGCCATGCTGCGCTTGTACTTGATGGCCTTCTCCGCCATCTTCTCGGCCAGCTTGGTCAGGCTCTCCTCCCGCTTGGAGCGGTAGGCCTCGGCGTCCACGGAGATGTGCAGATGCTTCTCGGTGCTCTTGTTGACCACATAGTTGGTCAGATGCTGGATGGCGTCCAGGGTCTCACCCCGTCTGCCGATGATGGCGCCCATGGCATTGCCGGTGAGGTTGACGTTCACGCCGCCGTTTTCACGGGGAGAGATCTCCATCTCGGCGGAGACGCCCATGCGCTCCAGCAGGCCGGAGAGGAAGGCGCGGATCTCGGCGTACTCGGCGGGCTCGTCGGGATCGGCGGGCGCGGCCTTGACGACAGGCTTGGGGGCCTCGGGCTTCTTTTCGGGTCTGGCCTTGGGCTCGGCCTTCTTCTCGCTCTTGGGGGCCTCCGCCTTCGCGGGGGCGGGGGCGGGCTGCTCGTCCGGGACCTCATAGCTGACCCGGATGCGGGCGGGGGAGGCGCCGATGCCGAGGAAGCCGGACTTGGCCCTCTCCAGGATCTCCACCGACACGTCGTCCCGGTCCAGCCCCAGCTCCTTGAGAGCCTCGGCAATGGCCGCGTCCTCGGTGCGGGCGGTCTTTTCCAGATATTTGATCATAGCGATGCTTCTCCTGTTATTCCTTAAGTTCCTGCGCTTCCTCGGAAATCTCCTCGGCAAGCTCTTCGGCGGCGTCGGCCGCGGCCTCCTCGACGGTATCCAGGGCGGCTTCCACGGCGGGGAGCTCCTCAGTCACGGTCTCGTCGATGGCGGGGGCGTTCAGGGACTCCTCCGCGGCGGCCAGGGTCTCGGCCTCGGCGTTTTCGGGATTGCTGAAGCGGTCGGCCACATAGGCGCGGCCTCTGGCATAGCGGCGGTTGCCCACCTGGGAGGCGGGCTTCTCATACTCCTTGATGCCCAGGCGCTCGCGGCGGGCAGCGCGGTCGGCGCGGTCCAGGGCGGCCTTGCGCTCGTCGCTCTTCTGCTTCTCGCTGGCCTGCAGCTTCTTCTTGCTGGTGTTGGTGTTGACGGAGGTCTTGCCCTCGGCTTTCAGCCGTTCGTACTCGGCCTTCTTGGCCTCCATCTCCTTCTCGCGCTCGGAGCGCCTGGCGGCGCGGATCTTGTCCTCCTCGTCCATCTGCTTCTTGAAGATCTTGTTGAGCAGATAGTCGCGGGCCATGCCGAAGAGGGAGTTGGCGATCCAGTAGACACCCATGGCGGCGGGCATGACAAAGCAGATCCAGATGCTCATCAGGGGCATCATCAGGTTCATGCTCTTCATGGTGGCCTCGGACTGGGCGTCACCGGTGGTGGGGTTGGAGGCGGAGCTGATCTTCATGGAGAAGTAGCTCAGCGCGGCGGAGACGAAGGGGATCAGGAACAGGCCGATGGCGGCCCAGGTGTAGGGGCCCTGCCACAGGGTGCTGACGGAGGGCTGCTCGCCCAGGTTGATGCCCAGGAAGTTGAAGTCGATGTCCATCAGCTTGTCGATCTTCCCGGCAAGGTCGGTGCTGACCGCGTCCCAGTGCTGGTGGGCCAGGTTTGCCAGCTTGACCTCGGCATAGGCGTCGGCCCGCGCGCCGGAGGCGGCGTACCAGCCCATGGTGGTCATGTACTCCTTCAGGGTGTCCACCACGGAATCGGCGGCGAACATCATGCGGGTGATGGGACGGCGGATGACGGAATAGAGCGCGATGAGGATGGGGAAGGGGATCAGGGACCAGAGGCAGCCCGACATGGGGTTGACGCCCTCTTCCTGGTACAGCTTCTGCATCTCGGCGTTCAGTTTCTGGGGGTTGCCCTCATGCCGTCTCTGCAGCTCCTGGATCTGGGGCTGCAGGCGGGAGGAGCGCATCATGCTCTTCTTGCTCTTGGCCATGAAGGGCGTCATGATGAGGTTGACCATCAGGGCAAAGACCACGATGGCCAGGCCGTAGCTGCCGGTGGCCTCGTAGAACTTGACCAGCGGCCAGGCAAAGATCCTGCAAATAAATTCGCCCATAGGGTACTCCTTTAATTATTCTATGGTACGGGGTCGTAGAAGCCGCGCCGCCCGTGATAGAAGGGGTGGCAGCAGCAGATGCGGCGGAGGGCCATCCAGCCGCCCTTCAGGGCGCCGTACTTCTCGATGGCCTCCATGGCGTATTGGGAACAGGTGGGGGTAAAGCGGCAGCAGGGCTGCCGGTAAGGGGAGATGTGCCCGCGGTAAAAGCGGATCAGGAGGAGCAGCAGGGCCTTCATTCCCCGTCCTCCCGCAGCAGACCGAGCTTTCTGCAGGCCTTCAGATAGGCCTCCTCCAGTCGGCGGTACTCGCAGTCCACCGCGCGGGAACGGGCCACGATCACCATGTCATAGCCGGGGACGAGGCGCGCGCCGTTGAGACGCACGATCTCCCGCAGCCGGCGCCGGACGCGGTTGCGCACCACGGCGTGGCCCAGCCTGGCGGACACGGTGTAGCCGAAGCGGCTGCGGCCCTCCCGGTTTTTCCGGCAGTAGACCACCAGATACGGGTTGACCGCGCTTTTTCCCTTGGCGTAGAGACGGTGAAACTCGCTGTTCTTTTTTAAGGTATACCTGGAATTCAACGCCACCCCGCCTTTTTGGAAACTGCACAAGCACCAAAAGGGCGGATCACTCCGCCCTGAAAAATATTCCCCTGAACCTGTTCACGGTGCGCCTTAGTAGCTGAGCTTGGCTCTGCCCTTGGCTCTGCGGCGGGCGAGAACCTTGCGGCCGTTGGCCGTCTTCATTCTCTTGCGGAAGCCGTGCTCTTTCTTGCGCTGGAGCTTTTTGGGCTGGTAGGTACGAAGCATGAGGTGCACTCCTTTCTCCGGGTCATCAGACCCGCATAATACTCAACATCGCCCTCCTTGCGGCCGGCGAAGCAGTTGACTGACAAAGGGTGAAAAAAATCACCCGGCGGCAGGGGCCGCCGAGTGACCATTATAATAGAGCCGGTTGCAATTTGTCAACAAAAATCTTTGCTTCTGTTGCCGTTTCTCCCCCGGCCCCGGCGGGGCCGGGCCGCGGCTCCCGGCGCGGGGCGGCGGGCGGAGAAGGCGGCGGGACAGAGAACTTTTTCTGACAAAAAATGCTAGTTTCCGCCGTCGTTTGCCGAAAACCCCGTATTGCTCATCCTGGTTTTTTGTGCTATGATGCAGACAGACGGGCATGCTGTGCGGCGGCAGCGCCGCCACGGAGGTAATGAGGATGATCTGTTCACAGACAAAAGCGGCCCTCCACCTGGAACGGCTGCGGGAAAAGGTCCGGACGGGAGAGCATCTGATCGGCGTGGCCGCCGGCAGCGGCATCACCGCCAAGTACACGGCGCTGGGCGGCTGCGATCTGCTGCTGGCGCTCAGCAGCGGGAAATACCGCACCATGGGCGTGGGCTCGCTGGCGGGCTTCCTGTGCTATGCCAACAGCAACGACATGGTCATGGAATACGCCCGGACGGAGCTGCTGCGCTACACGGACTCGACGCCCGTGTTCTTCGGTCTCAACGCCACCGACCCCACCAAGGAGCTGTACCAGTACATCCGCCAGATCCGGGACGCGGGCTTTACCGGCATCGTCAACTACCCCACCATCGGCATGATCGACGGGCGCTTCCGGGAGGCGCTGGAGGAGCAGGGCTTCTGCTACGAGCAGGAGGTGGAGGCCATCAGCTTTGCCCACTACAGCGGGCTGCTGACCCTGGCCTTTGTCTTCAACGCCGAGCAAGCCCGGCAGATGGTGCGCGCCGGGGCGGACATCATCTGCGCCCACTTCGGGCTGACCAGCGGCGGCTATGTGGGCGCCAAGCGGGTGCTGACCCTGGAGAAGGCCCGCCGCACCGCGGTGGAGATCTTCAACGCCGTGGAGGAGGAGCGCAGCCCGGCCCTGCGGGTGATGTACGGCGGCCCGGTCAAGAGTCCCATCGACGCCGAGTATATGTACCAGGGCTGCGGCAGCCAGGGCTATATCGGCGGCTCCGTCTTTGAGCGCACCCCCATCGAGTCCACGCTGCTGCGGGTGATGGAGGAGTACAAGAACAAGGCGCAGATCGTCCCCTCCAACCAGCTGGAGCGCATCCTCTACGCGGCCCCGGGCCACTACAACTACATCGACTTTGTGCTGGAGTACATCAACGAGAGCTATAGGAACGAGATCTGTCTCGGCGACCTGGCCCAGTCCATGCACCTGTCGCCGTCGTATCTGTCCACGCTGTTCAGAAAAAATGTGGGCACAAGCTTTCAGCAGTATCTGGTGGAGCTGCGGATGCACAAGGCCGAGGAGCTGATCCGCACCGGGGACCATCCCTTGGTGCAGGTCGCACAGATGGTCGGCTACAAGGACTACGCTCAGTTCAGCAAAATGTACAAAAAGGTCTGCGGGGTTTCACCGAGGGAAACAACACGAAATCAAAACTAAACACAAGTTGCCCCGGCCCCGGGCGGGCAAAAAGAAAGATAAGGACAAAAAAGCGAAATCTGACAACATAGACAGGCAGAACGGATATCCTCTATACTTTGAAACAGATAGAGCAGCCCCGTTCTGCCTTTTTCATCGCGCAAAAACGCAAATTGAAAATAGAGGTGAGTACATGAAAACCATTGCAATCCTCGGCACGTTTGACACCAAAGGGAAGGAATTCAAGTACATCAAGGACCTGATCGAGGCCGCCGGCCTCCAGACCCTCTGCATCCACACCGGCGTTTTCGAGCCCCTGTTCACCCCGGATGTGAGCAACGTCGAAGTGGCGGCGGCCGTGGGCGTGGACCTGGCGGCGCTGGCCGCCAGAAAGGACCGCGGCGAGGCCATGGACGTGATGGCCCGCGGCGCCGAGAAGCTGGTACCCGAGCTCTTTGCCCGGGGCAGGCTGGACGGCATCCTCTCCATCGGCGGCAGCGGCGGCACCTCCCTGGCCACTCCCGCCATGCGCGCCCTGCCCGTGGGCGTGCCCAAGGTGATGGTCTCCACCATGGCCTCCGGCAACGTGGCCCAGTACGTGGGCACCAGCGACATCATCATGATTCCCTCCGTGGTGGATGCGGAGGGCCTCAACGAGATCTCCAAGCGCATCTTCACCAACGCGGCCAACGCCATCGTGGGCATGGTGGCCAATTACCGGGAGATCCCCAACGACGGCAAGCCGCTGCTGGCCGCCACCATGTTCGGGGTGACCACCCCCTGCATCAAGACCGCCAAGGCGTATCTGGAGTCCAAGGGCTACGAGGTGCTGGTCTTCCACGCCACCGGCGCTGGCGGCCGGAGCATGGAGGCCCTGATCGACGCGGGCTTCATCAAGGGCGTGCTGGACATCACCACCACCGAGTGGTGCGACGAGCTCTACGGCGGCGTGCTCAACGCCGGCCCCACCCGTCTGGAGGCCGCCGGAAAGAAGGGCATCCCGCAGGTGGTCTCCGTGGGCGCGCTGGACATGGTCAACTTCGGCCCCATGGACACCGTCCCCGCCCAGTACAAAAACCGCAATCTCTACAAGCACAACCCCACCGTCACCCTCATGCGCACCACCGTGGAGGAGAACGTGGGTCTCGGCAAAAAGATCGCCGAGAAGCTCAACATGGCCCCCGGCAAGACCGCGCTGTTCCTCCCGCTCAAGGGCGTGTCCATGATCGACGCGGAGGGCCAGCCCTTCTACGGGCCCGAAGAGGACAAGGCCCTGTTTGAGACCCTGCGGGCGAACATCGGCCCGAAGGTGGAGCTGGTGGAGATGGACAACAACGTCAACGACGACGCCTTCGCCGTGGCGGCGGCCCAGAAGCTGCTGGACCTGCTGGAGAGCTGAGACAGAAAACGGACATTCTTTTACAAAATTACTTTATAAACGGAGGAAACGATCATGTTGAGAAAAACCAGAAGCGAGATTCTTGCAGATTTCAAGGCCCAGGTCGCCCAGGGCAAGATCCTGGTGGGCGTCGGCGCCGGCACCGGCATCACCGCCAAGTGCAGTGAGAAGGCCGACGTGGACATGCTCATCATCTACAACTCCGGCCGCTACCGCATGGCGGGCCGCGGCTCGCTGGCGGGCCTGCTGTCCTACGGCGACGCCAACGCCATCGTGCAGGAGATGGGCCAGGAGGTGCTGCCCATCGTCAAGAAGACCCCCGTGCTGGCCGGCGTCTGCGGCACCGACCCCTTCCGCGTGATGGATCTCTTCCTCAAACAGCTGAAGGACCAGGGCTTCAACGGCGTGCAGAACTTCCCCACCGTTGGTCTGATCGACGGCAAATTCCGCGCGAACCTGGAGGAGACCGGCATGGGCTACGGCCTGGAGGTGGAGATGATCCGCATGGCCCACGAGCTGGACATGCTCACCTGCCCCTACGTCTTCGACCCCGAGCAGGCCGCCGCCATGGCCGAGGCCGGCGCTGACATCATCGTGGCCCACATGGGTCTGACCACCAAGGGCTCCATCGGCGCCGAGACCGCCGTCACCCTGGACGACTGCTGCGTGAAGATCCGCGAGATCATTGCCGCCGCCCGCAAGGTCCGCCCCGACATCATGGTCATCTGCCACGGCGGCCCCATCGCCGACCCCGAGGACGCGGCCTATGTCATCAAGAACGTACCCGAGATCGACGGCTTCTTCGGCGCCTCCTCCATCGAGCGCCTGGCCTCCGAGCGCGGCATGACCGCCCAGGCCGCCGCCTTCAAGGCCATCACCAAGTAAGACCTCCCCTGTATGGCAAAAATCCCCCGGACAGCTGTCCGGGGGATTTTTGCCGCGATGCCGCTTTATTTCAGATCCTCGCCGCGGATGTACTTGCCCAGGGGCTTCCAAAGCAGCCAGCCGATCACCAGGCACAGGACCAGGTCGATCAGGATGAAGCTGCCGTTGTAGAGCAGGGAATAGAACCAGGGGGAGTGCATGGTCATGCCGAAGAAGGTCTCGGGCATGTACTCGGCCCAGACGGTGGCGCCCACCACATAGTGCACCAGGAAGCGGGCCAGCGCGCCGACTACGGTGCCGATGAAGAAGCCGTAGCGCTGTTTGGAGAAGAGGCCCGCCAGGCCCAGCACGGTGAAGGCGATCAGATAGTCGCCCAGGATGGACTGCCAGCCCCATGCATAGGCGCCGTCAAAGGCCAGCTTCAGCAGACTGTAGACAAAACTGGCCAGCATGCCGGGGCCGAAGCCCCAGCGGGCGCAGTAGAAGAAGATGGGCAGCATGGCCACGTTGATGGAGCCGCCCTGGGGCAGCTCAAAGAGCTTGAGCTTGCCGACAACGACGGCAAGCGCCACGAAGATGGCGCCCTCGGTCAGGGCGCGGAGTTTGAGTTTCGATTTGTTCATGTCTGTTTCCTCCCAAAAGATAGATGTTTCTGGGAAGCAGCGGTGCGAAAAAACGCAGGCTCCAAAAAACGAACCTGCGGCATCACGCGCTCTGTTTCCTACGCCGGTATTATCCGGATCAGGTTCCCGGGTTTCAAGGTTCCCTTACCTCGTCTCAGCCGGGAAAAACCCAGCACCCCGTTATGGAGGCGGCATTTCTGCCGATCCTCTCTTGTCGCCTTTAATTTAGCACCGCGGCCGCGCCTTGTCAAGAAAAACCGAAATCGGCCTTGCCCCGGCCGCGCTTTTGTGATAGGCTTCTAGCATCGAAATCCAAAAAGAAAGAATGGATCCCTATGCTGCAAAACATGACGGCAGCCCTGAACGCGGTGCTGCCCAGCTTTGTCATCATCGCCGTCGGCATGCTGGTCCGGCGGAAGGGCCTGGTGGGCGAGACGGCGCTGAACCAGTTCAACAGCGTGGCCTTCCGGGTGTTCCTGGCCACCCAGCTGTTCAAGAACGTATACGACTCCAGCGTGGAGGAGTCCTTCGACGCGGGTCTTGCGGTCTTCATGCTGGCCGCGGTGCTGCTGGTTACACTGCTGACCGCCCTGGCCGTGAACCGGCTGGAACCCCTGCGGGAGCGCCGGGGCGTGGTGATCCAGGGCATCTTCCGCTCCAACTTCGTGCTTTTGAGCCTGCCGCTGATGCAGAGCCTCTTCGGGGACGCGGGCAGCGGCATGGTGTCGCTGATGATCGCGCTGGTGGTGCCGCTGTTCAACGTGCTGGCGGTGGTGGTGCTGGAGACCTACGCCGGGAGGGAGAAGACCGACCCGAAAAAGATCCTGCGGGGCATTGTGAAAAACCCGCTGATCGACGCCACGATGCTCTCCCTGCTGGTGAAGCTCTCGGGTCTGGATCTCTACCGCGTTTCCGCCATCAAGAGCGTTTTGAGCTCCGTGGCCGGAGCCGCCACGCCCCTGTGTCTGTTCATCCTGGGCGCCTCCTTCTCCCTCGGCGGGCTGAAGGGCGCGGCCCGCTCCCTGTGGATCACCGTGGCGGGCAGACTGGTGGCCGTGCCGGTGGTGACCATCGCGGCGGCGGCGCTGCTGGGCTTCCGGGGCCCGGCCCTGGGGGTCATCATGGTCTGCTTCGGGGCGCCTACGGCGGTCTCCTCCTACAACATGGCGCGGGAGATCGGCGGAGATGCGGACCTCGCCGCGGGGATCGTGGTGGTGACCACCGCCCTGTCCTGTCTCACCCTCTTCTGCTGGATCGTGCTGCTGAAAACCCTGGGGCTGTTTTGATCCCGCCTGGCGTCCGGCTCCGGTTTTCACCGTAGGAGCCGTTCACGTACGGCCCGCCTGTCATCCTTGCGCGCGGGCGATCCGTGCATCGCCCCTACAGCCGGTGTGGTGTACGCCCTGCGGGTGCAATCCGTATTGTGTGAAGGTATTGTTTTTCGGAGAACGGATTCCCACGCCGGTGTGCGCACCGGCTCGGAATGACGTGAAGGAGATATGAAAACGCCGCCGTGCATTTTGCACGGCGGCTTTGCTGTTTTACTCGTTTTTCAGGATCTCGGCCTTGTCGAGGATGAACTGCTTCAGCCAGGGGCCGGCCTCCTCGTTCTTCAGGGCAAAGTCGATGATGGACTCCAGGTAGCCCTTCAGGTTGCCGGTGTCGTAGCGGCGGCCCTCAAAGTCCACGGCGCACATCTTCTCCCGGCGGCAGAGGGTGCGCATGCCGTCGGTGAGCTGGATCTCGTTGTTGCGGCCGGGGGAGGTCTTCTCCAGAATGTCGAAGATGGCGGGCGTCAGCACGTAGCGGCCCATGATGGCGTAGTCGGAGAGCTTCTCGTAGATGGAGGGCTTCTCGTTCATGTCGCTGATACGGTAGACATGGGGGCTCAGCTCCTCCTCCATCCTGACGGAGGAGTACTTGCAGATCTCGTCTCCGGGGAACTGCCGCACGGCGATGGCGCTGCAGCTGTTTTCTTCGGCGGCGGTGACCAGCTGTTTGAGGACGGGGGTCTCGCTGAGCATGATATCGTCGCCCAGCAGGATGCCGAAGGGCTCGTCGCCCACAAAGCTCTTGGCGCGCCAGATGGCGTGGCCCAGGCCCTTGGTCTCCTTCTGGCGCAGGAAGAACACGTCGGCCATGTCGGCCACGTTCCGCACGGTGCGGGCCTCCTTCACCTTGCCGTCGGCCAGGAGCCTCGCCTCCAGGTCGGGGGCGTAGTCAAAGTAGTCCTCGATGGGGGACTTGCCGCGGTTGGTGATGATGAGGATCTCCTCGACGCCGGCGGCCACGGCCTCCTCCACGATGTACTGCAGCACGGGCTTGTCCACCAGGGGCAGCATCTCCTTGGGGATACTCTTGGTGTTGGGCAGCAGACGGGTGCCGAGACCCGCCGCCGGGATGATCGCTTTCCGAACCTTCATGGGGAGCTCTCCTTTCGTGCCCCGCAGGCGGGGCTGGTCAGTGGGTTACTTGCACTTTTCGCACATTTCGCGGAAGAATTTGATCTTCGGCAGAACCTGTATCAGGGGATAGCCGATGAGATACAGCACGCCCGCCTCGCCGATACCGACGGTGAGGGCGTTGAAGCCGTAGGACAGCAGGGGATTTTCAAACTCCTGGATCTGGTAGCCCCAGGTGAGCACGGCGCCGACGATGACGGCGTTGAAGACCACGGGCATCAGGCAGCCCAGGACGCGGTTCTTCACGGTGTTGCCCTGCCTGCCGAAGCGGGCCGTGAGCAGGGCCGCCAGGAGCGTTGCCAGGGAACCGAAGAGGATGTCGAGCACGCTGCCGGTGTAGAGATTGGCCAGGATGCAGCCGATAAAAAGCCCCCACACGGTGCCGGGGATCAGGAAGGGGATCACGGTCAGCGCCTCGCTGACGCGAAACTGCAGGGGGCCGTAGCTGATGGGGGCCAGGGCGATGGTGAGGGCGGCGTACAGGGCTGCGATGACCGCGGACACGGCCAGCTTGAGGGTACGATTGCGTTGGGAATTCACGTTTTGGATACCTCCATTTTTTATTTTCCGCATGGAGGGACCCAAAAACGCGCAGACAGAGGCATGCCCCGTCCGGCCCATTTTTTGATTCCGCCATCCGGCACGGCAGGGTGTGGAAACCTGCCGGAGTTTATAAAACAAAGTATTCCTTACAGGCTCCCCTGTCTAAGGGGAGGCTGAGGCACAGCTCCTTCCTCCCTGCGGTGCAGGGAGTACTCACAGCCGCAGTAGAGCTGGCGGTAGACGTTGTACTGCTCGCAGAGCTCGATGGAGCGGTTTTCGCCGTCGCGCTTTTTAAAGTCCGAGGGGAGCCACTGGACCCCGGACGCCCGGGCGATCTCCTCCGCCAGGTCGTTGATGCGCACCGCGTCCTTGTGGCGCGAGAGGGTCAGGGTGGTGCAGAAGTAGTCAAAGCCGTAGTGTTTGGCGAGCCGCGCCGTCTCCAGCAGGCGCAGGCGGAAGCACTCGGTGCAGCGTTTTCCGCCCTCCGGCTCGTCCCCCAGGCCCTTGACGCGGGCGTAATAGTCCTCGCTCTTTCTGGCTTCGGCCATCACGGTGACCCGGTCGGCCAGACCCATGTCCTCAATGAGCTTGATGAGGGTCTGAAAGCGCCGGTCAAACTCCGCCTGGGGATAGATGTTGGGGTTATACCACAGGAGGGTCAGATCAAAATACTGCGTCAGGTACTCCAGCACCGCGCTGGAGCAGGGACCGCAGCAGCAGTGCAGCAGCACCCGGGGCCGCTTTTTCCCCAGCTTCTGGATGATCCGGTCCAGCTCCCTTTGATAGTTTCGTCTGTTCATAAAAGCATCTTAACACATTTACCGCGGAAAAGCTACCACGACTTGACGGCAGGCGGGAAAATCGGTATAGTAGATAAAAGAAAGACCCAAAAGGGAGGATTTTTCATGGACGGCAGAACCAACAAGCAGAATTACTACCTCGACATCGCCGACGCGGTGCTGGAGCGCTCCACCTGCCTGCGCCGGAAGTACGGCGCCATCATCGTGCGCAACGACGAGATCATCTCCACCGGCTACAACGGCGCACCCCGCGGGCGGAAGAACTGCTCGGATCTGGGCGGCTGCATGCGGGAGAAGCTGGGCATCCCCTCCGGCGAGCGCTACGAGCTCTGCCGTTCCGTCCACGCCGAGGCCAACGCCATCATCTCCGCCTCCCGGCGGGACATGATCGGCGCCACCCTGTATCTCGTGGGGCGGGACGCACGCACCAACGAGCTCATGCCGAACGCCATGAGCTGCTCCATGTGCAAACGCACCATCATCAACGCCGGCATCGAAAAGGTCATTATCCGCACCAGCCCCACGGATTTCCGCGTGATCGACGTGCAGGAGTGGGTGGACAACGACGACTCCATTTTCACGCTCACTTACTGATCCCGCGGCAGAAAACAAAGGCGCCGGGCTGCAAGCCCGGCGCTTTTTCAGTCACACACCTTTTTCAATATAGCGGATCTTGGTCAAAATGTCAATAGAATGCGGGCTTCCGTTTAAAGATTTTAAGTAAATTTGGATGGTCTGCACAAAAACTGGGTAAAACTTTCGGGCAGCTTCCCATCTTGCAAAAATTGGGTTTCGGTGCTATTCTTTAATCACAGAAGGGGATGAACCCGATGTACAAGTGAAGCCCCCGGATCCTGAATCGGCGGGATCAAACATGGGGGGGAGCGCTGTAAGCCAAAAATAATCAGGAGGACAACAGCCACCGTGCCAATCCCACATAAGGGATAAATGAAAGAATAAAAAAGGTGTTTGCTGAAAAAAGTGTCCCGTTCGGCTAAGGCAGCGTCCGAAATTCAAGAAAGCGAGGTAACCAGGATGTTAGATATTAAGAATTCAATGAAATGACCCTTGACTGCTGTAGAAGGCGAACGGGAAAAAATCGCCGCAGTCAAGGGTCATTTCGTATTTTAAAGCCCGATTTCAAACAGTCCACAATCTCTGTTCTCTATCGGGCAGGCGTTTCGGGTTTCATCGTTCTATCAGCCGCCGGGGGAAAGCCGCGGACCAAAGTCCGCCGTTTTCCCGCAGCGGCTGTTTTTTGTTCAGTCGCGCAGGCGCTCCCCGCCCGCGCGGACGGCGGTCACCGTGAGGGTCTCGTCCCGGACGGTGAAGCTCACCTCAAAGCCCGCGAAGCTCAGGGTGTAGACCCGCTCCGGGTCCCTCTGGTAGCGGGGGCGGGGGTCGTTGGCGAGCACGCCGCGCAGGGCCTCCCGCTTGGCCGGGGGGATCTGCGCCAGCTTCTCCGGCGGAAAGTCCACGTGGAGCGTCGCCCCCGGGTCCGGGGCAAAGCCCGCCAGGGCCTCCGGGTGGGCGTCCGCGTAGGGCACATAGGGCTTGACGTCGAAGATGGGCGTGCCGTCCATGAGGTCGGCGCCCCGCACCCGCAGCACCGCGCCGAGACCCTCCCGCTCCTCGATGCCGGCAAGCTCCACGCAGGAGAGGCCGAGGGAGTTTGGCCGGAAGGGAGAGCGGGTGGCGAAGACCCCCATGCGCGTGTTGCCGCCGAGGCGCGGCGGCCGCACCGTAGGGGAAAACTCCCGCTGCAGGCTCTCGGAAAACTGCCAGATCAGCCAGATGCGGCCGAAGCCCTCCAGCCCGCGCAGGGCGTCTCGATTGCGGAATTCCGGCTCGAAGACCACCAGGCCCTCCAGCTCCGGGACGACGCCCGCCTGCCGGGGCAGGCCGAATTTTTCGGGGAAGTCCCCGCGATAGACCGCCACAGGTCGGATGATCGTCTCCATCACATCAGCTCCTGCAGGGCGTTGAGGGTGCTGACGGCGATGCCGTTGACCGTCATGTGGAAGAAGGTGCTGCCCCAGATGGAGTTGGTGCGCTCATAGCAGCGGCAGAGCAGCCAGCCCGCGGGCAGGTACTGCAGCAGGTACAGCCAGTAGATCGGGTCCTGCAGGGCGTAGGCCCAGACATGGTAGAGGGCGAAGGACAGCATGCTGACCGCATAGGCAAGCGCGCGGCTCTTTTTCCGAAACAGCCCGAAGAGGCCCGCCCGGAACATCATCTCCTCCACCAGAGGGCCCAGGAAGACCAGCGTGGCCTTCATGACCCCGAAGTGGTCCACCACCAGGCCCGCGATGGCCGCGTTGTTGGGGTTCTCCGTCTCCGGCAGCGCCTGCAGGATCAGAAAGCCCACCAGCCCGTTGAGGGCCAGCATCATCAGATAGCTTGCCGAGACCGTGCCCAGCACATGGAAGGGGCGGTCCGCCAGGGGATCGAAGTCCCGCCGCAGAAAGCGGAAGGCCACCAGAATCATGTAGACAAAGCCCACGGCGTAATAGAGGAAGTTGGCCGTGGGCTGGGTGAGCAGGCCGCGCCGGCCCAGGCCGTTCAAAAGCCAGGGCAGCAGCACAAGGTGCATGGGGATCCAGCAGAGCACCAGGATGCGCTCCCGGCGGCTCAGATCGCTGGTAAAGGGCGGGAGATTGCCTTGTCTGTTCATCAGGCCCTCGCTTTCTTCTGCAGCTCAAAGAGCAGGTTCATGGCCTCCAGCGGCGTCAGGGTGTTGAGATCCGTGTCCCGCAGGATGCGGCGCACCTCGTCGCTGCCCACGTCGGAGAGGGAGATCTGCCCATCGTCCCGCACGGGAGCGGCGGCGGGGATGGAGCTCACACCCTCCGCCTCCAGCTCCTTCAAGTAGCCCTTGGCCTTCTGGATGACCGCCTCGGGCAGACCCGCCAGCTTGCCCACCTCGATGCCGTAGCTGTCGTCGGCGGCGCCGCGCACGATCTTCCGCAGGAAGACCAGGTCGCCCCCCTGCTTTTTGGCGGTGATGTTGTAGTTGCGCACGCCCGCGATCTCCCCCTCCAGGGCGGAGAGCTCGTGGTAGTGGGTGGCAAACATGGTCTTGGCGCCCAGCTTTCGCTTGTCGGCGCAGTACTCCAGCACCGCGCGGGCGATGGCCATGCCGTCAAAGGTGGAGGTGCCCCGGCCGATCTCGTCCAGGATCAGCAGACTCTGGGCGGTGGCGTGCTTCAGGATCTCCGCCGTCTCCCGCATTTCCACCATGAAGGTGGACTGGCCGGCGGCCAGATCGTCGGAGGCGCCGATGCGGGTGAAGACCCGGTCCACGATGCCGATGACGGCGGACCTGGCCGGGACAAAGGAACCCATCTGGGCCATGAGCACGATCAGCGCCGTCTGGCGCATGTAGGTGGATTTGCCGGCCATGTTGGGGCCGGTGACGATGGCGACCCTGTCCTCCTGGTCGTTGAGATAGGTGTCGTTCGGGACAAAGAGCACGTCCTTCATGGCCTGCTCCACCACCGGGTGGCGGCCCTGGACGATGTGCAGGGTGCGGGAGGTGTCGATCTCCGGGCAGGCGTAGTGGTTGCGGACGGCCACCTCCGCCAGGGAGCAGAGCACGTCCAGCCGTGCCACGCAGTCGGCGGCGGCCTGCACCCGGTCCACCTTGGCGGCCACGCTGTCGCGCACCTCGCAGAAGTAGCGGTACTCCAGGTCGTTGATGCGGTCCCGGGCGGTCAAGAGGGTGTTCTCCAGCTCCTTGAGCTCCTGGGTGAAGTAGCGCTCGTTACTCACCAGGGTCTGCTTGCGGATATAGTCCTCCGGTACGTTTTCGAGCCCGGCGGATTTCGGCACGTCGATGTAGTAGCCGAAGACCTTGTTGTAGCCCACCTTGAGCTTTTTGATGCCGGTACGCTCCCGCTCCCGCGTCTCCAGCTCCTGGACCATTTTGGCGCCGTTGTCGCGCACGTTGCGCAGCCTATCTACCTCCTCGGAATAGCCGGGGCGGAGGATGTCGCCCTCGCGCACGGAGAAGGGGGGATCGTCGCAGATGGCGCGGTCGATTTCAAAGCGCAGGTCCTCCAGCGCGTCCATGGCGGCGATGTCCCGCAGCTCCAGACAGGTGAAGGGGGCCAGCAGCTCCTTGAGCCGGGGCAGGGCCGCGGCGCAGAGGGAGAGGGTCCTGAGATCCCGGCCGCCGGCGGTGCCGTAGACCGCCCGGCCCACCAGGCGCTGCATATCCCCGATCTCCCGCAGGGTGCCCATGAGCTCGCCCCGGGCGACGTTGTCGCGCGTCAGCTCGTCCACCGCGGCAAGGCGGCGGCGGATGGCCACCGCGGACAGCAGCGGCCGCTCCACCCAGGCGCGGAGCATCCGCCCGCCCATGGGGGTCTTCGTGCGGTCCAGCACCCACAGCAGGCTGCCCTTCTTCTCCCCGCTGCGCAGGGACTCGGTCAGCTCCAGGTTGCGGCGCGTGGTCCAGTCCAGCTCCATGTAGCGCCCGCCGAAGAACACGTCCAGGCGGTTGATGTGGCTGAGATCGAATTTCTGAGTGCGGATGAGATAGTCCAGCAGGGCGCCCGCGGCGCAGACGGCGCCAGGCTGCCCGTCCAGGCCCGCCCCGTCCACGTCCGAAAAGCCGAACTGGCGGCAGAGCAGGACCGAGGCCTTCAGGTATTCAAAGCTCTCCGTGTCCTCCTCGGGCATGGCCGAGAGCTTTTTGGTGACGAAGTCAAAGATCTCCGCGCTGTCCTTCGCGCCGGGGGAGAGCAGCACCTCCCGCGGGGCGAAGCGCCCCAGCTCGTTGACGATGTGTTTTTCGGAATCCCCCTCAAAGGCGGCGCAGCAGAACTCACCCGTGGACACGTCGCAGAAAGCCACGCCCCCCTCCCGGGCCGCCAGGTACACCGCGGCGAGATAATTGGAGCGCCCCTCCTCCAGCATGGAGCTCTCGGTGACGGTGCCGGGGGTGATGATGCGGATCACGTCCCGCTGCACCAGGCCCTTGGCGAGAGCCGGGTCCTCCATCTGCTCACAGATGGCCACCTTGTAGCCCTTGGCGATGAGGCGGGCGATGTAGGCCTCGGCGCTGTGATAGGGCACACCGCACATGGGGGTGCGCTCCTCCGGGTCCTCCACGCTCCGGTCCCGGGTGGTCAGGGCGAGATCCAGCTCCTTCGACGCCACCTTCGCGTCCTCGTTGAACATCTCGTAGAAGTCCCCGAGGCGGAAGAACAGCAGGCAGTCGCCGTACTGCTGCTTGATCTCGTTGTATTGCTTTTTCATGGGCGTGAGCTCTGCCATGATTTTGTCCTCTTTCTATAAGTTTGGAGTGTGGAGAGTGGAGTGTGGAGTTGTGGTGTCCGCTGCGCGGACGATTCAAATGTGGTGTTCACTCAGTCGGTGGATGCTGCTGCGCGCAGGGATTCATTGATCGTCTTGGTGGATGAGGACAGTATTTTCCTCAATTCTTCGCCATCCCGGTATAGAGAGCCATACTGCTCCTGTGTCAGATAATCTGTTTCTTTCAGGAGATCCAGCCAATAGAGCGTTTCTGCACATTCCTTCAGCGCGATATACAGCTTAGCCAGAAAATCTCTCCGGCTGATGGCAGTTTCCGCTTCCGCCAGATTTGCGCCGATGCTGGTTCCGCTTCTGAGAATTTGCTTTGAAAGGACGTACTCCTTCTTTTCCTCGCATAAGTACTGGTAGAGCCTTACCATCCGGACAGCAAATGCCCGGCTTTTTTCACGCGCAGTATTGTCAGTCTGCATAACTCCACACTCCACGCTCTACACTCCACACTAATCTTCGACTTCCCCGTACAGGGCCCAGGTGTTGCTGGTGGTGATCTTCACGTTGACAAACTGTCCGATGAGGGCGGGGTCGCCTTTCAGGTGGACGAGCCGGCCGCCGTTGGTGCGGCTGGAGAGGTTGTATTCCTCCTTGCCCGTCTCCCCGTCCACCAGCACACGGAAGGTCCTGCCCTCGTATTCCCTGTGCTTTTCGCCGGAGATGCGGTTGGAAAGCTCGATCAGCTGGTCGAAGTGCCGCTGCTTGTCGGCCCGGGTGTAGGGATCCGGCATGGAGGCCGCCGGGGTCCCGACGCGCTTGGAGTAGATGAAGGTGAACATGGCGTCGTAACGCACTTCTTCACACAGGGAGAGGGTGTCCTGAAACTCCTCCTCCGTCTCCCCGGGAAAGCCCACGATGATGTCCGTGGTCAGCACCAGATCCGGCATATAGCGCCGGGCGGCGGCCACCTCCTCCAGGTATTTGGCCCGGTCGTAGTGGCGGTTCATGACCTTCAGGATATGGTCGTTGCCCGACTGCACCGGCAGGTGGATGTGGTGGGCGCACTTCTCGCATTCGGCCATGGTCCGAAAGAGCTTTTCCGTGGCGTCCTTGGGGTGGCTGGTCATAAAGCGGATGACAAAGTCCCCGGGGATGTCGTTGACCATGCGGAGAAGGTCGGCAAAGTCCACGCCCGTTCCCAGATCCTTGCCGTAGGAGTTGACGTTCTGACCGAGGAGCGTGATGTCCTTGTAGCCCTCCTGAACCAGCTGTCTGGCCTCCGCCACCACGTCCTCCGGCAGGCGGGAACGCTCCCGGCCCCGGACATAGGGCACGATGCAGTAGGTGCAGAAGTTGTTGCAGCCGTACATGATGCTCAGCCACGCCTTGACCTTGCCGTCGCGCTTGAGGGGGATGCCCTCGGCCACGGCTCCGTCGTCCTTCGCCGTGGCAAAGACCCGCTTCTTCGTGCGCATCACCTGCAGCAGCAGCTCCGGGAAGCGCCAGAGCTCGTGGGGGCCGAAGACCAGGTCCACGATGGGATAGGAGCTCTTGATCTTTTTGGCCATGTGCTCCTGCTGCACCATGCAGCCGCAGACCGCGATGATCTGGCCCGGGCGGGCCTTCTTGGTGTGGTTCAGGGCGCCCACGTTGCCCAGCACCCGCATCTCCGCGTGCTCGCGCACGGCGCAGGTGTTGACCACGATCACGTCCGCCTGATATTCGTCCTGGGTAAAGCCGTAGCCCATCTGGCTGAGATAGCCCCGCAGCTTCTCGCTGTCGGCCTCGTTCTGCTGGCAGCCGTAGGTGTCCACCATGGCCAGGGGCCGCCGGCCGTCCCCCGCCACCTTTTCAAAAATCTCCGCGCAGATGGCCTGCTGGGCTTTGATGCGCTCTATGTCAATGGTTTTTCTCTCGTATGCCATGTGATCCGTTCCTTTTCTTCGTTCTTGCAGAGTCTTTATTTTAACATAATAACTATGGAAGTTTCAACAAAAATCCTGTATAATAGCTTCTTGTGAAAGTACCCCTTTTCGGAGGAATCTTCTATGGCTGAAATCAACATTCTCTCCCCCCATGTGGCGGATCTGATCGCCGCCGGCGAGGTGGTGGAGCGTCCCGCCTCCGTGGTCAAGGAGCTGATGGAAAACGCCTTTGACGCCGGGGCCCATATGGTCACCGTGGAGATGAAGGACGGCGGCGCCACCTACCTGCGCGTCTCCGACGACGGCAAGGGCATGGCCCCCGAGGACGCGGGAGTGGCCTTCCTGCGCCACGCGACCTCGAAGCTCCATGACGAGGCCGGCCTGGAGGCCATCGGCACCATGGGCTTTCGCGGTGAGGCCCTGGCCGCCATCTCCGCCGTCAGCGAGGTGGAGCTCACCACCCGCCGCCGGGGAGACGACTCCGGCACCTTTATGACGCTCACCGCCGGAGAGATCCAGGATATGACCGAGACCGGCTGCCCCGAGGGCACCGTCATGACCGTCAAGAGCATCTTCTTCAACACCCCCGCGCGGCTGAAGTTCCTAAAATCCGATCGGGCGGAGGCCTCCGCCTGCGTCTCCGCCGCGCTGCGCTGCGCCCTGGGCAGGCCGGAGATCTCCGTGCGCCTCATCCGCGACGGGAAAGAGGAGTTCTTCTCCCCCGGCGACGGAAAGCCGGAGTCCGCCGTCTACTCCCTGCTGGGCCGCGACCTGGCCAGGGACCTGCTGCCCGTCGGCGGCGAGGACGGGGACATGCGGGTGCACGGCTTTGCCTCCTCCCCCGCGGCCGGGCGCGGCAACCGCGCCGCCCAGTTCTTCTACTGCAACGGCCGCTTCATCCGCTCCCAGCTGCTGCAGAGCGCCGTGGAGCAGGCCTACAAAAACACCCTGCTGGTGGGGCGCTTCCCCGCCTGCGTGATCTGGCTGGAGCTGTCCAACGCCGGCGTGGACGTAAATGTCCACCCCGCCAAGACCGAGGTCAAGTTCTCCCAGGAGAAGCGGGTGTTCGACCTGGTGTATCACGCGGTGCTCGCCGCCCTGACGGACGAAAACCGCACGGGGCTTGCCCAGCCGAAGCCCGCGGCGGCGGCCCGGCCTGCCGCACCCGCCGCGCCCGCAGCGCGTCCCGCCCCCCGGCCGGACTTCTACCGCAGCATGAGCGCGGAGACCTTCCGGGCCCAGGGCTACACGGCGGGGCCCGCGCCGAAGATAAAACCGCAGGCGCAGGAGACCGTTCTGCGCAGTTACGACATGCCCTACCAGACCAGACTCGACCTGCCACACGGCGCGCCCGTCGAGCCGGTTCGACCGCAAGCGCCTGAAAACACAGGGGTTTCCGGGTTTTCAACAAGCAAAATTGTGGAAAACCCTGTTCAAAATGTGGAAAAACCCACCATTCCCGACCACAAGATCGTGGGGGAAGCGCTGAAGCTCTACATCATCGTGGAGGTGGACGGGGAGCTGCTGCTGATCGACAAGCACGCCGCCCACGAGCGCATGATCTTTGACCGGCTGAAAAGTCAGGACCGCGCCGTCATGGCCCAGACCCTTTTAGAGAGCGTGACCCTCCGTCTGACGGAGGAGGACCGGGAGATCATCGAGGCAAACGGTGAGCTGCTTTCTGAGCTGGGCTTCGAGATCGAGCCTTTCGGGGAGAACGACTACATCCTGCGGGCGGTGCCCGCCGACATGGAGAGCGGCGACGCCGCGGCGGCCGTGGAGGAGATTCTGGAAAAGCTCCGCGGCGGCAAGGCCCCGGACCCCCGGAGCGCGCGGGACGAGATTTTGCACACGGTGGCCTGCAAGGCCGCCATCAAGGCCGGCTGGGACACCGACCGGGCCGAGCTGCAGCGCATCGTGGACGCGGTGCTCTCCGGGTCCGTCAAGTACTGCCCCCACGGTAGACCCGTCTCCGTCACGGTGACCCGGCGGGATCTGGACAAGCTGTTCAAACGGATCGTATAAAGCCTCCCCTGCAGGGGGAGGCGGCTGAGCAAAGCGAGGCCGGAAGGGTTGACCCCTCAGTCGGCCTTGCCGCCGACAGCTCCACCCGTGAAGGGCGCAACGCCCTTCCAGGAGAGCCTTGAGAGGAGGTTTGCCCTTGGACAATCGAATCGTCGTCATCGCCGGGCCCACCGCCTCGGGGAAGACAAAGCTCGGCATCGAGCTGGCAAACGCCCTGAAAGGCGAGATCGTCTCCGCCGACTCCATGCAGGTCTACCGGGGCATGGACATCGGCACCGCCAAGGCCGACGAAGCCGAACGCGCCGCCGCGCCCCACCACATGCTGGACGTGGCCGACCCCCGGGAGAATTACTCCGTGGCCCGCTATGTCGAGGAGGCCGGGGCCGTCTGCGACCGGCTGCTGAAAGACGGCAGGACGCCCGTTCTGGTGGGCGGCACGGGGCTGTATATCGACTCCCTCCTCGCCGGGCGGGACTTTGCCGAAAACCGGGAGGACATGGCCCTGCGCCGGGAGCTGGAGCAGAAATACGACCGCCTCGGCGGCGAGGAGATGCTGCGCCGCCTGGGGGAATTTGACCCGGCGCGGGCCGCCCGCCTGCACCCCGGGGACAGGCGCCGCATCGTGCGGGCCATCGAGATCTACCGGCTCACCGGCGTGACCGCCACGGCGCACGACGAGGAGACCCGCCGCCGGCCGCCCCGCTATGACGCGGCGCGGATCGTGCTGGGCTATCGTGACCGCGCCGACCTCTACCGCCGCATCGACCGGCGGGTGAGCGAGATGGTGAAAAAGGGCCTCTTTGAGGAGGTCGAAGCGCTGCTCGCCGCCGGGCTCTCCCCGGACTGCACCGCCATGCAGGCCATCGGCTACAAGGAGGCCGTGCTGGCCCTGCGGGGGGAATTGACAAGAGAACAGGCCGCCTCCCTCATCGCCCTGGGCAGCCGCCGCTACGCCAAGCGGCAGCTCACCTGGTTCAAGCGCTGGGAGGACTGTCTGCGCATCCAGTGGGACGGCGAACCGGATTTTGCCGCCGCCCTCCAGACTTCGACCGCGTTTTTGCGCAGCCGCGGGTATGCTGTTTGAAGTGTGAGTCTTCACACGAAACTACATACCGGAGCGGCGAAATGCGGCCGCTCCCGAGACAGGAGTTGGCTGAAATGCAGAAAACGCAGAATCTCCAGGATTGCTTCCTCAACCAGTTGCGGAAGGACAAGGCCGTCGTGACCATGTTTCTCATGAACGGCTTTCAGCTGCACGGCGTGGTGAAGGGCTTCGACGGCTTCACCGTGATCCTCGACTCCGAGGGCAAGCAGCAGCTGATCTACAAGCACGCGATCTCCACCGTCGTACCCCCCAGGCCCATCGCCTTTGAGGCGGAGGACTGATTGTCCGCCTCCCGCTTCTACGCCGCGCTGACGGCGCTGCTGTTTCTCGCGGTCTCCGCCTGGACGGGGGCGGCGCTCTTCGGGCGTCTCCCCGCCCCGCGGGAGCCGGAGGAGGAGAGTCCCACACCCGGGCAAGCGGGCAGGCTCCGCGGCCTGCTGCTGCGGGAGGAGCGCCCCCTCGCCCCGGAGGAGATCCCCCCGGGGGCGGAGGACGGCAAGCGTCTGTCCGCAAAGGAGACCGGCACCGCTTCCGGGCTGTTCTTTGAAGTCTCCGACGGCTATGAGTTCCTCACCCCCGCAGACGGGGAGCATCTGCGTCCGGAGGCGCTGGACCGGCTGCTGGAGACCGCGCCCGGTCGCGCCGGGGCCGCAAAGCTGGTCACCGGCCGGGCTGTCTTCTTCGCGGCTTTTTTCGAGGGGGACACGCCCCCGGAGGCGGGCGCCGCGCTGCGCCTGCGCTTTGACGGATCCCCGCTGCCGCTGCCGGCCCGGGTGCTCTCCGCCGAACGGGACGAGACCGGCCGCACGGCCCTGCTGCTGCGGCTGACGGAGGGAGAGGACTTCCTCTGCCGGGCGCGTTTTGTGGAAGCGGAGATCGTATCGTAGGGGCAGACGCACCCGCAGGGCATCCACCCCGGCCGCCCCGGGTTCGATCCCTCAGTCGCTTCGCGACAGCTCCACCCGTAAAGGGCGCAATGCCTTTATCCAAAGGGAGCCGCTCCCGCGAGCCGAAAGGCAGACAAATACATTTCCATTTCCATACAGAGAGAAGGTTTTACCATGACCATTGCAGAGAATCTGGCCCAGGTGCAGGCCAACATCGCCCGGGCGGCGGAGAAGGCAGGGCGGGACCCCAGGGACATCCTGCTCATCGGCGCCACCAAGATGAACGACGCCGACCGGGTGCGCGAGGCGATCGCCGCGGGCCTGCCCGCCTGCGGGGAAAACCGCGTGCAGGAGCTGCTGGAGAAAAACGAGCAGGGCGCCTACGAGGGGGCCCGGCTGCACTTCATCGGCTCGCTGCAGAAAAACAAAGTCAAGTACCTGGTGGGGCTTGTGGAGCTGATCCACTCCGTGGACAGCGTGGAGCTGATGCGGGAGATCAACAGGCAGGCCCTCAAGCGCGGCATCACCCAGGACATCCTGCTGGAGGTCAACACCGGTGGCGAGGACTCCAAGTCCGGCTTTGCCCCGGAAAAGCTGCCGGAAATGCTGGCCGCAGCGGCGGAATTTCCAGCCGTTTCCGTCCGCGGGCTGATGACAATCCCCCCGATCTGCCGGAGGCCCGAGGAAAATCTCCCCTATTTTCAGCTTTTGCACCAGCTTTTTATTGACAATGGCGAAAAAAAATACGATAATGTACGCATGGATTTTATGTCCATGGGCATGAGCGGCGATTACGAGGCCGCGATTGCCTGCGGGGCGAACATGGTGCGCGTGGGAACGGCCATTTTCGGGCACCGGATCTACCCCGCAAAAAGCTGACAGCGGTCGGCAATTGGAGGTTTGCCCATGGGTTTCATGGATGGATTGAAAAAACTGACGCAGCCCTATGACGACGAGGAAGATTTCTTCGAGGGCGCAGACCCCAGCTTCAAGCCCCAGCCGAAGCCGGAGCAGAAGAGCGCGGTGTCCGCGGCACAGATGGCCTTCGAGAGCGCCTTCGCCGACAACAGCTCCGCGGGACCCGAGCCCGAGGAGGAGCCGCAGCAGAGCAAGAAGCCTGCCGGGGAATCCGGCGGCATCTTCGGCAATCTGGGTCTGAAGAAGACCGGCGGCAAGCCCCGCAGATCCGGCACCGTCAACTTCGGCGGCAAGGAGACCTCGGTCCTGCTCTTCTCCCCCAAGACCTTTGACGAGGCCGGGGAGCTGGTGGGATACCTGCAGCAGGATCTGACCGTGGTGATGACGCTGGAGAACGTCCCGGCCGAGACCGCCCGGCGCCTGCTGGATTTCCTGTCCGGCATCGCCTTCGCCCTCGGCGGGAAAATCACCCCCGTGTCCGCAAAAACGTATTTTATTACGCCCCAGAATGTGGACATTCTGGGCGCGCAGCCCGAGCAGCCGGAGTCCTCCGGTCACTACTTCTGATCCGGGGCGGATCACAAAAGAATCGAAAGGTGGATAAGCTATGATTACTGCACAGGATATTCGCGAGAAGGGTTTTGAGGTCGTCCGTTTCAACGGCTACGACAGAGACACCGTCGACGATTTTCTTGAGGAGCTGGCCGACGACGTGGCCGCGACCCAGAAGGAGAACGCCGTTCTCAAGAGCAAGATGAAGGTCCTTGTCGACAAGATCGAGGAGTACCGCGCCAACGAGGAGGCTCTCAACAACGCCATTCTCTCCGCCCAGAAGCTCGCCGTCCAGATCGAGAGCGAGGCGCGCCAGCGCGCCGCCGCCACCGTGGCCGACGCCGAGAAGAAGGCCCAGGAGACCATCGGCTCCATCACCGACCGCGCCGACGCCGAGGAGAAGCGTCTGGCCGACGCGAAGGCCGCCACCGCCAAGTTCTTTGAAGCCGCCAAGGCTCTGTGCAGCTCCCAGATGGGCAAGCTGGAAGGCATCATGAACGACATGGGTCTGGCCGCCCCCGCCGCCGAGGAGCCCGATGTGGACGAGGCCGTCCGCGCCATCGAGGACAGCGCCGCAAAGCTGGCCCCCGATCCCGCCATCAAGATCGACATCCCCGAAGCCCCCGACTACACCACCCGCCAGCGCAAGCTGGACAACACCCAGACCTTCTCTCTCTGATCTGGCTCAGATCTCTTCCGGGGCGCGCGCATGAGCGCGCGCCCCTCATTACATATACACTACAGGAGCAGGAAACTTATGGCAAAGGATTTTAACGCAACCCTCAACCTCCCGAAGACCGACTTCCCCATGCGGGCGGGTCTGCCCAAGCGTGAGCCCGAAATGCTCAAGGCCTGGCAGGAGCAGGACGTCTACCGTGAGCATCTGAAAAAGAGCGCGGATCTCCCCCTCTTCAACCTCCACGACGGCCCTCCCTTCTCCAACGGCGATATCCATATGGGCCACGCCCTGAACAAGTCCCTCAAGGACTTCATCAACCGCAGCTACATGATGCGCGGCTACCACGTCCCCTACATCCCCGGCTGGGACAACCACGGCATGCCCATCGAGTCGGCCATCATCAAGGAGCAGAAGCTCAACCACAAGGCCATGAGCGTTGCGGATTTCCGTTCCGCCTGCCACGCCTACGCCGACAAATACGTCCACCGTCAGATGGAGGGCTTCAAGCGTCTGGGCGTCCTGGGCGACTGGGAGCACCCCTACCTGACCATGAACAAGGGCTTCGAGGCCGACGAGGTGCGCATCTTCGGTAAGATGTACCGCAACGGCCACATCTACAAGGGCTTCAAGCCCGTCTACTGGTGCGCCCATGACGAGACCGCCCTGGCCGAGGCCGAGATCGAATACCACGACGACCCCGTCACCACCGTCTACGTCAAGTTCCCCATGGCCGACGACAAGGGCAAGCTGAGCCACCTGGATCATTCCAGGCTCTTCTTCCTGATCTGGACCACTACCACCTGGACCCTGCCCGGCAACCTGGGCATCACCCTCTCCCCCGGCGACAGCTACGCCGTCGTGAAGGTCCCCAACGGCGAGATGTACATCATGGCCGAGGCCCTGATCCCCGCCGTCATGAAGGCCGGGAACATCGATAGCTGGGAGATCGTCGAGACCCATGAGGGCAGCTTCTTCGAGTACATGCTGGCCCGCCATCCCTTCCTGGACAAGACCAGCCTGCTGATGCTGGCCGACTACGTCACCATGGATTCCGGTACCGGCTGCGTCCACACCGCTCCCGGCTTCGGCGCCGACGACTATAACACCTGCATGCGCTACGGCATCGAGATGGTCGTCCCTGTGGACGATCAGGGCCGCCACACCGAATACGCCGGCAAGTACGCCGGTCTCGGCGTGGAGGAGTCCAACCCCGTGATCCTGGCCGACATGAAGGCCAGCGGCGCTCTCTTCGCCTCCGAGAACATCATCCACAGCTACCCCCACTGCTGGCGCTGCAAGAACCCCATCATCTTCCGCGCCACGCCCCAGTGGTTCTGCTCCGTCGACTCCTTCAAGGAGGAGGCCGTCGCCGCCTGTGAGAACGTGCGGTGGCTGCCCGCCTGGGGCAAGGAGCGCATGGGCGCCATGATCCGCGAGCGCGCCGACTGGTGCATCTCCCGTCAGCGCCGCTGGGGTCTGCCCATCCCCGTGTTCTACTGCGACGACTGCAAGAAGCCCGTCTGCACCGAGGAGAGCATCGAGGCCGTGGCCCAGCTCTTCGAGAAGGAGGGCTCCAACGCCTGGTTTGACCGCCCCGCGCGTGACATCCTGCCCGAGGGCTTTGTCTGCCCCCACTGCGGCGGCAGGCACTTCACCCAGGAGACCAACACCCTGGACGGCTGGTTCGACTCCGGCTCCACCCACTTCGCCGCCATGAAGCGCGACCAGGGCTTCTGGCCCTCCACCATGTACATCGAGGGCGGCGACCAGTACAGAGGCTGGTTCCAGTCCTCCCTGCTGGTGGCGGTCGGCGCGCTGGAGCAGGGCGCCCCCTATCAGGAGTGCCTGACCCACGGCTGGACCGTGGACGGCGAGGGCAAGGCCATGCACAAGTCCCTGGGCAACGGCATTGATCCCGCTGATCTGATCAGGGAATTCGGCGCGGACATGGTCCGCCTCTGGGCCGGCTCCGCCGACTACCATGTGGACGTGCGCTGCTCCAAGGAGATCTTCAAGCAGCTGAGCCAGAACTATCTCAAGTTCCGCAACACCGCCCGCTACTGTCTGGGCAACCTCGATGGCTTCGACGCCGACAGTCTGGTGGCCCCCGCGGACATGCTGCCGCTCGATCGCTGGGCCGTCACCAAGCTCAATGCGTTGATCGAGAAGGTGGAAGCCGCCTACAAGGATTATGAGTTCCACGTGGTGTCCCACGCTGTCAACGACTTCTGTGTCGTGGAGCTCTCCAGCTTCTACCTGGACATCATCAAGGACCGCCTCTACTGCGAGGAGCGCGACGGTCTCAAGCGCCGCAGCGCGCAGACCGCCCTGTACCTGATCCTCGACTCCATGACCAAGATGTTCGCCCCGATCCTCGCCTTCACCTGCGATGAGATCTGGCAGGCCATGCCCCACCGCGCCGGCGACGACAGGCGCAACGTGGTGCTCAACCTCATGAACAAGCCCTTCGCGGACTACGCCCTCAGCGAGGACGAGATGGCCCGCTGGGATTCCCTGATCGCCCTGCGCAACGACGTCAACGCCGTACTGGAGTCTGCCCGCGCCGACAAGCGCATCGGCAAACCCCTGGAGGCCGCCGTCACCTTCCGTCCCGGCGATGCGGACGCCAAGGCCCTGCTGGACAATCTCTCCGACATGGATCTGGCGGATCTGCTGATCGTCTCCAAGTGCCTGGTGGCCGAGGACGAGCCCGGAGAGGGCGCCGTCACCGGCAAGAGCAGCCAGGTCCCCGCCCTGGGCATCTCTGTTATCGAGGCCCCCGGCGCCAAGTGCCCCCGCTGCTGGAAGCAGACCGTTGAGGCCGACCCCGAGACCGGCCTCTGCCCCCGCTGCGCAGCCGTCGTGGCAAAGCTCTGAGAGAGTTTGGAATGTGGAGTTAGGAGTTAGGAGTTAAGGAGCGCCTTCGGCGCGATTATAATAGGTCCGCCGAAGGCGGACACCTTCACTCCACACTCCACACTCCACACTCCACACTGAAATAACCGCGCGCCGGGTTTCCCCTCCCGGCAGATTGGAGAGTAGTATGTTATACTCGATCGTCGGCATTCTGGTAATCATCATCGATCAGGCCGTCAAGTTCTGGGTTTCCAACACGCTGTTCGGCACCGATATCGTCAAGTTCATCCCCGGTGTCATCAGCCTGGTGAACATCCACAACTACGGCGCGGCCTTCGGCTTCCTCAGCGGAAGCGGCGCCCGCATCTACTTCATCATCGCCACCGGCGTCTTTGTGCTGCTGGTGATCATCGCCCTTGCCACCAACTTCATTCAGGGCAAGCTGGCCCGCTGGAGTCTGGTGCTGGTGGCCGCCGGCGGTCTCGGCAACATGATCGACCGGGTGATCTACGGCTATGTGCAGGACATGTTCAAGGTGGAGCTGTTCAACTTCGCCATCTTCAACGTGGCCGACGTCTTCATCACCGTCTTCGCCATCGTCTTTGCCCTGGCCATGTTCTTCGAGAAGCCCGAGGAGGACATCGAGGAGCTCTACGACGAGGACGAGGAGGAAGAAGAGGAAGAGGAGCCCAGGCCCCGCAAGAAGGGCAAAGCCGGCAAGAAGGCCAAGGCCGTCGCCGAAGAGGAAGAGGACGAGCCGGAGGAGGAGCCTGCCCCCAGGCAGTCCGCCGTGCGTACCAATCGGAAAGCCCGCCAGGACAAGTACGAGAAGGAGTACGAGGAATACAAGGCCCAGCAGCGCGCCGCCATGCGCCGGCAGGCCGAGGAGGAAGCTGCGCCCGCACCGGCGCCAGCACCCGCGCCCGCGCCCGCCGCAGAGGACGATCCCTTTGCCGCCTGGGAGCGCGCCAACGCCCGCGTGGAGGCCCGCCGCACCGACAGCTACGCCGGCCGCGCGATGGAGGCCGAGGAGGTCCCCGCAACCAGGCCAGCGCCTGTGGCCGCGCCCGCGCCCGCACCGCGCAGAGCCGCACGCAGACCCGCCGTCAGGGAGGAGCCGGTTCCGGCTCCCGCGCCCCAGCCTGTCCAGGCACCCAAGCCCGCCGCGGCACCCAAGCCCGCTGCGCAGCCTGAGATCAGCGAGGACTTCAGCCTGGACGACATCCTGGCCGAGTTCAAGTGATGGACGGCGAACGGATACAGATTTCAGCCGAGGAGAGCGGAGAACGGATCGACGCTCTCCTCGCGCGCATTTTCCCGGCGCTCTCCCGCAGCCTGATCCAGAAGTGCATGGAGCAGGGCGCCGTGACGCTCAACGGCCGCCCCGCGAAAAAGAACGCCCGGGCCGCCGAGGGGGATCTGGTGGCCTTTGTCCTGCCCGAGACGGAGGAGCTGCCGCTCACGCCCCAGGATATCCCCCTGGACGTGGTGTATGAGGACAGCGATCTGATCGTGGTCAACAAGCCCCGGGGTCTGGTGGTGCACCCGGCCCCCGGCCACCCGGACGGCACCCTGGTCAACGCCCTGCTCTACCACTGCGGGGACTCCCTCTCCGGCGTGGGCGGGGCGAAAAGACCCGGCATCGTCCACCGCATCGACAAGGACACCTCCGGGCTGCTGGTGGCGGCGAAGAACGATTTTGCCCACCAGGGGCTCTCGGCGCAGCTGGCCGACCACAGCCTGTACCGGGTGTACGAGGCGGTGGCCTGCGGCAGCTTCCGCGAGACCGCCGGCACCGTGGACCGGCCCATCGGCCGCCATCCCACCGACCGCAAGCGCATGGCCGTCACAGAGAGAAACAGCAAACCGGCCGTCACCCACTGGGAGCTGTTGGCCTCCTACAAGGGCTACTCCCACATCCGCTGCCGGCTGGAGACCGGGCGCACCCACCAGATCCGGGTACACATGGCCTCCCTGGGCCACCCCCTGCTGGGGGACGGGCTCTACGGCGCCAGGTGTCCCGACAAGGGGCTGGAGGGCCAGTGCCTGCATGCGAGGCAGCTGCGGCTGATCCATCCGCGCACCGGCGGAGAGCTGACCCTGGAGTGCCCGCTGCCGGACTATTTTCAGGACGTTCTCTCCCGCCTGGGGCCGGAGATTTGAGTGTGGAGAGCGGAAGACGCGTTCCGCTCGGATAAGGAGGAAAAAGATGAACAGCAAAAAGCTTGTCTATGCGATCCTCGCCGCCGCTGTCGCCATCGCCCTGGTGGTGCTGCTGGTGAAGATCGTCTCCGGGGCCTTCGGCCTGCTCAGCGGGGCGGTCAACGCGGTGCTGGGCATCGCGGTGGTGGCCGCGCTGGTGGTCATCGTGATCTGGATGTTTGCCTACGCGAAGAGGCGCTGAGGAAACCAAAAGAGCTCCCCCGCGAAGCGTTCCTTTTGAACGCTTCGCGGGGGAGCTTTTTGTTTGATGACCGCCGTCCCGGTTTTCGCGTTGGGGCAGAGCGTGCGAGGACAGAAATCCAGCCCGGCCCGGCTTAACCCAGCCAGCCGCAGGGGTCGGCGGTTTCCAGCTTCTCCAGCAGCGCCGCGGCGGCCTCGGTCTCGTCCAGCACGATGTAGTAGTCCATGCCGCCCTCCGCCTCGCCGAGCGTCTCCGGCCCGGTGCAGACCCGGGTGTTCTTCGGCCAGAGCAGGTAGGTACACATCACCCGACCCGAGATCTCGTTTTCCTGCGTGGTCAGCAGCAGATAGCTCTGCTCCGGCGGGATGTCATAGTCCTCGATCAGCGCGTCGAAGCGCATCCTGAGCGCAAGCCCGTCCTCCATCCGCGCCGACTGGCGCAGCAGATACCGGGGCTGGGGCGCGCAGAGGGCGAGCAGCAGCGCACAGACGGCAAGTCCCGCCGGCAGCCGCCGTCTCTCCGGCAGCGCCCGCAGCGCCGGGAGCGCCAGCGCCCAGAGCAGCCCCGTACAGAACACGGTGATGATGCGGTAATAGCGGTCGAAGGCCGCGGCCCGCAGCGCCTCCCCCACGCTCATGGAGAAGACGTACATGCCCAGCAGGCTCACCAGATACAGCGCCCAGATGCCGGGCACCGCCAGGACCTGCCGCCGCAGTTCTTTTCTCCCGGAGAGCGCGCAGAGCAGCAGCGCCGCCGCCAGCGCCGCGATCAGCCAGACAAGCCGCCCCTCCTCCAGGGTCGCCCGGCACACGGCCAGGGCAATCCCCCGCAGATCCGCGGGGGTCTTCTGTGCGAAGGCCGCGCCGAAGCTCTGCAGGCTCACCGCGTGGTAGGAGCCCATACCTCCCTCAAAGGCAGTCTTCACATGCCAGGCCCAGATGCGGTTGGCCGCGGCCAGCCCCAGAAGCATGCAGCCCGGGGCGAGCCAGCGCCGCTTCCCCTTCCCCAGCAGCAGGGCGGAGAGGATCAGCAGGCCCGCAAAGAAGTAGCCGCTGTTTTTCACCATGGGCAGATAGGCCGCGTAGACCGTCAGCGGCAGGGCCAGTCTGTCAAGGCGCTCCCGGCAGCTCAGGCACAGCAGCAGCCCGGCAAGCCCCAGCATCGGCACCAGCGTATCCACCAGCAGGTCCGCCGGGTCCGTGTTTCCGCAGAGGCAGGCCAGGGCGATCGGCGCGGTCAGGGCGGTGAACACGGGCAGGCCCCGGTCCTCCCCGTCCCCGGGCAAGGTGAAGAGCGACGCCGCGCAGGCCGCCGGCACCAGGCTCTGACTCCAGGCCCAGAACCACTCGGCGTGGATGCCCGACGCCTTGGAAAACCAGTAGATCAGCAGAGAGCTGCCGGTGGGGTAGGCCGGGAAATAGACCAGGGGATTGTGATCGGGCAGCGCGTCTCCGGCCTCAATGAGCTTCAAAATCGCGCCCCAGTGGCTGAAATTGTCTATGTGGACAAGGCGGCTGCCATAGAGGATCACCAGGAAGCCCGCCGCGCAGACAGCGAAGAACAGCATCCCCGGCGTGAGGCAGTCCCGCGGGCTCTCTCTCCGCAGCAGGGAGCGCGCCAGCAGGACAAGTCCCAGGGTCAGCAGCAGCCAGACGGCCGGAACCAGCACGCCCAGCACCCCCGCCAGCAGCATCGCAAGACCCAGGCCCGCAAAGCACAGCGGCAGGGCCTGTTCCGCCCGCAGGCGAAAGGCTCCCATGGCGGCGCGCAGATACCCGCAGCAGGCCAGCAGCGCCAGCCCCAGCCGCGCAAGCTGCAGCAGCTTTTCCGTCAAGTCGGCTCCCTCCTTCCGCCCGTGTTCAGAGCGCCCGCTTCCAGCCGGCGGGGAGAAGCTCCCGTGCCAGCAGAAACAGCGCCGCGTAAAACAGCGTCATGTTGTAGATCGTATAGCGCGCCTGACAGAAGATGGTCAGCGACACCAGCGCCAGGTTTGCCCCGATGGCGGCCAGGGTCAGCAGCGCAAAGAGCGCCGCGCGCTCCCGCTTCTTCGCAATGCACCAGACCGTCAGCGCCAGGTACACGGCGTACAGCGCCGCCGCCGGCAGTACGAAGTGCCGGTTCATGGACAGCACCGTGGTCACAAGGCCCACGGCGAAGCTGTCACAGGCCGTGCGAAGCAGCCGCCCCTTGCCCACAGGCAGCAGGGCCGCGTTCAGCGCGTTGTTGATCCGATCCAGCTCCCGGGTCTCAGCCAGCTCATCGCCGCCGGTTTTTGCGCGGACGTACTCCCGGGAGACGTCCCGCAGGCAGTCGAACTGAATGTGGTCGTAATTGTTGGTAAAGTACTGCGCCCGGCCGAACCAGTCCCTGGGCGCGTAGCTGTGCAGATTCTGCTGCCGGTCCGCCTTTTCCACAATGCGCAGATAGAGCGCCCGCAGCTCCGCATCCCCGATCTGCTGCTCATCCCCTGGCTCCGCGTTGTACAGCAGCATGGTGGTCACGAAGCGCATGTCCCCCGTGTGGCGGAGGAACTCCCCCCGAACCAGGTAGTTGTAGCTCCGGTCCAGCAGGTTGTTTGCCAGCAGCACCGCCGCGGAGAGCAGCGCCGCAGACAGCAGCCGCGCAAAGACGCGCCGCTCTTTGATGCCGCGCCAAAGGGCGGTCAGCACCAGCAGCGGCAGCGTGATAAGCATCTGCTTGCGCACGGAGATCAGCACGAAGCCCCAGAAGGCCGCGCGAGAAAAGCTCCGCCTTCCGCCGACAACCGCGGCCCGCAGCAGCCAGGTCATGAACACCAGAAACAGCGGGATCGCCAGAGCCTCGGAGAGGACGGAATTGCTGTACATCATGCGCCGGTTGGCCACAAAGCGGCACATCAGCGACGGCGCCGCGGCAAAGAAGCTCAGCGCCAGGTCCGACAGGCGGCTGAGAGAAAAGCTCTCGGAGAGCGTCCGGACAAAGAACAGCGCGGACAGGGCGGCGATGAGGCTCTGGATCACCACCGCGGCCTGGAGCCAGCCCGCTTCCCCCGGTCCGCCGAACACCAGGCGCACCGCCCACAGAAACAGCGGGTACATGGGCTCCCGGGAGCTGGCCATGTTGATGTAGCTGGCCGAGTCGTTGTAGCGGTGGGGTCCGTCATAAAAGGCGAAGGCCAGATAAAACAGGATCAGCAGCAGCCCGATGAGCAGCCACCATCCCCGTTTCTTTGTTGTTCGTGCCGTTTGCATGGCGCGCCTCCAACGAAGTTTTATATCGTATTATAACATGCGCGGCCTCTCCCGGCAACGGAAAATGGAGCGGCGCGCGATCCCGGGCGAAAGCCGATTGAATTTGTCTGACCGCTATGCTATACTGTTCTATATTGAACACACAGTTTTTATCGGAGGCCGCCATGGACACCATCGCTGTTCTCATCCCCTGCTATAACGAGGCGCTCACCATCCGCAAAGTGGTGGAGGACTACCGCCGCTGTCTGCCGGAGGCGGTGGTCTATGTCTACGACAACAACTCCACCGACGACACAGCCGCCATCGCGGCCGAGGCCGGCGCCGTGGTGCGGCACGAGTACCAGCAGGGCAAGGGCAACGTCATCCGCCGCATGTTCCGGGAGATCGACGCCAGGTGCTACCTGATGGTGGACGGGGACGACACCTATCCCGCCGAGTACGCCCCCGAGATGGTCCGTCTGGTGCTTGACAAGCAGGCGGATATGGTGGTGGGCGACCGGCTCTCCGCCACCTACTTCACCGAAAACAAACGCCCCTTCCACAACTTCGGCAACCGCCTGGTGCGCTGGAGCATCAACGCCCTGTTCAAGAGCTCCATCCGGGATATCATGACCGGCTACCGGGCCTTCAGCTATCAGTTCGTCAAGAGCTTCCCCGTTCTCTCCAAGGGCTTTGAGATCGAGACGGAGATGAGCATCCACGCCATCGACAAGAACATGCGCCTGGAGACCGTGGTGATCCAGTACCGGGACCGGCCCGAGGGCAGCGAGTCCAAGCTCAACACCTACTCCGACGGCTTCAAGGTGCTGCGCACCATCGCAAGACTCTTCCGCAACTACAAGCCCATGGCCTTCTTCGGTCTGCTCTCGCTTCTGCTTGCTGTGATCGCGGTTATCCCCTTTCTCTCCGTGCTGCTGGAGTACGTCCGCACGGGGCTGGTGGCCCGCTTCCCCACCCTGATCGTCTCCGGCTTTGTGGCCATGGCCGCCATTCTCAGCCTCTTCTCCGGCCTGATCCTGCAGACCATGATCCACAAAAACCGCCAGGATTTCGAGATGCAGCTGATCCGTCTCCGGGAGCGATACGAGCAGCTCACAGAAGAATAAAAAAGTCAAAAGCCTTCGTTTTCCCGAAGGCTTTTCGTTTCTTTGGGCAAAGACAAACCCCCGAGATTTCTCTCGGGGGTTTGTGTTGGCGTTGACCTATCTTTCCAGTCCGTCGCCAGACAAGTATTTTCGGCACTGGTGAGCTTAACTTCTGTGTTCGGAATGGGAACAGGTGGACCCTCACCGTTAAAAACACCAACTACGTCAGAGAAAACTTCCTTTCCTTTCGTTCGCCTTGCGGCGAACATCCAGTCCATTCCGTTTCCTCTTCCTCTTCGATCCAAACCCGCTTGCGCCGGGCTTTGCATCGAGAAGACAGGGAACGATTGTACCCTGAAAACTAAACAGAGGGAAGTGAGGCAAGGCGCCTGCATAATGTAGGTCAAGCCCTCGGGCTATTAGTACCGGTAGGCTGAACACATTGCTGTGCTTACACCGCCGGCCTATCAACGAAGTAGTCTTCTTCAGCCCTTACTCCATAAAGGATGGGAGATCTTATCTTAGGGGGAGTTTCACGCTTAGATGCCTTCAGCGTTTATCTCGTCCAGACGTAGCTACCCAGCTGTGCCGTTGGCACGACAACTGGTGCACCAGAGGTCTGTCCATCCCGGTCCTCTCGTACTAAGGACAGCTCCCTTCAAATCTCCTGCGCCCGCAACAGATAGGGACCGAACTGTCTCACGACGTTCTGAACCCAGCTCGCGTGCCACTTTAATCGGCGAACAGCCGAACCCTTGGGACCGAATTCAGCCCCAGGATGTGACGAGCCGACATCGAGGTGCCAAACCTCCCCGTCGCTGTGGACGCTTGGGGGAGATCAGCCTGTTATCCCCAGGGTAGCTTTTATCCGTTGAGCGATGGCATTTCCACTCACATACCACCGGATCACTAACTCCTACTTTCGTACCTGCTCGACCCGTCGGTCTCGCAGTCAAGTTGGCTTATGCGTTTGCACTCTGTGCACGATTTCCGTCCGTGCTGAGCCAACCTTTGAGCGCCTCCGTTACTCTTTTGGAGGCGACCGCCCCAGTCAAACTGCCCACCTAACAGTGTCCCCCGACCAGATTCATGGCCGCAGGTTAGAAAACCAGCAATACAAGGGTGGTATTCCAACGGCGCCTCCGGCCGAGCTGACGCCCGGCTTTCTCAGGCTCCCACCTATCCTGTACATGCATTACCGATCTTCAGTATTAAGCTACAGTAAAGCTCCATGGGGTCTTTCCGTCTAGTTGCGGGTAACTGGCATCTTCACCAGTACTACAATTTCGCCGGGCGGGCTGTTGAGACAGTGCCCAAATCATTACGCCATTCGTGCGGGTCAGAACTTACCTGACAAGGAATTTCGCTACCTTAGGACCGTTATAGTTACGGCCGCCGTTTACTGGGGCTTCAATTCAAACCTTCGCTTGCGCTAAGCTCTCCTCTTAACCTTCCAGCACCGGGCAGGCGTCAGCCCCTATACGTCATCTTTCGATTTAGCAGAGACCTGTGTTTTTGGTAAACAGTTGCTTGGGCCTATTCTCTGCGGCCTACCGTGGTAGGCTCCCCTTTTCCCGAAGTTACGGGGTCAATTTGCCGAGTTCCTTAACAACCCTTCTCCCGTTGGCCTTAGGATTCTCTCCTCATCTACCTGTGTCGGTTTGCGGTACGGGCACCTGAAACATACACACAGCTTTTCTCGCCACCCGGCATCTCCGACTTCCCTACTGATGTTCGGTCCCTTTCGCCGCGGTCAACCAACGCCGCGGTTCGGATATCCAGATGTGTCCCTGTGCTTAAGTCTTTCGGTGGCCACGGAATTTCAACCGTGTGTGCATCGACTACGCCTCGCGGCCTCGCCTTAGCTCCCGGCTTACCTTGGGCGGACGAACCTTCCCCAAGAAACCTTAGATTTTCGGCCATTATGATTCCCACATAATTCTCGCTACTCATTCCGGCATTCTCACTCGAATACAGTCCACACGTGCTCTCGCTCGTACTTCACCCCGTATTCGACGCTCCCCTACCAAGTCCAAAGACTTCCCAAGCTTCGGTTACATGCTTAGCCCCGTTATATTTTCCGCGCAGATTCACTCGACCAGTGAGCTATTACGCACTCTTTTAATGAGTGGCTGCCTCTAAGCCAACATCCTGGTTGTTTTTGCAACTCCACATCGTTTTCCACTTAGCATGTATTTGGGACCTTAGCTGTGGGTCTGGGCTGTTTCCCTCTTGACAATGAAACTTATCTCACACTGTCTGACTGCTATGAATCGATTATCCGGCATTCGGAGTTTGATAAGGTTCAGTAAGCTCATCGCCCCCTAGCCTATTCAGTGCTCTACCTCCGGCAATCTGTCATAACGCTAGCCCTAAAGCTATTTCGGGGAGAACCAGCTATCTCCGAGTTCGATTGGAATTTCTCCGCTATCCACAAGTCATCCCCGGTCATTGCAACGAACGTGGGTTCGGCCCTCCAGTGAGTTTT
>Ga0256405_10001024_pt1 | contig 83077 bp, 71 predicted proteins | sample RumenRJG_02DNA_FD_189096 | JGI IMG/M metagenome (GOLD analysis project Ga0256405, IMG submission 189096) | Bovine rumen microbial communities from Lethbridge, Alberta, Canada - RJG_02 | ecosystem: Host-associated > Mammals > Digestive system > Stomach > Rumen | place: Canada: Alberta... | reverse complement strand
CTCCCTATCGCTGTTTTTTTATCTTACATATCGTTGCATTTTGCATCCTAATAACGGATTTACCCCCGCTGACCAAATCATTTAGCTACATCAAAGGCTCTCTTAACAGGAAAAATCTGTTTATAAAAAAACAGCTTTCTGTCGTGTTTCAATGGACAAAACCGCACGCTGGCGTGCTACACGCTGTTGTGCCTTGTAACTATTCTTTCAGAATCCGCCGGCGCCGGCATGGAAGGGTGGACGGCTCAGCCGGACAGGATTTTGCGGAGCAAAAGACCGAGCGGAAGCGGGCCCTGGAACGCCGGTTTGCAGATGAATTTCGCCTGAAAAAAAAGATCAAAAAAAATATATTGAACAAAGAGTTTATTTTTATAATAATGACTCTATCTTGTCGGAAATTATATGATAAAGGCTGCTATATTTGATTTTGACGGAACAATCGTGGATTCCATGCCTGTATGGGCTGACGCAGGGGCAATGTACCTTGACAAGCTCGGAATAAAGGCTGAAAAAAATCTAGGCGACAAGCTTCTGGAAATGAGCATGAAAGAAGGCGCAGAATATTTGAAACGCACATACACCCTGAAGGAAAATCAGGTAGAAATATGCAAAGGAGTAAATGACGTAATTGCCGGCGCATACAGAAATTCGATTCCTCTAAAAGACGGCGCAAAACGCTTTCTTGAAGCACTTGAATCTTCTGGTACAAAAATGGTCATCTGCACGAACACAGACCGCGAAATTTTTGCACCTGCGCTGAAACGGCTTGGTATAGACCATTTTTTTGAAAAAATCTTTACAGTTTCTGAAATGCACTGTTCAAAAAATCATCCCGAAATATTCTTTTCGGCTGCGGAATTTCTGAAAACAATGCCGGAAGAAACTTTTGTTTTTGAAGATGCACTTTACGCAATAAGAACTGCATATAAAGCCGGATTCAAGACCTGCGCACTTTATGACGCTGCCAGCAGCGGACACACGGATCAGATAAGAAAATTCTGCTTTTATTATGGACATAATTACGATGAACTTTACGAGCAGTTAAGAGACCTGATGTAAAAGGCTCAAGAAATACAGATCAAGTGGTATATAAATTTTCCCTTGAGGGCACCGCCTGGGAAAACAATGCGTTCTATATTTTATGGAGGTAAAATGAAAACAGCATTGACCATAGCAGGAAGCGATTCCTGTGGAGGCGCCGGAATTCAAGCAGATATAAAAACCATGACATGCAATGGCATTTACGCCATGAGCGCTATCACGGCTCTTACTGCACAGAACACAACCGGCGTTTTTGACATTATGGAAGTTACGCCGGAATTTCTGAAATCGCAGATTGAAGCGGTTGTAACTGATATTTTTCCTGACGCAGTAAAAACCGGAATGGTTTCTTCATCACCGCTGATTCATATTATTGCAGAATCTATAAAAGAATACGGTCTTAAGAATGTCGTGGTCGACCCGGTTATGGTAGCGACCAGCGGAGCGAAACTGCTCAGCGACGGAGCCGTAAAAACACTGACTAAAGAACTGATTCCTGCCGCTACCCTGATATCACCGAATATTCCCGAAGCCGAAGTGCTTATTGGAACGAACATAAAGAGCAGCGCAGACATGCAGAACGCTGCGAAAAACCTTTCTGAACAGTATGGATGTGCAGTTCTTATAAAAGGCGGACACAATCTGAACGATGCAAACGACTTTCTCTATGACAGCAAGTTTTATAAAGGAGGGACATGGATTTACGGAAAGCGCATAAAAAACCCGAATACGCATGGAACGGGATGCACTCTTTCCAGTGCAATTGCATCAAACCTTGCTAAAGGGCAGGCCCTTTTAGATGCCGTAACAAATGCAAAAAAATATATTTCCGGTGCACTGGAAGCAATGCTTGATCTTGGGAAAGGCAGCGGTCCTATGATGCATAATTTTTTACTGCCTTCGGCTGACTTAAGCTGATTTCCAGAATATTGCGTAGACATTCAGCCGGTATAAATAACCGGATCTTTGAAAAAAAATATTCAGAATTTCAAACCCCGCATTCAGACCGGGCTAAAAAGGATTTTTATATGAACATGAACTATACAACGCAGATGGACGCCGCAAGAAAAGGCATTGTAACGCCGCAGATTGCCGCCGTAGCAAAAAAAGAAAAAATCGATGAACAGAAACTTCTTCAGCTTGTTGCAGCAGGAAAAGTTGCAATTCCAGCAAACAGGCTTCATAAATCACTAAACCCAGAAGGAATCGGTTCCTCCCTGCGCACAAAAATAAACGTAAATCTAGGAGTAAGCCGTGACTGCAAAGACTACGACATTGAAATGCAGAAGGTAATGAGCGCAGTAAACATGGGAGCAGAAGCAATAATGGATCTTTCTAGCCATGGAAACACGCAGCCGTTCAGAAAAAAGCTTACCTCGGAATGTCCTGCAATGATTGGAACCGTTCCTGTTTACGACAGCGTAATCCACTACCAGCGAGATCTTGAAAGCCTTACGGCAAAAGACTTTATAGACGTTGTCCGCCTTCACGCAGAAGACGGCGTTGATTTTGTTACAATCCATTGCGGAATCACGAGAAAAACAATCGACCAGATAAAAAAACACAAGCGAAAGATGAACATTGTAAGCCGAGGAGGTTCGCTTGTATTCGCATGGATGAGCATGACAGGAAACGAAAATCCGTTCTATGAATATTATGATGAAATTCTTGACATCTGCGAAAGATACGACGTTACTATATCATTAGGTGATGCCTGCCGGCCGGGCTGTCTTGCCGATGCAACAGACGTATGCCAGATAGAAGAACTTGTCCGCCTTGGAGAGCTTACAAAACGCGCCTGGGCACATAACGTTCAGGTTATGATCGAAGGTCCGGGGCATGTGCCGATGGATCAAATTGCCGCAAACATGAAAGTGCAGCAGACTATCTGTATGGGTGCTCCGTTCTACGTTCTAGGTCCGCTTGTAACAGATATTGCACCTGGTTACGACCACATTACCAGCGCAATCGGAGGGGCAATTGCCGCAATGAATGGAGCCAGCTTCTTGTGTTACGTTACTCCGGCCGAACATCTTGCCCTTCCAAACGTAGACGATGTAAAACAGGGAATCATTGCTTCCAAAATAGCCGCCCATGCAGCCGACATTGCAAAAGGAATTCCTGGAGCCCACGACATTGACGACAAAATGGCAGATGCACGCCGCGCACTGGATTGGGAAGCACAATACAAATGTGCACTCGATCCGGAGACTGCAAGAAAGATCCGGGACAGCCGCAGACCCGAAAGCGACCACAGCGACACTTGCAGTATGTGCGGAAAATTCTGCGCCGTACGGAGCATGAACAAGGCTTTATCAGGAGAAAAAATAGACATTCTCTAGATTTTTTAGCGCAGGGCATTTCCGACTCGCCTTGCAGGGCCCGCTTGCGCTCGGTATTTTGCTTCGCAAAATCCTGAGGGGGCCGTCCAATAAGTTCTATAACTGCACACATCAAGCGGTTGCAAAGCTTATTCGAAATAACCGTTCATGCTATATACGGTGGTTTCGACAAGCTCAATCACCTCGCATCCTTGTTTTGGACAGCCCCCTCACCCTTCCACGCTCAGCGCAGCCTTTAGTCCAAAGTATAACGGGCACGCTCTCCGCCTATCAGCTTAGGGCGTGTATATGCAGCCGTAACAAAAGCATTTCCTATATTACGCACAGAAAGCCTTACCGGAACGGCGACATCTTTCAGATGCATTCCAATCAGCGTACTTCCTATATCTATGCCGACATGAGCTTTTATGTGTTCAACTACAACAGGTTCCTCAAACCCTCTGTATGCTGCTGAAGCAAAACTTCCTCCGCCTTTCAGCCACGGAACGACACTTACCGGCTCCAAACCATACTTCTCAGCACATTCCTCTTCTACAACAAGGGCTCGGTTCAAATGCTCACAACATTGACACGCAAGGAAAATTCCTTTAGCACGGCATTCTTTCCAGGCGGCTTCAAAAACACTTTTACCAATTTCTTCACTGGAATTATGCCCAATCTGCCCACCGCCAATTTCGCTTGAAGAACAGCCTATTACAAGTATACTTCCCTTTTTATAGGGATGCATCTCAAGCAGCTCTTTTACAGCTGCCGAAACTTCTTTCTTTATATCATCCATACAGAACCTCGAAATCACAACTTTAATGTAAATGCTGCCTGCACCGTAAATTCCGACCCCATACTAGTTTCCCGCCGGTTAGACCCGAAAATTGAATTGCAGCAGGTACATTCATCTGCATACGTTATATTCTGCTCTTTTATTCCCGCTTTTTCAAGAAGGACAAGATTTGCTTTAAAAAGACTAAGCCTGTAAAGCCTGCCGCCACCATTATTCCAATTGGACGGAGCGCCCTTGCAAAGTTCCTCGCCCTCTTCAATTTTTTTAACGCATTCCACTGTAAACTCCCGGCTGAAATATTCCGCACGCTCTTCATTTACTACGTAGCAGCAGTCTCGGATATGGGCTCCTATAGCAACACAAATTCCGTTTCGGGCGGCTCCGCCGGTAACCATCATTTCTATTGCTTCAGCAACAATTCCTGTTCCCTTCCAACCGGAATGAACCACTCCAAAATATCCCGTATCAGGTGCATACAGATAAACCGGCACACAATCCGCTACTGTAACAACCGGCATAAGTGATTTATTCTGGGTAATAATTCCATCTCCGATCTTCTGATAAGTATCATTTGCTGAGTCCACACGATAAACGATTTTTGTGTGATCAAGCTGGACCGGTACAGGAATCTTGCCTGCGAAAGAATTTGCAATTTTCATGAGCATCGCATCACGCACAGAATTTACTTCGTTCCACCTGAAACGCATTGAACCTGCCGCCTTAAGGGTCATTCCCCAATAAACACCATCCATTGCAATGCCATTGCTATAAAACGGAAATATCCGGTATAAAACGCTGTCATCCCCATCTAAAAAACTGACTTTATTCATATTCTATATACGAAAAACTATTTTACAGGCATATCCAGCGGTTCAATTTCTGCCATTATAGACTTGCACTGTTGAAGTAAAAGCCTTGTGTCAGCAAGTTTTTCACGGAACGCCCTGTTTTCCCTGCCTTTAATAGTCATAAGATTCTGCAGGGAATCATAATCCTTTGTCTTTTCTTCATCAAGGATACCATGCAGAACCCTTTCAATTGTCCTTATTGAATCGCACAATTTCATTGCCCATGTACGTACTGAACCTTCTGCATTTGCAATCATTGAATCAATAAGCGACTGACCTTTCATGGTGCGGACATGCTCACCAATGAGCTTTTGAACCACCTGTCCAAAAGAACCATTAGGAGAAAGAGACTGATCAAACTCCACTACAGCCTGATTTGTATCCGAAAAAAGATTCATTCCTTCAGAAAGTTCCGCACGATTTTCATTGTTTATAAAAACACCTTCAAGAATCACGACATTCAAGACCTGAATTATTTCCGGATATTTATTCTTTGCAAACCATGTAAGAAATCCAGCTGTCATTTCACAATGGAACGGCAAACCGCCCCAGAGAAGACTCCAAGGTCTTTCTTCAAGTTCAGGGAAAGATTCCAAATCAAAATCTTCTTTCAGCACATCTGTTAGCTGAGCCTTTTTGCGGTCACGCAACCAGGAAGCCCATCTTGCATCAAAAAAGACCTTCCATTCTTCCTTGAATTTCAGGAACCAGTCTTCCCCGCCTCCGGGTTCTTCAACTTTCCAATCATAGTCACCGTAAACAACTTTTCCAAGTGCGTTCATAGGCACAGTGGAAATGAACATCTGTATCATAGAAATATTAGATGCTGCCTTTGATAAGTATTCCCTCATAGAATTCTCAGTTTCACCGCCTAATTCTACGGCAGCCCCGCCCCGTCTTTGAGGGAACAGGAATAAAGCTTCCAAAGCCTCGTTAGAGATTGATTTTGCATCAGAAAGCACATTCGCAAAGTTTGCAAAATCAACTTCCGCATTAATATAAGGACAAGTGTATTGCTCCGATACAATTGCCGTAAACTGAGAAATAAAATGAAGATATGGAAGAACCGTAAACTGCCGTAACCAGTGAAGTCCCCTTACGGCATTATACAGTCTTGCCCTGTCATTAGGCTTTATATCTTTTAAAATCGCTTCCATTCTTCTCAAAAGCGAAGCCCTTAGTTCATTTGTTGCTTCTCTTTCAAAAGGAATCTGATAAGGATCGACAGCTTCATTTATTGCCGATGTAAGACCGGGAGCCATAAATGTTCCAAGAAAAACATAGAATTTTCCCGGAGATTCGTTCATTTCGGCTATATACGGCTTAAAAAAATCAGCTACAACTTTCAGTTCCTTGAGTTTTTCATAGAACAAAGAATGCAACAGCCTGTGATCAATATCTATGATTCCAGGGTGATTTCTATTTATTTTTTTTGACAGATTAAGAATTAAATCTTCATTATACAATTCGACCTTTGATTTTTTTGTAAATAAAGTCCTTAACCATAAATAAAAACGGTAAAGCACGCTTTCGTGCCGTAATTTTATATCTAGAGTAAAATTATCTGCCTCTTCCCTATTCGGTTGTAAAATTGGAAGTTCTTCTTCTCGATTCTGATTGATTTTTGCAAGCAGGAATTTGCGTTCCTCTGAACTGATTCCTGCAACAAGTTCGTCAAATGAACTTCTCTCCAATGCACTGCCCATGCATTATAGTATAATTTATTTATTCAACCTTTACCACTTTTTTTTGTTAAATCTATTCCTTGCAATATGATATTTTACTATAATCTAGAAAAAAAACATTGAGGCGTAAAATGGAACAGGCATCAAACAGCGATATTGTCCTTCAAATCATTATGTCAGTGGGCATAATCGTAATTTCAGCAAAATACCTTGGGACACTTGCAAAAAAAATAGGTTTCCCTCAGGTCGCCGGAATGATTATAGCAGGACTTCTACTAAGACTTTTACCATGGTTCAGAAATTTCGGCGTTGAACCGGCGGGCTCACTTTTTGGCGAAACGGACATGTTCATTTCGCGGATTGCAGAAATCGGAGTCATCCTCATTATGTTCAGCGCAGGCTTGGGAACAAGCCTTAAATCGCTGGTAAAATCAGGTGCAAAATCAACTATAATTGCATTGTGCGGAGTTTTAGTGCCACTTATATTTGGAACAATAATGTCTTTATGCTTCTGGGGCTTTGACGGCTTCGGCACAACTCAATTTTACAAAGCCATGTTCATCGGTACAATCCTTACTGCAACTTCTGTAAGCATTTCAGTTGCAACCTTAAAGGAACTTGGCAAATTAAAAAGCGACATTGGACAGACAATCGTAAGTGCCGCAATAATTGACGATGTATTCGGAATCATTGCACTTACAATTGTTCTTGGAATCAGCAATCCGAATAAAAGCAGCGGAATCGCAGAAATCTTCATTAAAACGATTCTTTTCTTTATTGCAGCAATCATTACCGGCTACATTATTTTCAGACTGTTCAAATGGTACGACAGGCGACACCCGCATTCACGCCGCATTCCAATCTACGGACTTGGAATTGCCCTTGTATATGCATTCTGCGCAGAAAAATTCTTCGGCATTGCAGACATTACCGGCGCATACATTGCCGGCGTTGTATTCTGCTCGCTTACAGACGCTCCGTACATGGAACAGAAAATTGACATAAACTCCTACATGATTTTCAGCCCGATTTTCTTTGCAAGCATAGGACTTAAAACAGACCTTTCCGGCATGGACATGAGTCTTGTATGGTTCAGCATTGCCTTTGTAATCATCGGCTGTATTTCAAAAATCATCGGCTGTTCAGGAATCTCCAGACTAATGGGATTTTCCCTTAAGGAATCGATTCAGATTGGACTGGGAATGATGGTTCGCGGAGAAGTCGCACTTATTGTTGCACAAAAAGGTCTCTCAGCAGGAATCGTTGACTCAAAATATTTTGCACCGGTAATCCTTCTTATCATCGTTTCCTCTATGACTGTTCCTATAATGATGAAAAAGGCGCTTGCCGGTTCGGAACTTTCCGAAAACCAGCAGACGCCTCTTAACTAAGCATCAATTTCCTGAGCAAGGTGATGAACTATAAAATCCCTTCGCTCAGGCGTATTTTTTCCCATATAAAACTCAAGTACATTCGGAACGTTTTTTAACGTCTGAATGTTTACCGGAGTCAAGTGAATTCCAACGTCTTCCGGTTCTCCCTCCTTCCTTTCATGTATGAACTGCCCGAACTCGCTGGCACTGATTTCTCCAAGTCCCTTGAATCGGGTTGTTTCTGCACCCTTACCAAGTTCTTTCTGAGCCTTATCGCGGCTTGCTTCTGAATAGCAGTAAATTGTCCTAGTCTTGTTGCGCACACGGAACAGCGGCGTTTCAAGAATGTATACATGTCCTGTAAGAACAAGCTCTTCAAAATACAGAAGGAGATAGGTCATTACTAAATTTCTGATATGGAATCCATCGTTATCGGCATCGGTTGCAATAATGATCTTTTCGTAGCGCAGACCATCTATATCATTCTGTATTCCCAGACTAAACGTAAGGTTCTTAAGCTCTTCATTGTCATACAGAGCAGTCTTTTTGCGGCCGTACATATTTTCCGGCTTACCTCTAAGACTGAAAATAGCCTGATGCGTTACGTCGCGGCTTCCAACCATTGAACCTGTTGCAGAATCTCCCTCAGTTATGAAAATCATTGAGTTTGCACCCTTTGGTCCGTCCTGAAGATGATAGCGGCAGTCCTTTAACTTAGGAATCTTAAGCGAAACAGTCTTTGCAGCCTCACGGACCTGCTTCTGAGTTACGTTATTAATCTCGTCGCGGGCCTTAATGTTTCGGATAATCTTTTCTTCAAGAGCACCGGCAACATCAGGATTATGGCGTAACCAATCATCTACCGCCGCCTGAGTTTCCTGAATAATAGGTGCACGGATTTCTACGTTTCCAAGCTTGTTCTTTGTCTGGCTTGTGAACATAGGATTATCAATTCCAATTTTAAGTCCGACTAAAAGACCACAGGTGACATCCTTTTCATCATATTCTTTTTTAAAGAAGGAATTTACACCTTTTGTAAAACCGTCAAGGAACGAAGTTACATGAGTTCCCCCGTCATCTGTTGCCTGACCGTTTACAAACGAATAGACAAATTTATCAAGACTTGCTGTATGAGTCAGTACGAATTCTATATTTTCACCGCGATAATTGAACAGCTTGTACATAGCATTGGAAATTCCATCCATTTCGCGCACAAGCAGATCCTCAAGTCCGTTTTGGCTCACATATATATTTCCGTTGCAGTTTATTTTTAATCCCGGATTAAGATATGCATAGTTCCACAGGCGTTTTTCTACCATCTCCATGTTAAAGGCGTATTTTCCAAACATTTCTGTATCTGGAACGAATTCAAGGTAAGTACCATTCCTTACGCCTTCTTTTGCCGCACATGTTGTTGACGATTTTTTTACGCCGCGTTCATACTCCACAACAGCCATTTTTCCATCTCTGATACTTGCAGCCCTGAAATATGACGAAAGAGCGTTTGTAGCCTTTATACCTACACCGTTCATACCGATTGCCTGTTTAAAAACCGAATTATTGTATTTTGCACCGGTATTTACGTCGCTAACGCACTGTTCAAGCTTTCCAAGAGGAATTCCACGGCCATAATCGCGGATCTTTACACGACCATCTTTTATTTCAATATCAATCTTATCGCCAAAGCCTTGAGAATATTCATCAACAGAATTATCGATTCCTTCCTTTAAAAGGATATAAATTCCGTCATTTTCATTGGTACCGTCACCCAATGACCCAATGTACATACCAGGTCTCAACCTAATGTGTTCCAACCCTTCAAGATGAAGAATCGAATTTTCATCATAAGTTACCTTTGGAGTATCTTTTGCAGATTTTTTTGTTGTTTTTTTCTCGATTACAACTTTATCGACTGTCTTTTGCGGCACAGCTTCAGCCTTTGTCTTTGCCGCTTCCTTTGTAATTTTCTCCTCACCCATATAAACATTATACTCGCAAAAAGTAAATTTTTCAATCTCAAGATTCAGATGCGTAAACGCAAATAATTTAAAAATCCGGAGCCTTAAAAACAGAAATTGTAAAAACACATCTTACTGCCCATAACTTCATAGCGGTGCTACCCATCACTCTTGGATAATTCATTCCTAGGATAAATTGATTTTTATATGAAATTATAATATACTGTCAATCCTTTGCAGGTAAAAATGTATTCTCTAATAGATTTTCTTAAAATTTTTCAAACGGACATTATGCTCGCTCTTTGCGGCGTCTGCGCCTGTCTTGCAGTAATGGTTTCCATAACACGCACCATTCCTCCAAAGCGGAAATTTGCACTTCTTGTAATGGAACTTTCTGCAATACTATTGCTATTATTTGACCGACAGGCATATCTTTACCGAGGAAATACATCCCGTATAGGCTATTGGATGGTTCGAATTTCTAATTTTCAAGTATTTACACTGAATTCGTTCATCATTTTTACACTCAATCTATATTTTATCGATTTACTCAAAACCGATGGAAAACTAAGAAGAACTCCGCGGCGTCTAAAGCTGGTTACCATTATTTCTTTTACCTCTATTTTCCTGATCACACTTTCACAATTCAATGGATTCCTGTACAGCTTCGATGAATTCAACAGATACCAGAGAGGAAAATATTTTCTTATCGGTTACATTCTGCCCTTTTGTAATTTTGCATTACTGTTGTGGGTAATCTTTCAATACTATAAAACTCTTCGACGCAGAATACGAATCCCTCTTGTATTATTTACTATTCTGCCTTTTTTTGCAGCAGTCATTCAGATTTTTGCCTATGGTTTTTCTCTAACCAACATAACACTCGTAAGTACCATAGTCATTCTCTATATCTTTTCATTACTAGATCTCAATGACACTGTAGAACATGCAAGACACATGGAAATCGAATTCCTAAGAGAAGAACAAAAAAATGCATGGATTATGTTTGAACAAACTTCATCCGCTCTCGCAACAGCAATCGATGCAAAAGACAAATATACTCACGGTCACTCCACTAGAGTTGCAGAATATTCAAAAGAAATAGCAAAAAGAATGGGCAAATCTTCTAAAGAGTGCAATGAAATTTATTACGCAGGTCTCCTTCATGATATCGGCAAAATAGGAATTTCAGGCAGGATAATCAACAAGGACGGAGTGCTGACAGATGAAGAATACAAAGCAATAAAAATGCATCCAATAATCGGAAGCCAAATTCTATCCAGCATCAACAAATCTCCATACCTTGCAATAGGGGCGAAATATCACCATGAACGCTTTGACGGGAAAGGCTATCCAGAAGGATTGAAAGGAGAAAACATCCCTTTGGTTGCAAGAATAATTTCAGTAGCAGATTCTTACGATGCCATGACATCAAAAAGAAGTTATAGAACCATAATGCCACAACAAAAAGTCCGTTCAGAAATTCTGCATGGTTCAAATTCTCAGTTTGACCCTCAAATTGCACGAATCATGTTACAAATGATAGACGAAGACGTATCATTCAAAATGAAAGAAAATGATCAACAATAAGAACGTATGATTTTTTTCAATTTCTATACTTTTTGATAAATTCGATCCGCTGTGCTATACTGTTTTTATGAACGAGTTCAACAGTGCAATCTTTTTTCCTCAGGCAGAAAAAATATGCCGCGAAGTGTTTGAAAACATTTCGGAAAATCTCTTTGTCCGCCTGGACATCCGCACCTTTGACTACAACGAAAGCCCGGAATCTTCTGCATTTTACTCTGTTGTACTCCAGAACCAGCTTGAAGATGAACTCAAGAACGATAAAAATGCGACCGTAATTTCTTCGCCGTTTCTGGATTCTGGAAAAATCGTATTTTTCATCCTTTACCTTACAAAAAAACTGATGAACAGCCTTTCCGAACATCAGATTCTATACGAAAAAATTTCAGAAAGCCTTTTTGACTTTCTTTCCGAACAGTGGAAATCCGACAGCACATATTTTTACAACGGCTCTACCTCAAGCATCATTATAAGAAAGGCAACCGACTCGCTTGTTACAGAAATTTCCAAGCAGTGCTGCAGCTACAACGACTTTGCACTTTACGAAACAATCAACCTTTCCATGCTGAACATTTTTAACAGCCTTGCATTCCTGACATACGAAAAGGACAACACTGAAGGACTGATTCATTTTACAAACCAGCTTGTAGAAATCGACTTTCTATTTGAATTTAAGTCCCCAGAAAAATATGGAAATTTTTCCATGAATAACTTAAGGCTTATCAGAAAACTGCTTGAACTTTCTGACCAAAAAGAAAACATCGGAATAATTTCGGACACAAACACAATCTACGGAATAGGAAAACCAAAATCGGACGAAAACCTTTATTCCGTCTCATTTTCCAAGGATCATAAGTGGACCCTGCTTAAAAACTCAACAGAACTGCTTACAATGAAAAACAATCTTCTTGTGTTTTCAAACAGCCTTCCTTCAAAAAAGGATTTCATGAAATATGCCGGAAAGATTTTTCAAGGTTCAGAAAAAATTGCAGAAATGCATTCAATAATCATGGCGCTCTGTGAACAGCACAAGGGAACGATTCTTGTAATAAAGAAAGACGCCAGTGAACTTGCACAGAAGTATCAGGATCTTGCAATCCTTACAAAAAAAGTAAAACTGGATAGCGAAAACGTAAGGAAACTTTCTTCAATTGATGGCGCCATCCTTATGGACGAAAACTGCATCTGCCACGGATTCGGGGCTGTTCTGGACGGACTTGATTCCGGATGCGGAAACCGCGCAAGGGGTTCAAGATTCAATTCCAGCGAAAGGTTCTACAAACTGTACAGGAACGAAAAAGACACGGATTTTATGGTTTTTATTCTTTCTGATGACGGTAACTATAATTTCTTCCCGCCGCTTGAAAAATACCTGTAAAATTTAACGAAAGCAAACAAGCCTGCCCTCTTGAACATAAGAAATCAGACATTCAAAATGGCAAAAAAAAACTTTCTGAACAGAAGAAAGAATCTTAAGTTCAGAAAGCCTTAATTCTTATAACTGCTCGGTTTTTATGCCGGACAGCATTCAATTATTTTGCAAATGTAGCAATAAATACACCTGCAGCAATAGCAGTTCCGATTACACCAGAAACGTTTGGTCCCATTGCGTTCATCAAAAGGAAGTTTGACGGATCATATTCAAGTCCAACCTTGTTTGAAACGCGGGCTGCCATTGGTACAGCAGAAACCCCGGCAGAACCGATAAGAGGATTGATTTTCTTTCCTTTTGGAAGGAAGATGTTCATCAATTTAGCCATCATGATTCCACCTGCAGAAGCAACGGCGAATGCAACAAGTCCAAGAAGGATAATTCCAAGTGAGTTTGCATTGATAATCTTTTCTGGAGACATCTGGCTTCCTACACCAAGAGAAAGAAGAATTGAAACAATGTTCATCAATTCATTTTCCATTGTCTTAGAAAGGCGCTCAACAACACCGCACTGCTTTACAAAATTTCCGAATGCAAGCATACCGATAAGCGGACATGCCGGTGGAAGAAGCAGGATTGTAAGAATAAGAAGCATCATAGGGAAAAGAACCTTTTCTGCTTTACTTACTTCGCGAAGCTGGTTCATACGAATCTCACGCTCTTTCTGTGTTGTAAGAGCCTTCATAATCGGAGGCTGAATCATAGGAACAAGAGCCATGTATGAATATGCAGCAACTGCAATTACAGCCATAAGTTCCGGAGCAAGCTTAGCACTTACATAGATAGAAGTAGGACCGTCTGCTCCACCAATGATAGAAATTGCCGCAGCCTGAAGAATATTATAATTAATTCCAGGAATAAGGTTCATAAGAGCGACACCGAAAAGTGTAAAGAACACACCAAGCTGCGCTGCTCCACCAAGAATAGCCATCTTAGGATTAGCAATAAGAGGACCAAAATCCGTCATTGCTCCGATTCCCATAAAGATGAGCATAGGGAAGAACTCATTTCCTACACCGGCATTATAGATGATACTGAGCATTCCGTCTGGAGCAACACCCATATTTGCACCTGGAATGTTTACAAGAATCGTACCAAAACCAATCGGAATAAGAAGAAGCGGTTCAAAGCCTTTTGCAGCACCAAGATATACAATCAAAAATCCAATTGCAATCATTACAACATACTGCCAGCCAGGAGCCTTAACTCCGTCAAAAGGATTGTTCTTTGCAGCAAGTTCCTTCTGTTCCTCAGCAATTTTTTCAGCAGCGATTTCTTCTTCTGTCTGCTGATGAATCATTTTGTATATACCGGTTGATTTTCCGATATTCTGGAAGAATTTCTTTGCGGAAATATCATACTTTCCGTTCCAATCTTCAGTTCCCTTTATAACCCGATTCATGCCTGTCTGTTCAGTTACATGGGAATCCTGAGCAAAAACCCTGGATCCCAATGAAACTACAGAAGCAGAAAGCATAAGTGCAAGCATGATCAGTGCAATTTTTTTATTGTTTTCTGTTCTTGAATTAAACATACATCATCCTTACAAAATAGAAGCGATCTGCTGACCGTTAGAAATCTGTGTTCCGGCAGCTGCAACAAAGTGAACCTTTCCTGCAGCACCAGCCTTGATATCAAGTTCCATCTTCATAGATTCAATGAACATGATTGTCGTATCCGCTGTTACAGTTGCACCTTCTTCTACATTATAGCGAAGAAGTGTTCCGGCAACAGGAGCATTTACAGGTTTTCCGCCCGAAACCGGAGCCGGAGCAGCAGCTGGAGCAGCTTTTTGTGCTGCAGGAGCGGCGGTTGGAGCAGCCTGAACAGCGCCTCCAATCTTTCCAAGTTCCTGACCGTTTGCAACCTGACTTCCTGGCTGAACCGTAAATGTTACAACACCGTCACAGGTAGCCTTTACTTCAAGTTCCATCTTCATTGATTCAAGAACGATTACTGTATCACCCTTCTTTACTGTGCTTCCGGCAGCAACTGCATGACGGAGCAATGTACCTGCAACAGGAGATTTGATTGCTGTTCCGCCAGAAACAACAGGTGCTGCAGCAGGTGCACTTGCAGCAGTAGCAGCAGCTTTAGCTTCTCCGAATGATACGTTATAAGCAGTACCGTTTACGTTGATATTGCCCTTTCCGTCAGAAGTTACATTGTAAGCAGTTCCGTTTACGTTGATTGTATATGAACCGCCGTTAGAAGCTTTAGCTGCAGCAGGAGCTGCTTCCGGCTTTTTGCCGAATGCTGTCATAGCGTCAACAGGACCATTCTTGCGGCTGGCAAAGAATTTAGGTGCAACATTAGGGAACATTGCATATGTAAGTGCATCTTCGTCAGAACCGTCACCACCGTTCTTCTTAGATTCTTCAAGCATTTTGTCCCATTCATTAGGGATTTCATCAGCTGGACGACAAGTCATAACTTTGTCCATGTTGTTCTGCTCAAGCGCTTTCTTTACAAGATCTGCATTTGCATCTGTAGGAAGCTTTCCGAAACGTCCCGTGATAAGATTGCGGAAATCCTGAGTCATAGTTGTGTAGCGTCCCATAAGAACATTCATAACAGCTTGAGTACCTACAATCTGAGATGTCGGTGTTACAAGAGGAACGTATCCTGCATCCTTGTGAACCTTAGGAAGTTCTGCAAGTACTTCGTCCATCTTGTCTCCGGCACCCTGCTGTTTAAGCTGGCTTTCGAGGTTAGAAAGCATACCGCCCGGAACCTGAGAAACAAGGATACGAGTATCTGCACCAAGGAACTTTGATTCAAGTGAAGAATAGTGAGTGCGAACTTCGCGGAAGTAAGCTGCAAGTTCAAGAAGAGCCTTTGTATCAAGGCCTGTATCATATTCTGTACCCTTGAGCATTTCTACGATTGTTTCTGTTGGAGAATGTGAAGTACCCATAGACATAGAAGAAATTGCAGTATCCAGGATGTCTGCACCTGCTTCAGAAGCCTTAAGGAGTGTAGCAACAGAAAGACCGGTTGTTGCATGTGAGTGGATTTCTACAGGAAGATCAACCTTTGCCTTAATTGCCTTTACAAGGTCGTATGCAACATAAGGTTTAAGAAGACCAGACATATCTTTAATACAGATTGAATCTGCACCAAAGTCTGCATATGTTTTTGCAAGTTCAGCATATTTTTCAATTGTGTGGAATGGAGTTACGGCATAGGAAATAGCCATCTGAACGTCAACTCCAGATTTTTTAGCAGCCTTTGTTGCGCATTCCATGTTGCGAGGGTCATTGCAGGCATCAAAAATGCGGAAACAGCCGATACCGTTCTTTGCAGCTGTTTCAACGAACTTTTCTACTACGTCGTCAGCATAGTGACGGTAGCCCAAAAGGTTCTGTGCGCGCAAAAGCATCATGATTTTGTTATTAGGAAGAGCTGCATGAAGCTTTCTAAGGCGGTCCCAAGGATCTTCATTCAGGAAGCGGATACATGAATCGTATGTGGCTCCACCCCAACCTTCAATGTATTTATAACCGATTTTATCGAGCATTGGACAAGCAGGAAGCATATCTGCTGTTGTCATACGAGTAGCGTGAAGCGACTGATGAGCATCACGGATTGCAAGTTCGGAAATTCCAACTTTTGCCATTTATTTTACCTCTTAATTTTTTTTAGACAGATTCTTTTTCACGGATAGCAGCTGCAATTGCTGCAATAATTGCACCCTGATCTACAGCCGGTGCAACAGCAGCTCCTGCTGAAGGAACAGGTCTGCTAGTTTTACTTGTTGTTTTTGCATCAGTTTTATCAAGTTTAAAAACACGTACAAGAGCGTGAAGCAGCCCCATACTTGCAATCATGATAAGTATGAATGAAAATACAACAACCATACCAAGCAAAGTCAAAATTCCACTTTGACTAAGCATTTCAGATATTGTCATACATCCTCCTATTGAACTTCGCGTTAGCAACATTGCATTGACTACCTGTAGCAGTACAGGCATGCAACGAATTACAGTCTGCAGACAGCAAGACTGCAATGATAAATAACACTCGGATTATACATGTCTTTCCGGCATGAAATTTTTTCTCAACGGCGAAAAAAACAGCGAGTATAGTATAGAAGAATGGCTTTAGATTTTCAATAACACTAGGAAACAATCCAAAAAAAACTGACACAGACTCGACAATAATGTTAAGTAGCCTGTATAATGGAAACATGTCTGTGCTGTACATACTTTTTTTTGTTTTCAGCGGTCTTTTTACCGCATCTACTATCCTTAATATAATTGCCTGCGGAAAAAAAATCAGGGTTATGGAATATATCTGCCGCCCTGCCCAATACGTTTTTATGCTTGCGGCCGAACTCATGGTGCTTATTCCAAGGATTCCTGATTCAATCCATATAATTGCAGCACTTTCTTTTTCTGTTGCCTCTACAATGGCAAGTTCGTGTATTCTGCTTTTTCCTAAAAAGAGGAAGCTTCTTGTAACAAGCATTTCACTGCTAATACTAAGCTATCTGAGTTTCATTCACATTATAGGTCCCTCATTCATCCTGTTCAGCCTTCCGGGAGCAGCAACAGCCTGCACTATAACTGTATATGTGTTAATACTCACCCTGTACTATTTTTTCGTTACAGATACTCGAAACATTATAAAGTCTATAGCCGTGATACTTCTTATGGTTCCGATTATAATCATGCATTACGGTTCGCTTTTAACTCTTTTTGGACAGCCAAGACTTTATTCAATTCTGCTTACAGCAGGAAGCACCGTTCTTATAATTTCGCAGGTAATGACTTCAAGGGGATTTTTCAAAAGAACTTCAGACAACGAACGGCTTATTAAGCGTATAATTCAGATGGTCGGCCTGCTTTTTGTAACTGCCGGCTTTACAGTAATGGTGTGCGTATAAATAAAAAAATGCAAAAAAAGGAGCTGACTAATAAGTTCAGTACATGCGGTCATTGAGCCTGTCGAAATCTGTAAATATTGCGAAAGCAACTTCCTTGCAGGTGGTTTCGAGAGCCTCAACCACCACAATTCGAACTAATTAGTCAGCCCCTTTTTTATAACTTACTTATGATTTTTTAGCAGAATGCTTTGCGAATGTCCTTATTCCTTCTATAACAAGGACAACTGCAAGACCTGCCATTGCAGCAGCAAATACAAACTGGAACCAGTGACCCCACATAGGTCCCTGTCCTTGTGCGGCACCTGTAAAAATCTTAATCTTGACGATGATAGTCCTTACAAGCTGTGTAAGGGTTGCAGCAAGCATGAATACAGTCGGGATGAAGAACATCTTGTTATTCTTTCCAACTTCGCCAAGCCATGCGGCAACTGCCATAAGAGCAATTCCTGCAAGAAGCTGGTTTGCTGCACCAAAAAGTCCCCAAATCTGGCTGAGTGAAAGACCACCCAGAATACATCCTGTAACAACCATGAGCGCAGTTCCAAAAAGAGGGAATGCAAGAACCTTGCGAATTCCCTTTGCATCTTTGTATGAAGTCTGTCCATCCTTAAGAAAAAGTTCAGAAAACATAAAGCGGCTTAAGCGTGTACCTGTATCAAGAGAAGTCAGGGCAAATACAGAAACTGCAAGAGTAAGAAGAGCATAGATGGCATTGTTTGAATCTGTAAGTCCGAACATCTTGGAAATACCAAGCGCAAATGCTACCGGAGGAGCACCCGCAAATGCACCGTTTTTAATAAAGTCGCTTGAAACCATTCCAAGCGCCACAAGAGAAAGAATACCGAGCGCAGATTCAATAAGCATTGAACCGTAACCGATAGCCTTTGCATGGCGTTCATTGTCCAGCTGCTTAGAAGTTGTTCCGCTAGAAATAAGCGAATGAAAGCCGGAACAGGCACCGCATGCAACAGTAATAAAGAGAGCCGGGAACATCGGTCCGATTTTTGTTGACCAACCTGTAAAAGCAGGAAGTTCAAAAGAAGCATTGCCTGTAACGGCAGAAACTACAACTCCAATAAATCCAAGTGCCATCATTGCGTACAAGAGGTAAGAAGAAAGATAGTCTCTTGGCTGAAGCAGAATCCAGACCGGTACAAGGGAAGCAACTGTAATATAAACACCAATGAAAACAATCCATCCTGTGCGGCTCATGGCAAAGCCAAAGTTCAGACCGATTACAACGGCAGCAACAACACCGGCAAGACCGATTGCAGTAGCATAGCGAGTCCTCAATCCAAAGCGGCTTGTAAGAATTCCGTATCCAACAGCGAGGACAATAAAGAGAAGGGAAATCATTGCTGTTGACTGAGGACCATTAGGATTCTTAACGATTCCAAACGGAACAGATTCTCCAGCAGCTGCTACAGTAGCAAAAGTACCTGCAACAACATTTACAAATGAAGCAATTACAAGAATCAATACAAGAAGGGCAAAAAGGATAAAAAGTTTTTTAGAAGTCTTACCCATTGAATCCCTGATGATTTCGCCGACAGACTTTCCTTCATGTCGGGCAGATGCAAACAGGGAACCAAAATCCTGAAGTCCACCAAAGAAAATACCACCAATTACACACCAGAGAAAAACCGGAACCCAGCCGAATGCCGCAGCCATAATAGGTCCGTTAATCGGTCCTGCTCCCGCAATTGAAGAAAAGTGATGTCCCATTAAAACTGCCGGTTTAGCAGCTACATAATCAACACCGTCTGCCTTTTCATAAGCAGGCGTTTTTTTGGATGGATCAATACCCCACTGCTTTGCAAGCCAAGAGCCGTATACAACATAGCCGATGAAAAGCAAGGCAATGGCAGCAATGATTATTAATAATGCTGTCATTTTAGTTCTACCCCCTATTCAGCACTTTTTATAGATTCCCCACAAGTTTCTTTAAGTCCGCACCGCGCCTGTTAGTCACCGTACGCCCCGTAGAAGCTTCGTAGGCTAATAACCTGAATCCACTCCAGCCGTAAAGGCCAAAAGCATAAGATTTATAATAGTTAAGTTGCTTTATTTTCTTTAACGCTTCCGACGAAATCCTATCTGCAAACAGGACAAGCGTTACATCAGAATTTCTGTGACCATAATAAGGCGAAACCCTGGAAAGCCCCCTTTCCCATGCCGCAGCCGCAATTTCTTCCAGTTTTGCACAGGATAGACAAACAGAAACGGGTTCCGCACAATCATCATGCAGAACCCGCTCATTATGGTCATAACATTTATTGCAATCATTCATTTTTTCGTCATCACAGGAACCGCAATTACTGCAATCACAGAAAAAAACAAAGTCATTTGAATCAATATCTGCAAGTTTTGCAGACTTTACCAGAAAATACTGCTCTCCATGCGACTTAAAAACGGCTTCGGCACAAAAAGGTCCTGCAATATTTTCTGTAGAAATATCGTAGTACCTGTTAAAAGCATTTATAATCTTTTCAAATGTGCCATTACCGTTCATACCGCATTATCAGAACAAGTCTTCCATCCCGTAAAGATTACCTTTAGTAAGGCGCCCAGTCTTCAATCCGTTGGAAAGACGTTCAAGGGCGTGCACAGAGCCCATGGCAAAACCTTCGCGGCTTCGCGCCCTGTGTGTAATTTCAATTGTATCAGCCTTGCTGTCAAAGAATACAGTATGAGTACCAGGAATTGAACCGCAGCGTGTAGAAGAAACGTGCAGCTGGTTCGGCTGCGGACGTTCATGGAATGCGTCAGTTACAATCTGATCCTTCTTTTTTGTATTGTCCAAAATAACCTTTGCAATAGTAAGAGCCGTTCCAGAAGGACTGTCCGCCTTCTGGTTGTGGTGAGCCTCCCAAGTTGCAATATCGTATTCAGGATATTCTTCAAGAACCTTAACAGCCTCTGCAATAATCTTGTAAAGCATGTTTACGCCAATCGAAAAGTTAGAAGAAGTCATAATTGTTCCGCCGCAAGAAGCAGCAAATTCAGCGACTTCCTTATGCTTATCGTTCCAGCCAGTAGTTCCGACAACAACTGGAAGTCCCAGCGGAAGCAAAGCCTTAATGTTTCCCATTACAGCAGTAGGATGACTGAATTCAATAACACCTTCAGCACCGCTTGATTTTACAGCACGGGCAACAGCTTCATAATCGCCTGCAGCAACCTTAACTGTTGCATCTTCAGAAACAACATCAACAGTGGCAACAACTTCGTGACCAAGAGATTTAGCACAGGATTCTATCATGTGCCCCATTTTTCCATAACCTACAAGCGCAATCTTCATACCTTGCCCCTTAATTTTTCTAAAAAAGAATTAACCGAAATAAGCTTTATGCAGAATCTGCACAGTACGGTCAGCTTCAGACTCTTCAACAAGCACAGAAATATTAACCTTTGAAGCGCCCTGGCTTATCATCTGAACATTAATTCCTTCATCAGCAAGTGCACTGAAGCCAGAAGCAAGAATTGCAGAAGAATGAGCAACATCACAGATTACAGTAACAATTGCCTTTCCCGGGCGAAGCTTAACGTCTGCAACACGCGCAAGGTCTTCTACAAGCCCCGAAAGATCTTTTTTAGTATTTACAGTACATGAAACAGAAACTTCAGAAGTAGAAATTACATCAATGCTGACATTCCATTTAAGGAACTGATTAAAGATGTGTGCAAGAAAGCCGGATGCACCAAGCATGCGTGTAGAAACAATATCAAAAATCTGAACGTGCTTTACAGAAGTAATAGCACATACAGGAGGAACCTTACCAGCATGATTTTCTACAATCAAAGTTCCCGGACTTGAAATGTTATATGAATTCTTTACGCGAACCGGAGTTCCGCTCTTGCGTACCGGCAACATTGAACGCGGATGCAATACCTGCGAACCGAACATGGCAAGTTCCTGTGCTTCTTCATAAGTAACTTCAGGAACAGGCTTTGCTTCTTTTACAACGCGCGGATCAGTAGTAAGGATACCGTCAACATCCTTCCATGTCTGAACTTCATCAGCCTTCATTGCTGCACCAATCATAGTAGCAGTCAAATCCGAACCACCGCGTCCAAGAGTAGTAATGATTCCGTTTTTATCCTTGGCAATAAATCCTGTTACAATCGGAATTGCGCTATCCTTACCTTCCTTATAAGCAGTCAAATGTTGTGGAATGTTTTCCCACACTTCATCAAGAAGTTCTGCACTCATGTAGTTAGAATCGCTTACAAAACCAACATCCCATGCATCATAGAATTTAGCGTCAATTCCTTCACTCTTAAGGTAAGCCGCCATCATACGCACAGACATGCGTTCACCAAAAGAAACAAGGTAATCGCGGCTTCTCTTACTGATTTCCTTAAGCATGGAAATTCCAGTCAAAAGCTGTTTAAGTTCATCCAAAAGCGCGCGGATTGTTTCAATATTAATTCCAAGTTCCGCAGCTGTATCTTCGTGAAGTTTTGCAACACCGGCAACATCAACTTTTCCAGATACGGCAAGATCTGCTGCTTCCAAAAGATGATCTGTGGTATCGCCCATTGCACTTAAAACCACAACCGGTCGCTGTTCTTTATATGCCTTAATAATTGAGGCAACGTGTTTAATTCTTTCTGCATTGGCAACTGAAGAGCCGCCGAATTTCATAACTATCATATTAATAAAATAGCGATTTTTGTATATTTATGCAATTTCATTTTAAATTTTTGCATAAGTTTTATTCTTCAAAGAGAATCACTACTTCATTTTTATGTTGTTTTCCATTATATTGAACTCATGTTTAAGAAAGATTCTCCAGTTCTGTATAAGAAAAGTTGTGCCGTAATCCAGGATTTTGACGGCGACAAAATCATTGTTAAATTTCAAGTAGCTCCTGCAACACCGACAGGAAAAAAGGCTCAGTACGCCACACAGAAAGTACGCGAAAAAGACATAATCAGCCTTAACGCAGAATCATGCGGCTCAATAGAAAAACTCCTTTCCTTTACAGATGAATCAATCTCCGCACAGATACAGGAAACCTACGAACTTTTAGTGAGCGACGAAAGCACAGCCTCAGAACCTGTAAATTTTTCTGACCTTGCAGAACTTCTTCGAGGAAGTGCGAAATCAGAAGAAAGCTGGTTCATTTATTCATCATTATGCGCTTCCCTTGAATTCAGCCTTAATGAAGAAGAACTGAAAAACGGAACAATCTCGTTCATTCCGCGAAACCAGACCGAAATTGAATCGATCAAGCAAAAAAAATACGAAAAGGAACACGAAGCAGAAATACACGCCGCATTCATTGCTCGCCTTAAGGAACGTAAACTGAATCTGCCGGACGATGCAAAATTCATGAACGAAGTAGAAAACGTAGCTTTCTGCAAGGTCGAAAAATCAAAGGTCATGGTAGAAGCAGGCGTAACCCAGAGTCCTGAAAAAGCGCACCAGCTTTTAATAGACACAGGAATTTGGGACATAACAAAAAATCCTTACCCTACACGCTACGGACTTTCAATGGTCAGCGCAAAAGAAGGACTTGGCACCCCGCCAGAAGAAGAACGCCTTGAAGTGCCTGAAACTGCCTACGCAATCGACAACGAATGGTCTGCTGACCCAGATGACGCAGTTGCCTTTGACGGAAAATACCTTTGGGTTCACATTGCAGATCCGGCCTGCTACGTAAAACCGGATTCTTCCATAGATAAAGTTGCAAGGGACAAGGGAACAACCCTTTACCTGCCGGAAGGAGCCGTCCGAATGCTTGCAGAAGAAAGCCTTGCAGACTATGCACTTGGACTTCAGGAAAAAAGCAGGGCACTTTCTTTCAGGATTCTTTTAAAGGAAGATAATTCAATAGAAGAATGTAAGATTTTTAAAACATTTGTAAACGTAAAACGTCTTACATATCAGAAAGCAACGGAATTAAAGGACAGCCCGGAACTTAAACCTCTTTTTGAAATTGCGCGTAAAAACATAGAACGCAGAAAGCGCAGCGGTGCCACAAACATTGACCTGCCGGAAATCCACATGAGCGTAGACCCAGAAACAAAAAAAGTCAGCATAAGCCCGCTGGTCCGCTACGAAGCAGATTCAATGGTCTGCGAAATGATGCTTTTAGCCGGAGAAGGCGCCGCTTATTTTGCATTCAACAATAAGATTCCGTTCCCGTATGTAAGTCAGGAAGCCCCGGACGTTCCTAAAGAAGTAATTCCGGGACTTGCCGGCCAGTTCAAGCTTCTGCGCTGCATGCACAAACGCAGCGTAGGCGTTACTCCTGCAATGCATTCCGGCCTTGGAATTGCTGTTTACAGCCAGGTAACCAGCCCGCTCCGCCGTTACAGCGACCTTATAGCTCATCAGCAGCTCCGCGCATATTTAAATGGTGAAAAACTCATAGACAAGGACACAATGCTTGAACGCATAAGCCAAGGAGATGCCGCAAGCATAGCCGCAAGAAAAGCAAGCCGCCTGAGCGAAACCCACTGGAAACTTCTGTATCTTCTTCAAAATCCGGAATGGACAGGAAGTGCTGTATGCATTGATCACAAGGACGAAGGAGACCTGTTTATGATTCCGTCTCTTGCAATGCAAACTATAATAAAAGGACTTGCAGGAACAGAACTTAATCAGGAAATCCAAGTCTCTGCACGGAACATAGACATTCCAACGCAAAAAGTGGAATTTGTAAAAGTTCAGTCCTGATTATACAAACCGGCAAGAATTTCTACACACTGATCAAAACCAATTTTCCCAGTGTTCAGGCTGATATCATACTGTCTTGAATCGCCCCACTTCATGTCTGTGTAAAACTGAACGTAAGTAGAGCGGCGGCGGTCAAGTTCCTTAAGATATTTTTCCGGATCAAGTACATTTTCCTTAAGTTCTTCCAAAAGATATTTTACCCGACTCTTTTTATCTGCGTGAATAAAAACATTAAGCACATCCGTACGCTTTCTCAGAATGTAATCCGCACAGCGGCCAACAATAATACACGGTCCTTTTTCTGCAAGCTCTTCAATTACCTGATGCTGAATCGCCCATATTGAATCCTCTACGGAAGGACCGTTATAATACATTCCTGTTGCAAAATAAGTTTCAATGGCAACCTTATTGCCGTATTCACCTTTATCTTCTATAAATTTCTCACACAAACCGCTTTCTGCAGCAACCTTGCCTATAATTTCCCTATCATAACACGGAATTCCCAGCTTTTCAGAAAGCATCTTTCCAATCTGCGAACCTCCGCTTGCATATTCCCTGCTGATTGTTATTATTCTACGACTCATTTCAGTCCTCCAGCATAAGCGAACTTTTTCAAACTTCTATAATTATACATTAGTTCCGAGAATTTTCAAAAAAAATATTAATAGAAAAAAAGAATCGAATTTTAACCTCTGGATCCAAGAGAGCATTTCGTGTTTTATCTGCAGACAGATTTCCGGTCCTGATACGTCAGATTTAAAAAGATATTTTCACAGAGCAAGTCCGTACCTCTGCTTCAAACAGACATATATTAACCAGACATAGATTCAATTTTTTTAACCTTCCGCTTATCAGTTCAATTTGAAATTTCAAATTAATCCATTTCTCTCAACAGCCAACACTATAGATCTATTTGCCCTTTTCTCCCCATTTACAGTATAATTTTTAATAAGCAAATCAACATTCGGGCTATTTTCAGTCAAAGGCAGGAACAGAATGCAGGATATTTTACGGACAATCGGAAGCAGTATTTTACTTAACTCCAGTCTTTCTGAAGAGCAGTTTGCAAAAACCAAGTGTTCCCGTCTGCTTGATGAAACCGGTTATTCAGTTCACTTTAAATCCGAAGATGATGCACCCGTATTTACTTCATGGAAATTCTCAGGAACAAAAACAATAGATGAACAGGCGTATTTTTACGGCGAATGGGAAGAAGCCGTATCTGCAGAAGACATAATCTTTAACGGAGACAAAAGGGCCGAACAGATTCTTTTTTTAATCTGCCGTACATATTCATATGCAGATAAAAAAAACATTGACCTGCCCTGCAACGGAATGGCCGGAATCCTTGTAAAAAATAATGAACTGCTTTTTGTTCCGGAAAAAACTTTTGACCGCTGCGCAATGAACTCCGGTAAGGAAGAATACAACAAGATTCAAAATTTATGGCGCGACAGCATTGCCGACGGTTCCGCTGCGAGAAACTTTACCCTATCTGTATGCGCCTATTACGCCTGCACCGGTCATTTTCCATATCCCGACAACTCTGAATCAGAAAAAGGAATTCTCATAAGCGACAGAAATTTTCTGCCGCTTATCTATTCCGTAAACGGAATCAGCAGAAAGCTTTCTGATTTTACAACCATGGCACTTTCCGGAAATAAACCGGACACGGACTTTCCTCTTGAAGACTTAAAAAAAGAACTTTTTGACCACGAATCCAAAAAACATAAGATTCCGCAGGAACAATTTGAAAAGAACGTAAAAGACTTTGTTATAAAACAGAGAAAAAAACTAGCAAGAAAGAAGTTCTTTGAAAGAAACAAAACGCGCATTTTAGTCATATTTGCAGCATCTCTTTTTGTATTTATTGCAGGACGTTCCATCTATATTGAAGCCGGAAAAAAGCCGACTGCAACCGGGCTCACTTCTTCACAGACGGCAGAACTTTTCTACGCAGGAATCCACCACATGGACACAGATTTTATGCTTGCCGCCGCAAAGAACTGTCCTCAGGCGCAGCTATACATTTCCCAGATTCCGCAAATTTATGTGACCGGACAGATGAAAGGGGCATACAACTTTGACTCAGGGGTTTCCACACCGGAAAATTGGCTTTTCTACGAACCCGACTCAAAAAAATCCTATTCAAGGTATGTATACGGAATAACAAATTTCCAGATTGACGGAAAACATTCTGAACTTAACCAAAAAGCCCCGAGCAAAAGAAACCATCCGCATAGGATAACCCGCAATTCAGACGGAAAAAAAATAGAACTCAGCCCGGAAGCTTCACACATTATTCACTATTATCTTGTTCACTCAGACGACTTACAGCTTAGGATAGATGAATACACTACAAAAGTTTCTGAAGAATACAAAAAAGACCGCTGGCAGATTCTTTCTCTCGATCAGAAACTGAATTCTTCATACGTTCCGCTTTTAGATTTCAGCCTTGACTACAAGGCTTCCCTTAATGATGCAGACGGCAATGTAATTCTGGCAGCAGAAAACCTTCGCTCAAAATATCCATGGCTTCCAACCCAAGCCTCCCTAGAAGACGAACAGAAGCGGCTGGACGCAATAGGATACTGAAGTACGAAATCTAACAAATATGCTTTTATTGTCAAAATGACAAAATGCAAAAAAATGTCATTGACACAGAGCATACCATTCAATATTATCTAATCATAGTGAAAAAAAATTGGAGGTCATTTACATGGCATACAATGTTGAAAAACAACATGAAAAGGGAAAATTTCACGCTATTGAACGCATAGACCATCTGTGCGATAAAGGAACATTCGTAGAAATCTATTCAGGTGTTCGCCATAACTGTACAAGTTTTGGAATGGATAAAAAAGACATTCCTTATGATGGTGTTATCACAGGATTCGGAAAAATTAACGGCAGAAAAGTAGCCGTATATGCACAGGATTTTACAGTTCAGGGTGGTTCACTCGGTCTTATGCATGGTAAAAAAATTGCAGAACTTATCGACATGGCTATCGAAGCACGTTGTCCTGTAATCGGAATCAACGATTCGGGTGGAGCCCGCATTCAGGAAGGTGTAGACGCTCTCTGCGGTTACGGCGATCTTTTCTATCAGAACGTACGTGCATCTGGTTCCGTTCCACAGATTTCCATAATTGCAGGTCCATGTGCAGGTGGTGCCGTATATTCTCCAGGAATCACAGACTTTATTTTTGCAGTTGATCAGATTTCACAGCTTTTTATTACAGGGCCTAAAGTTGTAAAATCAGTAATGTTTATGGACATCTCAGCTGAAGATCTTGGCGGTGCCTCAATTCACTCAAAAAAATCCGGAGTCGCTCACTTCAGATGCGAAGGGGAACCGGACTGCTTTAACAAAGTACGCAAACTTCTTGACTATATTCCTCACTACTACGGTGACGAAATCGTTCAGGCTGCTAAATTCAAGTTCGATGAACACAAAAAAACAAAGCACATTACAAAGATTTTGCCAGAAAACACACGTCAGGGTTATGACATCCGCGATGTAATCAATGATGTCACCGATGATGATTCTTTCTTTGAAGTTTCTGCTGAATTTGCAATCAACTGTGTAATCGGCTTTGCTAAAATTGAAGGAAAATCTGTAGGTATCATTGCCAATAACCCTGCCGGAATGGGCGGTGTTCTCGACTGCGATGCTTCAGACAAAATTGCACGCCACGTACGCTACTGCGACGCATACAATATCCCTATCGTTACTTTCGTAGATGTTCCTGGATTTATCCCTGGTCCACAGGAAGAACAGAAAGGTATTATCCGCCACGGTGCAAAAGTTATTTATGCATACTCAGAATCTTCTGTTCCAAAAGTAACAGTAATTACCCGCAAGGCATACGGCGGAGCTTACATCGCAATGTGTTCAAAGCACATAGGTGCAGACTACGTATATGCGTGGCCAACATCAGAAATTGCCGTTATGGGTGCTGACGGTGCAGTGGGAATCCTTTATGCAAAAGAAATGAAGGATCCGTCTAAGGCTGCATACGTTGCCGAAAAGAAAGCTCAGTACGAATCAGAAATCATGACTCCGACAATCGCTGCAAAACGCGGTTACGTAAGCGAAGTCATCAACCCGGAAGACACACGCAAATACGTTGCCCAGAGCCTTGACTTCCTTGCAAACAAACATTCTATGGACAAACCTTTGAAAAAGCACGGAAATATTCCATTATAATACACTAAATAGGGCAGGATGCCCGTTCTAAGCCCTTGCAGAATGTTTGCATTCTGCACTCACCAAAAAAATGCAGGACGTATTTTTTTGGTGCAAGCATGGAAACATTCCTCTGTAATGGCATAAAACCGCATTGATACCAGTGCGTTGCACTTTAATAATTCCAAATCCCGCTGCGATAACTACAGCGGGATTTTTTATGAATATCCGTACCGCCCGAACGGATCCTCAAAAACCGTTCCGTCTGCATATTCTATTCGAATAGCATAAAAATAATCCGTAAGATACGGGCATTCCGGCTCAAAATCAAAATAACTGTCAAGAATTATGCAATCTTCTACAACTTCTCCAGGCAGAACAGAATGTTCCCAATGATACAAAATCCAATCGCCTGCAAACACAGGTTCTCCATCTTCATCAAACAAACTCAGAACAAGATCCGCAGCGCCGATTTCCTTATCCATACAATTTTCGAATGTAAAGTTATAGCAGAACGAGCCGGACTTATGTATACAGGAATCATCAACCACACTGTACGCCGGCCGGTCATCCATTTCTCCATAAATCCAATATACCTTCTGAGCCGTTAGCGATGTACACCCAGAAAACACAAGTGTACATGTCAAAATCCACTGAAGAACAGCAAATAATAGTTTTCTCATATATCTATATATGTGCAGTCGAATCAAAAAAAATGCATTTATTTTCGAAAATTCTATATCTTTTTTACAAAAAAAATTGTTCATATTTGTTTTTTATGTTAATATTCAGCGTTCGTGGAACATTTTTATCCCATCATCTAAAGGAGGCTTTTTATGGACAGTGGAAGTAACCCCGGATCCTCATATCACTCCAGAACAGGACAATGCACAGCCTCCTCAGGATTTATGTTCTAAAAGATACGATCCTGCAGGCAAAATGATTTTCAGAGGATAGTAATATGATTACATACTGGCAGCAGGATGAAGGAAAATTCATAAAAATCAAAGAACAAGATCTTGATTTTTCTACGCGAACATGGATTGACGCACGAGTCGTAACAAGGGATGACGTTGAAACCTTACAGTCGGAATACAATATTGATCCTGAACATATTCTTGATATTCTTGACCCTGATGAACAGTCACGATTGGAAGATGGAGACGATTATCTTCTTACCATCCTTCGTCTTCCTATATATGAACCGTCTTCTGATCCACAGTATTCGACCTGTCCTCTTGGTATCATCCTAAAAAATAACTTCATCATAACAATCTGCTGGACAGACTGCGAAGTTCTGCGTGATTTTACAACCGGCAGAATGAAGGGGATTACTCTTCAGGATTTTCCTGCATTCATAATGCGTATCTTAAGCCGTGCAGACCTAAGCTATCTGCGTTACCTCAAGGAAATCAACCGTCGGTCTACGGCAATCCAAAACGAAATGCAGCTTTCAATTGACAACAACGAAATCCTTCAGCTTTTAAGCCTCGAAAAATCTCTTGTATACTTTACAACCTCGCTTAAAGCAAATCAGCTGCTTCTAGAAAAATACCGTAAGACAAAGCTTATCAAACTTGACCTTGATGACATTGACTGGCTTGATGACGTAGAAGTAGATAACCGGCAGGCTATTGAAATGGCAGACACTTATAGAAGCGTCCTCATAGGTGTAATGGATGCCTTTGACTCCGTAATCAACAACAACCTTAACATGTACATGAAGCGTCTCTCAATTTTGAACATACTTATGATGGTTCCTACATTCATCACAAGTTACTTCGGAATGAACGTAGATCTTCCTTTTGTAAAATACGGCAGATGGGCCGGCTGGATCATAAGCGGAATCTGTCTTTGTTCAATTGTGGTAACACAGTTCATCCTTGTAATATATGAACGCCGTTACCCTCGTACACAACAGAAACAGAGCCAGAAGATCGTAAACATCAAGCGAAAAGAACGCAAGAATGCAAAACGAATGAAATCTATAGAAGCGGCCCTGAGCGACTAAGATACAAAATCTATTTTTGAACCAAATCTGACTTTTTATACATACGCTCAATGTGATATAATCATATTAAGGCGGAGTGCAAAATGAAAAATTTATTAAAGTTCTTATCAAAAATTGTATTGATTTTTATCTCGTTAAACATATATGCACAAGACGAATTTAACGAAACAGAAATGGTTATAATTCCAAAAACGGAATATGTGATTGGAAAAGATGTTCAAACATACACAGCAACAAGAACCGTAAACGAATTTTCAATCTGCAAATACGAGACAACATATTCTCTCTGGTACAAAATACTTTCAGCAGCAAAAAAACTCGGTTATAAATTCCAAAATCCTGGACAGGAAGGCTCTGAAGGACGATACGGCAGAGCACCTCAGAAAGAAGCTTATGGACAGCCCGTAACAATGATAAGCTGGTATGACGCAATCGTATGGTGCAATGCATACAGTGAGATAAGCGGCCTTTCGCCATGCTATCTTTACAAAGGAATCGTAATCCGTGATTCAACAAATACAGCGATGTGCGATCTCGCAGAATGCAACTTTTTTTCAAACGGATACAGACTCCCGACAGAAGCAGAATGGGAACTCGCAGCCCGCTATCACCCGGAACTGAACGAAAAAGTTGTAACAGGAAATGCAATTTCTTACAGCACTCTAATTAGTGAAGAAGACGAACTGACTTATGCATGGATCTGCAATAATTCTGCACAGACACATAAAGTTGGCACAGCAGGAACATTGTTTTCACAGGATTCTATAACAGTGCCGGGCAGCGGAAATTCAAATGCCGCAGGCTTATTTGACATGACTGGAAATCTTCTTGAATACTGCTGGGATTGGTATGCAAACTACGAACCTCAGGAGGAAGGAAAAACAGCCGCAGGTCCAGAGTACGGCAGCAAAAGAATCAGCAGGGGCGGAAGCTGGTCAGAATATACAATCTTCTATCTGACTGCAGACCGATACAGTTTTGACCCTAACGAGTGCTACAATTACATGGGATTCAGGGTAGTTCAATCACGATAAAACATACGAGGCAAAAAAATCCATCGGCATTAAACATTTCTGCTGATGGATTTTGCAGTTTCCTTTCATTGGGCTATATAGAAGCTATTTCCAGATTCTTTATTTCCCACCTACCGGATATCTTTTCTGCATCAAAGAAGGCATAAGTGCCTTTTTCACCGAAACTTCCAGAATTAACTATTACAGTATCACCGATCTTATCAATTCCAACTCCTTCATGTATGTGACCAGTGATTACGATCAAAGGTTTTTTTTCTTCTATAAGGGCTCGGAATTTTTCTGAACCGGCATGAAGTTCTTCGTTTACGGCATCACATTTTGTATTTTTTGGAGGATTATGACTTATAAGAATAAAATTTGAATAATCATTCTGAAATTCTTCATGATTCATTATATCAAAATCAGAAATAAGATCATCTTCCTCTCGTTCGTTTGGAGTTTTTCCAGTAAATTTGCTTCCACCACCAGAACCAACGATTGCAAGACCGCCGGTATAATTAAGTACTCGCTCTGCATTTATTCCTGCATCTTCAAGCTGCTCAATGAATTCAGGTTCATCACAGTTACCAAGGACGGCATATATTTCATCATGTTTTTTTACAAGGGCATCAAGCACAGGCTTTCCTGTTTCTGTCTTAAAGCATTCGCAGAAATCTCCTGCAAAAAGAATTGCATCAGCCTTTTCAAACTGTGAGTCAAGCTTATCCAAATCCTCTGTATTTCCATGAATATCTGTCAAAACTAAAAATTTCATAATCTGCTCCTATCCTTTTATTTTTTTCATGCTTACCTTAAGTGCATCCATCTGTTCTTTTGTTCCGATCGTTACGCGAACATAATCTTCAATTCCTTTTGTAGAAAAATGGCGCACAAGAATGCCATCTTCTTTTATACAGCGGTAGACTTCTTCACCGCTTACGGAAGGATTTCGTACCAGAACAAAATTCGTTTTTGACGGAATATATTCCCAGCCTTCATCCTTAAGGAACTTCTGGAACTCCTCTCTCTCTTCCGCTACTTTTCTAGCACATTCGCAGTAATACGCCGGATTGCGGCATGCTGCAATACCAGCCGTCTGAGCCACAGCATCAATCGGAAAATGATTAAGACTGTTCTTTACCGTCGTAATATACTGAACAAGTTCTGGACAAGCTACAATATAGCCCAAGCGCATTCCGGCACCGCAAAGACTCTTACTGAAAGTACGCACAATCAGCAGATTTTTGAATTCTGAAAGCAGCGGAATGCATGATTCACCGCCAAAATCACAGTAAGCTTCATCAACTACAAAAATCTGGTCAGGATCGCTCTGTTCCAGCATTTTTCGTATATCATTACGGCTTAAAGCAATTCCGCTTGGTGCATTTGGATTTGCAAAAATCAGTCCAGAACCGTTTTTCTTTGCCCTGTAAAGCATATTCTGAACATCCAACGACCAGTCCTCCTTCATAGGAACAACGTCTGTTTCTATATTATAAAAACCGGCATAAACAGGATAAAAACTGTATGTAAATTCCGGCAGCACAAGTTTCTTTCCACTATCGAAAAAAGCATAGAACACGAAAGATAGAACTTCATCACTTCCGTTCCCTGTGTAAATCATGTCAGGAGTAACCGTAAACGGAATAAGGTCTTTTTCCATAGGTTCAACACTGTCACCATTAACTTTTGCATTGCAAAGGACACCACCAGTTCTATTAAGCATATCTGCAACCGCTGCATGCAGTTCAAGCGAATCAGGATCCGGGTAAAGCGCAAGACGCATCGGATTAGTTTTTACAAAATCAATTACCGCAGCCTGAACCGTGGGACTTGGAGGATAAGGATTTTCATTTGCATTCAATTTTATATATACCCTGTCTTTAGGCTGTTCTCCAGGCACATAAGGGTGAAGATTTTTCATTCTGTCAGATATCATATTCAATCCTGTTTGTAGCGGCGTCTGTTTTTCATATATTTTTTACGAAAACCGCATTTTATTTATTACATTCTATTCTTATAATCATTTTTATTCAACAAATGAAATATTTGCATCTTGTGAATAAAATTTTTTGCTATTATAATTGTAGCTATGGCTACTTCTGTAAAATTAGGAACGATTCTGCGTCAATACGCTTTAAAGCAGGAATCGGCTTTTGTAAACGTAAAGGAATTCGGTGAGTTTTTAAAAAAATATGCTGCAAAACATCTGGAAGAACAGGCAGAGCTTATACAGTACATCGAAATTCCAGAAGCCACCCTTGTAAAAGAACTGGAAGACCTTGCGTCAAAGCATGAAGTCTATCTGACTATCCAGGGTGGAAAAAACATTGCAGTAGTCATAACTTATTATTCTGTAGTCTATGCCAACAGATACAAAGATATCGGCACAAACATTACAGTTCCATTCCCATCTGCTTCAGATCTGCCTAAGCAGCTTCCTGTAGAAGCAATGGAAAAACATGAAGCAAGCGAACTTATTCCTCAGCTTCAACAGCATCAGGATCTAAAATCACCTGTTTTATACTGTCTTTTAATGCCGAAGGATATTCCGGCAATTCTTTTTCCTGCATGTGTCCCGGTTCTTTTCCTTACGAGAGCCGCAATGGCAAAAATCCGGCACATGCTCAAAAAAGACGAATACCATGATTATTTTCAAAAAAAGCTTAAGAATGCAAATCCTTCAAAAGAAATCGGAGCAACAACGTTCTATAACCGATTCATACAGCATCCTGACAATGCAGATCAAACTTTTGATCTCAATGGAGATGCATTCTATTTTTGGAATCAGCTGTGCTACTTCATACGTCAGGATTTCGAAAAGATAAAAGACCGCACTGCAGAAGATACAAACGTTCTTCAGGCTATTTCAATCTCCGAAATATGGATGCTTTCTTTGAAAGAAAAAGCAAATGCACAGCAGAAGAAGGCTGATGCCCTAAGAGAACTTGAAGCCGCACTTGCAAGACCACCGTATTTCTATTCAATGGACAGCATACTTAAAATAAAAGACTCGAAAGGTGCACTTCTTTACGGACAATATGACGAAGATGATCTTAAGAATTTCCTTCAAAAACTTACAACAGAAACAGAAAACAACGAGCTTCCTAAAATCCTTGTATTCAAGGTCGACTCAGGTCTGAGATATTTTATTTACAAAAAACGAGTTCTTCAGCTGGTAGTACGCCTTGCCAACGAAGCACACGATACAATCGAAAAAGAATTAATTGACAAATGGTTCAACGCGCTTTCTAATTACCAGAAACTTCCGGAAATGAAAGACCACAAGGCATTTGAAAATGTTCTTAGGGATGAAATCAGGGATCTTTCTCCTGTACTTTGGGCATTGCTCAATGCAAATTTTCTTCCCATGCTGAACTACGAAAATGACCATTCAGAAGACGGAAACACGTTCCATATTTTTTCTGGAGGAAAGCTTCTGCCTTACTCAGAACTGCTCATGATATCAAGCAGTTCAATACTTTCAAGTGCAAAAATCATGCTTCCATTTTGGCATACAATTCCTCTGCTTTCATGGATTATGAGCATGTTTCATAACAAGCCACAGAAAAAAACAGGTACTTCCAAAACTTCAAAGGAATTTTCTGCCGATGATATTCCTGACGATTCGCCAAAGCAATCTCCAGGACGCTATGTAAATAAAAAAGATGCCGTTATTGAAGCAGCCCGCAACGTTACTGCAGAATTAGTACCTTACGGTTCTTCAATAGACCGCGAACTTGATTCATATCTGAAGCTGTGGAACAAAATGATTACAAAAGAAGCACATGCATCTCTTACCGAAGACGTAAATAGCCTTATAAGGGATTATACAAGAAAGGTAATGAGAACCATTTCTGCTTCCACTTTTACGGCTGACCGAGTTCGTAGCCTTGCAGAAGCCCTTGTAAAAACTCCGAATATGCAGAAAATCAAGGAAAATGAGGCTCTGACAATGTATGTAGAGCTTTATATTCTAAGACTTTTGTCTAATTCCTAAAAAAAATCTGGGAAATGCATTTTTCTTACAATATCCTCGTTATATAAAGTGTCGGTTAATTACATTAGCCGCCGTGCTTGTTCCGGCCGGACAATGCATATTTCATCTGCCTGAATCAGGCCAATACGAGGTATAAAATGAATCAGTTGAATTCCATCATCATTGAAGGAAATGTAACCAGAGACGCAGAATCAAAAGAGACTGCAAACGGACACAAAGTATGCAATATTCCTGTTGCTGTAAACCGCTTCTACAAAAATTCAAGCGGAGAAGGCGTAAACGAAGTTTCGTATTTTAATGTAGAAACTTTTGGAAAGATGGCAGAAGTATGCGAAGAAAAATGTAAAAAAGGACACGGAATCCGTGTGGTCGGAAGACTTAAACAGAGCCGCTGGCAGACATCGGAAGGAAAAACTTCAAGCCGCGTTTCAATCATTGCCGAACACGTTGAATTCAAAAAATGGGTTTCAACAGAAAAAGCTGAATCAGAAGAAAAAAAAGAAGACCTGACTGCAATGCGTGACGCAAATATTGCTGCATGCAACCAAGTCTCAACTGAAGAAGATAATATTGATATTCCAGAAGAGGAACTTGTCTTCTAGCTTAAAGCCTACCGTCTGCCCTTACGGCCCTTCCCTTTGTGAACCGCTCTTCCATAAGAACCGGCTCCATTGGAACCAGGCCGTTTTGAGCCACCACGGAAGTTCTCCTGTTGGTAAGAATATGCAGCAGCCGGAGTTTTTTTGCCCTGCTGAGCCATTCTGGCTGCTGCAGCACGCTCATTACTTGCCTTATATTCTTCTATCTGCTGAGGATTGTAAAAACCGTCCTTCCAGTTAAATCTGGAAACTTCCGGCAACACCTGCTTTTTGAAAAGAGATGCAGAAACATTCTTAATCTGTCCTTTTGTAAGACTAATTTTGGAAAAATCAATCAGCATACGCTTAAAACCAGCCTGTGACAGGAACTCAGTCTTATCAAGTAGAGAAAACGGAAGTTCCGGCATTACAAATGAACCGTCTTTTGAAGAAGCCACTTTAAATTCCGTTCCTTCCTTATCAGAGAAGAACGTAAATCCGTAGCTTTCGGGAAGCTTAAAGCGCATTCTAAATAGTGTCGGATACGCAAAAACAGGCACAAGAACACGTTCTCTAACAGATTCATCAAAAGTAGCCTCAAGATTTCTTCGGGAATTTTCATAAGGCATTATAAATGCGCCTATATCATGATTTTCAAACCAGGAAACAGCCCATCTATTGAATGTATACAGGTAAGGACCTGCTATCATTTTTACATTTTTTCCCTTTAGAAACTGAATATGAGCAATATTATTCACAACAAACTGCGAATAGCCCGACTCAATCAAACTTTCAAGTTCGACGGCAAGTCCATTTTCTACTGCCGCCGGACAATATGGATCAAGCGAAATATAAGTTGCCTTTTTTGAGATAGGAAGAACGGTTTTTCCGTTCAAAAGATCTTCTTTTGTATCAGACGTATATTCAATAATCAATCGGACAGGATGCAATGCCTGGGCAATAAATACATCCGCAATTGTAGAAACCTGAACATAAATTCCTTCCGGAAAGTACGCAAGTTCTTTCTTTTCTACAGGAGTAAGATCAAGAATTGGAAGCATTTCATCCAGCGGTTGACGGCGGAATCTGCTTAAATCGCCCGGTAAAACCCTGTTATAACGCTTTGACATTGATTTAATCTGAAGAAGATATACACTGTCACCCGGCTTAAATCCAGCAGGGATATCTATCCAGCGCTTTCCGTCCTCATCAATTTCTACAGCCCTAATTTTATGGCTTGCACGACCAGTATCTGTTCTTGTATGCAGACGGATCGAATCACCCGGATCTGGATCGTAAGACCCACCTGCAATGTGAGCCTGAACAATTCTTAGAGAAGCCGGATCTGCATCTGGGGCAGCAGACTGATTCACCTGCTCTATAAGTTCATCCGGCGCTTTTCTTGTATTCTGAATTGTACCAAGATAAATACCTGTACCACCTGCCTGATCAGGATTAAGTATTTTTGCTCCGGCATTTTCAACGCCTTCGCCAATTTCCTTAAAGCCATACCAATAATCTGTCTTTGTTCTGGCAAAATCGCCGGCCAACATTCGTTTTCCAGCAGCTACAGCTCCCTTCCGGTCTTCTTTATAGTGATCAATAACATAACGGTATGCAGCAACAACACTGCCGACATATTCCGCACTCTTCATCCGTCCTTCAATCTTAAAGGAATCCACACCCATTTCGCATAGTTCAGGAATATGTTCAATAAGCTGCATATCACAAGGAGAAAAATAATACCCCTGCTTAATTCCTTCTGGATATTCAGCTGTGTAGTATCGGCGGCATGCCTGAGTACACATACCCCTATTCGCAGATTTTCCGCCGAGGAAGCTTGAAAAAAGACAGAGACCGCTTTCGCTTACGCATAGTGCTCCGTGAACAAACATTTCTATCTGAGCTTTTGTATTTTCTTTTACAGCACGAATTTCATCCAGACCAAGCTCCCGGGCCAGCACAACTCGCTTAAGACCATCTTTATAAAGGAGATTTGCTGCGGCCGCACTTTCTACGTTCATCTGAGTAGATGCATGAAGTTCCAAATCAGGAAAGAATTCCTGACACATGCGTACAACAGCCATATCCTGAACGATAAGTCCGTCTGGTCCGACCTTATTCAAGTATGAAAGGAACCTGTAAAGACGCTCAGTTTCACGTTCTTCACAGACTGTATTCACTGTTACATAAATCTTCTTATTCAGCCGATGAACAGAATTGACCGCAGCCTCAAACTGATTCCAGGCAAAATTAGAAGTTCTAAGCCGTGCATTAAAACTCTTTAATCCAAGATATACAGCATCAGCTCCTTCACCAATAGCTGCATCCAAAGACTCAATATTACCCGCAGGCGCTAATAATTCACACATAAGGGAGAGTTTAACACATTATGAATTATTATTCTATCGTTATGTCAAAATCTATTTTACCCGGCGTTTCTCCATTTGCATTGGAAACTGTCCAAAAATCTGCGGATTTTCCATTTTCTCTTTTTATAATTGATTTTGAAGCAGTAAGACCATCAATACAGATTGCTTCAGAAACAGAACTTCCATTCCATACTCCCGACTCTTTCAGTCTTTTAGCCATCGATGCCATAAAATCAGTTTTCCATTCCGTAGAATCTGATTTTGCATAGCACACACCGTCTATAAATTCATCAGTGAATGAATTAACAAGGCATATTACGTCCATATCATCACCAAGGTGGGAAGAATCACCTTCTTCCCATAAATCTCTTGCAGTGTCAGATGAATAATATTCAGTAGAAAGATTCAGTTTTTCTTCAAGTTCATTTACTGCACCTTCTGTTTTTGAGCGCAAATGAACCACAACTACCTCGCCCTTTCGCACCTCTACAGCCGGAAACTCGTAGACCTTATCGATTCCGTCATACGCACTCCGCAGTTCCACCCCGGCTAAATTGCCGTCAGTTCTTACAAGAAATTCAACGTATTCACCCTTATACAAAATCCCAGACTTTCTTTTAGAACTGGTATATTTAGGATGTATCTCGGTTATTTCTAACTCAGGAATATTTTCATTAAAGCCTTTGAACGGAAGTGAAAAAGTCAAACTATTTCCTATAGAATCCTTTACAATGCCCATAAACTTATAATCTGTTCCTGCCGTACATTTTCGGTCAAAGGATATATCATAGACCCAGTATTCTTTATCTTCAGAAACGCATGAGAGTTTCGAAGAAACAACTAGAATCTCTGGAACTACAGAACAATTCTGTAGATTCACATTTTTCGAAAACGTAATTGATGCAGTTTCAGCCCCTGTCACGCAAAATGCTTTTATAACTGGACATTCATAATCTTCCACGCAATATAGCATTATCCCCTTTTCTGAAAGTCTGCAGGAAACAGGACTCACAATAAAAAGAACAATTCCCGTAATTACAACGGCCTTAATAAACGAATACATTTTTCACCCCTATAAAGTTTGCCGGACATACAGAGTCACTTCGAAAAACTTAAGCCCTTCAGAATGATCCCTATTTATATATAGGAGATTTAATAAAAAAAATGCATTTCCCTAAAAAAAAAACGCGGCTTCAGGAAATCTGAATCCGCGCTTTTTTCAATTTGTCTATTCTATTCAGAATTACTCAGCTGCAAGATTCTGAGTAAAATCCTCATTAAGTTCACACGCTTCAATCATAAAGCGAATGTTCGTTCCTGTCTTATCTTCTGTCGTTTTTTCTACAATAAACACAAGGTTTCTTCCAGATTCATCGCATACGATCCTTTCAATTTTATAAGCCTTCACACCTTTTCTTACTAATGAAGGTGTTCCTACTTTCTGACTTGCGAGCACTTTTCCATCTGCATCCTGTTTTTCTACATTGATATAAAATGAAGACTTAACGTCCAGCCCCTCTCCATCAATCTGAGGTACGAGCTGAACATGATACATAGCCTGATCATCGCTTACAGAACTTGTAAAATCCTTAAAAATAATTTCGTCTGTTCCTGATTTTTTTTCTTCTTCCCGTATATAAAGGATCTGATCTGCCTTACATGGAGTGCATTTATATTTTCCTATAGTAGCAGCAGCCTTTTCAACCAAAGAATCATAAACTTCTTTTCCTGTTTTCTTTGAAGTCAAAGCCGATGGTTTTACACGGTAGAATTCATTGTCGACATAATCATTGCGGACAACATCCACTGTGAATATCTCTGCCCAAGACTGAAATTTTTTATCTGTACGTCCATACTGACCAAAAATATAATAATTCCCGTCTGAAGAAAAGCCATTATCAACAAGAACCGCAGAATCTCCGGCATGAACTGCAAAAGATGCAGCCAAAATGAACAACCCACCAACTAAGTATTTTTTCATAGTTCCCCCTGAGAGAATATCAGACCTATCCAAAAGCTTCAATTTCTGGACAAACCATCTTAAAATGAAATGTTCAAAACCGCATTTTTTAGCGATTTTAAAACGGCACCTGTTCAATAGCAGAATTATCGGACAGGCCTGTTACCACTTTCTAAGCAAAAACTGCATGTGCAATCCTTTTAAAGTGAGCCTATATAAATTTTCGGAATTCTATTTTGTTTCTTTACAATTATTTACTTTTCTTTCAAATACGATTATTCTTTAAACAATGAAAATCCAGACACGAAACAATATAATTACATTCTTTATGTTCATATCAATGGCACTTATTCTAACTGTAGGAACGATAAGCGCACTGCATGTCTATACAAAAACATTTTATACACCGACTTATAACCCTTACAAATTCGGGCAGGACTTCTTTTTAACAAAGTTGAATTACCAGTCTATATTCTTTTCAATACTCATGCTTCTGATCTATGTTTTTGTAACACTTCTTTTTATAAATATATCATTCGAGAAAACTCAATCAACGGAAATAATATATATATCCTTGTTCCTGCTCGGCTGTCTTACAGAACCGGCAAGGCTCTGCTTTCCTTTATTGAATCTATGGAACAATTCATGGCCTTCCTTGGCAACAAACATTTCAAGAACCGTAATGTTCGGAAGAATTCTTTCCCCATTCAGTCTTCTATTTACGGTTATCTACAGTAACTTCGAAAGCCGCCAATATGTTGAACAGAATATGGTAATTCTTCTGGCTTTTTCTTTAGTAGCAGCACTCATTGCAACATTCAATACCAATATAATTCAACCATGCGGTTATATTCAATTTGGAATCGAAGGCGCTTTCCAGCTTTTAAGAAATTCTGTACTTCTATTTGCAGTAATATCGCTTGTAATAAAATCCATTCAGAATCATCAGACATTAAATATGTCAGCAGGCTTCCTGCTCATGATCCTTGGATATGTACTTCTTTCCAGTACATTCAATTACATTCTACTTTTCGCAGGCAGCGCGTGCATTTTTCCCGGCTCATTCATTTACCTTAAAGAGCTTCACCGCCAATATCTCTGGAACTAGAACAGCAGATACTGAGCCATGCCGCCTATAAGAATAGGAATAACAATATTATCAAAATCTGTCATAGGTACAACTTCAACAACGGTTGCGATTACAGCCAGCAAAAGCGCAATTGCACAATTGTGACAGACAGCAAACGATGATAAAAATACGGCAAAGAAACAAGCCAGACTTCCGGCAGCAGTTTTTCCATTTGTAAACGGAATGTGAACTCGGCCAATGAGTTTTCCGATCAGGCTCGCAAATCCATCTCCAAAAGCAAGCGCATAAACACCGATTCTTGCAGCTTCCTGCTTCCATAAAAGAGAAGCGCAGATAATACCAATCACAAGAGTCACCGGACCAAGAACAAATTTGTTTTCATCACGCTTTCTTGCAGCAATTGCTGTAACCTTAGAAACAACAGGAACTTCAATTCCCTTCAGACGCACAAATTCCGAAGTACAATACCCCAGCAACGCAATGCACAGCAAGCTCATTACCGGCCAATATGAAAAAGCAAGAAAAGTAGGAACAAGAGCACTGCAAAGATGAATTGATTTTCTGAATACTTCCTTAAAGATTCCTATCCGATACTGCTTGAACGCAATGCCCGTATTAAAATTACTGAAAGTCCTCACTGTATCAATCCCTCCTCTGTTTCCAGAACTTTTGATATATCGGTATATATTGCCGGCTCGTATTCCGGCATAGGATGAATCACATAACGGATATTCTGTTCTGCAAGGTTGCTTCCGCTAAGACGAACCATTGTCTGCTGATTTCTAGTCATTGAATCCCATGCACGCAGAGAATTCTGAAAATTAACGATTGCCGCGGCATTAAGCGCGCTGCTTCCGGTCCGCTTAGCAAGTTTGAACAGAGTTACCCCCATGTTGTTTGAAGCCTTCATATAATTATTTACAATTTCAGCTTCATCATTGCGTACCTGAGGGAATAAAATTCCTTTCTGACTTTTTTCTTCTTCCAGCTGTGTTAAAAGACGCTGATAATAGCTTTGTGCCGCATAATTATCGTTTCTAAGGGAAAGAGTATTTCCCATCGCAAGAAGAAGACTAGGATCATCAGAATAATCTTCGCTTGCTTTCATAAATGAACCAACAGCATCCTGATATTTTTTCTTTCCATACTGGATAAATCCAATCTTATAGCGTATCTCGCCCCTATCGTACTGGTTATCAACGGCATCCTGATAACTTGCAAGAGCTCCGTCCATATCTCCTGAAATAAAATATTGTATATCTCCGTAATCAGCATACAGGTTACCGATCTTACTATTTCCCTCAAGACCGTTACCAATATTTTCGCGGGTGAACAACGAGATTCCACCAGAATATGATTCCATTGCCTTAAGATAATCCTTGTCTTTTACATATTCCTCCCCCAAAAGTCTGTAGGAATCGATATTTTTGTATACATCATCTCGCTTAAGTTTCTTTGCAGAATCAAATGCAGAAATAGCCTCCTTAAGTGAAGACTTTGCGCTCATTCCGTTATTCATATGAATAAAGTATTTTCCCATATTGTACAAAGCAATAGGATTTGAAGGATCAGCTTTTACAGCCCTTACAAGCATCTTCTTAACATCTTCAATTTTAGAACGAAGATACTCATCTGCAGGAGCAAGAGGACCATACAATTTTTCCAGAAGATAGCCGCTCAGCGAAGTCCAGTCCTCTGCGCCCAGAGATCTTGGACGAGGGAAGAAACGATTTTTAAGCGTAAGAACCTCAAGAAGATTATCCGTTCGGATAAAATAACGCATCATTCTGGAAGAGAATAAATCCATATTTTTTTGATTTGAACCGTAAAGCTGGATCAATTCCGAATAACATCTTCTAGCATCATCAAATTTTTCAGAGTTTTTTTCTGTAGCCCACTCAAGATAATTATCCCCGAGCAAAAGAATACCGTCCTGATCATTTACATGGTAATCAAGAACTTCCCTTAACAGAACCTGCTCAGCTTTCTCATAATTAGCAAGGTCATTAAGCTCCATTGCAGCATATTCAAGACCCGCTTGTTTATCATGACGGAAACAGCGAAGAATATTCTTATACATCTGCTCAGCGCGTATATACTGTTTATGAGCCTGATATCCATGGGCATAGCGGAAGAACCATTTTCTCTGAAGATTAAATTTTGTAGCTTCTCTAAACTTTGATTCTGACTGAGGGAAATCTTCATTTTCAAGAAGAACGTATCCCTGTTTGTACAGAGAAGCTGCTCTTGCCGGTTTGTATATAAAATTCTTTGTAAATTCAAACATAAAGAAACATACGATTATTGCCGCAATCGATATAATTGAACCAGGAATAATCTTGTTCTTAAGCTGATACTGGAACGACTGCTTATACGCTTCATATTCTTCGGCTGTACGACGCTCAAAATCCCTTGGAACCGGAATCGAAATATCGAGCATCTTTTCAAGTTCAGAAGCTAGCTGTCTTGCAGAAACTTTCTTAAGTACTTTTTGAACAATATCGAATTCTGCTTCATCCGTAAATTCATTTTTTACAATAAGTTCTTCTACTGCTATGCGGACATTAAGAGGATATGTAGAAAGATTCTTTAAGAAGACTTCATACTGATCGTCTGAAAGAGTGTTTGGAGGAAGATCGGCCGCAGCATCCTCAACCTTTGATTCCTTTTCAGGAACTTTTATCTTTCCGTTTTTGCTTACCTGAACTTCATCAACATCCGAGAATCCTGGAATTTCAAATTCTCCGTTATCCATTCCGAAATCATCAGAAGCTCCAAGCTCAAAATCACCGTTTTTATTTATATGACTGTCAGTATCCTGAATTCCAAAATCAAGTCCTTCCATGTCGGAAGTATCAAATGTTTCAGAAGGAACGTCAGCATCGAAATTATCTACAGCAGGCTCGGAATCATCATCAGTATCATTAAGGTCAAAATTAAAATCTGCCGGGAAATCATCCCCCAAATTCGTAGCTCCGTCAGAAGAACCTTCATCCAAAGGCATGGAAAGCTCTGTACCTTCAAAACCGGAATCAGCGTCAGCAGAAGAAGGGGAATCACCAGAACCGAACATTCCGTCAGCATCACTGCTGCCAAAGTCCCCGGAATCAATGTCAGAACCAGAAGTTTCTGTCTCTGTTACAATATCACCTAAATCCGGCATATCCAGATCAGAAGCATTAAACAGACCGTCTGGAATTCCTGCATTTTCTTCGTCTGTACCTTCAGACGCTACATTTTCAGCTTCATCAGGAAGATCAAAAGAAGACGAATCCGTATCGCCAAAAGGATTATCCATATTCAGCGATTCAGAATCGAAAGAATTTTCTGTATCACCGGAAGGAGATGTATCGTCTAAATTTAAATCCCCTAAATCAAAAGAAGTGTCTTCCGAAGCTGTATCTGTACTTCCATTAAAGGTTTCAGATTCAACTTCAGCAGCTTCTGTAGGTGCAAATTCAGAAATTTCCTCTGGAAGTCCTAAGCCCATATCTATTTCCTGACCGTCAGAAGAAAATTCCGAATCAGCAGCCTCTGCCTCAGGTGATTTTTTAACATCATCTGAACCAAAGTCCTCTTCGGCAGGAAGTTCAGAGCTTTCGCTTCCAATGTTGCTTTCGCCAGTAAGATCTAGTTCACCAAGATCATCCAAATCATCAAGACTGAAATCATCAAGCGGCTTACCATCAGCAGAATCAATGGAATCAACGGATCCATCTTTTATTGAATCTCCATCACCCAAAGAAAAATCATCACCAGCAGGCTCTGTAGTAGAAACATCCTCGGCAGAAAAATCTTCAACAGGAGTTTCGTCTATAATGTCTGCCATAAAATCGGCGTCATCTTCAGGTTTAGGCTCCGGCTGTTTTTTCTCCTGTTCAGGATGAATACTGCTCTCTGAAAGTACAATCGAATCAATATCAAGAAAATCAGGAACTTTGCTGTCCGGTATGCGATTCTTAGTTGCAGATGACGGCCTCTCCGCTCCTTTCTGTGAAACCTCATCTACATCAGAATCTGCAGCTTCACCGGAGTTTTCAAAAAATTCATCCGGAAGATCAAAATTATCACCGTCGATTACAAATTCTTCCGGCTCTTTTTTTGAAGCCGCTTTCAAATCTTTCAAGGAGCCGCTTTCAAGATCTTCAACGTCATCCGTAAAATCATCAGAAAGTCCGAATACTGAAGCCGCAAGAGGATCAGAACTCATCCCTTCTGAGTCAAATGAAGATTCTGCAGATTCCGATTCCTCAGGTACCTGGTCAGCAAGATCAAAACCACTGTCCGTACCAAGAGAATCAATATTAAAATCATCCAAAGAATCCGATGAATCAGCTTCTGAACTTGTATCATCTTCTACCGAATCGGGCTCTTCAACCAAAGGCTCTTCGTTTTCAGATTTACCGAAATCCATATTAAGATCCGGCATTTCAAATGAATCTGAAGAAAAATCTGTATCCGAAATATTTTCTTTTTCTATCCCAGAAGCAGGTGCTTCTCCCGCAAAAAAATCTTCACCAAAATCACCAGAAAATTCAGAATCTGATTTCGAGTTAAATCCAGCTGGTATTTCTGATTCTGTATCAGGATAGGAATCTTGCTCCGGCTCAAATTTTGGTTCCTCAATCGATCCAGCTTCCAGCTGATCAATTTCATCGATAGAAACTTCTTTTGCATTCTGCGTATCTGCTGGAACATCAAAATCTTCAAGAGGTTCTTCCTCTTCCTTTTCTTCTTCTGTTCCTTCAGAACCATCAAAACCAGTTCCACCTAAAAGATCTTCAAGACTAAGATCAGAAATCTCAGGTTCCTCTGGTTCAGGCTCTGGCTCCGGAGCAGTTTCTTCAATCGGATCTGCAAACATAGAGAGATCAGGAACCATGGAACCGCCGTCCTCATCAGAACCGAATGCACTTAAATCCCCTAAAGAACTTAAATCAGGAACATTAAGAGTTGTCTTCTCCGCAACTTCAGCCTGCTGCTGCGGTTTTGACACAGAAGTTCCCATGATATCAGAAAAATCTTCTTCTACTACAACTTTCTTTTCCGGCTTCACATCATAGTCAACCGGTTCAGGCATACCTGTAATAAAATCATCAGAATCGTCTTTGTCTTCTATGCCTTTAGGAAGCGGAACAGTTACAGGTTTTTCACCTCTGGCCGCACGGAGTCCAGGTTCGTCCCCAAGAGAAAGGATATCTGCACTGAATTTTTTAAGCTGACTTAAACCTGGCATTCTTAAATTTTACCCCTTTTAGCCTTCATATACAAGATGGTGACACCCTGTCAAAACAAAAGTATCCGCTTATGTACATTAACGGAATTTTTCTGATCCAACTTTATTTATATATTTTACCATATAATCATCTTTTTCGCTTACTTCGCAGCAATATAAATCCGATATTCATAGCATGAAAAGATTCTCAAAATTAATTACAACTGCATTCCTTATACTTGCAGCGTCTGCATATGCACAGACAGGCACAACTCTTGAAGAAATTGACTCTTACGAGCTAACAAATTATATTACAGAAATAACAGAAGCCCAAAAGCCGATTGTTACTGACAAATACATAATTTTCACTCAAGAAACCGGTCCACGTTATATTGGAATCGCCTTCAACTTTGAAGATTACAAGACAATACATTCTTTTCAGGTAAAAAATACAAGAGACGTAGACGGTAACATCACATCATCCCTAATGCTTTTTGTCCTGAAAAGGCCAGCAGACCTTACCGAAATTACGTACAGGCTCATAATAGACGGACTTTGGACAGCAGATCCTATAAATCCTGCGAAATGTTACGACAGACAGACAGGAATTTCACTATCAAAAGTAGAAATAGGAAACACCCTGCCTGTTGCAACGCATACATCAAAAGAACACGGAACAACTTTCATCTACAACGGAAAGCCAGGTCAAAAAGTACGTTTAGGCGGCTCATTTACAAACTGGGACAGCTGGATTTACGAAATGGAAGAAAAGGAACCGGGATTCTACGAACTCTGTATTCCTCTTCCGAAAGGAAAATACTACTACAATTACTTTTTGGGACTAAATGCCGTAACTGACAAGACAAATCCCGAAAAAGCCTACACCCCGGAAGGCAGAACATCTTCCGTAATCACAGTAGACTAAGATATAGCTCACGGATCTAAAAAAAATGCCGGTCAGCAGATTGAATCAAACTTCAATTTGCACTGAACCAGCGTTTTCTGTTTTATTAATCATCAGTGCGTTTCTAGCGCCTGAACATCTTTGCCATATCCTGAAGTTTAGACATATCCATTCCCTGAAGCTTGGACATGTCCATTCCCTGCAGAGCAGACGGATCCATCCCCAATTGACTCATCATCCTGTTCTGCATACCCTTGTTGCGTGTAAGTTTCTTCATCGTAAGCTTAGTTTTTTCAAACTGCTTTATGAGCTTGTTTACTTCTGCAACTGAAGTTCCTGAGCCCGCAGCAATACGCTTTCTTCTGCTTGGTCCGATAATAAGATGATTTGCACGTTCTTTTTTTGTCATCGAAAGAATAATTGCTTCCTGACGCTTCATTCCGCTCATATCAACATTCTGATTTGCCATTCCTGGAATCATGTCAATAAGAGACTGCATTGACCCCATCTTCTTAACCTGCTGGAATTGCATGAGCATGTCTTCAAGCGTGAATTCATTCTTCATCATACGCTTTTGCAAGCGCTCTGCTTCTTCCTGATCAACAGTATCCTGGGCCTTCTCTACAAGAGAAACAATATCACCCATTCCTAGAATACGGCTAGCAATTCGTTCCGGATGGAAAGGTTCAAAGTCTTCTGTCTTTTCTCCAGTACCGATAAAAAGAATCGGCTTACCTGTAATCGTTTTTAATGAAAGGGCAGCACCACCGCGGGCATCAGAATCAAATTTTGTAAGAATAACACCCGAAAGTTCAAGCTGCTCATCAAAAGTTTTAGCAATATCAACAGCGTTCTGACCTGTCATTGCATCAGCAACGAGCAGAATTTCATCAGGACTTACAGCCTTCTTAATCTTTACAAGCTCTGCCATCATGTCTTCATCAATCTGAAGACGACCGGCAGTATCAACAATCAAAGTGTCATACTGATTCTTCTTTGCATAAGCAAGGGCAGCCTCTGCATTTTTTACAGCATCCTTGGAATTTTCCTTAAACACAGGAACACCGATTTTTTCACCAAGGACAGAAAGCTGTTCAACCGCAGCAGGACGCACAAGATCACATGCGGCAAGGAGCGGCCTGCGTCCTTCTTTCTTAAGACGGGCTGCCAGTTTGTGAGCTGCAGTTGTCTTTCCGGCACCCTGAAGTCCAAGCATAAGAATTACGCTTGTTACATCCGGTCCCCTTAACTTAAGATCCTGCTTTTCATCACCAAGCATGGCAACAATCTTGTCATTAATAATCTTAACAAACTGCTGCCCTGGGTTTACAGCTTTTAATACCTTTTCACCCTTAGCTTCCTCTATGGTGGAATTTACAAAGCGACGGACAACTCTAAGATTTACGTCCGCTTCCAGAAGAGCCATCTTAATCTGCTCTACTGTTTCTTCAATATTTTTTTCTGTAATGGTCGACTTACCGCTCAAAGTGCGGACAATCGAACTGAATGTTCCAGTAATTTTCTCAAGCATTTATATTTTTTCCAAAGTTCATGAGTTCATCAAGAAGATCCAAAGGACGGATTTCCTTATTTAAAATTCGGTAAAGTCCGTCACAAATTGTAAGCTTAAGCCCCTTCTTTTCACAAATTTCGTGAATATACTTGCAGGCAACAGCACCTTCCGGAAGATATCCAACCTTTCCGATATTAGCAATCAAATCATCAAGATTTTCAAACTTAGAAAGAATATCTGTTTTAATCAAATCCTGTCCAAAACGACGGTTACGGCCAAACTTACTCTTACATGTAACATCAAGGTCGCCTACACCGGCAATAGATGTAAATGTTTCTGCATGAGTTGCACCCATAGCCATACCCAAAGTCTGAATTTCGTTCAAACCAGCCGCAAGCAGAAGAGACTCTGTATTATCGCCGAAAATCTTGGAATGTTCAGCAACAGCATCAAGGGCACCGTAAACAACAGCAATAACATTTTTAGCGGCAGAACAGATCTGAACACCAATCACATCAAAGCTTGAGTAACAGAAAAGCCCAGGAACCCGCAGAAGTTCACGAACCTTAATGGAATTCTTCGGATTTTCAGAAGCTGCAATAAGACCTGTAAGCTTACCCATTGCAACCTCTTCCGCATGACTAGGACCAGCAACATAAACCGTATTTCCCTTGTAAATTCCAGGAAGCGTATTTTCTATAGTTTCCAAAACAAGCTTAGGACCATCACGGCCAGGAACAAACCCCTTTGTCAATGCAGCAAAAATCGTGGTCCCTTCAGCTACGTTAGGAACACCAGTAATCTTGCGAATTGTGCTTGCCAGATAAAGCGACGGAGATGCAATGATGATAAATTCCTTGTCAGTTGCAACTTCAATAATATCATTTGAAACAGTCAGATTTTCAGAAAGCTTGTATCCTGGAAGATACCTTTTGTTTTCATGTTCTTTATTAACAGACTCCATGACTTCCGGCTCAAGAGCCCACATCTGAACTTTATGACCACCGTTAGCAAGTGCCTGAGCAAGACCTGTTCCCCAGGCTCCTCCTCCAAGAACACCAACAGACTTTGAATTCATCACTACACCTTCTTATTTAATTATATCCATTCAGAAAGATTATCTTTCCAATCAAAAATCTCTTCGTTTTTAAAGAATAAACCAATTTCGCGTTCAGCACTTGCATCACTGTCAGAAGCGTGAATTACATTGTAATTCGTATGAGCACAGAAATCCCCGCGGATTGTACCAGGAGCCGCTTCACTAGGTTTTGTTGCACCGACAATCTTGCGAACAAGAGTTACACAGTCATCACCCTGCCATACCATAGCTACAACAGGCGCAGAAGTAATATAAGAACAAAGATCACCAAAAAAAGGTTTTTCCTTGTGTTCAGCGTAATGCTTTGCAGCAAGCTCATCGCTTATCTGCATCATTTTCAATCCCACTAATTTCAACCCCTTGCGTTCAAGGCGATTGATAACTTCACCAACAATACGGCGATTAAGCACGCCAGGCTTTAACATTGCAAAACATCTAGTCATAGGGTCAATTATATACGATAAACTCTCAATTTTCAATAAAATTACATCAGGGCAAATACAGCTTCCGCACTTTTTCCCAAATGAACACCCTTCCATACAAAATCAAGTCACATACGACCACATATTCATCACAAGCGGACGCTGTACCGGGCTTTTCAGGCTTCCGCTTTTCGCTCCATTCTGCCACAGGCAGAACGCTGCGCGGCCTTACAATCCCTTTTGCTTAAGAGCCGCAACAACTCCTTCAATCACATCATCAGGAGTGCTGGCGCCTGCCGTTATTCCAACCGTGCCCATCTTAAAAAAATCCTTTGGAATTTCTGCACTTGTTTCAATAAGGGCAGCACGACGGCAGTTTTCCTCCGCTATCTGAAGCAATCTCTTTGTATTCGCAGAATTTTTCCCGCCAACAACAAGAATTCCATCTGCATTAGGACAAAGCCGGTGAAGAGCTTCCTGCCTTTCCCGAGTTGCCGGACAAATAGTATTAAAAACCTTAAGCTTCTTTATCTTTTCAGTAAGAACAGTCTTAATCTGCTCAAATTCCTCAAGACTGAACGTAGTCTGGCTCAAAAGCACGGCTTCCTCATCATCCGCAAACTTAGATATTTTTTCAGCATCGGAACGATTTTCCACAAGAATGAATTTAGATCCCGCATAACCCGCAATACCAGCAACCTCACCGTGATTTTTATCCCCCGCAAGAATCACTGTACAACCAAGCCCTGCATATTTTGCAGCATTCTTCTGACTCGCAAGCACTCGCGGACAAGTTGCATTCACCACAGTACAACCCCGAGCCTCCAACCGGCTCATAATAGCCGGTGGAATTCCATGCGCACGCACAATGACAACGCTGTTCTTTTCAATCCGCTCAATATCAGTCTCCATAAGGACCTTAAGCCCTTTTTCTTCAAGCGAATCCAATGCCGTCTGATTATGAATCAAAGGTCCAAGCGAATAAACCGCCCTACCTGTGTTTTTTTCAAGAGAATCACGTGCGCTGTCCATAGCACGCCGCACACCCATACAATATCCAAGTACATCCGCAAGAACTACATTCATGCAATAAATATATCAAATCCTACGGGCAAAAAAAAGACCCGGAAAAAATCCGGGTCCGAACGTCATGAATAAAAAGTTATACGGTTACACCTGCATCCATCTGAAGAACACCAACGTCATTCTTCAACGAATGGTGAATTCCGAATTCCTGTTTCCAATTCTTGCGGCACATAGAAATAACACCACTTGAAATAAACAGAGATGAATAACAACCGCTTACAAGACCAACCATAAGGGCAAGCGCAAAATCCTTGATGCTTCCGCTTGTAAATAAATACAGAGAAATAACAGCAAAGAGAGTTGTTACGGTTGTAATAATAGAACGTCCCAATGTATCAGAAAGAGAACGGTCTAAAAGCTGATTGAAGCTATCTACCTTCTTAAGACGAAGGTTCGAACGAACACGGTCAAGGATTACGACTGTATCATTGATAGAATAACCTACAATTGTGAGGACTGCTGCAAGCACAGTAGTAGAGAATTCCATTCTTGACCAGATGATGAAGGTAAACATGATAAGGGCATCATGGAACAGAGCAACGATTGCACCAAGAGCGAAATCCCAGTGGAAGCGGATTGCCGCATACAACCAGATCAAAAGAACTGTCACAACAAGAAGGAGAACTGATTTCTTTGCAAGAGATTTAGAGAAATTTGAACCAATAAAGTCTGTCTTGATGATAACAACCTTTTCCAATCCGAATGCAGCACCAAGGGTATCTGTTACAGAATTCTGAAGATTCTGACTTGTTTCATCCTCTGTAGCTCCCATACGGATCTGAAAACCGTTTGTTCCCAAAGCCTTTACAGAGACACCGTTAAGATTTACAAGAGCGCTACGAACATCATCTACAGAAACATTTTCATTTCCCGCATAGAGATACATAGGCGACTTTGTAACAATCGTAGAAACGGCAGAATTCAAGAACAATTCAGAAGAAGCCTCCGAACCATCTGTCTTCAATGAAATCTTAAGACCAGGAATTGAAACTGCATCCACAAGATCCTTTACGGTAGCATATTCACTGTAAAGGTATGATTTTGTTTCGTTTTCAACGCCAGTACCGCTGATGATAAAATCAAGGCCAGCCTTGTAGGCATCAACAGTAACTTTTGCAGCACCGTTATAAGAAAGTTCTGCTACCGCAGGAGCAATACGAACTTCTTCAATAAGCCCAGGCTTAAAGTCAAGTCCGAAGTTAATTCCCTTTATAAAAAGACCTGCAAAACCAAACAAGATAATTACAAGGCTGATAATTCCGCAAGGAATAAAAGCCTTGCTGAACTGATGGAGTTTCTTTTCCATTATTTTACCCTCCAGCCAATACTTACTTTTGTAGCACGAAGAACATCTGTGTCAAAGTCAAACATCAAACGAGATACGAACAATGCCGTAAATACAGAAGAAATAACACCGATTGCAAGACTTACTGCGAATCCCTGAATAGCACCTGTACCGAGCTGAGAGAGGAAGATAGCAGCAATAAATGTCGTGATGTTAGAGTCCATGATTGCCCAGAACGCATTGTCAAAACCTGTTGAAATTGCAGCAGAACGGCTCTTTCCAAGAGCAACCTCTTCCTTAATGCGTTCAAAAATTACTACGTTAGCGTCTACTGCCATACCGATCGTAAGAATCATACCAGCAATTGAAGGAAGAGACAAAGTAAGGTTAAAGGCACTTAGAACACTGAACATAATGTAAAGGTTAAGAACCTGAGCAACAACAGCATTAAATCCCGATCCTTTGTACCAGACAAGCATAAAGATCATGATTGCAATAAGACCAACTACAACAGCCTTAATACCCTGACTGATAGCCTGTTCACCCAAAGAAGCACCAATCACCTGCTGGCTTTCTACAGAAAGAGGAACGTTAAGCCATGCAGTCTGAAGGACCTTCTGAAGATTCTGAGCTTCTTCAAGACCGAAACCAGTAATTGCAACACGTCCGCCTGTAATTGCGTCATTAATGCGTGCATAAGACTTAACCTTATTATCACTTACGATTGCAAGATACTTACCTTTATTTGCACCTGTAAATTTTGCAAAGATTTCTGCACCGTCTGTATCAAGTACAAAGTCAACTTCAGGACGATTTGTAAGGTTATCGGCACCTACGGTTGCGGATTTAATATGCTGACCATCAAGTGCAATTTCTTTCTTTACGACAAGATAACCAATACGTTCATCAAGACCGTAATCATCTTTTGTATACTGTCCCATAACCTCGCAGTCAGCAGGAATTACAGAAGCATCAATGAGTTCACCAGAAGCATTGAATACTGTAGAAGCATGCTGTGCATAATACTGAGAGAATTTTTCAGTAGCATCTGTATCAACAAGACGGAAATTAAGGATACCCTTACCCATGATAATCGTATTGATCGAATCAGCTTCAGCCGCACCCGGCATTTCAATGTAGATGCGGTCTTCACCCTGCTGACGGATAACCGGTTCTGTAAGACCAAAGCGGTCAATACGGCTCGACAGATTTTCAATAGCATTAGCCATTGCATCTTTCTTAAACTGTTCAATGTCAGTGATAACTCCAGATTCTGTCTGAGAGGCAGCTGCAGCATCAAGATCAGCCTTTACGATGATGTTCATACCACCAGAAAGATCAAGACCAAGTTTTACAGAATTCTGATAGTTCTTTTTAGCAGCAAGAATTTCATCACGATATGCAGATGAAATCTCATCAAGAAGTTCCGACTCATTTGAATATGCATTCAAAATGCCGGCAATAGTCATAGGAGAAGGAACCTTATCTCCAACCTTCTTATATTTTTTTGCAGCAGCTTTTTCAAGCCATTCGTATTTTGCATCAATTTTTGCAGATGCATCGGATTTAGCAGCGGCTTTTACTGCAATCACATCCTCACTTGCTTTTGCTGTAGCGTAGTCTTTAATGTTTTCCAATGAACCGAGAGCCAGGGCCTGAACTTCCTTCGGAGTTCTCCAATACCAGCTGATAGAAGGCCACAAGAAAGCAAAACAAACTGCAAGAACAGCAAGAAGAATCACCAGACGTGTTGTTTTCTTCATTTTGTTTTCCTCATTTTTTATTTTGATTCTTCAGATGATTCTGAAGTTTCAGATTTTTCTTTTTTTGATTCCGCAGGCTTATCTGTTTCTACACCTGCAATTGCAGAGCGGCTGAATTCAATCTTACAGCTATCATCAACTTTTACGATTACAGTCTTTTCCTTTGTAGAAGAAACCACTCCGTGAATTCCACCGACTGTAACTACTTTATCGCCCTTTTTAAGAGCGTTGATCATCTTTTCAGTTTCTTTCTGTTTTTTATTCTGCGGACGAATAAGAAAGAAATAAAAAATTCCGATGATAAGAACAAATGGTACAACTGTGCTGACAAACTGCATGGAAGAAGAAGCACTTCCTGCTGTTCCTACGGCAGTACCATCAAGAAAAGAAATAAATGACATGACGTTATCCTTTTATTTTGAAATTTACTGACAATATCAGTTCTTACAGAATAACACACCCTTTATTCAGTCGTCAAGAATTGAATGCCTTCGTTTCTGTATTTTTAGTTATTACCAGTAAAATTACCTAAACAATCTTATACCTGTCCGCCGGCACTTTTTCAAAGTATTCCCTAAGTCTGGAGCGACTTTCTTCTATAGATTTAGCATTAAGCATCTGAGTCTGCGCATAATGCGCAAAAGAAAAATTTGCACAGAAATACGTAAAGAACCTCTGAAGCCGTGTTTTATAAAATTCCGGCGGCTGGTACTTTTCCACATAATCAATAAATTCCAATCCAACAGAAAGCATATCTACTGTGTTTCCCGGAGACGAAGACTCCGCCTTTAAGGAAGCAAATATCCACGGTTTCTGAACAGCGGCACGCCCGATCATAACACCAGCACATGAAGGACACACCGAACAGACTTTTTCATATGAAGAACGGTCGCATACATCTCCGTTCACAACGACTGACAGTTCCGGGTGCATTTCCGCAACATTTTGCGCATAAGCCCACTTGGGCGGTTCCCTGTACTTCTGCTTCCTTGTACGCGGATGCAAAGCCAGTTGTTCAACACCACATTCAGAAAGCATGTCTACAAAACCGTAAAAGCCTTCGTCTGTAAAATCCTCGTCCCCAAGACGGCATTTTACACTAAGACGTCGGTGTATTCCCGATTCAGCCTCATAAGAATCAAGAACTGATTTTACTCCTTTGACCAGACATTCCGTTTCTTTCTGCGGTTTAATCATCCATGCAATACCTGCACCGCTGTTGTAAATATCCGGGGCAGAACAGCCCATGTTAAGATCAACCCCAAGACAGCCTATTCTGCATACCATATCAGCAGCCCGGACTATAGATTCCGCAGACTTTCCCGTAAGCTGCCATACAACTTTTTCAGGAACAGGAGCCGGATCTATATAAAATTTTTCAAACTGCCCGCCATGAACCAATGTAGGAGCATTTATCATTTCTGTATAATATTCATCGCAGCCACCGAATTTTTCTATTAAAAAGCGGAATGCAGGATGACTCAAAGTCGCCATAGGAGCACAGATCAATTTCATGCAGAAAATATAGCACATCTCCAAAAATCTTTCATCCAGGATGAACAATCTACCCTTCAAGCAGCAAAACTGTAGACATTTATTCATTACGCGATATACTCATTATATGACAGAAATAGAAATCAAAGCTCACGTCTACGACAGAGACACGCTGTTAAAAAAACTCAGAGAGTTTGCCGCATACAGCCAGACTGTAGAACGATACGACACATATTATCATCTCTATACAGAAAACACCCTGCCGAATGGAAAACCATATATTTCATGCCGAATACGCAAGGAATTAAATAAAACCGCCGAGGGTGTAAGAGAAACTGTTTTTCTTACATATAAAAAGAAAGAAAGCTTAAGTTCGGATCCAAAAAAGGCAGTTGAAGTAAATGATGAAAAAGAAACAATAATCAGCTGCACAGAAGCTGTAATCTCCCTTCTTTCTGACATTGGTTTTAAAGAAGCCCATAGAAAAACAAAGAAAGTGATGGATTTTACCACGGAAACCGAATTCGGAACCGCAACGCTTGAATTATGTAACGTAGAAAAGTTAGGAGATTTCCTGGAAATTGAAATTCTTTCTGAATCAAGCGATGAAAAAATTGTAGAAAGCATAAAGACAGAATTAAAAAAACTTTTAGAAAAGAGCGGTATTCCAAAATCTCAAATCGAACCAAAATACTATACTCAGATGCTGCGGGAATTAGCAGAAAAAACATGATTTCCCGGTAGTCGATTTCATATTCAAATCCAAAACTTGACATCATAAATATAAGTAAGGTAGATTTTAAACATGTTTGATAGAAGAAAATACAAAAAATACGCAAAACTACAGCTTAAAGGACGCTGGAAAATTCCTGTATTCATGACACTCATTTGCAGCCTTATCATTCTTTTTCTGGAAGCACCGGATTTCAGGAAATTCTATGAAGATTACATACAGATCATGGATTCAAACATAGCCAATATTGCAAGCAGTCCATCGTTCTATTCTCAGCTTCGCACACTGCTTTCAATGCTGATAGAATATGTAATTCTTTTTGCACAGCTTCATGTATACATAAAAATTTCCAGAAGCCCGGCACCCGTGTATTTTCAAGATTTTATAAACGGTTTCAACCTGTGGGCCCGCGGAATTCTTGCAGGACTCTGGGAAAGTCTCTGGACCTTCTTATGGTCATTGCTATTTATAATTCCCGGAATCGTAAAGCACTACGCTTATTCACAAACAAAATTCCTTGTAACAGAATATCAGGATCTTTCGATTACGAAGGCGATGAAGATCAGTATAACCATAACACACGGACATAAGGCGGAGCTATTTATTATGGACCTCAGTTTCTTCGGCTGGTTCTTACTCTGTGCGCTTTCCTGCGGAATCGGAATCTTCTGGTACGTTCCTTACAAAACAATGGCAATGACAAACGCATATCACAGTCTTCTAAAAGACGCAATTTCCCTTGGGATCATAACATCCGAGGATCTGGTAGGTTAATATGAAAAAACAAAGCAAATCCGGACTCTTAGTCCTGGTGATCGTAGTAGTAATGAGCATCGTATTAGGCGCGATGAATTTCATTGATACAAAAAACTCAAGCCCTGTACAGCCTGTCCACAAGGACATGAAAATAAAACTCAAAAAAAACAGAAACGGTTACATCGCAAAACTGAACATCGAAGGCATTATCCAAAGCCATAACCGCTCCTATAACCAGGAATGGATTTTAAATACTATCAAGGCTCTCAAGGATGACGATTCAAACAAAGCAATCGCTCTCTTTATCGATTCCCCTGGCGGAACAGTATACGAAGCAGACGCCGTATACCTTGCTCTTCAGGATTACAAAACCACAGGCAAAAAGATCTATGCATATCAGGGACATATTGCCGCTTCCGGGGGTTACTACATTTCATGCGCCGCAAATAAGATCTACGCAAACCGCAATACACTAACCGGCTCAATAGGAGTAATTTCAGGAACATCCTTTGACATGACAGAACTTCTTTCCAAAATCGGAATCAAGTCAAAAACAATCCATGCCGGTAAAAACAAAAACATGTTCAACTACAATGAACCGATTACCGCAGAACAAGAAAAAATCATGCAGAGTGTATGCGATTCATATTATGAACAGTTTATAAACATTGTGGCGCAGAACAGAAACATGAAAAACGACGAAGTAAAAGATCTTGCAGACGGAAGAATTTACACAGCAAAGCAGGCATTGGATAACGGTCTTATCGATTCAATCGATTCATGGGAAAATATGATAAATGATATAAAGAAATTTGAATTTGAAAATGCAGATCTTTCTGTAGAAGAATTTTCTTTTCAGAAAGACTTTTCTTTCACCGATCTGTTTATGGAAAAATTTATAGGTCCCGAAGGAACAGCATCTCTTAAAAAACTCTTTTCAGAAGCTTCAGTTATATATCCCGCTTACCTTGCAGACTTCTAATCTTCTGAATCTTCACTCATAATCTTTTTTATGAGCGGATACTGAAATCCATGTGATATAAGGATCCTGACTATTTTGTCAGGATCTTTTTTTGTGCGCAGACACTTTTCATAATCACGACGACAAAGATCATATTCTGAATTCTGGTTAAAAAAATTTTCCAGCGCTGTCTGCGCAAGATCTTTTGCGATACCACGGGACAAAAGTTCCGCAAGTAATTTAGTACGTCCTTCCGAATGATTTATTTTTCTGCTGTTCAGCCAAAATTCAGCAAATCGGGCATCGTTCAAGTAATTTTTACTTTCAAGATAATCGAGAGCGCGGAAAACATACTGTTTTTCGTATTTTTTTTGGAGCAATTTCTGGGTCAATCTGAACCGACACTGCTCTGCCCGAGCAAGATATTCAACAGCCTTCATTTCTGCGGCATAGCACATACCCGCATCAATAATATCCTGTTCTTCCTGACCTTCAAATTCGGCATTCAGAACAATTTCTTCTGGTGAGACTACATTCAGATATGATATGCGAATAAAAAAAGCAAGCCCCGCACTGGAGTTAATTTTAATAACCTCAGGCGAAACTTGCTCTGTTCCGTAGATAACCAAATCCGGTTCCGTTGACTAACGCTTAGAGAACTGGAATCTTCTACGAGCACCCTTCTGACCGTACTTCTTACGTTCTACCATACGAGAATCACGAGTAAGGAATCCGTTAGACTTGAGTGATGTGCGTGCATCTGGATCAAGCTGAACCAATGCTCTTGAAATTCCGTGAAGACAAGCAGCTGCCTGTCCGTTCATACCACCACCAACAACGTTGATAAGGATATCATATTTGCTGTCGTTAGAAGTTACAAGCAAAGCCTGTGTAAGAACTTTTACCTGATCTTCTGTAGCAAAGTATTCTTTTACATCTTTACCGTTTACAACGATCTTGCCAGAGCCTTCGCGTACAAAAACACGCGCTACGGCTGTTTTTCTTCTACCTGTTCCAATAGCAATATTCTTTACCATTTTCGTCTCCTAATTAAAGCTCTACAGCCTTTGGATTCTGAGCTGTATGTGGGTGATCTGTACCAGCGTAAATCTTTACGTTCTGCATAAGAACACGTCCGAGACGTCCATGAGGAAGCATTCCTTTTACAGCAAGACGAATAGGATCTTCAGGATGCTTTTCAATTACTTTTTCGAAAGAATTAGCTTTAAGACTTCCAACGAAACCTGTTGTATACTTGTAGTAAATCTTCTTTGTTTCTTTTCCACCAGATACAGCAACTTTATCTGCATTAATGATTACAACATAGTCACCCATTTCCTGATTAGGAGTATAAGTAGCTTTGTTCTTACCACGAGCAATATATGCAGCCTTTGCAGCTACACGTCCAAGCGGTTTACCAGCAGCGTCGATAACATACCAGTCACGCTTCTGTTCTTTTTCATTTACGAAAATAGTTTTCATGTATATACCTTAAAATATTAAAGTTTACGCATCCTCAAGCCTTTGCATCTGACCTGATTCTGCAGGGAACAATGATGAGCAGTCAATGATCCCATGTTCATATACGGGGACTTAAAATATACAAAATTCAACGTACAAATTCAATAGATTTTGTAAAAGTATTAACGATTTTGAAATATTTCAAGTACATTAACGCGGTAGTCCTGCACCGCATAACTACCGCAGCCAATGCTTTTTTAAGTACAGGGATTAGTTTTCTGACTTAGCCTTTGCTTCCCGTTCTTCTTTCTTTGCTTCATTTTTATCCTTTATATCGGCAGCACCAATAAAAAGACAGATAAGTCCAAGGAAAGCGGCAAGTACAGGAGCACATCCCTTAAGGAAAGCAACGACATCCATTCCCCAATTTAATGGAAACGAAGGAAGTACAGAAAAAATTGTAAATGTAATTAAAATAATTCCAATGATCACAGATATCATCATTATCTCCAAATTTCTAGATTCAACACCATTGATTATAGCACACTGCAAACAATAGTTCCACAGACAAATCCAATTACGGAAAGACATTTTTATTCAGAATCAGAATTAAAAATAATTCCGCGGCAACATATTCTTTCAACAGGCAGTTAAAAATATGCTGGAACATCAAATTCTTTAAGCCATGAATATAGAAAAAAAAACACTTTACTGAAGTTTTTTTTCGCCTTTATCACCATTAAATTAATGTCATTAACCTATTGACTATTCATCTCTTTAGCATAATTATTGCACAAAAGATGTTTTCATGCTGCAAGTCAGTTTGAATTCTTTCTTCTATAAAATAAATTGATTATAAACGGCTGTATGTATTACAACGCCTATCACAATGAACAGGGGTTGCTTGAGTGAACGGAAGTCAGGTTACCATTGATCATGTTTCAAAGCGTTTCGGAGATTTCGTTGCGCTGGACGACATTAATTTTACGATCAAGCCAGGAGAATTCTTTTCCCTGCTTGGTCCATCTGGATGCGGAAAAACAACATTGCTCCGCATAATTGCAGGTTTTGAATTTCCCGATGATGGAGCAGTCCTGTTTGATGAGAAGAACGTAGTTCCTCTGCAGCCGGACAAGCGGCATTCGAATACAGTGTTTCAGACATACGCGCTTTTTCCTCATCTTTCTGTTTATGAAAACATTGCTTTCCCTCTAAGATTGAAAAAAATTGACAAAAAGATAATAGATGAGAAGGTTCGCGAATACGTTCATCTTGTTCAGCTTGACCAGCATCTTTTTAAGAAACCGAACCAGCTTTCAGGAGGACAGAAGCAGCGAGTTGCGATCGCACGGGCCCTTATAAACGAGCCGAAAGTCCTGCTGTTGGACGAACCGCTCTCTGCTCTCGATGCGAAGCTTCGTTCCAGCCTGCTTGTTGATCTTGACCGTCTTCATGATCAGATTGGAATTACGTTCATCTATGTTACGCATGACCAGAGCGAAGCTCTTGCTGTAAGCGACAGGATTGCTGTAATGAATTCAGGTCACGTACTTCAAGTTGGTACACCGTTTGAAATTTACGAAAGTCCAGCAACTCAGTTTGTAGCGCAGTTTATTGGAGAAACAAATCTTTTTGAAAGTACTGTTGTAAATTGCGAAGAATACAAAGTTCAGGGTAAGAACGATATTGAGCATATGGTTACCCTTAATACACCGGCACTTGGCATGCAGGCTCAGCTTAAGGGGGAAACAGCTGCCACACGCGAAGAAGATAAAAACATTCTCGTAACAGATTTTGAACATACTGATGAAGGACAAAAAGTTGCCTTTACTGTTCGTCCGGAAAAAATCCGCATTACACGCGAAGAACCAGCTTTCGGCGGACGTAAAGACATAAATGTATTCAAGGGAATTGTTGAGGAGCCTATATATACGGGCTTCCAGTCAAAATTCTATGTACGTCTTGAAAACGGCACGATAGTAAAAGTTTTCAAGCAGCATACAAACTATTTGGATGACGGTCCCGAAATCCAGTGGAAGGACGAAGTCTATATTTCCTGGTCCGCAGAAGACGGATATATTGTAGAAGATATAAACAAATAGCCGGAGACCTAAATTTTGGACGAAAAAATAAATTCAGAAGCAATAGAAAACAAGAAGTCTAATTTTTTACTGCAGCTGGCAAGAAAAGCTCATAGCCACAAAATAGAAAAATATAACCCAGGAACTGCTTATGCGTGGCCTATGGGTGCATGGTTCTCAATCTTTTTTATAATACCTCTTGCAATAATCCTCTGTTATTCATTTATGAAAAAGGATTCTTTCGGCGGTGTTGTAACCCAATTCACGCTTGCTGCGTACAAGCAGATGTGCAGCAAAGCATACGGTTTCATATTCCTTAGAACCTTATGGATGTCTGCCGTATCAACATTCATAGCACTTATAATTGCTCTTCCGTGCGGATATGCAATCGCCCGCAGCAAACGGCAGACCGTACTTTTGATACTTGTAATAATTCCATTTCTTACAAATTCACTTATACGAATTTTTTCATGGATGACAATCCTTGGAGAAAACGGGCTTTTGAACGGAATATACAGAATTTTCTTCTCTTTGATTCACGGAATTACAGGAGACGGCGAAGTTTTCCAACCGCACAAGTTCATGTACACAAAATTTGCTGTGATAATCGTAAGCATTTACATGTACCTTCCGTATGCAATACTGCCGGTTTTTACTGCCGTAGACAGATTCGATTTTTCACTTCTGGAGGCCGCACGTGATCTAGGGGCAACAAAATCAAAGGCTATGTTCCTTGTACTTATACCAGGAATAAAAAGCGGTATCATAAGTGCGATTATATTCACTTTTATTCCGATTTTCGGTAATTACACTGTGCCACAGCTTGTAGGATCTACAGAAAGCTATATGCTCGGAAACATCATCATGGATCAGATTACAAAGGCAAGAAACCTGCCGCTTGCATCTGCGTTCAGCGTTGTACTTACTTTGATCAGCATGGCGGCAATTCTTTTTATGATTACAAGCGACAAACATGAATCTGCCCTAAAAAAGACAATCAACAAGGGAGAATAATATAAAAGCCGACGGTTTACCGCCAGTCTTTAAATGCAGATGTTTCCTCAGGGAAACTTGATTATACTCGGCTGTCCTGATTTAATTACAGACGGTCAAAAAGCCAGTCTAAATCATAAGATATAATTCTGGCTTTTAAATTTTAAGGAATAGATATGGAATTTTTAGTAACAGTCATTTTATCCATATTAAGAAAAAATCCCCATGGAAAGACGGAAAACAACCGCCATGCAAAACGTTTCTGGAAAAAATATAAACCTGCCCTCAGCTTTTCAAACACAGTATTGTTTCTTGCACTGCTTTTTCTGTTCATTCCCTTATTCGTAATAATTTTCTATTCATTCAACGGATCAAAGAGTGCTAAATTCGACGGATTTTCGTTCGTATGGTATGAAGAACTTCTGTTCAATTCCGGCAGGTTATGGATGAGCCTTATGTACAGTGCAATAGTTGCAGTTGTTTCTGCGCTGCTTGCAACGATTCTTGGAAGCCTCGCGGCTATCGGTATAAGTTGGTACAAATTCTTCGGAAGAAATTACATTCAGTCAATAAGTTTCCTTCCTATGGTTCTGCCGGAAGTAATCATGGGTGTTTCCCTGCTCATCTTTCTCAGCGGAATTCAGATGAATCTAGGGCTTACAACAATAATCATTGCACACACAACTTTCTGCCTGCCTTTCGTATATCTTATGGTAAGCGCACGCGTTGATGAATTCGATTATTCCATCATCGAAGCCAGCCATGACCTTGGAGCAAACGAAAAACAGACTTTATTCTTGGTCATCATTCCTGCAATCATGCCGGGAATTCTCAGTGGATTTATGATGAGTATTACAATTTCAATTGAAGACTTTGTAATCACATCACTTGTAAATGGAAATGTTGAAACCCTGCCGATATATGTTTACAATATGATTCGGCATGGTGTTAGCCCTGTAATAAATGCACTGTCATTCGTACTTATCCTTATGATTTGTCTTATGGCAATATGCCTGAGAAAAGGATTGAAAGCATTTGCGGCAGGACACTGATTCTGTTTAATTTGTACGATTGGAACTTTTGTTCCTTTTAATATTTTTGGAGGATTGATTATGAAAATCACTTCTAAACTTGTATTAGCAGCGACAGCAATTATCGCTGCACTGGGTCTTGTTTCCTGCGAAAAGAAACAGGTGCTGAAACTTTACAGCTGGACATATTATACTCCTACAGATGTTGTTGCTGATTTTGAAAAAGAATTCGATTGCAAGGTAATTGTAACCGAATATGATTCAAATGAAACAATGTATAACAAAATTGTAAACGGCGGAGCCAAGAGCTTTGATATGGTAGTTCCTTCACAGGACTACGTTTCTATTATGATCGCTAAAAAAATGCTTCAGCCTATAGATCAGTCAAAATTTACTAACAGAGCCAAGATCAATCCTAAAGTTCTTGAAAAGATCTCCTATGACCCGGAAATGATCTACGCAGTTCCTTATTATTTCGGTGCAGCAGGAATTTCTGTAAACAAGAAAAAGGTTCCTGCCGGTTCTTATGAAAGAAGCTGGAATATCTTTGCTGATTCTCAGTTTAAGGGACATGCTTCGATGATGGACGACTACCGCGAAGTAATGGGAGATGCATTGTCTTATAAGGGACTCAGCGTATGCACAAAAGAGACAGAGGAAGTTGATTCTGCAATTGAACTTATAAAGACAAAATGGCTTCCTAATATCGTAAAATTCGATGCCGAAGGTTTCGGAAAAGACTTTGCCCGCGGAGACCTCTGGCTCTGTCAGGGATATGCAGAATGCGTATTCGGTGAAGTTCCTGAAGAAGAATGGGAAGACACAATCGACTTCTTTATTCCTGAAGACGGTGGTCCTTCTTATCTTGACAGCATGTGTATTCTTAAGGATTCAAAGAATGCTGCCCTTGCATCTGAATTCATCAACTTTATCCACAGACCAGAAAACTACGCTAAATTTCTGGACTTTTTCCGCTTTCCTTGCTACGTAAACCTTGAAGCACAGCAATACATGAAAACAACTCCTATGTATCCTGCAACCATAATGGATAAGTGCGAACTGAAGGATGACCTTGGTCACTTCATTGATTACTACTACTCAAAGTGGGAAAGCCTTAGAATTTCCACTAACTAATCAGATTTAAAAAATCCGGCAGAACAATTCTTCTGCCGGATTTTTTTTCTGTAAAATTTTTATTTTTCTTGAAAAATAGAAATCTTGCAGTAAAATATAATTACTTATGAAAGAGCTTGATTTTACATCTGTACTTGACGCTTTTACGTCTCCTATTCTTATCGCCCGGCCTATCCTCAAAGATTCATTTCTAGAAGACATTGAAGTTGTCTATGTAAATGACTCTTTCAGAAATTCCGTGTCCCCTGAAATTGCCCATTGCCACAAATTGTCTGAATTTAGGGATAAACTTAACAATGACGTGCCTTGGATTGACATAGGCGAAAAAGCCTGCCACGGAATTGTTTGTGAACCTTATACATACTATTCTGAACTAAGCCATAAATGGTTCAGGATGCAGATGAAAGGAACAGGAGATTCCCTTATCGTAGTGAGCATTGAAGACATTACGGAAGAGAAAAATCACGCGCAGAAACTGAAAAGAACGGCATACCATGACATCCTTACTGGTCTGCCTAACAGAAGTCAGTTCAATGAGGATTTCCCAGCATTTATAATAAAAGCAGAATTCAACTGTACCAAGATCGGTGTACTTCTAATAGACATCGACAACATGAAAAATATAAACGATTCAAAAGGACATACTGCCGGAGACGAGCTTCTAAAGAAAGCCGCAGGAACGCTTGAGCAGTTTGAAAAAAACGGAATTGCAACCTATCGCTTTGGAGACGATGAATTCCTTGTTGTCATTCAAAATCAGAGCAGCATTGATTCAATCACTAATGTAAGCGACACGATATTTGAATCGTTCCTTATGCAGAACATAAATGTTTCCGGAGGAATCGCAGTTTACCCTGACGATTCAAAGGATCAGGACGAACTTCTGCGCTTTAATGACATTGCCATGCATTCCGCAAAGAAAGACGGAAAAAACCAATTTCAGTTTTTTAAGCCGGATATGCAGCGTATCTTTATACAAAAACTCAACCTTATTAATAAGATGACGCAGGCCGTTCTAGAGAGTAAATTTACACAGGTTTACCAGCCACAGTTTGACGTAAAAACAGGTGACTTAAGAGGTTTCGAAGCACTTATTCGCTGGAGGGATGAAGAATTGGGAAATATTCCGCCATCCGTATTTATTCCGATGGCAGAAGAATGCGGACTGATCATTCCTATCGGCTCGTGGGTTTTGAATACAGCGTTTTACACTCTCAGGCGCTGGCAGGAATCTTATAACTTCAAGGGAATAATCTCGATCAACCTTTCGCCAATACAGCTTAAGCAGCCGTCGATCGTATATGAAATAGAAAATCTTCTGTCTCTTTATAAAATTGATCCAAAGACCATTGAGATTGAAATTACAGAAGGCATAATGATCGACAACATGAATGATGCCATTGAAAAAATGAAGCAGCTTAAAGAGATCGGATTTAAGATTTCTCTTGATGACTTCGGCACCGGATATTCTTCATTGAGTTACCTTCAAATGCTTCCTCTTGACACGCTTAAAATCGACAAATCTTTTATAAATGACATTACATCACAGAACGGAATTCAGGCAAATATAACAAACTCCATCATCATGATGGTGTCTAAAATGGGGCTTGACACAATTGCAGAAGGTGTTGAACATACTGACCAATATGACCTTTTGAAGAAATTCAACTGTCACATAATTCAGGGATTCTTATGCGGAAAGCCTATGACTTTGGAACGTTGCAATTCATATCTTTCTGGTGACAAATCTGCGTTGTTGTCTTTAAAAAATGAGTAGTAATTCCGATAAGATACTATGTCTGAAAAAGAATTAATACCTGTAATTTTTGAAGTCCTGAAAAATCCCTATGCAATTGGAACAACAATAACTGTTATCCTCCTTATGAATTTCTGCTGCTTCGTAGCAAATTACAGAAAAAAGCCTCCAAAACCTAAAAAGGTAAAGAAAACTCCCTCTCCAGCCCCGGCCGCCGCACCAGCAGAAGGAGAATCAAAACCAAATGAAAATACCGAAGGTGCAGAAAAAAAAGCAGACTAATCAAAGTTCAGTTTTTTATAAGCGCTATGCGATACTTCCAAGGCCAAGCCATTATTCGAATGGCGCTACGTTTTTTAAGACTATGCATTATCTGTACATAGGAATTGTGCTCCCATACATTCACTCCAGCCAAGGTCCTGCCAATTCTGTTTAATAGACTTAAAAGGACCGGCTCAAAAGTTTCTTCTGTAAAATACCTGTCGGCAAGACTAAGCAGACTAAGAGCTATTTCTTCTTCATCAGGAATGCGACATGCCGGCATCTGTGCATTGTGCAAACAACCCGAATAAAGCGAAAAAAAACGGTTCAATCTGCGGAAAGGCTGGAATTTTTGAATACGCTTTCTTTCAGCATAACAATCCGCCTTTAAAGCGCGGGAATCACATAGATCACAACCGCTGCAGACTGCTTGCTCTGCACCAAGTGCATCAAGAAGAACCTGACGGCGGCAACTGGAAGTTTCTGCAAAGCGGAGCAAGGCTGCATTTCTGGACTCACGAGGAAAATGGGAAAATTTTTCGCCGTCTTGAAGACTCCACAAAAGAATTGCATTTGCAACGCTTCCGTCACGACCACCGCGGCCCGCTTCTTGAATATAAGCCTCCGCTGTAGCAGGTGGCTCAAGATGAACCACAGTATGAATATCTTTTTTATCTACTCCCATACCGTAAGCACATGTAGCGCAAAGAACTGCATCTTTACGGTTGAAAAACCACTGTTCAATTTTAATTTTTTCGTCGCGTTCAAGTCCTGCATGATAAAAGCGTGCAGTCTCTGCACCATAAGCGGTATTCAATTCCTGTGCCATGTCTTCAGTCGTATTTCGCGAACCGCAAAAAATAATCATAGGTCTTTCTTCTGTTGCTGCAAGAAGAAGTGCCGCCGTTTTTTTACAGGCTACCTTGCGTACATAGTAATGAATGTTCGGACGGTCGCTTTCGCTGCGGACAATGTGAGCTGAGCCTTCAAAAAGAACTTCGGCAACCCTGGACAGAACTTCCGGGCTTGCTGTAGCTGTAAATGCCGTAACAACAGGGACGGCAAGTTCTTTTAGAATTCTTCCAAGTTCAAGATAAGCTGGCCGGAACGAATCCCCCCATTCAGAAACACAATGCGCTTCATCAATTGCAACATGCTTGATTCCAACTGACTTTAGCCGCTCCAAGAGATTAGACGAACTTAAGACTTCTGGATTTGCAATGATAATTTTTGCTCCATCTACTATCATCTTAAAATTATTTTCCCGCTCTTCTACGCTCTGTCCGCCGCGAAAAACCACACATTTTATTCCACCTTCTTCCATGCGCCGCTGCTGGTCTGTCATAAGAGCCAAGAGCGGATAAATTACCAACGTAGGCCCGGAAAGCAGCAGCGCAGGAATCTGAAAGCACATTGATTTTCCAGCCCCGGTCGGTAAAAGAACAATTTGATTTCCAAGAATCTCTTGATTTTCACCGGAAGCTGCATCCATAATATTTGCAATTACAAGCCGCTGCCAGGGAAAAAGATATTTTATTCCAAAACTTTCCATAGCAGCCAGGACAGCAGGATCATCACAGAAAATTTCATCTGCATCTACTTTTTGTATGTTTTCCACACTGTATATATAGTTTTTTTTAATAAAAAAATGCATTCTTTGAAAAAAATTGTTATACTAAAAGCATGAAAAGAATAATTTCCGCCTTATTAATTTCATTCACACTTAGCTCTCTATTCGCACAGAGATTAGAAACCGATATTCCGGCAAAGACATTCCAATTCAAATTCAAAAAAAATGACCAATCTAGAATTCTTTCTACCGTTCATGAAGACGTTTATCTTAATGGACAATTTAATCATACAGCAGTAATTCTTAACAGGATTTCTTCTGTAATAACCGAAATAGACGAAAACGGAGGCGGCACGGCAGAAGCTGTTTTCATGACAAGCGAAAATTCTGCAAAATCTTGGAACAATAGAATCTATACATGGGGAGAAGAATACGAAAGTATTTTTACAAGAGATAAAACCGGTAAGTACGATATCTCTGACGAATACTTTATGCCTACAGTACGCGATGTTCCGGTTTTTCCTGGACATGAAATAAAACCGGGAGATACATGGAAAAAACGCGGATACGAAGCTCACGATTTGCGAAGAACTTTTGGAATCGATAAACCATTTATGTTTCCGTTTGAGGCAACTTACCTATACCGCGGCGACTATACTGATGAAAGCGGAAGAACAATCAGCCTAATTGAAATAAACTACAACATGCTTTTTTCTTCTCCTGCAATTAAAAATCTACCAGCAGAAAATGTAATGAATGCACCTAAAATCACTACAGGATATTCGCATCAGAAAGTCTATTGGGACAATGAACGAGGACAGATTGACCATTACACCGAAGATTTTAAAATACAGATAGAAACCTATAACGGGGACGTAATCGTCTTTACAGGAAACGCCCATGCAGAAGTAACAGACTTTCAGCGGGCAGGAACAGAAGAAAACCTTAAGAAAATTACAGAAACAGTTGCAGATCTTGGACTTGAAAACGTAAATGTAAAGGAAAGCGAAAAAGGTCTTACGATCAGCATTGAAAACATTCAGTTTGAACCGGACTCTTCACGCCTCCTTGAAAGCGAAAAAATCAAACTAAGGCACATTGCAGAAATCCTTAAGTCATTTGAAAACGACCTTTTAATCACAGGACACTGTGCAAGGCGAGGAACTGTAAAAATGCAGCAGCAGATAAGCCGTGACAGAGCCGGAGCCGTTGCAGACTTTCTTACGCAATTGAACGTCAGAAAGGCGGAGTGCATTTTTACGCAGGGTAAAGGCGCAGAAGAACCGGTCGCTTCAAACTCAACAGAAGAGGGAAGAGCAAGAAACCGCCGTGTAGAAATTACGATTATGGACAAATAAAAATCAAAACAGACTTGCCGCAACATTCTGATTTCAATATCATTTCAAGTATGATTGGAATTGTTGATTATAATGCCGGAAACATTACTAGCGTTGAAAGAGCATTAAAAGCATTGAAAGCATCTTTTGTTCGGTCTGAAAAACCTTCTGACCTAACTGAATGCGACAGAATTATTTTTCCTGGAGTTGGAGACGCAGAATACGCGATGAACCAGCTTAAAAAAACAGGTTTTGATGTTTTCTTAAAGGAATGGGCAGCGGCAGGCAAACGACTTGCAGGAATATGCCTTGGATCTCAGATTGTTTTTGATCATTCAGACGAAGGAAACGTTCAGTGCCTTGGTCTTATTCCCGGCAAAATCAGGCATTTTTCTGATTTATGGAAAGAAGCAGGAATAAATTCCGATGGAAAATTAAAATCACCTCATATGGGCTGGTCAGATTTGACTTACAAAAACGGCGGCTCTGCGCTTTTAAAAAATATCCCGGAACATTCGGATTTTTATTTCGTTCACTCGTATGTAATCTGCCCGGAAGATTCTTCGGTAATAAAAGCAACCGCAGACTATGGAATCGAAGTTCCTTCATGTATCGAAAAAGATAACATAACTGTATTCCAGTTCCATCCGGAAAAATCAGGAAAATACGGTCTTGAAATTCTGAAAAACTTTACTAAAGAGGATTTACCATGCTGAAAAAACGAATAATTGTGTGCCTTGACGTAAAGGACGGAAGAACTACAAAGGGCGTAAAATTTCTTAACAATGTGGATATCGGGGACCCGGTAGAAATGGCTGCAGAATATTACCGCCAGGGCGTAGACGAACTTGTTTTCTACGATATCATCGCTTCTGCCCGCGGCCGCGGACCTATCCTTGATTTGATTTCTAAAGTAGCCAGCCAGGTTTTTATTCCATTCACTGTTGGCGGTGGAATTAATACGATAGAAGATATCCGTTCAACAATCCTTGCGGGCGCAGAAAAAGTAAGCCTTAACAGTCCTGCCGTAAAAAATCCTGACCTCATAAAAGAAGGCGCAAAGATTTTCGGAAATCAGTGCATTGTTCTTGGCATGGATGTGCGGAAAGATGCAACAAAACCAAGCGGATACGGAACGACAATTCACGGGGGCCGCGTAGATACTGGGCTGGATGCACTTGAATGGGCAAAAAAAGCCGTTGGTCTTGGAGCCGGAGAAATTGTATTAAACTCCATGGACGCAGACGGAACTAAAGACGGCTACGACGTTGAACTTACCAGAATGATTTCCGAAGCCGTTCCAGTCCCGGTTATTGCAAGCGGTGGAGCAGGAACTCCCTCCCACATGACAAAAGTTCTTACTGAAGGGAAAGCCGACGCAGCGCTGATTGCGACTATGGTTCACTCGGGAAAATACACTGTAAATTCGATAAAAGAAGCACTTTCAAAAGACGGTGTACCAGTAAGACTTTAATCCGATAATTGCAGAGGGAGAATAATTTATGACTCAGTACAAACAGTGGCACGAAAACGAAGGTGCAAACTATCAGTTCTTCAGCGAAAATCAGGTTTATTTTTGCCAGTGCGATAAGAATCACCGGCTAAGCCTTCAGGAGCTTTTAAAAATGGTAACCGATGCTGCCGTTGAAGATTTTAATCAGCGCTGCATGAGTTACGATACTCTTACCGATAACGGAGTGGGAATTCTTGTAAGCCGGCAATCTTTCCGCATGCACAAAATGCCGGTGGGAAATCAGAAAATTACAATCAAAACCTGGGAAGAAAAACCGGAAGCCCTGCAGTTTGTCCGGGCCTACGAAATTTTCGACACAACAACAAAGGAACCGCTCGTTTCAGGCATTTCTACATGGCTTTTAGTGGATTTGAACAAGCGCCGAATCATGCCTATAAAAAACTTTACCATGCGCCAAGCCCCGGACATGCAGACCGAGAACAACTGCCCTGCTCTGGGAAAAATCGCAATGCCGGAAAACGCAGAGCTTCTTGCAGAACGCCCCATCTGGTACAGCGACATTGACGGAAACGGCCACATGAACAACGCACGCTACGGCGCATTTGTAATAGATTCCCTGCCGGAAGCCTTCAGAGCTCATGAATTCAAGGACTTTAAAATAAACTACGTAAACGAAGCCGTCCTTGGCGAAAACATAAAGCTCTACGGCTCCTTTAACGACTCAGAAAAAAAAGCAGTTGTAATCGGAAAACAGGAAGATAAGATTTGCTTTGAAAGCGAACTATACTGGTAAAAAACAGACTTATTTTACAAACTAGTTTATTTTTCTAGTTGACTTTCTCTGTTTCTTCCCTTATATTTTAATGCGGAGGTGCTTATGGCTATCGCGTTAAACACTATTGGTCAAAATATTTTTGAAATCGGCGCTTTTGATGCAAAAACATATTTTTCAGAGCTTCTTCGCAGAGTGCAGGCAGGAGCGGTAATAAACATTTCCAAAAACGGAAAGCCGGTTGCAGTTTTGCAGTCAAAACAGAATTCTCAGAATCAGACAGCATTAAACGCACATCAGCGAATTCTTGCACGCAGCAAGAAATTCAGTTCAATGTTAAACAGTTCTGGTGTCGCTCCAGTTACCGCACAAGAACTCATGGAGCTTAAAAATGACGGCAGAAAATACTGAGTTTCCCTGCTTTGTTGCAGACACATCTTTTATGGCAGCCTATTTATTAAACGGGCTCTGCGCAGATGAATTAAATGACTGCATAAAAGATGTAGAATACGTCTTACAGAATAACGGGCAGTTTTACGTTCCGGCCTTATTCTGGTACGAAATTGAAAATGTGCTTCTGGTAAAAACACGCAAAACTCGTGACGGGCAGGTAAAAATCACAAAAACAGATGCAATGGACATTCTGTACGATTTGCAGTGCCTTCCAATTTACACAGACCCACTTCCAGACGGAGAAATCCGCCAGCGCATCTTCGACCTTGCAGAAGAACACAACCTTTCCTACTACGATGCCAGCTACCTTGAACTTGCCCACAGATATAACCTGCCACTAAAAACTTATGATGAAGCGTTGAAAACGTGCAGGTAAAAAAATACCGGTGGTTGAGGCTCTCGAAACCACCGGTATTTTGTATTTTTACAATTCTAGAATTGGGCGTCCACTATTCGAGTATAGCACCTTTATCTGGTCGCAACCTCCGGTTGCTTACCGAGTTTTGCATTCGCAAAACTCGCACAGGCTTTCTATTCTAGTATCGCACCTTTATCCGCAGAAGAAACAAGTTTTGCGTAGCGGGCAAGGTAACCAGTCTTTACTTTTGGTTCTGGGGCAACCCATTTTGCCTTGCGCTTTGCAAGTTCTTCGTCGCTTACATCAAGGTGAATCTTGTAGTTATTGATATCGAGAGTAATTTTGTCCCCTTCTTCTACAAGGGCGATTGGACCACCTACAGCAGCTTCTGGAGAACAGTGTCCCAAAGAAGCACCACGAGTAGCACCAGAGAAACGTCCGTCAGTAATCAGGGCAACCTGCTTATCAAGTCCCTGACCTGCAAGAGCAGCAGTTACGGCAAGCATTTCCCGCATACCAGGACCACCCTTTGGACCTTCGTAGCGGATTACAACAACGTCACCTGGTTTAATCTGAGCCTTCTGAACGGCTTCCATTGCTTCTGATTCGTCGTTGAATACACGGGCTGGCCCTGTGTGGAGCATAAGTTCCTTGGCACAAGCAGAACGTTTAACAACTGTACCGTTTGGAGCAAGATTTCCAAAGAGAACTGCGATACCACCGTTGTCGCTGAATGGATTTTCAATCGGGCGAAGGATTTCTGGATTGCGGTTTTTAACGCCCTTGATGTTTTCTGCAATTGTTTTTCCAGTTGCAGTAATAAGGCTTGTATTAATAAGATTCTTTTTAGCAAGTTCTGCAAGAACAGCCTGTACACCACCGGCGTCATTCAATTCACACATAAATGTATGACCTGCAGGAGCAAGGTGACAGAGGTTTGGTGTACGATTAGAAATTTCATTTACTTCGTGAAGGTCAAGTTCAAGGCCAGCTTCGTGCATGATTGCAGGAACGTGAAGCATTGTGTTACTAGAACAACCAAGAGCCATATCAGCTGCAAGAGCGTTCTTAAAGTTTTCTGCAGTCATCATCTTGCGGGCAGTAATTCCCTTCTTGTACATATCCATTACAGCCATACCAGCGTGCTTTGCAAGGGCAATGCGTTCACCAGTTACAGCAGGAATTGTTCCGTTTCCAGGAAGACCAAGACCAAGAACTTCTGTAAGACAGTTCATTGAGTTTGCAGTAAACATACCAGAACATGCACCACAACCAGGGCAGGCACAGTGTTCCATTTCTTTGAGCTGAGCTTCTGTGATTTTACCAACAGCAAGACCACCTACAGCTTCAAACATATCTGTAAGGGAAAGATTCTTTCCAGAATATGGATTAGAAGAATCGTTTCCAGGAAGGTGACCAGGCATCATTGGACCACCGGATACAAATACAGTTGGCAAATCAAGGCGGGCAGCAGCCATAAGCATACCAGGAACGATTTTATCACAGTTAGGAATCATAACCAGGGCATCAAACTGATGAGCCTTAGCAACACATTCAACGCTGTCAGCAATAAGTTCGCGGGTAACAAGGGAATATTTCATTCCTTCGTGTCCCATAGCAATACCGTCACAAACACCGATTGCAGGGAATTCAATTGGAGTACCGCCTGCCATACGAACACCGGCCTTTACAGCTTCTGCAATACGATCAAGTTCAATATGACCAGGAATAAGTTCGTTTTTAGCACAGATAATACCAACCATTGGCTGTGCAAGTTCTTCATCAGTGTAACCTGAAGCATAATACAATGAACGGTGTGGAGCGCGGGCAACTCCGCAGCATGCGTTGTCAGATTTTTTTGCCATTTTATAACCTCTTAATTTCAAGTAATTTAATTCAGTTTCAAAAGTCTCAATAATAGAACGATAATACAAAACATCATTTTTGGACAGTGAAAGGTTTTCAATCCATTGTTTCCAAAAATGCAATATTGTTTTTTTATTAATGAATGAATTGCAATATAAAAACTAACGGAGCGTTACATAAGTTTTACCAAATCCGCCTTCTTCAGGTCGAGCAAAATGAAAATCAAGAACAGACGGACTATTTGAAAGATAGTCCTGAACGCTTTGACGTAAAACCCCGTTACCGTTCCCATGAATCACACTGAAATTCTTAAGATTAGAAAGAATGCACAAATCTATCTGCCGTTCAAGTGCACGTACGGCTTCATCAGAATGCATTCCCAAAAGCCTGAGCTCATAGGCCGGCTTTGAATTCTTCGAGTCACCCGCAAGATCAAGCGTATAAGTTGGCGTACGTTTTTTTGGAGAAGAAACAAGAGTAAGATCCTTCTGTTTTACAGTCATTCTTACAGAACCAAACTGTACATCCCACTGGGCTTTTCCTTTTGAGGCTACAATAACACCTTCCTGCTTATTTTTACCAGCCGTCACACTTGCTCCGACTGCAAATTCAAGGACTTCAAGCTGAACCTGTTTTTTTCCTTCAGAAGTTTTTTCATTCTGTCTGTCAAAAGCATTGCTTGTTGCATATTCAAGAGCATCCGCAAGTTTACGCCTTTTCTTTGTGGATTTATGGCTAACCCTGTTCTTTACTTTTTCTGCAAGAACTTCCATCTGACGGGCAAGTTCCTCTTCCTCATTTTCCAAACGTTCCGCAGCATTTTCCACATCTTCAGAAAGTTCCTTTATAAAGGATTTAACGCCAAGTGTCTTTTCCCTTGTGATTTCACCTTCCTTTATCATGCGCACAAGATTTTCAAGTTTTCTGCGGCTTTCTGCAAGGAATTCCTGACTTTCTTTTTGAATTCCTTCCTTTAGTTCCAGTTCCTTTTTTCGGAGTTCTAGAGTCTTTTCTTCGTTTCTTAAAATCCGTTCCTCAAGTTCTGCTTGCCGGGAATTAAATAATGTGGTCATCTCATCAATTTCTGCATGCTTTTTGGTAAGCCCCTTTATAAGGGCAGAAACATCTGTCTTTTCTGAAACAATATATTCCCGTGCTTTTTCGACAATATCCTTTGGAAGCCCCGAGCGCTTTGCAATATCAAGAGCATGGCTTTCTCCGGGAATTCCCATAAGAAGATTATAAGTCGGACTGAGCGTATCCGAATTGAATTCAACACTGGCATTTATGCATTCTGGATGAGTGTAGCCGTAATTTTTTATTACACCCTGATGAGTTGTTATTAAAACCCAGGCACGCTTTTCTATAAGCCTGTCCAGAACCGCCATTGAAATTGCGGCACCCTCCTGCGGATCAGTTCCGCTTCCAAGCTCATCCAGAAGTACAAGCGAATCTTCGTTTACATAGCGGACGGCTTTTGCAATATTTTTCATGTGTCCGCTGAATGTAGAAAGGCTTTCGTCCATGCTCTGCTCGTCCCCAATATCCGCGTATACCCCCTGAAACACAGGAAGCCTCGTTCCCTCTGCAGCAGGAATTGGAAATCCCGTCTGATTAAGCATTGCAAAGAGTGCAATTGTTTTTAAAGTGACGGTTTTGCCGCCTGTATTAGGTCCCGTAATGATAAGAATTCTTTTTCCCGGCATAAAACGCACATCTACAGGAACAGCCTTTTCTCCCAAGAGCGGATGGCGGGCCTTCAAAAGTTGAAGAGGTTCATTTTCCCTGCACGGAGCCGCATATACTCCATTTATATCTTTACCCCATCGGGCTGCGGCATGAGTAATATCCAGCTTTTCCATTATTTTTAAGGCAGTCTTTAAGTCATCATTGTAAGGACGGATTTTATCTGCGAGTTCTGTGAGAATCTTCCGGATTTCGGCAGAAAGCTCAAATTCTGCTTCTATAAGATCATTTGAACACTTTACGGCTTCATCAGGCTCAATATAAACGGTCTGACCACTTTGGCTCATTTCATGAATAATGCCCGGTACTGCACTGCGCCTGTTAGACTTTACGGCAAGCACCTGGCGTCCACCACGCAAAACAGGAACAGTTGATTCAAGAACATCAGCATAGCGGGAACTGCTTATAAAGCTCTGCATTATTCCCTTTATCTTTGCATTCAGCGCTGCAATTTTTGAGCGGATTGCAGAAATCTGCGGAAGATCACGTAATTCGCCTTCTGTCGTAATTATTCTGAAAATTGCAGAACTTACAGGTCCCAAATCAGGGAGAGTTTTTACAAGTACATCCAGAAAATCAAGAGAAAGCTCACGGCTGTTATTTTCGATTGAAGAACGTACATTGTAAACGCAGTTACAGAAAAGCCCCAAATCCCTTGTCTGTTCAAGAGTAAGAGTTGAACCTTCTGTAGAAATTATCTTGAACACAGGATAAACAGGATTCCAACCTTTTAATGCAGGTGCCCTTGTTGTGCTAATAAAACGGAACCATTCCATGCTAAGCTTTTTATTCTTTTCTATTTCTTCAGCATCAATAAGAGGTTCCATTCTGGACATGATAAAAACAGACTCCTCTGCAAGACAGTTCGAAGCCACCATATCCCTGATTCTGTAATAATCTAATTCTGATAATGTTTTTTTATCCATGAAGCATCAATATAAAACGCTAATCCAGCCACGAGCCTGTTTTTATTTGATCGCGTATGCGCATCCAACTGTCATAACGTTTTTCGTGAATAAGTCCATCTTCTACAGCCTGCTTTACTGCACACCCAGGCTCGCTTGTGTGCGTACAGTTCATACCGAATTTACACTTTCCGACAAAAGGCTTTATATCCCTGAAATACAGATGAAGATCATCAGCTTCTATTCCGTGGAGCATAAAACGTCGTATTCCTGGTGTATCTATAATGGAAGCAATCTCTCCATGAATTCCACCGGTATAAGCAGTATTTAACTGCAGTCTGTTAAGTGTTCCCTTTGTTGTTGTATGACTACCGCGTCCGTATTTTTTAGAAAGACTTCCTGTCTTTAAAACGCAGGAATCATCAAGAACATTTACGAGGCTGCTTTTTCCAACCCCAGACTGACCGACAAACGCACTAAGCTTGTCGCGGATAAGTTCTATAAATTCAGAGATTCCTTCGCCTGTCTTTGCTGAAACCCTCATTACCTTATATCCAAGATCTTCCCAGATTTTAAGATATTCTTCTACCTCAGGCTTTCCTGCAATAAGGTCATATTTATTGCACACAATAACAGGCGTAAGACCAAGCATTTCTGCCTGAGCCAGTTCACGGTCTATAAAACGCGGTCTGAACGGAGGTTCATCCGGTGTAGTAACAAGAATCATATAATCAACGTTTGCAGCAAGAAGCTGAGGACAACGTCCCTTTACGTTCCAACGGACAAACTGATTTTTTCTCGGAACAAGGCTTAAAACCTGCCCCTTATTATCATCCATCTGATCGACTTCTATTTCTACTATGTCACCAGGAGCAAGAGGATTATAATACTCCGTATCCGACTTAAGAACCTTTCCTTTTATAGAGCAGTTTCTGATCACGTCGTCAGAGCATTCAACTTCAAAAATATTGTTTGTTCCAGCTAGAACAGTTCCATTCATACTGTTCTATTATGGAGTTAAAATCAGATTTCTTCAAGAAGAATAGCAAAATGTTTCCCCTGACATTACCCCTTGAAATTGAAAGTCTTGCAACACATTTTCCTAGTAATCCAATATGATATTATTGACACCACAGCTCCAAAAAAGATAGAATACACCAGATTCTAAGGGGAGCTTGCTCAAAGCAGGCTGAGAGTAGGCTGTATGCCTTGACCCATAACCTGATTTGGATAATGCCAACGTAGGGACTTAAATTCTTCTCACTTCTGTTCTGAAACAGTCGGTCTTTCTTTATGCAGATCCCCTAAAAAAGAATCGTAAGGAATTTCTATGGTCAAAGTAAATGGAGTTGAAGCTGATATTGCAGGAAAAACAATTTCAGAATATCTTGCTTCTACAAATTACGACAGGACAAGGATAGCCGTTGAATTGAACTGCAGCATTGTTCCTAAAACCGAATATGACGCTGTCGTACTCAAAGATCAGGACATTGTTGAAGTTGTAAGCTTTGTAGGTGGAGGCTGATATGATTCCTTCGAAAGAAGAGTGGCGAAGTGCGCTTGATTCAAAACAAGGCATAAAAGTACAGGAAACACTGTCAAAAGCAACCGTTGCAATATGCGGTCTGGGAGGATTGGGATCAAATGTTGCGCTTATGCTTGCCCGGGCAGGAGTAAAAAAACTCATTCTTGCCGATTTTGACAGAGTTGAAATAACTAACCTTCACCGCCAGCACTATAAGCCGGAACAAATTGGCGAAGCAAAAGCAGAAGCCCTTGTAAAAAACCTTAAGGAATATGCTCCTTATGTTGAATACGAAAGCCATGTTGAAAGAATTACGGCAGACAATATAATTGAAATTGCTAAAGAGGCTGACGTTATATGCGAAGCTTTTGACAAGCCAGAAGCCAAGGCTGAGCTTGTAAATGCCGTTCTGGAAAAAATGCCGGAAAAGTTTCTTACAGCAGCATCTGGAATGGCAGGTTTTGAGAGCGCAAACCTTATCAAAACAAAGAAGATTTCAGGTAAATTTTATCTTTGCGGAGATTTTTCCAGCGATGTAAACGACGGTATTGGGCTTATTTCCAGCAGAGTTATGGTATGTGCTGCACACGAAGCAAATGCCATAATCAGAATACTGTGCAATAAATTCGAAGCGTAAATGCGCAAGGGTATGGAACACCTGCGGAGCAGTTCCGGAGAGAAGGTGGCTGCCTGATAAGTTAAAAATGCGGTGGTGAGAGGTTCCCGACTAATCAGGAAATGAAATTACCACCGCATTAAGAGTGCACGGTTATTTTTATGCTTAGACATGCTCAGATCCTATGCTGCAGAATTTTATGGCAGCCACCGGAACGGAGGAATGAGCGTCAGCGAAGTGTGAAACACCCGACCCGAAGCGGCTTGCCGCGCAGGGATGCGCCCAAATACGAGATAAGGAAAAAATATGAAAGAAGATAAATTTGTACTCGGAGGACACGAATTCAATTCGCGCTTTATACTTGGTTCTGGAAAATATTCCATGAAACTCATTGAAGCCGCTGTAAAAGATGCTGGTGCAGAAATTATTACGCTCGCAGTAAGGAGGGCAAATTCCAAGGAAAACGAGAACATACTTGATTACATTCCTAAGAATGTTACTTTGCTTCCTAATACAAGCGGTGCTAGAAATGCAGACGAAGCCGTAAGAATTGCGCGGCTTGCCCGGGAACTTGGCTGCGGAAATTTCGTTAAAATCGAAATCATGCGCGACACAAAATATCTTCTGCCTGATAATCAGGAAACCATAAAGGCAACGGAAATACTTGCAAAAGAAGGCTTTATTGTCCTCCCATATATGTACCCGGATTTGAATGCCGCACGAGATCTTGCAAACGCCGGAGCTGCAAGCATAATGCCGCTTGCAGCTCCAATTGGTTCAAACAAAGGACTTGCTACAAAGGAATTCATACAGATTCTTATTGACGAAATTGATCTTCCGATAATAGTTGATGCCGGAATCGGACGGCCTTCTCAGGCTTGCGAAGCAATGGAAATGGGATGCGCTGCCGTGATGGCAAACACTGCTCTTGCAACCGCCGGAGACCTTACGCTCATGGCAGCCGCTTTCCGTCTGGCTATTGAAGCCGGCAGAAAAGCTTACCTATCGGGTCTTGGAAGAGTTCTTTCGCGGGGAGCATCCTCTTCAGACCCTCTTACAGGATTTTTGCGCGACTAGGAAAATTAGAATATGGAAAATTCATTTTTTATAGACTCTGACTCTCTGAGCGAATCGGCCCTTAAAAAAAAGCACGAACTTGAAAACAACCCTTCTTCACGCACAAACCACATGGAATATATGGAAGGAATGGAAGTGATTGAATCTGACGTGTGCAGAAAAGTCATTGATGAGATGAATTCCTATGATTATTCAAAATATACTGCACGCGATGTACAGCGTGCCTTGGAAAACAGGCGCTGCACATTGGAAGATTTTAAAGCTCTTCTTTCACCGGCTGCGGAACCGTTCCTTGAAAAAATGGCTCAAAAAGCAAGGGCCGAAACCAGCCGTCACTTTGGAAATACAGTCTATCTTTTTACACCTCTTTACATAGCGAACTACTGCGAAAATTACTGTGTATACTGCGGATTTAACTGCTACAACCACATTAAAAGAATGAAACTTAACGCTGAACAGATTGAGCACGAAATGAAAGTAATTGCTGACAGCGGAATGGAAGAGGTGCTGATTCTTACCGGAGAAAGCAAAAGTGCAAGCAGCGTAGAATACATCGGGGAAGCGTGCAAGATTGCAAGGAAATACTTCCGCATGGTCGGCCTTGAAGTGTACCCTATGAATACGAAAGACTATAAATATCTTCATGAATGCGGTGCAGACTATGTAACGGTATTTCAGGAAACATACGATTCAAAAAAATACGAAACGCTTCACCTTATGGGCCACAAACGTGTATGGCCGTACAGATTCGATGCACAGGAAAGGGCGTTGCGCGGAGGAATGCGGGGAGTCGGCTTTTCTGCCCTTCTCGGTCTTTCCGACTTCCGCAAGGATGCACTTGCAAGTGCACTGCACGTTTACTATCTTCAGAGAAAATATCCACAGGCAGAAATGTCACTTTCCTGTCCGCGCCTACGCCCCATAATAAATAACGACAAAATAAATCCGCTCGATGTGCACGAAAAACAGCTCTGCCAGATTTTATGTGCATACAGAATCTTCCTACCTTACGTAGGAATTACAGTGTCTTCAAGGGAAAGCAAGGAATTTAGAAACGGAATTGTAAAAATTGCCGCAACAAAGATTTCTGCAGGAGTTTCGACAGGAATCGGTGATCATGAAAGCAAATACACCGGCAAAAAATCCGGCTCAAATGAAGGCGATGAACAATTCGAAATCAACGATTCAAGGAGCTTTAAAACCATGTATTCAGACATGTCAGAAGAAGGAATGCAGCCGGTTCTGAACGACTATCTGTATATCTAATCCAACAGGAGCATATATGACAACCAAAAAATTTGATACAACCCTATATTTTATTACAGACAGTACGCCATATAAAGAAGAAGAATTCCTTTATCGTGTTGAACAGGCGCTTTCTGGAGGAGCGACTTTAATACAATTGCGGGAAAAGAACCGGTCCACTCGGGAATATATAGATCTTGCAAACAAAGTTCATGAAATTGCAGGGCACTATAACATTCCGCTTATAATAGATGACAGAATTGACGTAGCGATGGCAGTAAAAAGCGAAGGCGTCCATCTGGGACAAAGCGACATGCCGATAAAAGTTGCACGAAAAATACTGGGAAACGAC
>Ga0256405_10001023_pt1 | contig 83090 bp, 76 predicted proteins | sample RumenRJG_02DNA_FD_189096 | JGI IMG/M metagenome (GOLD analysis project Ga0256405, IMG submission 189096) | Bovine rumen microbial communities from Lethbridge, Alberta, Canada - RJG_02 | ecosystem: Host-associated > Mammals > Digestive system > Stomach > Rumen | place: Canada: Alberta... | reverse complement strand
AGCAGTGTGCTATTTGCCGTGCTTTCCCTAAAGAAAATCTCTGGCAACCTTTGTTGGTCACCAGAGATTTCTTGGCCCCGTCTTGTTTTTTATTTCACTGTCCACTTGACGGGATGCGGTTCAAAATGCCGGACCGGTTTTCTGTTCATGAAAAGCATATGAAAAGGACGTGCCGTATCTCAGCACGTCCATAGGAAACTTATTCAATATTGAAGCGCTTCTTGAAGCGGTCAACACGTCCGCCCGTGTCTACCAGCTTCTGTTTGCCGGTGTAGAAAGGATGGCACTTGGAACAAATATCCACCTTCATCTCTTTCTTGGTAGATCCGGTTTCAAAAGTTTCACCGCATACGCAGCGAACCACGCACTTACCATACTGGGGATGAATATTTTCCTTCATTGCTGTTTCACCTCTTTCGCGTATGCAATGGCGGTTAAACCGCAAAAAGTATATTAACATATTCGTGAGCCGTTTGCAAGCATTTTTTCAGAGAATATGCTATAATTCCTCTGACATTGACAGGAGGTGATTTTCATATGCGCGGCATGCTTTCCTCTTTCTCGGATGAGGAAAAAGCTGTGTATTCCCTGATCTCCGTCAATGACGGTCTTAAGGCGAAGGAAATTGCCTCTCTTCTGTCCATGGAACGGAAGCAGGTCAATCATCTTTTGTTTTCCTCCCCCCTTATGCATGAACTCTGTTTTCAGGACAGGAACTTCCGCTGGCATGCCCTGATCCGGCAGGCCCCTGTTCATGAGGGCCTGTATGAGTTTTCCGGCTGGTATGGAACAGTCAGGGAATTCATGAATACCGCGGAGGAAGACTGGCTTTCAGCGCTGCAGGATGGCTGCCGCCGGATCGGCCGGAACCTGAATGACCAGCGGGGGCTCATTCATTCTTTTCTCGACTGCCGCCAGGTGATGCTTTCCCTCTTCCGGGATTTTTCGGATATGATGGATTCCTCTTTTCTGGACTGGGAAATTGTCTTTGAACTGCGTCTGAACCGTTCCCGGATGATTCGTATATACTCCGATGTTCTGGTCATCACTCCGGGGCGTGTCTTCAGTCTGGAATTCAAGATGAAGAAGGCTCCTGATCCTGATGAGGTCTTCCAGGCAGCAAAATACATCCCCTTTCTGGAGCTGATTTTCGGTTCATCCTGTGAAGCGGTGCCCGCGCTTGTGCTGACTGCCGCTTCCGATTATTTTGAGTTTGTACCGATCGGCGGAACAGACATGATCCTGCCTGCCGCTTCCGGAGATATGCTCTTTAATGTGTTTAATGAATATATGGGATTCCTTTCCTGACGGCATGATGGAATCGATGTGAAATTTAGGTGAAGCAAAGGGAATACAAGGCCTTTTGTCGAAAAATACAGAGTCCACTTTATGAAAGGATTTTGCTTTTTATGACTACTGAACAGGAAAAGAAATTCGATGTCGGCGGTCAGGCCGTTATGGAAGGTGTCATGATGCGTTCCCCTTCCGCCACCGCCGTGACTGTCCGTCGTCCTGACGGCACCATGGTGACCAAGCTGACCCCTTTCGTTCCGCTGAAGGAAAAACACCCCTGGATGGGCAAACCCTTCATTCGCGGCATCATTAATATGGGTACCATGTTGTATTACGGCATGAACACCCTGGAAGATTCCACAAAAATGCTCGGCATGCTCGATGAGGAACCTACCAAATTTGAAAAATGGCTTTCCCGCAAGCTTGGCAAGGGCGTAGATAAAATCGTAATGGCTTTTGCCATTATTCTGGCCGTTATACTGTCTGTCGTACTCTTTATTGCTGTTCCGGCCGGTGTGGAAAGTCTTCTCCGCAGTGCCGGGATGCCTACTGTCGGTTATACGCTCATTGGCGGTCTGGTGAAAATCCTGATCCTGGTTGGCTATATGATTTTCTGCGGTTATGTGCCTGAAGTCCGCAGAACTTTCCAGTATCACGGTGCGGAGCATAAATCTGTTCACTGCCATGAATCCAGTCTTTCACTGACTCCCGGTAACGCCCAGACCTTTTCCCGTCTGCATCCTCGCTGCGGTACCGCTTTTCTCCTGATTGTTTTCTCCATCAGCATTCTTCTTTTCCTTGTGCTGAATGTGCTGGTGCCGATCAGCAATTTCTTCGTTCGCTTTCTTTTCCATCTGGCCATGCTGCCTGTTGTTGCCGGAATCAGTTATGAAGTCCTGATGGGCCTTGCACATTCCAACAGCAAAGCCGCCTGCATTCTTCGCTGGCCCGGGCTGCAGATGCAGCGCCTGACTACGCGGGAACCGGATGAATCCATGCTGGAATGTGCCATTGTTTCTGTCAATGTCGTGCTGAACGGTTTCCCGGAGCATGTGAAAAAGACTCCTGAAGGCTGGGGAATCTTCACGGATTACCGTGAATCTGAACCCGGCTATGTTCCGCCGGCTGATGTTGATTCCGGCGCTGAGGAGGAAACAGATCCGTCTGTGGAAACGGAAGAGAATGATTCAGGTGAAAATGCATGACCTGTCGTGAGCTGATCCGCCGTACCGCTGAACAGTTCAGCGCCGCCGGTATACCGGACCCTGTCAATGACGCGGCTCTGCTGCTTTCTGATCTTACCGGTATTTCTCCGCTTTCCCTTCGTCTGGACGAGGATACAGTCCTGGATTACAGAGTGGTTGAGGCGTATCAGTCCTATGTTGAACAGCGTCTTCAGCGGATTCCCCTGCAGTATATTCTCGGGGAGGCGCCGTTTTTCGGTCGTCTTTTCCGGGTGGATTCAAGGGTATTGATTCCGCGTCCGGAAACCGAACTGCTCTGTGAATGGGCTCTGGAGGTTCTGCGCAATCATCCCCTCCCGCGGATTCTTGACCTGTGCTGCGGCAGCGGCTGTATCGGCATCACCCTGAAAGCGGAAAAACCGGATGCTTTTGTCACCTGTTCCGATCTGTCTCCTGACGCGCTGAGTCTTGCTTCTGAAAATGCCGCACGACTCGGCGTGGACGTGGCTTTCTGCCGTACCGATCTGCTCGACGGCTTCGCCACTTCCGGATTTGACCTGATTATCAGCAATCCGCCCTATATTCCGTCTGCTGTCTGCGCTGATCTGCAGCCGGAGGTGATGCAGGAACCGCTCCTTGCGCTGGACGGCGGTCCGGATGGTCTTTCCCTGTACCGGAGAATTATTCCTGACGCGATGACAACCCTGGTGCGCGGCGGTATCCTGATGATGGAACTTGGCCAGGGTGAGGATGCCGGAGTCGAAAAACTGCTTCTGGAGCATTCTTTTATCAATGTGGAAATCCGGGAGGATCTGTCCGGAATCCGCAGAATGATCCTTGCCAGAAAACCGTAACGGAGGAATCATGTTCACTAAACTGGAAACTCTTTCAGACCGCTATCGCGAACTGTCCGAGGCGATTGCCCAGCCGGAGGTAATCCAGGATTATCCCCGCTATCAGGCCTGTCTGAAGGAACGTTCCTCCCTTGAACCCCTTGTGGAGAAATACAGTCATTTCCAGCGCGTGGAACAGCAGATTCATGATAGTCGTGAACTGCTTTCTGATCCTGTCCTGGCCGCTGAAGCGGAAAAAGAGCTGGATGAACTGACGCAGACCCGTGAAAAACTGATTGAGGATCTGAAACTGCTGCTTATTCCGCCGGATCCCCTGGACGACCGGAATGTGATTATGGAAATCCGGGCCGGGGTCGGCGGTGAAGAGGCTGCCCTTTTTGCCGGGGATCTGATGCGTATGTATCTTCGTTATGCAGATCGCGGCGGACTGAATGCTTCCATCCTTTCGGTCAGCGATACAGATCTTGGAGGCGTGAATGAATGCCTTTTGCTTTTTTCCGGTTCCGGAGCCTTTGGCAGCCTGAAGTTTGAAAGCGGCGTTCATTGCGTCAAGCGTGTTCCCGTTACTGAAAGCAGCGGAAGAATACATACTTCAACAGTGACCGTTGCTGTTTTTCCTGAAGTGGAGGATATTGAACTTACTGTCGATCCGTCTGATCTTCGGATAGATGTTTTTCATGCTTCCGGTCATGGCGGCCAGGGCGTCAATACTACGGACAGCGCCGTACGGATCACCCATCTTCCCACCGGTCTGGTAGTCACCTGTCAGGATGAGCGCAGCCAGCTGGAAAACAAGGCCAAAGCCATGCGGGTGCTTCGTTCCCGTCTCTTTGACCGCCTGAAGGAACAGCAGGTATCCGCCCGTGCGGAAGACCGTAAAAATCAGATCGGTTCCGGCGATCGAAGCGACCGGATCCGCACCTATTATTTTAATCATGATTATGTGGTTGATCACCGTCTGAATCTGACGGTCAACCGTACCGCAAATGTCATAAACGGCGATCTTGCTCCGTTTATTGACGCGCTCCGCCTGGCTGAAAAGACGGAGAAGATGAATCTTCTGAACCGGAAGTGATAAACTTTGGAAACCGCTCTGCTTTCACCCTCTGCGGAAACCTATTCCCGCGCCTCTGAAATACTTTCCGGCGGCGGTCTGGTCGCGTTCCCCACCGAGACGGTATATGGTCTGGGTGCCAACGCGCTGGACAGTAATGCTGTTTTATCCGTTTTTGCCGCAAAGGGACGTCCTGCGGATAATCCGCTGATCGTGCATATTCATGATCAGGCGCAGCTGGAACCTCTCTGTACGCTCCCGGAAGGCGCGCAGGAACTGATGGATGCCTTCTGGCCCGGCCCGCTGACCATACTCTGCAATAAGAAACCGGTTATCCCGGATACGGTTACAGCCGGTCTTCCCACCGTTGCGGTCCGGATGCCCTCCCACCCTGTTGCCCGTGCCCTGCTGCAGGCCTGCAACCTGCCTGTGGCTGCGCCTTCCGCCAACAGTTCCGGACGTCCCAGTCCCACCACCGCGGCCCATGTTATGGAGGATATGAAAGGCAAAATCCCTCTGATCATTGACGGCGGGATGTGTGATGTCGGTGTGGAGTCCACGGTCCTGGATCTATGTCACGGCGATCCTGTGGTACTGCGCCCCGGTGGAATCACTCCGGGAATGATAAGCAGCGTACTGGGCCGGAACGTACAGATTGCCGGCAGCGTCCTTCGTCCCCTCCGGGAAAACGAAACCGCACTCTCTCCGGGTATGCGGTATAAGCACTATGCTCCCCATGCCGTTGTGACGCTGGTGGAAGGACCTTCTGAACGCGTTGTACCGCTGCTGCGGAAACTTTCCCTGGAGCAGGAGGCGGATGGGGTAAAAAGCTGTGTTTTGTGCTTTACAGAGCATGTGGATCAGCTTTCGGACTGCCGCCCTCATGACATCGGTTCTTCCTCGGATCCTTCTGAGATTGCCCACCGCCTTTTTGATGTTTTGCGAAAACTGGATGAGGAAGGAATGGAAGCTGTCTTCAGCGAGGTAATCCCGCCGGAAGGTGTCGGCCTGGCGGTTATGAACCGGCTGGGGCGGGCCGCGGCATTCCGGACAATCAAGGCATAAAAAAACGGTTCCCTTTTACGGGAACCGTTCATTTTTGCCGTCAGATTTTCAGCATATCGCTGAAAGCCTTCAGCGCGCCGTCTGTTTCATGGGCAAGTACACGCTTTGCAAGTACTTTACCCAGCTGTACGCCTTCCTGATCAAAACTGTTCAGATTCCAGAGGAAACCCTGGAACATGACTTTGTTTTCGAAGTGGGAAAGCAGGGCGCCCAGGGCTTCAGGCGTCAGCTGATTGCCGACGATGATGCTGGACGGCCTGTTGCCGGCAAAATGCTTGTTGCGGTTGTCATCCTTTTTGCCGCAGGCAAAGGCCATAATCTGGGCTGCCACATTGGCACAAAGCTTCTGCTGGCTGGTGCTTCCCTGCACATCCAGATCCTGTTCCGCCTGATTATTGACAAATCCGATAAATTGAAGCGGAATAATATCTGTTCCCTGGTGAAGCAGCTGATAGAAGGAGTGCTGTCCGTTCGTTCCGGGTTCTCCGAAGATCACAGGGCCGGTCGGATAATCAACCGGTTCTCCCCTTCTGTTGACGCTCTTGCCGTTGGATTCCATATCCAGCTGCTGCAGGTGTGCCGGGAACCGGCTCAGTGCCTGTGAATAAGGCAGCACAGCTGTGGACGGATAGTTCAGTACATTCCTTTCAAAAACGCCGATCAGCGCGTCCAGCATGGCAGCGTTTTTCATCGGGTCTTTACCGGCAGCCAGTTTATCGGCTTCAGCTGCGCCGTTCAGGAACCGGGCAAATACTTCCGGTCCGAAAGCCAGGGACAGCACCGCCCCGCCTACGGAGGAAGTGGAGGAATACCGTCCGCCGATATAGTCATCCATAAAGAAGGCGTCCAGATAATCGCTGTTTCCGGCCAGCGGGGATGTTTCACTGGTTACGGCGATCATGTGCCTGGAAGCGCTGAGACCCGCCTTATTCAGGGCGTCTTTGACAAGCATTTCATTGGTCAGGGTCTCCAGCGTGGTTCCGGATTTGGAAACCAGGATAAAAATCGTGCGGGAAAGATCTGTGGTCGCCAGTACGTTGGCTGCGTCATCCGGATCCACATTGCTGATGAACCTGGCTTCCATCAGGAAGCTGCCATTCTTTCTGGCCCAGTTTTCCAGCGCCAGGTACATGGCGCGGGGACCCAGGTCGCTTCCGCCGATGCCGATCTGAACCACAGTGGTAAACTTCTCGCCCTTTTCGTTGACGATTTCACCGTTGTGAACCTTTTTCGCGAATGCGGCAATTCTTTCCTGCTGTTCGGTATAGAAGGCACGCTTGTCTTTCCCGTCCGCCTGTACATTGCTGCCAAGCTGGCCCCTGGTCAGATGATGCAGCACCAGGCGTTTTTCTCCCGTGTTGATCACGGCGCCGTTGTACAGCTCTTCGAATTTTGAAGCCAGCTGAGCTTCTTCAGCCAGCGCGCACAGGTTCTTCAGGATGTCTGCGTCCACCTGTTTGGCGGCATAAACATATTTCAGTCCCGCGGCCATGGGAGCCTGGTACTGCTGTACTCTTTCGCTTCCCTCATTCCCGGCCATCACCTTTGTCAGGTCAACCCTGCCGGCTTTCAGCAGCTGCTGATAGGCGGAAAGTTCATTCAGGTTTTTCCATTCGTTCATTTCCGGAACCTCCGTAACAATTTGTATTGCATGCATATTATAACTTTGATGATGCCTGCTTTCAAGCTCTCACCATGAAAAATCCCCGTACCGGACACCCGGTACAGGGACAGGTAAAGCAGTTGTATAATCAGCGCTTGCTGAACTGCGGAGCACGACGGGCTGCCTTCAGACCGTACTTCTTGCGCTCCTTCATACGAGGATCGCGGGTCAGCAGACCGGCCTTCTTCAGGGCACCGCGCAGTTCCGGATCAGCCTTGCACAGGGCACGGCTGATGCCGTGGCGGATCGCGCCGGCCTGACCGGTCAGACCGCCGCCGTTGACATTCACCAGCACATCGAAGCTGCCGGTGTTGGTCAGGGTCAGGGGCTGACGAACAGTCATCTTCAGGGTCTCCAGACCGAAATACTGATCAATATCACGCTTGTTGATCGTGATCTTTCCATCGCCGGCAACCAGACGGACGCGGGCAACGGCTTTCTTACGGCGACCAACCGCATTGAATTCTACCTTAGCCATTCTCTTTTACTCCTTTCCGCGTCACTTCAGATCCAGCACTTCAGGCTTCTGAGCAGCCTGCTCATGCTCGGCTCCGGCATAAACCTTAAGCTTCCTGGCCATCTGGCGGCCCAGGGGTCCCTTGGGCAGCATGCCTACAACAGCGCGTCGGACAGCAAACTCAGGCTTTTCAGCCATCAGCTTGCGATACTTGGTCTCTTTCAGACCGCCGGCGTATCCGCTGTGATGATAGTAGATTTTCTGATCCAGCTTCTTGCCGGTCAGCACAGCCTTGGAAGCGTTGATGATGATCACATAGTCACCGGTATCCATGTTGGGGGTGTAAATAGGCTTATTCTTGCCGCGAAGGATGTTGGCAACCTGGCTCGCCAGACGGCCCAGAACCATCCCGTCCGCGTCGACAACGTACCACTTGCGGTCGATGTCAGCAGCCTTAGGAATAAATGTCTTCAAAGTACTTCCTCCTTGGGTTGATGGTTGAAGTGTTTCCTCACATGATGGTCGCATGTTCGGATTGAGTCAATGGCTACCGGGGCTAGCGGAGCTATTGATTGCCAACCGCTATTTTACGTCAAACATCAAATGAAGTCAAGCATTTTCTTTGCCTGACTTCATTTGTTTTCAGGTCTTTCCGGTTCTGTTCAGAACCGGACGCCTTTCTCCCGCATTTTCATTTCCAGTTCATCGGCTGATCCGTGGAAAACAATACCTTCCCATCCGCAGGCTTCAGCTCCGGCCACGTTGGCCGGTGAATCGTCTGTAAACAGGCATTCATCAGGATTCAGCGAAAAATGTTCCGTGAAAATCCGGTATATCTCATGGCAGGGTTTGACAGTCTTTACATCACAGGAAATCAGCTTTCCGTCAAAATACCGGCTAGCCGGAAAGCCAGGCCAGTATACGTGCTGCATAATACTGGCGTTGCTCAGAAGATAAATCTTGTATCCCGCTTCTTTCAGACGTTTGATCAGGTCCTCCATCCCGTGAATCTGTTCATGGGGATCCGCCCAGTGATAGAGCAGTTCCCTCACCTTATCATGAAGTCTGTCGGGAATACGGGACAAAACCAGCGGTTCAAGTGTTTCCTCTGTCAGACTTCCTGCGTCCATCCTGGCCCATTCCGCGGAAAGGAAAAGTTCGTTCATCAGGATCTTCCTGTCCTCCGGGTCACTGACGCCGGCCCGATCCAGGAAATGGAAAGGATCAAAGCGGATTACCACATTGCCCATATCAAAAACGATGTTCCGGATCATGCTTTATTTCCCCGTTCCGCACCCGGAAGCTCCTCGGCGGCCGCGTGAGCGATACTGAACTTCCCTTTTATTTTTTCCAGGCGTTTTCTCCGCTTCTCCCGGATGGCCAGCCGCTCACCCAGATCACGGGCTCCGACACCGTATACCAGATACAGGATCAGTCCGGATATAATCATGATGAACACGGTGGACGCGCATCGTCTGCCGGATGCGTTCATGTTGACGTTGTTTCGTCCCTCATCCTCACACATGCTCTGGATCACCATGGCATAGGTGGTGCCTTCTGCTTTCTTGAAGGTTGCGCCCATGTCGTATTCAGAGAACAGCGCGTTGAAATTCAGGGCAAATACGGCCAGTACGCTGGGCAGTACAATCGGCAGCTTCACTCTCAGGAATGTGACGATCTGGCTGGCGCCCAGGTTTCTGGCTGCGTCCTCCAGCTCATCGTCAATCGCGTAGAACGCCGCCTTGATCATTCTCACGGCAAATGGCAGCTTCACCACCATATAGGCCAGTACGATCAGAATCCGTACGTTCTCCTTCATGTAGAGGTTCTGTCCGAAAACGTAGAAAACGTTGCTGTTGAAGAAGGTCCGGAAGGAGTAGCAGATCAGGATCGTGGGCAGCAGCCACGGGAACAGCAGGCAGGCTTCCACCAGCTTGCCGCGTTTCTTTTTCTTGTGTTTGAAAATGTAGTTCACGGCAATGACTACAATCACGCAGGCCAGTGCTGCTGCAATGGCGGACATGATAAAGCTCAGCCGTATACCGCCCAGGGTTTTCTCATTGCCGAAAACACCGGAAATGGCGCCTTTGCTGACCATTTCCTTCCCTTTCCAGTTCTGGTAAATGTAATCCTGATTACCGAAGTAGTTGGATAATGTCCAGGAAGAGGGATCCAGCACCTTATTTCGGACATTACCCCAGTTCTGGAAGGAGAATATAATGATCATAACCACCGGTGTCATGTAGATCAGGAACAGGACATATGCGTAGATATGTGCCAGCACATTGGCCGCGGGATTCTGGATTTTTTGTTTCACCAGTTTCGCTTTGGTTTTGCTGACAGAGAGATAATGTCCCTTATTCTCATAATGATTCAGTGTCAGGAGCAGCGCGATCGTACACATAGCCAGGATAATTGAAAGCAGAGCGGCTCTGGCCTGTGGAAAAGACTCATCGGCTACTGATGACCCGGCCAGCCGTACGATTTCCGGGTTGATGGAGTTGTAGCCCAGCAGCGTAGGTGCGGACATGGCGCACAGACCGGTAATGAAGGTCATGACAGTAAGGGAGAACAGCGTCGGCAGCAGCGTAGGCATGACGACTTTCAGCAGCACCTTGAACGGCCTCGCTCCGAGATTGCGTGCTGCCTCTACCGTATTGTAGTCAATTCCCCGGATGGCGTTCCGCAGGAAAAGAGCGTGGTTGGAAGTACAGGCAAAGGTCATCGTAAAAAGCACGGCGTTGAACCCGGTAAACCATTGCTTGTTCATTCCCGGGAAAAAGTCGGCCAGCCACTTGGTCATCAGTCCGTTCTGATCATACAGGAACTGGTAACCGGTAACAAGCGCGACGCCGGAATATATCAGCGTCGTCATATATCCAAGGCGGAGAATCTTCGCGCCCTTGATATCAAAGTATTCTGTAAGCAGTACAATGGAAATGCCGACAACATTGACTGTCACAACCAGGCAAAGCGCCAGTCGAATGGAATTCCACAGGAACATCGGCATTTTCCCGGCGAAGAAGAAACGAATAACAGCGAACGGATCGGGATTCCCCGCCGCGTCTGTTTCACGAAATACAGAGGTCAGTGTATTGAAGCATGGAATCACCATGAAGCCCAGGAAAAGGTATACAAACAGGACGCCCCCGAAGATACCCCACAGTTTCCCCAGGTTGTATTTTTGCTTTCCGGCAATGGAAGCCTGCATGATTTCACCTCCCTCAGTAGCTCATGATGTCTTTCGGATCAATCCGCAGGACCACGCGGTCACCGGGCTCATAGATATTGATGCCGTCATTCTTTTCGACAACCTTCAGGGTCTGTCCGGCAGTCTTAATAGTGTACTTGATGAACAGGCCGTAGTATTCCTGTGATTCGATCACCCCGTCCAGGGAAACCGTCTGTCCGGCAGAAACTGCTTCTTTTCCGTCATTTTCCGCTGCGCGTACGCTGATTCGTTCCAGACGGATATAGTGCACCTGGTCTGCCGGCAGGTTCAGCTTTCCGGTAATTTCTTCCTGCAGTTTGTTAATATCGCCGATAAAATTGGCAACAAATTCAGTGGCAGAGTGATTATACACTTCATTGGGCGTACCGATCTGTTCAATGTATCCTTTGTTGAATACGGCAATTCTGTCAGACAGCGTCAGGGCTTCCTCCTGGTCATGTGTAACATAGATGGTCGTGATGCCGAATTCCCGCTGCATCTTCTTCAGTTCATTCCGCAGATTGACGCGCAGCTTCGCGTCCAGATTGCTCAGCGGTTCGTCCATGCAGATAATGGCAGGTTCGGTCACCAGCGCCCGCGCGATGGCAACGCGCTGCTGCTGTCCGCCGGAAAGCTGGGATACTGCTTTGGCCAGCTGTTCATCTGTCAGGTCAACTTTGCGGGCAATTTCCGTAACCTTCCGGTCGATCTCATCCTTTTTCATTTTTTTGATCTTCAGACCGAAAGCAATATTATCCCGCACAGTCATCGTCGGGAAAAGAGCGTAGGACTGAAATACGATGCCGATGTTTCTTTTCTCAATAGGCACATGGGTAATATCCCTGCCCTGCATGGATACTACGCCTTCCACCGGTTCAATAAAACCGGTAATGGTACGCAGTGTCGTTGTTTTGCCGCATCCTGATGGTCCGAGGAAGGTAAAGAACTCTCCTTCCTTTACATCCACGTTGATACGGTGCAGCGCTTCAAATTCACCAAACCGTACAACTATATTTTTCAGATCGATCATATGGTTTCAGTCCTTCTTTCTCCGAATTTACAGAAAAGGGGCTGCCGCCGCGCGGCAGCCCCGGATATCAGGGCGCGTCAGATTATTCCTGTTTCTGGGTCAGCGTTGCCCAGTCCAGGTTGTCCCAGTCGGGTTCTGCCGGAGCATTTGCACTGTCAGCCCAGAAGAAGCCCAGGTTGGTCATGATGTTGGTCCATTCGGAAGAATGGGCCCCCACATACTCGGCGTAGGTCATCTCGGTGCCGGGAACAGTGGTCAGGGAGCAGTTCTTGATCGCATAGATCGGAGGAACCTCGTCAAACAGTTCTGCAACTGCCTCTTCGTTGCAGGGATAGGAGTCAAACGCGTCAGACCAGGCAATCTGTGTTTCAGCGGAACCGAACCATTCGGCAAACGCTTTCACAGTTTCGGTTTCTTCTTCGCTGCGGCCTTCGCGGTCCAGGATGCCGATGTATTCAGCTATGTAATAGGTACCGTCGGCAATGTCTACCAGCGCCCAGTTTTCTCCGACCGGAACACCCTTCAGCGGATGTTCATAGGTGGGATTTTCAGATGTGGAGGTGATTTCTCCGTACAGGGAGGAGGAATAGAAGGTGGATACCTGCACATCGCCGCGGATCAGGGGATTCAGGCCATACTTGTCGTCTGTGAATACAACGCCGTTCGCGCAGTATTTCCACAGCTTCTTCCATCCTTCAATGGAAATGCCGCCAGCGGGGGATTCCGGATCGGTGAAGGCGTACAGCATTGCGTTGTTGGTATTCATGTTGGTTGTGCCGCCGACTTTGTTCTGGCGATACCATTTATAATTGCTGTCCGCCAGGTCAGCCCAATGGTCAAACTTGATGGCTTCGCCGTTGGTGCCGAATTCATCGGTCCGGTACAGCATCAGGATGTTCTGAATCACCAGACCGTAGGCTTTGCCGTCGAATTTGTATTCGCCGACTTTGTCCGCCCAGGTGGGGGTCCAGTCCATAACCTTCAGGTTTTCATACTGCCCGTTGACCAGCTGGGACCAGCGGACTTCGTTCAGACCGAACACCAGGTCGCCGTCCTTGTTTTCATTGGCAGCCTGCACAGCGGCGGTATCGCCGGAGATGATGGAGTTGTCGTCGATGGAAATGTTGAAACCAGCTTCCTTGGCCTTGTCGATCAGCCAGGTCGTTCTTTCAGTGGAATTGGAGTTGCTGTAAATCCGGATGGTATATCCTTCGTCAGCCTGCGCGAAACTGACCATGGAGAACATCATCACAGCAACCAAAAGAACAGCAAACAGTTTTTTCATGGGAGCCTCCTATCGATTTTCACCTGACGGTGTTTTTGTTGAGAGTATTATATCTCATTTCGGTAACGTTTTCAATCCATTTGTTCAAAAATTGTTTTTTGATGTGTCAGGGAATATAATGAAGTCCCCGCAATCCTTTGGGATAATGGTTTTTGATGATGCCGCCGTTTCCCTTTCCCCATCCGGCCGGAATGCCTTTGTACTTCATCAGGATCCATCCCTCTTCACTTCCGGGAATGGTTTCTCCCGCCAGAAATCTTTTCGCCTCTTCCGGGCTCATATCATGCGTCTTTATACCGGGTTCCCGGAAACAGAGCGCAGCCGAATGGTCGGGAAATGCGATTTTTCCGCGTACTTCTCCCAGATGGAGTCCGACGCGCAGTGCCCTGATCCCCTTCAGATCAGGAAGTTCATTAATGGCGGCAAGTGTGTTCCCGAACCGATGAGTGGCTTTGGGCAGTCCCGGAAACGCTTCAGCAAAAACAGCGCTGTCATTTTTGGAAGGTACAGGAACAGACCGGTCTGCGGGCAGAAAGCCTTCTGCGTCTCCCGCCTTGCGGAAAAGCGCGGCAAACTGTCCTTCTCCCTTAACCCTGTGCGGGTAGCAGGTATACATACCGTCAGGTGCGCTGATACCGGGCAGTTTAAATTCTTCCGGAACGAATTCTGGAAACTCTCTGATAAACCATCGCACATTTTCTTCATTTTCAGTCGGATTGTATGTGCAGGTGGAATAAACCAGCCGTCCTCCCGGACGGACAAGCTGTGCGGCGGAGCGCAGGATCTCACGTTGTCTGTCCGCACATCCGTCTGCCTTTTCCGCGGACCATTCAAGTCTTGTTTCCGGATCTCTGCGGAACATTCCTTCTCCGGAACAGGGTGCGTCAACCATTACGGCGTCAAAGCCTTCAGGCCATTTATCTGCCAGCTGTTCCGGCATTGCGCAGGTTACCACGGTATGCGGCAGTCCCATTCTTTCTATATTTCTGCTGAGAATGGCTGCCCTTTTCGGAACGGGTTCATTGCATACCAGCAGTCCATCGCCCTTCATCGCACAGCCGATTTGTGTGGACTTCCCTCCCGGTGCGGCGCAAAGGTCCAGAATCTTCTCACCGGGTTTCGCGTCAAGAACTGCCGCCGGCATCATGGCGCCGGGCTCCTGTATATAGAATGCGCCAGTCTCATGCAGAACGGTAGCTCCTGCGTCAGACTCCGCTTCCAGGTAATATCCGTTTTCGGCCCAGGGAATCCTTTCTCCGTCTGTAAGGTTTCCGGTCTCAGTTGCTTTTTTGAGCGGATTCATCCGTATTCCCCGGACCGGCTTATCTTCCAGCGCACACAAAAAAGCGTCCAGCTCTTCGCCGAGCTGATCGCTCATTCTGCTGATAAATGCTTCCGGAAGCTGAATATTGCTCATGATTCCATCCATTCCGGGGCCATATAGCGCCTGACTGCCAGTGTGGGCGTAACCAGGGAGCACCGGTCCAGCACTTCCTGCTTCCCTGCGGTGATCACCTGACGGACACCCATACGTTCAGCACATTCCAGCACTGTTTTTTCCCCTGTTTCGACCATGCCGGGTTCCGTCTGGTCTGCCAGGTTTGTATTGTTGATGATTGCGTCTATTTTGAGTCTCCCCCGGTTTTCAATCCGCAGGGCCAGGTCAATAATATCTTCTGTGTTCTGGGTCAGCGGCCGCATACAGTTTACCACAAGCATAACTGCTGTCTGATCCCTTCTTGCAATGAAAGAAGGATAGTACCGGCCCAGTGCGGCGGCACCTGTATCGTCTCCGCCCACATCAAAAATGGTCCGGTCGGAAGGAACTTCAAACACGCTCTGAATCTCCGCGGGAAGGGCCGGAATATCCACCGTGGTCATGGCAAAAGTCGGCATGAGCATACGTATGCCCGCCTGTTCTGCTTCTTCCGCTTTTTCACCGCTGCGGAAATAGGGATTCACGATGTCCAGGTCAACCAGCGTGGTCTTGTATTTCCTTGCAAACTGCATAGCCAGGTTCAGTGCCAGCTCGGTTTTCCCGCTGCCGTAGTTCCCGGTCAGCACCAGATACTGTTTTTCCGTGAGGATCTTATTCATTCTTTCCATCCTCGTTTCTTTTCCATCCTCTCGGATAAACCGGGTTATGATAGGCTTCCTGGCTGTTGATTATATTCTGGGGCGCGTCAAAGGAACGCATTTCTTCTTCCGGATCGCCAAACAGCTCGCTGACATTGAGTCTTCTCCGCCGTCTGTATAGTGCGGGCTGTGTTTTGCCTGTCTCCTGACGGCTGGTTACAGTTTCAGCTGCCTGTTCCTGCACGGGCATGGAAACAGACTGCGGTCTTCTGTAGGGACTGTCCGCCGGCACATGGTATCCGGCCGGCGTAACGGTCATCGGAACAGACTCCCGCGCTTGCGGAGGTTCCGCATAATTCACTTCTTTGATTGTTTCCGGTTCCTGTTTGATATAATCCGTTTCAGGATACGCCGGTTCTTTTTCCGGTTCAGCTGCAGTTGCTTCAGGTACGGATACGGAAGGATTTATCCGGTTTTCAGGAAAAGCGGGTTCACTCTTCCGGACCGGTGCTTCTGTTCGCAGCGGACGTCTTTCAGGAACCGTTTCCTCTTCTTTTTTCCGGGAAAAAAAGCTTTTCCAAACCTTGTAAGGTTTCCACCGGACAATGTAAACGCCCAGATCTGACACCAGTCCGATGATGCAAAGCAGGCCTGCTATAAGGATCCAGTATTTGCCGATCCACGTAAAGAAGGAGCCGCCTTTTTCGCTCGTAAAAGCAGACCATACAGCGGACACAATTCCCTGCAGCCATCCAAGCATTCCCCGGAACAGTGTATTTGCAAAACTGCCCATCTTATGCTCCTTACGGCTCCTCTGCCTCTGCTACTTCGACTGTAACAGTAATTGTGTCATTTGTAATCTGTGATTCATCAGAGGGTTTAATCACTTTCAGCGGAAAGCTCTTCGTGGCTTTCAGTCCGTTAACTTTGATTTCTGTATCCTCAAGCGCAAATTTCTCCAGGTTGTCCAGCACCTCACTGCTGTCAAGAATTGTGATAGTCTCCGGACTGTAGTTTACACCGGTGATTTCATAGCCCTTGGCAACTTTGCCGGTCAGGTTGGCACAGTCTATTGTGGAAAAAGTTTTCTTGGCCAGGACGCTGTAGGATACCATAATCGTATCAATCGGCACATTGGAACTGGTGATGCTCAGGAATTGCTTGTCGATAATCTCCCCGTTCTTGTTGTAAAAATCAAATGAAACAGGAGTACTGTTGCTGTGGCCTGAGGCCCAGTCCACGTCATCCGCTGTCACGTAACACTTTGCCCTGAATATATCATCGACAATTCTTTTCGGTCCGCTGACATGTATCACATCCGGATCGCATTCACCCGGTATATATTTCCATCCATCCGGTTCTATATCGCTGAATTCTGCGGATACAGGAATGGTTCTCGGTTTGTAAGTTTCCACCTCAAGCGTAACGCTCTCCGGTTTGATGGATATCACATTGCCAAACTGGCTGCTGTTGTTCTTCAGAATCTGCACGTCTCTAAGCCCGGTTGTGTTGATTCGTGAAAGATCCAGGCGGACATTATAGTTGCTGGCTTCTGCCTTTTCATATTGTTTTTGGGGAACCGCGGCAGTAAAGTCGACATAAATATTGTCCAGGTCTGAAGTAACGATCAGGCCGTTCCCTTTTAAGGCTTCCTGTCCGTTCACGGTCACTTTGACATTCTGGAATGTTTTTTCACGGGTAATGCTGTCGTCCTGGGAAATCAGTCCTGCCCACAGCAGAACAGAGATCAGAATGGCAATCATTTTCAGCCATCCGTTATGAAGCAGAAGGTGCTTCAGGCCTCTGCCGATCAGAGACAGGGTTTGTTTGAAATCCCTGTTATTTTTCTTCTCACTCATTTATGTTCGCCCCCCGTATTCCTTTTGAAAATTCCCCGGAGGAAGGAGGAAATCCCGGATTCCCTGGAACTGTAGAATCCGCGCAGGAACGACCTCATGGCGTCAATGGAATAAGGTCTCTGCAGGGTACCGTCCATGGCAAGGCTGATAATACCGGTTTGTTCTGATACCACGATAACTGCTGCGTCCGTGTTCTCGCTGATGCCGACCGCGGCCCTGTGCCTGGTGCCAAGTCCCCGGATCACGCCGCTGGCTTCCGCAAGCGGCAGGATGCAGGCTGCGGCCACGATCCGATCGTCACGGATTACAACGGCGCCGTCGTGCAGGGGTGTGTTGGGCTCAAATATATTTTCAAGCAGGGGTGCGGATATTTCAGCATTCAGGGTGGTGCCGGTTTCCATAACATCCTGCAGGCCGGTTTTCCGCTCGAACACAATAAGAGCGCCTACGCGGCGGCGGCTCAGGTCAACAACCGTCTGAATGATCTCATCAATAATAACGTCTGTGTCTTCCTCATCATTCCGGTGATTTCCTTTGGTGATAAACCTGCTGCGGCCCATACGCTCAAGCGCTTTTCGCAGTTCCGGCTGAAACAGGATCACAAGAACAAGTGCGCCGTTTTGCAGCACAGCCAGCAGCAGCCAGTTCAGGCTTGTCAGGCCGAGTATTTTACTGAGAATGACAATCACAAAAAGCAGAAACAGTCCCTTCAGCAGGGCGCTTCCTCTTGTGTGCCGTGTGAGCAGCAGCAATTCGTAGATAATGACCGCAACGATCAGTACGTCAATAACGTCGATGATACCCATGCGATGACTCAGGTTCCACCACATGCTGCGGACCAGAGACCATACATCTTTCACGGGATCACCTCCGTTCATTTTATCAATTTATTATACACGACATTCCGGAGATTGAAAAGGGAAACAGCAGGATATAGTGGATGGATTCAGCAAAAAAAGCTGCCTGAACGGGCAGCTTTAATCGGTATATATCGTTTTACCTCGATCCCTTGTCATAAGGAATTCCTTCGGCCTTCGGTGCATGCGATGCCTTGGAAGTAAATGCCAGCACAATCAGGCACACGATATAAGGCATCATGTTGTAAACATTGCCCGGCAGGTTCATGGATACCAGGAACGGGAATCCCGTATAGGTGTTGGACAGTGCCCGGAAAAGTCCGAACAGCAGAGCTGCTATCGCGATCCGCGTGGGTTTCCACTGTCCGAAAATCATAACAGCCAGTGCCAGGAAGCCGAAACCTGCGACGCCGTTTTCAAACTTCCAGAGGGAAACGCCGGCGAGGATATAACACAATCCGCCGAGTCCGCCGAGCAGTCCGGAAATCAGCACGCCGCACCAGCGCATCTTGTATACGTTGATGCCCACGGAATCAGCCGCCTGTGGATGCTCGCCGCAGGCCATCAGGCGCAGGCCGAACCTGTTCTTGTACAGGAGGAAATATACGGTAATCACAGCGATGACAGCCACAATCATGAACCAGTTGAACTCAAAACCGTTAATGTTCACAATGAACATTTTCCGGGCTGCCACATACTCGATTTCAGAGGAGTGATTGTCGGGGTTAGCGGCAGTATTCATGGCCTTAACCAGAACGGTGGCCGCTGCCGTTGCCAGCAGGTTCATGGCGGTTCCGATCAGCGTCTGGTCAGCCTTGAAATGAATGGCCGCAACGCCCAGCAGACAGGAATACAGCATGCCTGCCAGCGCTGCCGCTATCATCGCAGCCAGCACCATCACCACAGCGGAAGTGGTCCCCAGCGAACGCATTACCAGCGCGCCGCCCAGAGCTCCTACAACCATGATGCCTTCCAGTCCCAGGTTGATGATACCGGAATGCTCTGATATGCATCCGCCCAGGGCGACCAGCAGCAGAACGGAGGCGAAGATCAATGTATATTGAATCAGAAGCAGCATTATTGTTTCGCCCCTTTCTTATCTTCACTGCGTGCAATAACCCGTTTCATGGTCAGTTTGATAAACAGGACAAATCCGCACAGATAGATGATCACGGAGGATATAACGTCGGAAATCTGTGAAGAGTAGAAATTCGTGTTCACATACTGTCCGCCGTCTGTAATATGCTGGATAAAGAAGGAGGAGAATACGGCGCCCAGCGGATGAAGTCCGCCGAGGAATGCAGCCGCGATGCCGTTGAATCCCATAGCGGGAACCGAGGACTGTGTGCATTCCCATCTCATATAACCTGTCTGATAGAGCAGCGAGGCGCCGAGACCGGCAAGCGCGCCTGAAATCATAAGGGTCAGGATAATATTCCGGTTCTGGGCCATGCCGGCATATTTAGCCGCGTTTTTATTGTTGCCCGTAGCCTTCAGTTCATAGCCGAACCGTGTTTTGCTGAGGATCACCCATACCAGTATGGCGGCGAGGATGGCCAGCGGAAGCGCGATGGTCACATTGCCGTTTCCGTTGAACAGGTTTTCCAGTCCCATCGTCGGAAGCATGCTGGAGGGATTTTCCTTGTTCAGGTACAGCGTATAGGGACTGGCTGTTTCCTTGACGTTGGAAAGAATAGTATTGGCGGTGTAGAGGGAAATCCAGTTCAGCATGATCCCGGAGATTACCTCATTCACATTGCAGTAGGCCTTCAGGAAACCGGTGACTGCGCCCAGCAATGCGGCGGCAATCATGGCCAGCAGCATGCAGGGCAGCCAGCCCCAGTGCCATGCCAGCGCTGCGTACAGGCTGGCGCACGCGCCTGCCACATACTGTCCGGCGGTTCCGATGTTGAAAAGTCCCACCTTATAGGCAAACAGGATGCTGAGGGAACACATGATCAGCGGCATGGTCTTCGCCAGCGTATTGCCCAGCTGTTTGATCTGCTGCTGCGGACGCTTCCAGGTGAAGAAATTCTTCACAATATTCTGGATGGATTCACCCGCGCCCTGGGGATTGATGATCAGGAGGACAATATAGCCGATCAGCAGTCCGGCCAGAATGCAAAGGATGGAGGCCAGGAAAGTCTGAACCGCTTCATTCTTGAAAAACTTTTTCATGCCTTTCTCACCTCATCCCTCTTTGCGCCGGCCATATAGAGTCCAAGTTCTTCCTGGGTGGTCTTCTTCGGATCGAGTTCTCCGACAATCTCACCTTCGTACATCACCAGGATCCGGTCCGGGACATCCATCACCTCATCCAGCTCCAGTGAAATCAGCAGCACGGCCTTGCCCGCGTCCCGCTGTGCCACAAGCTGTTTATGTATATATTCGATGGCGCCCACGTCCAGGCCGCGGGTAGGCTGTACCGCTACCAGCAGTTCGGGCTGTTTGTCAATTTCACGGGCGATTATGGCTTTCTGCTGGTTGCCGCCGGACATGGAACGCGCCGGTGTAACGGAGCCCTGCCCGGAACGGACGTCATACTGTTCAATCAGCTTATCCGAATACTGACGGATGTTCTTTCTTCTCAGGAAGCCGATCCTGTCCGTGAATCTTGATTCAAAATAGGTCTGTAGGATCATGTTGTATTCCAGGGAATAATCCAGGACAAGTCCGTGCTTGTGCCGGTCTTCCGGAATATGGCTCATTCCTGCGGTGGAGCGCTTGCGGATGGAGGATTTTGTGATGTCCTTTCCGTCCATGATGATTTTTCCGTCAACCAGCGGTTCCAGTCCTGTCAGGCCGTATACAAGTTCCGTTTGTCCGTTTCCGTCGATACCGGCAATACAGACAATTTCCCCTCTCCGCACCTGGAAGGAAACATCTTTGACGGCATTGTTGTTGTGTACTTTGGAAGCAACTGTCATGTGCTGCACATCCAGCACAACGTCGCCCGTGTGTGCCGGTTGTTTATCCACATGGAAATTGACGTTGCGGCCCACCATCATGGCGGAAAGTTCTTCCATCGTCGTGTTTTTTGTTTCAACCGTACCGATGTACTTGCCTTTTCTCAGTACGGTGCAGCGATCTGCCACCGCCATAATTTCGGCAAGCTTATGGCTGATAAAGAGAATGGACTTTCCTTCTGCCGCGAGATTGCGCATGATTTGCATCAATTCTTCAATCTCCTGCGGGGTCAGCACGGCGGTCGGTTCGTCAAAAATCAGGATTTCATTGTCCCGGTACAGCATTTTCAGAATCTCTGTCCGCTGCTGCATACCCACCGTGATGTCGGAAATCACAGCGTCTGGATCGACCTGTAATCCGTATTTTTCTGAAAGGGCAAGGATTTTCTTCCTGGCTTCGGACTTTTTCAGGATGCCGGCCTTTCCGACAGGTTCATCTCCAAGAATAATGTTGTCAAGCACGGTGAAGCATTCAACCAGCTTGAAATGCTGGTGAACCATACCGATTCCCAGTGCGTTTGCGTCGTTCGGATCATTGATCTTGACTTCTTTGCCATCCTTTTTGATGATACCTTCTTCTGCCTGGTAAAGACCGAACAGCACGCTCATGAGGGTGGATTTACCGGCGCCGTTTTCTCCCAGCAGCGCGTGGATTTCTCCGTGACGGAGCTGCAGGGTAATATTGTCATTGGCGATGATTCCCGGAAAGCGTTTGGTGATGTTCAGCATTTCGATGGCATATTCCGACTGCCGTTCCTTGTTCAAAGCGTTCCCCTCCATCTGTATGTTGTTTATGGCGAACAAGGATATTCTTCGCCTTTCTGACATAAACCCCTGTCCATGATTTCTGCGGAACAGGGGCTTATGTCAAAAACCGGGGATGCGGCGCATCCCCGGCAATCATAAACAGATTACTTGATGTTGCCCTGATAATCGACCTTGATGGTGGTTTCGGGTTCAGCGTCGATGGCGTTGGAAACGGTGATTTCACCGGCGTTCATCTTCGCAACCAGCGCGTTATAGTCATCAGCGGTGAAGCCGTCCGCAAACTGGGTGGAAGGAGCAATCTGCACGAAGTTTTCTTCGGGATTGTCGGATACCAGACCCAGGTTCTCAATCTTGCCGCCGGCAAATTCAGCGTTCAGGATGGAGGCCAGTTCGGTATAAACGGTGGCAGCCAGGCCCTTCATGGCGGAGGTCACGGTGATGCCTTCGCCGAACATGCCGTCAATGGTGCCCTTCTGGTCAACGTCAACGCCGATGACCTTGCCGCCGGCCTTCTGAGCCGCTTCACCGGCAGAGGTGAAGATGCCGCCGCCGCAGGCAAACACGATTTCGGTGCCGTTGGTATACCAGGTATCCATGTAAGCGGTAATGTCCGCGTCACCGTAGAACTGGTTGCCGTAAACATACTTGACTTCCACATCGTCAGCGCCCAGCTCGACAGCGGCGGCGTCAGCACCCTGCACAAAGCCGTAGCCGTAACGGACAACAGCGGGAACCGCCATGCCGCCCAGGAAGCCCAGCTTCTTGTAGCCCAGTTTCACAGCAGCGTAGCCGGCCATATAGCCGCACAGCTCTTCCTGGTAAACAGCGCAGTACAGGTTCGCGGGCACATCCTTGGCCAGATCGCCGATATCGCCTTCGCCAACGTCCAGCGCGATGAAGGTAATGTCGTCGAATTCAGGAGCCACTTTCTGAATCGCGGGTCCGAAAGCGTAACCGGGCATCACGATCACGGTGAAACCGTCGTCGATAGCCTTTTCAATGGAGGAAATCCGGTCTTCATCGGAGTCGGAAGCGGGCTTGTAATACTGGAAGTCGATCTGGGCGGCTTCACAGAACTGCTTGCAGGCTTCATAGGTGGTCTGGTTGAAGGACTGGTCGGTAATATCGCCGTAGTCGGTGATCATGGCAACCCGCATGCTGCTTCCTTCTTCAGCGGAAGCGAAGGACATAACGCCCATCAGCATCACTGCAGCAAGCAGCAGAGCAAAAAGCTTTTTCATAGGAAATATCCCCTTTCTGATTGTCGGCATATGCCGTTTGTTTATACCAATTATAACAAAAACCGGTACACTTGGAAAGAGTGTACCGGTAATTTTTGTCATCTTTTATTTCCGTAAAATCTGTGAAAAGGATTTGTAATATTGTCACAGGATCCTCGCGTACGGAGACAGATCAGTTACCGTGGCAGGCGCGGAACCGTCGTAAATAAACTGTCTCATCATATATCCGTAGGCGCCGTCAATCAGCACAAAATACCAGTCAACACCTCGGGTAATAATGGTCACAGGGGTTCCCACCTTGCAGGAACGGATCACCGCGCTTTGCGTGGTAGGAGCTGCTCTCAGGTTGACATTCCTGCCGTTTGCGCTCACCACATACGCGCCGGAAACGTAAGGCGTGGGAACTGCTGGCTGGCTTTCAGTCAGGAATTCGGTCATCATATATCCGTACCGGTTGCCCACGCGGATATAGCTCCAGGTGGTTCCCTTGGTAATCATCGCTGCCTGGGTACCAACGCTGTAGAATCCGATGCTCGTATAGGATTTGGACGGGCCGGAGCGCAGGTTGACGCCGTTACCGTTTCTGCTGGTCACGTACACGGTGTATTCGCTTCCGGAGGGACCGGGCATCGGCGCGGGTGCCGGTGTAACGGGCACGGGTACCGCGGTTCCGGACAGGAACTGGGTCATCATATATCCGGTATAGCTGCCCACCTGAATCCTGCACCAGTTATTTCCGGGGGAAATGATGGTACACTGGGTTCCGGGTGCATAGGATGCCACAACGGAATATCCCTTGCCTGGACCGCTTCTCATCCTTACATTCAGTCCGTTCGCGCTTGTTATATATGCGGTTGAATCAATAAATGTCCCGGTTCCGGTGCTTCCGCCGCTGCTGCCGCCCACCTGCAGATAGTCTCCGAGCATATAACCCGTCAATCCGTCCTGCGTCGTAACTGCGTACCAGGAACCGATCTGACCGGTAATGGTCACGGTTGTACCGCTGGGATAGCTGGCCCTGATTGCGCCGTTGAATGATGGTTCTGCGCGCAGGATCAGCCAGCCGCCTTTGACAACTCCTGTCCTGTTTTCCGCCAAAGCATTGTCGGCCGGCAGCACAGACGCTGCCGCCAGCATCAGGACCATCAGTATAATGGCTATGTTTTTACGTTTCATCATATCTTTCTTCCTTCCGTACAGAAATTGGCTTTACCCAAGTTCCGAATCATTCGTTTCCATCGTATTGATCATGTAATCAATATAGGATGAATAGGTTTCTTCCTCAGCGGATGGATAACGGAGAATGATATGGTGGAAACTCTTTTCCGTCAGGTAATACAGATCTGTCTGTATCATTTTATCCTGTTCTTCGTTCCTTGTCACGCGCAGGCAGTTGTTTGCCTCGGTGCCTTTTCCGTCAAAGCCGGGAACTTCCAGTTTGATGGCTTCCATCAGGATTTCACGCGTCAGGCTGCCGTCATGTTCCATGTTTTCAATGGACATGGTGGCTTTTCCGTCTGCCGTGGCTGCGGTCAGTCCGTTGGTGCCTTCACTGAACTGGAATGTGGCCGGATACTGCATTCTGAAGCCCGTCACACTGTCCATGTATTCGCACATCGCGGCGTCCGCGAAAGCGTCTGTCATTTCTTCGAGGCTCATGCCTTCTGTATCCTTCACATCGGTCATCTCAATCAGGGGCTGAATTTCTTCAAGTCCCTGTTCGGTTTCTTCCGTGGAGTTTTCCGCATTCACGCTGAAAGGACAAACCGCCAGCATTACGATCATGGTAAAAAGGAATAATAATCTGAATCTGCTCAAGTCCTCACACTTCCTCTCTCATAAGGGATTCAACTATAAAGACGAAACACATCTGGATTTTCTTCCCGAATACGGAAAAACCCCTTCCGTACATTGGAAGGGAGTTTATCACACGCGATTCTGCTTAGTTAGCGGCCTTGGTCAACTGCTTGGCCAGACGGGCCTTTTTCCGATTGGCGGCATTCTTATGAATAACGCCCTTGGACGCGGCCTTATCGATCACTGCGGAAGTCGCGGACAGCTGCTCATTGGCGTTCTGCGCGTCAGCGGCAACGGCGGCGTCAAACTTCCGGATGGAAGTACGCATCCCGCTCTTAATGATGCGGTTGCAAAGATTCTTCTTCTCGCTGACCTTAACGCGCTTCTTTGCGGACTGGATATTCGGCAACTCGGTTCACCTCCCCTTAGGATCCTTAAAAAACCATCGCATGCAATAATATCACGACAGCTGTGAAAAAGCAAGTATTTCATGAAAGAAATTTGAAATGTCTCTTCCCTATCCGTTTCTTTTCGTTTATAATATCCGTAACAGAAAACAGGAGGTTCATTCCTTTGGCAAAAAAACAGCGTATCGGTATTCTCGGCGGCAGCTTTGATCCTGTTCACCGCGGTCATATTTCTGCGGCGCTGGGTATACTGAATGCTGATTATGTGGATCGTCTGCTTGTCATTCCTTCCGGCCGTCCCGGATACAAAAGCTGTTTCGCTTCTGCTGAAGACCGCTGGAAAATGCTTGTAGCCGCCTGTTCCTGCGATAAGCGCCTGGTGCCTTCCCGCCTGGAGCTGGATCGCGATGGGACTACCTATGCCGTTGATACGCTTCTGGCTGTCCGGAAAGAGTATCCCGAAGCGAAACTGTTCTATATTATTGGTTCGGATACTCTCATGACGCTGCATCACTGGCTGCGCATGGATGAGGTTTTTCGTCTCTGTTCTTTCCTGGTGATCCCCCGGGAGGAGGATTCAGTAATCTGCGGCAGGGAAATTTCCCGTCTTTCCGCCATGGGCGGAAACTTCCGTCTTTTGCCGCCAAGCTCTGTCCGTATTTCCTCTTCATCTATACGCGCCGTGCTTGCCGGCGGCGGAACTCCGGATGATCTCAATCCGGCCGTGCTTGAATACTGCCGCTGTAAAGGACTTTATAACGCTTCCGGAAGGCTTGATCATATCGATGAATGGATCGATAATCTTTTCACTGCGCTGAAGCCTCGGCGTTTTGCTCATTCTCTGAGCGTCGCCGCTGCTTCCGCCCTGCTGGCTGTCCGCTTTGGGGAAGATCCGCTGAAAGCGGAACAGGCCGGTCTGCTCCATGACTGTGCCAAATGTCTTCCTCTGAAGGAAATGCAGCGTATTGCTGTTGATAACAGTCTGACGGAAGATCCTGATGTACTGTCCAGTGACGCGCTGCTTCATTCCATCGTCGGTGCCTGTCTGGCACAGCAGGAATACGGCATGGAAGATCCGGACGTTCTGGAGGCTATCAGCTTCCATAACACCGGTTATCCCGGCATGTCCCGGCTGGCAATGTGCGTCTGTCTCGCTGATTATATGGAACCGCTGCGTGAAAGCTTCCCGGTCCTGGAGGAGGTGCGGGCTCTCTCCCGCGTCTCCCTGGAAAAAGCACTGCTTCTTTCTCTGGAAAGCACAGTAAACTACGTTCTGGCCAGGGGATGGTACCTGTATCCCCGTACCGCCGATACAATCAGCTGGCTCAAGGGTTTGCCGTCAGTTCAGGGATAAACCGCTTCCGCGGTTATGAAATATGTGATTTGGAGGATAAAACATGCCCGATCATGAAACCGTACTTCGTCTGGCCCGTTTGCTTTACGACCGTAAATCCCAGGATATTTCCGCCCTGAATGTCACCCGTCTGACTGTTCTCTGCGATTATATGGTTATCGCGTCCGGCCGTTCCGCAACCCAGGTTGCTGCGCTTGCGGATGCCGTGGATGATCTCATGGCTGCGGAGGGACTCAATCTCCGCAGAAGTGAAGGTCGCCGTGAAGGCCGCTGGATCGTTCTGGATTACGGCCATATCATTGTGCATCTCTTCCACCGGGATGACCGGACTTTCTATGGTCTGGACCGGCTCTGGAACGACGGAACCAATGCCCTGGAGCTCCCCTTCGACCAGACAGTTGCCGACTGATAACCTTATTTCCCATATAAAATCAACGAAATGCTTACGGATTTCCGTAAGCATTTCATCCACCATTCTTCATTCTTAATTTTTCATTTTTCATTAATAAAGCTGCTTCCTCCCGGAAGCAGCTTTTTCCGCCATTCTTCATTTTTCATTCAAAACGCTGTTTCCCATAGGAAGCAGCGTTTTATTTCATTTTCTCAGCTCAATGATCTTATCCAGTATTTTTTCCGCCAGTTCCCGTTTCGTCTGCAGCGGCTGTTCTTCCGTTCCGTCTTTGGTGATCAGTGCGGCAATGTTGGTATCCACATTGAATCCGGCGCCGGGAAGCGTCACGTCATTGGCAACAATCATGTCCAGGTTCTTTTTTTTCAGTTTTTCTGCCGCGTTCTTCCGTACGTTGTCCGTTTCAGCTGCAAAGCCGACAAGCGTCTGTCCCTTTTTCTTGATGGCGCCGACCGCTTTGGCAACGTCTGGATTTTCCTTCAGCGTAAGGGTCAGGGATTCTCCTTCAGCCTTTTTGATTTTGCTGGTGCTGGTCTTTTCAAACCGGTAATCGCATACGGCCGCGGCCTGGATGATGATATCCTGGTCCGGCGTTTCATGCATCATGGTGTCATACAGTTCCTGTGCGGATTCAATCTGAATCCTGCGGATTCCTTCAGGCACAGGTGCTGTCACACTGCCGTAAACAGCGGTAACTTCTGCGCCCCGGTTTCTGGCGGCCTCGGCAATCGCGAATCCCATTTTTCCGCTGGAGTCATTCGTCATATAGCGCACCGGATCCAGCCGTTCCTTTGTGGCTCCGGCTGTTACCAGGATCTTCATTCCTTCAAGATCCCTGCGTACATCCAGAATATCCCGGATCGCCTCAACAATGGCTTCCGGCTCGCTCATGCGTCCTGCGCCCTCGTCTCCGCAGGCAAGGATTCCGCTGTCAGGGCCGACAAAATGCACGCCCCGTGTCTTCAGTTTCTGTACATTTTCCCGGGTTGCTTCCGCGGTCCACATACCGGTGTTCATCGCGGGTGCGATCAGTACCGGAGCCTTTGTGGCCAATACCGTCGTGGAAAGCATGTCGTCTGCAATACCGGACGCCATCTTGGCAATGATATTTGCGGTTGCCGGAGCGATGACAAACACCTCTGCCAGTTTGGCCAGGGCCACATGTTCCACATTCCAGTACTCAGGCGCCTGGAAAGTATCCGTAACCACCTGGTTGGCAGAAAGCGTCTGAAAAGTAAGCGGCGAAACAAATTCCGTCGCGTTCTTTGTCATGATCACATGTACATTCGCGCCCAGATGACGCAAACGGGAGACAACCTCTGCGCTTTTGTACGCGGCGATGCCTCCCGTCACTCCCAGCACGATCTCCCTGCCGGTCAGATCCATATCAGTTCTGCTCCTCCTGCTCCGTCGGGTTGTCGTAGGTCAGCAGTCCGCGGTTAATTTCCTCAACCGCAATCTTCAGCGGCTTCATGCCTTCCGCGTCGATCATCGGCAGGGCGCCGTTGACGATTTCGCGTCCGCGCTTGCTGGCTTCAACAACCAGGGTATAGCGGCTTTCCGCGTGGTTCAGCAGTTCAAGTACGCTCGGATCAACAATAGACATTTCTTTTCCTCCTCAGGTATACAGGTTATTCCTCAATCACCGGGAAATACCGCACTGTGTTCTGTTTCTCAGCCCGGACAATCGCCACAAGCTGTTCAAACGCCAGCTCAAGATTGTCGTTCACAATGAGGTAGCGGTAGCGGTCTGTCTGGCGGATTTCGCCTCTTGCGTTATTCAGTCTCCGCTGAATTTCCTCTTCATTTTCCGTATTGCGGGTATGAAGCCTGACCTTAAGGTCATGATAACTCGGCGGAAGGATAAACACGCTGACGCAGTCCTTTTCCTTGCTCATGACTTCCCGTGCTCCCTGGGGGTCAATATCCAGCAGCACGTTCTGTCCTTTTTCCATCCGGTCATAAACCTCGCTTTTCAGCGTGCCGTACCGGTGACCGTGGACGCTTGCGTGTTCAATGAACGCGTCCTCGGCAAGCAGTTTATCATATTCCTCGTCAGAAATAAAGTGGTAATGAACATCTTCGATCTCATTTTCCCGCCGTCCCCTGGTGGTAACGCTGACGGAAAAACAGAATGAAGGATCTTTTTCCAGCAGTTTTGCCACCAGTGTTCCCTTACCGGCGCCTGAGGGGCCGGAGATTACCAGCAGCATTCCCTTTCTTGTCTCTTTCATGTGTCTTCCTCCATCCCTTTTCGTTCGTCAATCCGGGCTGCTACCGTTTCCGGCATCAGAGGTGAAAGAACAACATGTTCTGAATCCGTCACAATGACAGCCCTGGTTTTATGTCCGCATGTAGCGTCAATAACCCGTCCGCTGTCCCTGGCGTCCTGTATCATCCGGCGGATCGGAGCGGCTTCCGGGGAAACAACCGCTACCAGCCGCTCTGTCGCAAGCATATTGCCGTATCCGATGTTCACCAGTTTCATTGCCGTCACTCCACGTTCTGAATCTGTTCTCTCAGTTTCTCAATCTCGCTCTTCAGGTCAACCACATGCTGGGCGATGATTGTATCGGAAGCCTTGGAGCCTATGGTATTGGTTTCACGGTTCATTTCCTGGATCAGGAAATCCATTTTCTTGCCGGTTTCACCGTTGCTCTCCAGATATTTACGCATCTGGCGGATATGACTGTCCAGCCGGGCAAGTTCCTCATCAATCGCACACCGGTCAGCCATGATAGCAACTTCCTGGGCGATTCTCTGGGGTTCCGCTGCTTCGGTCAGAAGGCTCTTCAGCCGTGCTTCAAGCTTGTCCCTGTATTCTGTCACAACCAGCGGTGCGCGTTCCAGAATGGCCTTGCGGAGCTTTTCCACCGCGTCCAGGTGAACCTTCAGGTCTTCCTTAAGGTTTTCCCCTTCCCGTGCCCGCATCTGAACCAGCTGTTCAGCCGCGATATTGGTTGCTTCAGCACAGATCGTACTGACAGTATCTTCATCCATCTCCTGCTCATTCAGCGTCAGTACGCCTTCCATTTTCATGAGCCGGCTGATGGTCATGTCATTTTCAATGCCTGTTTTTTCTGCAAGGAGCGCGGCTGCTTCCAGATAATGGCCTGCCAGTTCCGGATCGCATTCAACCGTCGTAGCGGAACTGTCTGTCCTCTTGACGGTCAGGAATACATCCACATGTCCGCGCAGGATGCGTTTGCCGATCCCGTCCCGGATGGTCTGTTCCAGGAAGTTCAGGTTCCGCGGCAGTCTCATACCGATATCCAGGAAACGGTGGTTTACAGTTTTTAGATCAATGGTAACTTCCCATCCGTCCTGCTGAACCTTTCCGCTCCCGCATCCGGTCATACTGTGCATGTCATCGTCACCTCTCTCCGTATTCGGTTGAGATTATATCATTCACCTGTCTGCTTGGCAACTTTCAGCCGTATCAGTGATCACGCTGATCATATCCCATTTCCGGGACCATCTGGTGAGGATGGCCGGGCTTCCGGGAACCATATGTCCCGCGACGCTTTCTCCGATGGATCTTGCCGGGGTGGAAGTGCACATTTTGCATGCGGAAAGCGGATCCGCGCCGTACCGGTGAATCAGGTTGTAGAATGCTTCATTCATGGTCAGCACGGAACCGGCCAGTGTACCGTCCGCCAGGCGTGCTGCACCTTCCTTTACAAACACCGGTTGTCCGCCCAGGCTGTATTCTCCGTCCGGCATTCCGGCCGCTTCCATAGCGTCTGTAATGGCTACCGCCCTGTCCGCTCCTTTGCACAGGATGATCAGCCGGACGATATCATCATGCAGGTGTTTGCCGTCGCAGATCATTTCGCAGAAGAACCGGTCATCTGTCATGGAGGCACCCGGCACGCCCGGTTCACGGTGATGCAGGGGTGTCTGTGCGTTGAAAGTGTGGGTAATGTGATCCGCTCCCCAGTCACCGGCTTCATGAACCTTTTCCGCGTCAGCCTGTGTATGACCGATGGATACATGGATGCCTGCGGCACTGGCTTTGCGGACAAATTCCTCGCTTCCGTCCTTTTCCGGTGCCATTGTGATCAGCCGGACCAGGGATGGATCTTCCGCCATATTCAGCAGATCTTCCCAGCTGGGGTTCCGGAAAAACTCTTTCCTCTGGGCGCCTGCTTTGCCTTCGCTGAGGAACGGAGCTTCCATATGGGCGCCCAGTACTCTGGCCCCGTTCCGTTCAGGTTGTTCAATGGTCCTCCGTATGCCGTCAATCACTTTGGCGGTATCTTCCATGGAGGCGCTCATCGTTGTGGGGCAGAAAGCGCCTGTGCCTGTACCCGCCAGTTCCCGGCTCATCCGCCGGATATCGGTTTCTCCCCGCATGGTATCGCTGCCGCGGAAAGCGTGAATATGGACGTCTACAAAACCCGGAAGCAGATAATCGCCTTCCAGGTCAATCACTTTTTCTCCGGCTTCCGCACGAAGGCTTTCGCCGACTTCCTGCACGATGCCGTTCATCAGCCGGATACTCAGTCCGTTCTCAAATTCTGTTCCGGTAAATACGGTGCCGTTTTCAATCAGCATGGTTTATGGTTCCTTTCTGTTGCCTGGTAAGGTTCAGTCAACGCCCCGCAGCTCAACGGCCGGTACATAGGGCCTGATAATGTCCGCCCAGTGTTCCATCTGCTCCCGGGTCGGTGCGTGCAGTCCTTCAAACGGGACCGTATCCCTGTCCGTGAATTTCTGCAGATAATACTTCCGGGCTCCCCTGATCCATTCTCCGATTCCCGTAAAGCTGTCATCATTGTGAAGTTCGGTAACCACAGTTGTCCGGAATTCATATTCAGTGCTGCCTTCCATCAGCATGGCGGCGCTTTCCCGGATCGGACTCAGGTCAATTTTCTGCAGTCCAGCGGTCTGAGCGTATCTTTCAGGGCTGTTTTTAATATCCATCGCCACATACTGTACCAGTCCCTCCCGGATCATGCGGCCCAGTACGTCCGGATGCAGTCCGTTGGTATCCAGCTTGATGTCATATCCAAGCTCCCTGATTCTCCTGGCCATATCCGGCAGATCTTTCTGCAGCGTCGGTTCACCGCCTGTAATGGCAACTCCGTCCAGCAATCCCTGTCTTTTTTTCAGGAAGGAGATCAGTTCATCGTCGTTCATCGCCGGCGGAGCTTTTCCGTCCAGCAGTTCAGCATTATGGCAAAAAGGGCACCGCATATCGCAGCCCCCGAAAAAAACAGTACAGGCAACCCTGCCCGGATAGTCCAGCAGCGTCATTTTCTGTAATCCGTGTATGATCATAGGCCGGCTCTCCTTTTATTCCCATTGGGCCCATACGTCCGGCTGATAGCCGAGCGTCATTTTGTTTCCGTTTCTGACAATGGGAAGGCGAAGCAGCCAGGGATTTTCCTGAATGGCGGGAATAAGGAGCTCCTCCCGGTCATAGTAGCAGGCTGGATGTTCCTTTACCTTTTTATCTTCCCTATCGATCAGCTTTTCAATGCCGATGGCGGAGATCATCATGCGGATCTCCCGTTCACCGAGCTTGTGTTTTTTGAGATCCAGCGTCTGGAACGGTATCCGTCTTTCCTTAAAATACCGTTCTGCCTTCTGCGCGTCAAAGTTCTTCTTTCCGCAGTAAATCTGAATATTCATGCTTTCAGGCTTCCTCCGGTCCGGATGTCTTTACCAAGCAGGCTGATCACCTTGCAGCTGCGGCTGTCCCGCAGCCTGGAGGCAATGCGTTCTGTATATCTTTCGCGGAATTTGGACATCTCCAGGTTCGTGGATATCACAGTGGACAATCCTTTGTTCTGCCGTTCATTCAGCAGGTTGAACAGCTGTTCCACTGTCACATTCTGCATCAGCGGTTCACTGCCCAGATCGTCAATCATCAGCACTTCGGCGTTCAGCAGCTCCGACGCGCTGTCATCATTTTCAAAATAGCTCTTCCGGAGAATCTCCAGCATCTTGTAGGCGCAGATGATCAGGACGTTCACATCCCTTTCAATCAGTCTTTCGGCCATGGCGCGAAGCAGGAAGGTTTTCCCCAGTCCTGTGCTGCCGGTCAGCAGCAGATCCCGGTATTCACCGTCAGGATATTCATTTGCCCATTTTTCACAGACGGTTCTGTACAGCTGCATCATTTCGCGCTGGGTGAAATCCAGCCCCGGTATTTTCTCATCCGGGAACACAGACGCGTCAAAGGTTTCAAATGTCTCTGTCCGGCTCCCTGTCAGTCCGATTTTTTCTCTCAGTTTCTGCTGATAAGCCTTCTTCAGGCATTCACAGGGTTCCTTGATGGTCTCTCCGATCCTGCCGGTGTCCCGGCATACGGGGCATTTGTAAACGGGGGCAAGATAATCGGCGGGATAGCCTTTTTCCGTCAGTGCGTTACGGATCTTTTCATTCAGCTTTTCCATCCGTTCCGGGAGATCATCAGCCCGTTTCCCGGCTCCCTTTACAATATTCCGGAGCGTGCCGAAAACAAGCTCTTCGCGTTCCTGGGTCAGAGCAAAGATTTCCGGCTGTTCCAGCCTTATTTTTTCTTTTCTGGTTTCTTCCGTCCGTTCGTTATCCGCCCTCATCCGGGCATATTCGTTCTCCAGTTCGATCAGCAGATCCTCACGCATCGGATTTACCTCCGTTTCCGTGCTTAAAGGCTTCCATTTCCCTGGCCAGTGTCTGCATCATCTCTTCCTGCACGCCGGAATAATCTCGCTGTGCAAAATCCTGCGCAGGCAGAACCTTTTCATTTTTCTTCTGTCCGGTTGTTTTCCTGTTTTCATGGTCTTTCCTGGCCTGTTCAGGCGTCCGGATTCCTTTTTCCTGATAGTCCGTCAGAATCTTATCCAGGTAGGCCATCGGAGTTTTTGCTTCAGCGGCATACGGGGCCGCGGCAAGAATCATATCCCGGCTGAATCCCATCTCATATTCCCATCTGGAAACCATACTCCGGTCTGTTTTGCCGATGCGGTTCTCATCGGTTCCCCAGATCTTCCGGAGTTCCCGGATCAGGGATGTCTGATCGTGGAAGGATTGCACATAATCCTTCACCTCTTTCGGAGTATCCAGTCCTTTTTCCTTCCAGGACTGGAGCAGTTTCAGCACTTCACCGGTATCTTTGCCGTTGTGTCCGCATTCCCGGGCCGCAGTCAGGATGATCTCCTGCGTATAAAGTTCCGTCATGCGGTCGTACAGCTGAAGATTCCTGGGATTGACTTCACCCTTTCCAAGCTCCTTCAGTACTTCACGCAGTCCGTCTGCGCGCTGTGCGGAATGACGTATGGTATCAGGCGTCAGTTCTCCGGTATCGGGGTTCTCCTGCTTCAGGCTGTTCAGGATTCCGTCCAGATAACCCAGGCTGGGATCCCCTTTGGCCGTCAGCTCCAGTGCAGCCTCAACTGCCTCATGGCTGAATCCCCAGTCTCGGGTCCATTTACGGTACAGGGCCACCTGTGCTTCTGAAGGCAGATAGCGCTTTCCCATCTTTTTAAGGATTTTCCGGATGCCTGTATAAGCCTTTTCATCCCTGGAGAAAAATTCTTCCGCTGCGTCCACGGACATGATTTTCTCGGCTGCCATCTGTACGGCGGTTTTCTCTGCGTCGCTGATACGGAAGTTTTTCCCTTTCACTTCCGCCATATGATTCAGCAGCATGATGATCACTTCTGTCGGAAGCTTCAGTCCTTCATGCCACTCAAAACAGGCGCTCAGCTCACTTCCGTGCAGGCGCCTGACTTTATCAAAGGCTTCATAGACAGCGTTGCTGAAATCCTCATATTCAGGATCGTTTTCGTCGTCAGAAACCAGATTTTTTTGTTTGATATTGATGTATTTCCATTGGGGCGGATTATCGCTGATCCGGCGGACGAGGCGGCGTCTTTCCCAGTAGCGGAATGCCGCCGCCACATCCTCTTCCGTCATATTCAGCTCATGACTCATCCGTGCCAGGCTCATATCTTCTTCGGGATGATAGCAGCGCATAAGACCGTACAGGTAGACCTTCACATAGTCTCCCTTGGCGTCCGGCAGGTAATCCAGGATAAACTGGTTTTCCACCGGGGTAATGTCAAACATGGCGTACCGTTCATCAAACCCGAACATGAGTGCTTTCCTTCCTGTCTTTTCAGCAGGGATGATCCTCCAGGATGGCTGCGGCCGCCTTCTTGCCTGCGCCCATAGCCAGAATCACCGTTGCTGCGCCGGTCACGGCGTCTCCGCCGGCGTATACATTCTTTTTGCCGGTTCTGCCGTTCTCGTCGGTCTGGATGCCTCCCCACCTTTCTGTCGGCAGGTCAGGCGTTGTTTTCTTAATCAGCGGATTCGGGCTGTTGCCGATGGCTATGATCACAGTTTCCATCGGAAGCTCGTATTCGCTGCCTTCAACCGGTACGGGACGCCTGCGTCCGCGTTCATCCGGCTCGCCCAGTTTCATTTCAATGCAGCGGATCGCTTTCACGAATCCGTTCTCGTCTCCCTCAATGGAGGTAGGCGCTGTCAGCATATGGAACTGGATACCCTCTTCTTTGGCGTGATGTACTTCTTCCGCACGTGCGGGCATTTCAGCCTCGCTCCGTCGGTAAAGAATCGTCACTTCCGCGCCGAGCCGTTTGGCGCAGCGTGCGGCGTCCATCGCCACGTTGCCGCCGCCGACGACTGCCACGTGCTTGCCGATCTTCACCGGAGTATCATGTTCCGGGAAAGTATAGGCCTTCATCAGGTTCAGCCGGGTCAGGAATTCGTTGGCGGAATATACGCCGCACAGGCTTTCTCCGGGAATCTTCTGGAAATTCGGCAGTCCGGCGCCGCTTCCGATAAAGACCGCGTCGTTTCCTTCCTCCAGCAGTTCATCAACAGTGAAAGCTTTGCCGGCCACAGCGTTGGTGATAATCTTGACGCCAAGCTCCTTCAGGCTGCTGATTTCCCTTTCAACCAGTGCCTTTGGCAGACGGAATTCCGGAATACCGTACATCAGTACGCCTCCCGCGGTATGCAGGGCTTCGTATACGGTAACGTCCCATCCTGCTTTGGCCAGTTCACCCGCACAGGTCAGGCCTGCGGGGCCGCTGCCGATCACTGCGGCGCGTTTGCCGCAGGGCACTGCCTTTTCGGCAACCGCATTGCCCACAGCCATCGCAGTATCCGCCGCAAACCGTTCCAGCCGGCCGATACCGACAGGTTCACCCTTAATACCGCGTACGCATTTGCTTTCGCACTGGGATTCCTGCGGACAGACGCGGCCGCAGATAGCCGGAAGTGCGTTCTGGGAACGGATCACCTGATAGGCGCCGTTGAAATCCCCTTCTTTAATCTTGTCAATAAAATCCGGAATCGGGACATTCACCGGGCATCCCGATACGCAGGGCGCGTTCTTGCAATGCAGGCAGCGCTGTGCTTCCTCTACGGCAATGTCAGCGGTATATCCGAGGGCTACCTCTTTAAAATTCCCCGCCCGTACCTGCGGATCCTGCTCGGGCATGGGATGCTTCTGAAGACTCATGTTGGCCATTTTACCGTTCCTCCCCTGTCAGCCTGCAAATGTGTTTTTCTCTTGCTTTCGCCTCTTCGGGGCGGAACATGCGTCCCCGGGCCATCGCTTCGTCGAAATCAACAAGATGTCCGTCAAAATCAGGGCCGTCAACGCAGGCAAACTTTGTTTCGCCGCCGACAGTCAGACGGCAGCCGCCGCACATGCCTGTTCCGTCGATCATGATCGGGTTCATGCTGACAATCGTCTTGATCCTGGGTTCCCGGGTCATATTGCACACGGCCTTCATCATCGGCAGCGGTCCGATGGCAATCACGGTATCATAATTCCTGCCCGCGTCAATCTGCTTCTGCAGGGCTTGTGTGACAAAGCCTTTATTTCCGTTGCTGCCGTCGTCTGTCATAATGATCAGATTCGTGCAGGCAGCTTCCAGTTCATCCTTCAGGATAATGAGATGTTCATTCCGGAATCCGACAATCAGATCCACTTCCGCGCCCGCGTCATGCAGCGCTTTGGCCTGCGGATAGGCAATCGCGACACCCAGGCCGCCGCCGATCACGGCGCACCGGTGAATGCCTTCCGTTTTGGTGGGCTCGCCCAGGGGTCCCACAAAGTCCAGCAGGCTGTCACCCTCGTTGAGGGAATCCAGCTTTTCAGTCGTATAGCCGACCTTCTGGAAAATAATCGTAACCGTTCCCTTTTCCCGGTCATATCCGGCGATGGTCAGCGGGACCCGTTCCCCTTCTTCATCAATCCGGAAGATGATGAATTGTCCGGGCATCGCTTTGCGGGCAACCAGGGGAGCTTCAATCTCCATCAGGGTTACCGTCTCGTTCAGAACGCGCTTTTTGACAATAGGATACATGACTGTCCCTCCGATATATATGGATGCAGTCTATTTTACTCTTTTCATTTTTCTTTATCAACTTTGTTTTCGCCTTTCCTTCGTATTCTTTCGGTATTCGGCAACCACAAAAAACACAATAGTTTTATATACTTTTATCTATAGTCATGTGCTTTGATTAGGAATACCGTATAATAAAAAACAGTGATAAACCATCTAAATTCTGCATTCTGCATTCTTAATTCTGTATTGGCGCTTCATGCTGATTTTTATCAGCATGAAACGCCCTCCCCTCTTTTCTTTCAAGACTTCCTGTGGTATAATCCCAGCTGAAATAAGACGAAGGAGGGTTCCTGTCTATGCCACTCGTAACCACTACAGAAATGTTTAAGAAGGCCTATGACGGCGGCTATGCTGTCGGCGCGTTCAACGTCAACAACATGGAAATCATCCAGGGCATTACCGAGGCTGCCGGAGAGCTGAAGGCTCCCGTCATCCTGCAGGTTTCCAAGGGTGCCCGTGCCTATGCCAACCACACCTACCTGGTGAAGCTGGTTGAAGCTGCTGTGATCGAAAACCCCGAAATCCCGATCGCTCTGCATCTGGACCATGGCGACAGCTTCGAACTCTGCAAGAGCTGCATCGACGGCGGTTTCACTTCCGTTATGATCGACGCTTCTTCCAAGCCCTATGAAGAAAACATAGCCCTGACCCGTAAGGTTGTCGAATATGCACATGACCACGGCGTTGTGGTTGAAGCTGAACTCGGCACCCTGGCCGGCGTTGAAGACGAAGTCTCCGTCGATTCCGACAAGGCTATGTACACCCATCCCGAAGAAGTCGTTGACTTCGCTACCCGCACCGGCTGCGACTCCCTGGCTATTGCTATCGGCACCAGCCACGGCGCCTACAAGTTCAAGCCCGGCACCAAGCCCCAGCTCCGGTTCGACGTGCTCGAAGAGTGCGCCAAGCAGCTGCCCGGCTTCCCGATCGTGCTCCACGGTTCTTCTTCCGTGCCGCAGGAATTCGTTGCCGAGATCAACAAGTACGGCGGAAACATGCCCGGTGCTATCGGCATCCCGGAGGAACAGCTCCGTCAGGCCGCTCGCAGCGCTGTCTGCAAGATCAACATCGACTCCGACATCCGTCTGGCCATGACCGCTGTGATCCGTAAGTACTTTGCTGAGCATCCGGATCACTTCGATCCCCGTCAGTACCTCAAACCCGCCCGTCAGGCCGTCAAGGATATGGTCGCTCATAAGATCGTTGACGTGCTCGGCTGCAACGGCAAAGCCTGATGCATTGATTCAGGAAACACAAAAGCACGCTGAAGAAATTCTTCAGCGTGCTCTTTTTATATCCTGTGTTTATCTCTTGGCAGACGGATCATAATAACGTTCTGCCCTGGGCTCATATTTGTCACGGTACATCTTTTTGCGGCTTGTCTCAACGCCGTTTGTGTATTCCACCAGGTAGCTGTCCACATAACATCCGTCTTTTGCCTTGGAAACCAGATCTTTGTCTCCAACTGCTACCGGATTCAGTGTGCAGGGAATGACCTCCTCCACCGTATCAATATCATAGGTGGTGCTTCCCATATCCTTTCCGTAGATCGTAACCTCGGCAAGAAGCTTTTTCTTCTCTTTTCTGGTCGCCGGAATTGTCACCACTTTCGCAACAATGTAGATCGGTGCGTCCGATGTGTTCCGGAAGGAAAAGTCTATTTTTTTGCCTCCCCTGAATTCTGACCAGTAAACTGTCGCGTCTTTCCCGTATTCCGTATAGGATACTGAATCGGAATGGGGTCTGCGCTCAAGTATCTGCATGCCCGCGCGGACCGCTGCCTGGTAGAGCGTTGTGCTGGCCTGGCAGACGCCGCCGCCGTAGCCTTCTTCGTGCTCTCCGTACACATATTCCGTCGCGGGATAGAAACCGCGTTCCGGTGTGCGTTTGCCGACCACTTTGTTGAAACTGAAGGTTGCGTTCGGCTGGATCACGGATCCGTAGCTGTTGATATAGTCAAACGCCAGGCGGATATTGTTATTCCGGTTTTCTTCGGAATGACGGCTGATCTCTGTGGTCGCGTATCCGCGGACCTTGTAGTTCATGATCAGGTCTGCTCGGAATACTGTCGGTGTCGTAATATCCGGAATCAGTTCAACCGTACCGCTCTCCATGGTGGATACCATCTGGTACAGCTTCTGCCGGATCGGTTCGATATCCAGGTTGCGTCCGTATTCTTCCTCGGTAATCACAAAGGGATAATCCTGGCTCGGATCAAACGCGGTCATCTCCGCGTTCACCGCTGGTTTATCAATGACTTCCTTAATCTGCAGCAGTTTCTCGTCTATGATGTGGGTATTGCCGTCCGGCTTGGCTGTATAGTCCATGTACGGCGTCTGTTCCAGCTGCAGCATGGCTGCATACCGCTGTTCCACGTCGCCTTCCTTGCCCTGCTGCCACGCACGGGCCAGTACGCTGTTCGTATCCACGCTGAAGCCCATCATATCTGCGTTGATTTCCAGCACGTCCTGTCCGTTATAGGTCAGCTGCACCTTCCATGCGTCATGCCGCTGCTGGATCTGGCTGTTCACAGAGTTAGTGGCTTGTTCAGGCGTCATTCCGCCCAGATTGATACCGTCCACATAAACGCCGGGGCAGAACAGGTTGTTGTAAGCTTCCACCTTATCGGTGATTTTCTTCATCCTGATCTGGTTAGTGATTGAAAAATAAGCTCCGGTGCCGATGGCTCCGGCCATCAGGATAAGGGTAATCGCCAGGAGAACCGGATGCTTTTTCCGCTGTTTCTTCGGTTTCCCTTTGCCGCCTGCCGGAACAATATAGCCTCGCTGGCTTCCGTAGATCGGCTGCTGCCCTGTATAGAAGCTTTCATTAGGCGATGGAATCTGGCCGTTGGAATACCCGTTGGGTCCCTGCTGCCAGCCGCCAGTCTGTTGCTGGTTTCTGGGGGGAATATACCCTCTGCTGGGGCCGGCAGCGTGGCTCATCATATTGCGTGCCGCGTCTTCCACACGCTGTGGGATGTTCCCGCTGCTGTCCGCTTTTTTCCTTCCGGCCATCTGCCCGCCCCCCTTTCTTCAGATTTCTTTTCTGTCTGTCCGCTTATTCCGTCAGTTGTTGGCTTCAGTCGCGGAAGGCTGTGCCTCGGCTGGTTCCTCCTGAACCGGAACAGCTTCTTCCTGTTCGCTGATTCTTTCGGCCTGCGCTTCTTTGCTTTCACGGATGATTTCTTCAGCCGTTCTCGGTTTGTCTTCCTTTGTCACTTCCGGAAGCTCTCCGTTTTCCATCAGTGCCACAAATTCGGCGCGGTTCAGCGTTTCCTGTTCAAGCAGGGCCTGTGTCAGCTTTTCAAGCCGGTCCTTGTTTTCTGTCAGGATCTTCTTGGCCTTCTCATAGCAGCTGGCCAGGATGGAAGCTACTTCACGGTCAATCTTTGCGGCGATTTCTTCACTGTATTCGCGGCTCTGACCGAATTCCATACCGACAAACACTTCCTGGTCGCTTCCCAGGTAGATTGTGCCGATATTGTCGCTCATACCGAACTGTGTGACCATCTTCCGGCAGATTTCCGTGGCGCGCTTCAGGTCGCTGGAGGAACCGGTATAGATCTCTCCCAGGCCAACGTCTTCCGCGGCATGTCCGCCAAGCATCATGGTAATCTGGTCCAGCAGCTGGCTCCGGCTCATGTTGTCATGTTCCTCAGCCGGCAGGGCAAGGGTATGTCCGGCTGCCTGTCCTCTGGGCACAATGGTAATCAGGTGAACTTCGTCGCAGCCTTCCAGCATATGACCGACGATGGCATGGCCACCCTCATGGATTGCCACCATCCGGCGGTCCTTTTCATTCACCTTGTGGCTCTTCTTCTCGGGTCCCATCTGCACCCGGGCAATGGCATCAATCAGCAGCTGCTGATCAATCAGCTTTTTCCGGGCGCGTGCGGCCAGAATAGCCGCTTCGTTCATCACGTTTTCCAGATCAGCGCCTGTGGCATACGGCATGCGCTTGGCAATGTTGTCCAGATCCACGTTTGCGTCGAGCTTCTTGCCTTTGCTGTGAACCTTAAGGATAGCCACGCGGCCGTTCTGGTCGGGATAGTTGACGGTAACCTGCCTGTCAAAACGGCCGGGCCGCATCAGGGCCGGATCCAGGATGTCGCGGCGGTTGGTCGCAGCCATAACGATAATGCCTTCGTTGACCGCGAAACCATCCATCTCAACCAGCAGCTGGTTCAGCGTCTGTTCGCGTTCATCATGTCCGCCGCCGAGTCCGGCGCCGCGGTGTCTGCCAACCGCGTCAATTTCATCAATAAACACGATGGCGGGAGCAACTTTTTTGGCCTGGTCAAACAGGTCGCGCACACGGCTTGCGCCTACGCCGACAAACATTTCAACAAAGTCGCTGCCGCTGATAGAGAAGAAGGGTACGCCGGCTTCACCGGCTACCGCCTTCGCCAGCAGGGTTTTACCTGTACCGGGAGGTCCTACAAGCAGCACACCCTTGGGAATTCTGGCGCCAAGTTCGGTATAGTTCCGCGGATTTTTAAGGAAGTCCACCATTTCCTGGAGTTCCTCTTTCTCTTCGTCCGCGCCGGCCACATCCGCAAATGTGATCTTGTTTTTCGTGGGATCCTGCATACGGGCGCGGCTCTTGCCAAAGGACATCACCTTACCGCCGCCGCCCGCCTGGGAGCGGATCATCACAAACCAGATTACGCCCATGATTCCGAGCATAATCAGATACGGCAGGAAATCATACCACCACGGCACCACAACAGGTGCGCGGTATTCCAGTTCAAAGGGCAGCTGGTCAACCGTCATCTGATCCAGCGGCACATTCTTTTTGTTGGCCGTAATCTGGCGGACAGTCTCCAGGAAATCTCCGCCGATGGTGGTTTCAAAGTCATAGTTCCGGTCCGGGAAATCATCATGTGCCACGGTAGTCGTCTTTGTCACGCCGACCAGGGAGTTGTTCCTGATTGCAACTCTGGCGACTTTTCCGTCCTTGATCATCTCCAACAGCTGGGGATATTCAATCCTGCGGCTTACGGTCTGGCTCAGCCCGCCGTTCAGCAGAATGGCAATCAGCAGCAGTGTGGAAAGCAGGATAACATACCCGACAATCCCTCTGGATGGTTTTTTATTCAAAAGAGATTCCCCCTTTTACTTACTTATTTATCTCCGTATATTTTCGGAGAAAGAACGCCGATGTCCGGCAGGTTGCGGTACGTCTGGTCGTAATCCAGCCCGTAGCCTACCACAAAGGCGTCCGGAATGTCAAAGCAGACATAATCCACCTTCAGATCGGGCACCGTCCGTCTTGCTGTCTTGTCCAGCAGTGCGGCAATCCGGATGGAAGCCGCGCCCCTGTGTTCCAGCATGCTTTTCAGGTAATTCAGCGTAACGCCGGTATCCACAATATCTTCTACAATAATAACGTCCTTGCCGACGATATCCTTGTCAAGGTCCTTCAGCACGCGGACAACACCGCTGGTTTTTGTGGCGCTGCCGTAGCTGGAGATGGCCATGAAATCGGCGGTCAGCGGCAGGTCAATCTCCCTGATCAGGTCAGAGAAGAACAGAACCGCGCCTTTTAAAATACAGACCAGCACAGGTTGTTTCCCGGCATAATCCTTCGTAATCCGCTGTCCGAGTTCACGGACCTTCTCCGCGATTTCTTCCTTTGTTACAAGAACCCTGTCCAGGTCCCCGTAGATCTTTGCGCTTTGTTCCATTTGTGTTTAACCTCTCTTGTTTATTCTGCCCAGGGCATTTCTCCGTGCCAGGTAATCCGTACCGGTGAATCTTCACTGTTCCATCTGGGGATATTTCCGGCTCCCACGCCGCATACAAGCAGGACTTCATTTCCCTTGCAGACCATCGGAATCCTGTCCCGGAAAGGCTCGCCGATCCGTCTGTCTGTCAGGTAATCCTGCAGTTTTCTGCTTCCGGAGCTGCCGAAAGGTCTGATCCTGTCTCCGGGTCTGCGGGTTCGGATTTCGCATCCCTCCAGGAATCCGTCCGGCACTTCCTGTGACCTTTTCCCGTCTCCGGGATTCCCTTCTGATTCACTTACCGTGAGCCGGTACTTGCCGAATACAGTCTCTTTTCCCGTTATGGGAACGGAGGGTTCTTTTTCCGGCGTTCCTGCTTTCCGGAGAATCAGATGTTTGCCCGTCCGGATCGCGTAGGTATCTCCGGGCAGGTTGATCTTGCCTTTGTCCGTATCCAGCAGCGTGTTCAGCGCCTCTGTCTGCGCGGCGTTCAGTGTGTGTTCCTCCAGCACTGGGCCTTCCCTGTTCCACCATTGCCGCAGTACTCTGCGTCTCAGTGCGTCGGAAGTCCTGGCAATCTCCGTAACATTCAGGATATCGCCTTTTGCGTTGTCACGGAGCAGTTTCTCTGCTTCCTCGTTCAGCGCGTCATTGTCTCCTGCAAGCAGGCTCGCTGTCCGGCAGATTTTATCAACCGCGGATGCGGAAATATCTTCCAGTGCCGGAATCAGTTCATGCCGGATCCGGTTCCGGAGATAGGCTGTATCTGAATTGGTACTGTCTTCTCTCCATTCAATACCGTCTTCCTGCAGTGCCGCCCTGATTTCATTCCTTCTGATCCGGAGCATAGGACGCAGAATCCTGATCCTGTCAACCGTTTCGTCTTCCCGCATGCATTCCAGGCCTTCAGATCCTGCGCCGCGTAACAGCCGCATCAGGAATGTTTCAGCCTGGTCGTCCGCGTGATGCGCCAGAATCAGCCCGTCTGCCTTGATGATCATGTAGCGTTCCCGGAAAAAGCCGTATCTTGCCTGTCGGGCTGCTGCCTCATCGGTTCTGCCGTTCAACTCTGCCCGGTATGTTGTCAGGGCAATCTGTTCCCTTTCGCAAAGACGTCGGCAGAACGCCTCGTCATCGTCAGAATCCTTTCCCCGCAAACCGTGATTGACATGAACCGCTTCAGCGGAAATCCATCCTGTCCTGATATCAGGAAGCAGCATCGTCAACAGCGCCACGCTGTCGGCTCCGCCGGATAATCCGATCAGATACCTGCCTGGCTTAACAGGATACATCCGGTCCTTCAGGCTGTCAGTTGCTTTCATCGTTGCTTATTCGTCCGGTCTGTCCGGTGCTCCGCAGATATGGCAGGCTTTCAGATCGGAGTGCAGGCCGTTCAGCAGTTCAGCGTAGGTAAACTGTCCTTGCAGCGGCACGAATTTCTTGCCTACTTTTTTGCAGTTCGGATCCCGGTGATACAATGAACCGCCGTCGGGATTGTAATACAGGATCGTGGAGCTATAAAGTTCCGGTGAAGGCGTCGGTGTAACAACCGGTGTTACGGTGGGCTGCTCTTCCTCATTGCTCTGAATGCTGGAAGGATCCACATACCACAATCCGTCATCCGCTTTTTTCATGCCGACTTCCAGCTGGTAGGTCTGCGGTTGCTGACCGTTGTTTTTGTCTATTTTTACCAGTGCGTTTATGGTGCGCATCGTATCATACGCGGTACCTGAAATGCCGTTAGGCTGATATTCGATCGGCAGCCGGTTTCGGGTAATTTTAAAAATGGAGTTCTCTACATAGTCCTGTTTTGCGATCCAGTCAGGACTGCACAATTTGATCATTCCGTTCAGATCATTCTGTGCCCAGAGTCTCATGAATTCGTCAAACCGTGAATAAGCTTCTGCGTCAGCGTCATCCATGATCTGACTCTCTTCTTCGGTCGGCGGCGCGGGCGTAACGGGTGTGCTGTTGGCAGCTGCGCCGTATGGGTTCTGCACAGCACTGCCGGCATCGGCGCTCTGTTCCTGCTGCACAGGCTGGGAACTGGTTGTTGTCCTCCGGTTCTGTCCTCCCCCTGTTACCAGGCCGATCAGGGTAACCAGCGCAAGCAGACCGAATACGATGGAGAAGCACAGCCTTTTGTTGTTTTCCGTCAGGGGTTTCAGCCACAGAAGTGCTGTTGAGCCTGCGGCAAGGACAAGGAAAACCCATTTCATGATTCCCATGCCGGGAATAAACATGCCCAGCACAAACAGCGCGAGCAGTACAGCGCTGATAATCAGCAGGTAGGTATCCGGCAGCATGAAAGGCTGTTTCCGGACCGGTACCGGTGGTGGCGTATATCCGCCGCCGTTCAGCGGCACCTGACCGCCGTGTTCCTGCACAGGGGCCGCGGGCTGCTGACGCCCCATCTGGGTATAGGCGTATCCCTGGGCATAACTGCCGGGCGCCTGGTATCCGGGTGTGGTATATCCGGGACTGTAGGGTGTCTGCGGAATATAGCTTCCTGCAGGCTGCTGGTTCGGCTGATAGGAATAGCCGGCGGCACCGCCTGCAGTCTGCGGATATCCGTTAGCCTGAGGATAACCGTTCGCCTGGGGATAGCCGTTCGGCTGTGCATAGCCGTTACCGTTCGGATAACCTGCCGTCTGGGGCTGTGTATATCCTGCCTGGCCATATCCGTTCTGTGCAAAAGCACCCTGTCCGGTATAGCCTGTGTTTTCAGGAACGCCGGCTGTGGTCTGTCCGCCGGGCACCTGGGGAGTCTGGTAATTCCTCACCGGCTGGTATCCCTGCATCTGAGTATATGCACCCGCCTGGGTATATCCCTGCGGATTGGCATACTCCTGCTGATTCTGGTTCTGATAGCCCTGTTGATTCTGATATCCCTGCTGTGCGGGATATCCGGGATAGGCGGTTCCGCCGGGATAGTTTCCCTGCGGATAACCGTTCTGCTGCGGATACCCTGCCTGATAGGGGTTCTGATCTTTCTTTCTCATATCTTTTCCTTTCCGCTTGGGCGGTAATTGCTGTTCTTTCGGACATGAGAAGCTGTCAGTTTGCACAGCAACTCAATATAAAATTTTAACATTCATATTGTTTATTGTAAACTCTTTTTTGCGGCGTTGACACTTGTTTTAACACTGTGATAGTATAATGTAGTTTTTGAGAAATGGAGGGGTTCCGTTTGCCATTCCGGAGTCGTTCATCTCATCAGACAAAAACGGCTGTCCTGGTCGGTCTCCTTTCGTTTGTCCTTTATGCTTTGCTGGGCATGTCTTTTTTTGCATGCCTTTCTATCAATAACGTTTTCCTGCTGCATGTCAACCGTACGCTGGCTACCACCCTGCTCACCTATACGGCGATGAGCATCGCCATGCATGCGGTTTACGGCGGTTATGAAGTCGGCCGCAAAAAGAACAAACCTGTTATTTCCGCTATGATCTCCGGTATCGCCATTACCGATATCATCACCTATCTCCAGCTGGAAATCATGAATGTTAACGCTGATTATAATGAGCATCTGATCCTCTTTGGTCCGGACCTTCTCTGCCTGCTGCTTTGCTTCATTATACAGGTCATCGCGATCATCCTTTTTGTCCGGATCGGAAATCAGCTGTATTTCTACTTCACCCCGCCCCGCAGCTGTCTGCTCATTCTCGGCTCCCCCTCTCAGGAGGCGGCGCTTCGTTCCAAGATTGAGCGCTATAAGCTGCAGTGGCGTGTGGATGATGTGGTGCTATACAATGTGCCGGATCTTTCCCGCCGTATTGAAAAAGCAGACGTGATCTTCATCGGTCATCTTCCTTCCGGCGCCAAGATTGAGCTGATGAAAATCTGTTATGATGACCGGAAGGACGTCATGTGCAAGGCGGAGCTGGAGGATATTATGCTCTGCAACGCCAAGCCCACCATTGTGGATGACGCTGCTTTCCTGTCCATGGACTACAATAAAATTACTCTTTTCCAGCGTTTTGCCAAACGCTGCGGGGATATCGTCATTTCCCTGTTTGCGCTGATTTTCTTCAGCCCCTTCATTCTTCTGATTTCCCTCCTGATCAAGCTGGAGGACGGCGGTCCTATTATTTTCAAACAATCCCGCCTTACGATCGCCGGCAGACCCTTTACCATTCGCAAATTCCGTACCATGACTCCCCACAGTGAGCTGGATGAGGTTCAGGTCTCCGTGGCTGTGGATGATCCCCGGATCACAAAGGTTGGTTCTTTCCTGCGCCGCTTCCGTCTGGATGAAATCCCGCAGTTCTATAATATACTGATCGGGGACATGTCCATTGTAGGTCCCCGTCCGGAAATGATGGCCAACGTAGCCCGTTACAAGATGAACCTGCCCAGTTTCGTCTACCGGGAAAAAATGAAAGCCGGCCTTACAGGCTATGCCCAGATCGAAGGGCGTTACAATACCTCTGCGGAAGACAAGCTTATGCTCGATATGATGTATATCGAAAGCTTTTCCATCTGGCTGGATGTCAAATTACTGCTCAGGACTTTCACTGTCCTGATGAAAAAAGATTCAACCCAGGGCTTTCAGAAGAGTCCCGGTTCGAATATCTTAGAAAAAAACGAGGAGATATTAAAAAATGAACACAACACTTCTGATCATGGCAGCCGGTCTCGGTTCCCGGTACGGCGGAAACAAACAGATTGACAGAATCGGACCCAATGGTGAAATCCTGATGGAGTATTCCATCCACGATGCGGTGGAAGCCGGTTTCGATAAGGTTGTTTTTGTCATCCGCAAGAGCATGGATGAGCTTTTCCGTTCCATGATCGGTGACAAGATTGCGAAAAAGGTGCACGTGGAATATGCCTATCAGGAATATGATTCCCTGCCCGGCGGTTTTACGCCTCCTGCGGATCGTACCAAGCCTTACGGAACGGTTCATGCTGTAATGTGTGCCAAAGATCTGATCAATGAGCCTTTTGCCGTCATCAACGCGGATGACTATTACGGCCGGGACGCTTTCAAAGCCATGGCGGACGCTCTCCATCGCCTGCAGGCTGAGGAAAACAAGGCCTACATGGTTGCATACTATCTGAAGAACACGGTTTCAAAGCACGGCCATGTGACCCGCGGCGTCTGCACCACGGAAAACGGACATCTCGTTAAGGTGACTGAGACCTTCAACATCCTTCCCTTCCCGGATGGAACCATCAGGGATATTCATGACAATCCTGAAGGCATCATCCTCGATCCCGACGCGCTCGTATCCATGAACCTCTGGGGCTTTGCGCCTGATTTCTTTGAAGAAGGAATCAAATACCTGGACAGCTTCCTGAAGGATGAGTCCGGCGATCCCCTCAAGAAGGAATGCCTCCTGCCCTCCCTCGTGGATTACCTCATGCATAACCGTGATCTGAAGGTTGAAGTTCTTTCCACGGATGCTGTCTGGTTCGGCGTCACCTATAAGGAAGACAAGGAATATGTCTGTGAAGAACTGAAAAAACTGCATGAAGCCGGTGTTTACCCAGCCGTCCTGTAAAGGACAGTACCGGTCACTCCGGTATCATCAGGAAAGGGAATTAATCTTATTATGAAAATCCTTTTGACAGGCGGTGCCGGATTTATCGGCTCGCATACCTGTGTGGAACTGTGCAATGCCGGCCATGAACCGGTGATTGTGGACAATTATGTGAACAGCTGTCCTGAAGCGATCCGCCGGATTGAAAAAATCGTCGGCCATCCTGTTTCCCATTATGAAGCCGATGTGGCGGACAGGGCGGCAATGGATCGTATTTTCAGTGAGAACAGCTTTGACTGCGTGATTCATTTTGCGGGTCTGAAGGCTGTCGGTGAAAGCGTTGTCCAGCCGCTGCGCTACTATCGCAACAATCTGGACACGACCCTGACCCTTTGTGAAACCATGCAGGCGCATGGCGTCAAACGTCTGGTCTTCTCTTCTTCTGCTACCGTATACGGTAATCAGACCGTTGTGCCCTACCGTGAGGACATGGTTTCCCTGGGCTGTACCAATCCCTACGGCTGGACAAAGTATATGATTGAGAAGATCCTGGAAGGTCAGGTTACCGCCGATCCGGAATGGAGCGTTGTACTGCTGCGTTATTTCAATCCGATCGGCGCGCATGAATCCGGCCTCATCGGTGAGGATCCCTCCGGCATTCCGAACAATCTGGTTCCCTATATCGCCAAGGTGGCTGTCGGTCAGCTTGAAAAACTGTCTGTTTTCGGTAACGACTATCCTACGCCTGACGGCACCGGCGTCCGGGATTATATTCATGTCGTTGATCTGGCCAAAGGCCATGTGAAAGCCTGTGATTATGCCGCAAACCATACCGGTTCTGAAATCATCAACCTCGGCACCGGCCACGGCTACTCCGTTCTGGATCTGGTCAACACCTATTCCCGGGTCAACAATGTGTCTGTTCCTTATGTTTTCGCGCCCCGCCGCGCCGGTGATATTGCCGAAAACTATGCTGATCCTTCCAAGGCGAAGGAGCTCCTCGGCTGGGAAGCTGAAAAGGATCTTGAGGACATGTGCCGTGACTCTTATCGTTTCCAGCGTGATAATCCTAAAGGATATAAAGGATAATTGTCTGGATTATCATTTATAAACTCTTCACTTTTCACTCTTAACTCATCACTGAACTCACCTTAAAAGCAGCTTCCTCAGGAAGCTGCTTTTCCCTTTATTCTTCACTTTTCATTCTTCATTTTTCATTGAAAAAGAACGGTTCTGATCATTGATCAGAATCGCTCTTTTTCTTCATCCAGATATATCCGTTAATCCCCAGGCCGATCAGGAATGTAATACTGCCGGCGATGGTCATCCATTCTTTAGTGCTTCCTGTCAGATTGAATCCGATAAGGAAAATGATCAGTCCCACGATCCACAGCAAGCATCCTGTAAAAGTCAGCTTTCTCATTTTTTCTTTCCTCCTGCCCTTTATGTTTCAACATGCGGAGTATATCATATCCCTCTGGATGAGTAAACCAGATTTGAAGGTTTTCCGCCGACGTTTGTCGAATTTTTTATTGTTATATATTTTGAAAGAGGGGACGCTCTTTTGAAGTCATTTTTACTTCCGGTTGGCCGTTGCGCCGGCACTTCCCTGCCTACGCTTCTTTCCGCTTTATCCTGCGGGGCATCTGTACCGGTCGCCGGACTGGATATTTTACACATAACAGACAGGCAGCCTGATCCCATTCTTGTTCCCATGATCAGGGATCTGAACCAGGCTCATAATCTTTTCAGGCGGGCGGATAACCGTTCTTTCTTCCCGTCTTCTTTCTCATACGCTTCTTATCAGCCGGGACTGCCTTCCATCACCGCTCTGTCCTCTGATCCGGCTTCAGCTTCCCTTCTGGCCGCTCTGCGCGGAAAAGGTGTTCCGCTTTCCTATAAAACAGACCGTGAAGCCGTGGAATGGGCTTTTTCCGCTTTCCTTTCCGCGTTTGATGAAAACAGGGAGAAGGATACTTTCCGTCTCTTTTTGGATAAAATATTCCTCTCTCAGTCCGCCGGAGAGGAATTCCGTGTTGCGGTGCTTTGTGATCTGAATGATCCGTTCTCTTCCGGCGTGGCTTTTGCTTTGCTTCGTTTCCTGCATGAAAAAACCGGAATTGATTCCTCTGTGCTTTCTCTCTTCTGCCTGTCTGTCAGTTCTTCTTCTGATGAGTCTCAGGCAAAAGAAATTCTTTCTTCTTCTCTGCATGCCCTTGCCGGCCAGAACCTGGTCGGTAAACCGGATCGCAGTGTTCCGGCATGTGCGGATGCGGTATGGCTTCTGGCTCTGCCCTCCTCCATGGTGCGTTCAGATGATTCCCTTCGTATTGTGTACGCTGTGCTTGCCGTTCATCTGGCCCGCTTCTTCAGCGCTGCCGCCGCACCGGCACCGGGCCTCCATACCGTCACTATTCCCGGCGTCCTGACCTTTCAGTCTCTTGGCGCTCAGGCCGGTTCCTTTGCAGCCTTCCTCCATGCCGGTACCTGGCTGCTGGCTGACCTGATCCCTGCCTTTATTGCCTGGTGTGATCATCACGGTTCACTTCGTTCCCTTGCGCCCAATTCACGCAGCGGTCTTTTCCGCCGCCTTATGCAGGGTGAAACCGTTTCACCGCAGCAGCGCGAGGTGGTTGAGGTCATTCAACGGGCTTTCAGTGCGGTGCTGGCCGAAGTGGTCGCTCTCATCCGTTACCTGCCGGATCAGCTTCGTCTTGCGGAAGTTTCCGATCCGCTTTGGCGCAAAGCGGTGGAGGCCTGCGGCAAAACAGTAACCGTTGCCTCTGAATACGATGTGTCAAAGCAGGAGGCGGAGGAATCGGGCATTATGGATGTTATGCCCGTGCATCGCGTCTCTATGGCTGATACGGAAGAGGAAAAAGCAAGAAAACGTCTTGAGGATATTGCGCAGCAGCTGAAATCCGAAACCGAAGCGCGTGATCAGGTCTTTTCCTCTGTTGGCGGATGCTGGGCATTACCCGCCCTGCTGGATTGCCGCCGCCGCTGCCAGGAGGCACTGGAACGTGCTTCCGCCCAGCTGGAAAATGTCACCGCTGATCAGGACCATCTGGCCGTTGCTTCTCTGTCCCGCCGTGTACGTCTTTTACAGGCTGCGGTCAGCCGCTGTGACGAGGATCTCTCATCCGTTTCCTTTACCGGCTCGGGAACCTCTGCCGGTCTTGAAGGGCTGACGCCTTTCTCCAGCCAGCTGCTCAATGCTCCTGCAGCTGAAAAGCTCTCAGCCCTGCTCAACGCCGCCGGGAACAGTGCGGATGCCATCCGCAAGGATCTCCTCGCCCAGATGCCGTCCCTGCTCTTCGGCTGCTCGCTTTCCGATGTGAAAACGCTCTTCCGCCAGCTGCTGTCCTGCTGCAAGCAGGAATCCGGAATTGATCCTTTTGCGGCTCTCTGCCTGTATACGCTGGATGTCAGTGTCCGGGAACTGTCTGCCCTTCGTTTCCTGTCAGCGGGGGACGTACCTTCCATCCCGCTCCTGCCTGATCTGTATCCGTCCGCGCCTCTGCTGAAGGTTTCTTCTCTGCTGCCGCTTCTGGAAGACTCAAAGGAATCTTCTCCTGACGCCTTATCCGCCAGGCGCGGTCTCCTGGCCATGCTGCTGCTTCGTCAGTACCGCCGCCGTGTTTCCGATGAAGCCTCACTTGAATCTGACCTTTATGGCATCAATGATTCACCGGTGCTGAAAGCCTGGCTTTCCGCCCGTTCCTCAGACGCTGTCCGTATTTTCTCCCTGGAGAAAGATGATATCCGTCTCCCCTTCGCGCTTGTTCTGCCCGGCAGGGATTTTATGCCTGCGCGTCTTTCCGCGTTGCATGCTCCCTTTGTTCCATCCTTCGCTGCTCCCTGGTTTGATGAGGAGACCCTTACCTTCAGGGATCCTTCTGCGCTTCTCAGCGAAGGGGACCGTGCAATCCTTATTGAGCAGCTCACGGCCATGACGGATCCGCGTCCCGATCATCTTTCAGGCAGCCTGTACTCCTTCCTTACGGACTTCCGTCAGGAACTTCTCAGACATCAGGAGCCTGCCGGCCTTCCGGACCGTCTCACTCTTCGTCTGAAAGCTGCTTTCGGCCTTCGTTTGCTGCCCGCTTTCAGTGATACCCTCGTTCGTACCACCTGCTTTTATGAGCGTTTCCTGACAGATGACCCCCTGTCGGCTTCACTGGTCGGACGTGCCTCCTTTAAGCCTTCCGCCTGCTCTGTACCGGATGATATCATCTATCTTTACAGGGATGTCCCCTTTGCCCGGGAGAATTCAAGGACGCTGCTGGACGCAATCCCGCTTCCGGCGGAAAACTGGATCCTGAATCTTCTGGATCAGGAATGCAGAACACTGTCCCGGGCTTCTGATGATTACCATGACAATCTTGTCCGGGAGCTGAGCCTCCTGCTCGAACGGTATCCGGATGCTCATTCTGAAGCAAGACAGGTCGCTTTTGATCTGCTGGATAAAGCCGGCATGCCTGTTACTGATACGGACACGGAGCTTGTCTGGCCCTGGGATACTGCTTCCCCTTCTGTCAACACCATTCTGACCGAGTCCCTTGGTCAGGCGCTGGCAGCCGCGGCGCTCAAACCTTTCAGTGATCTGCTGACCCTTTTCCCGGCTCGCGGCTCAGGCGTCATCGGGGATTCTCTCATGGCTGCCATGTGTGTCCTGCCGCCGGCGGTCGTTCCTGACCCGGAGGATGAAAATGCGGCCTCTGTCTCACCGGACGCTGTGCTGCCGCCCCTTTCTCCCGATTTCTGTACGGCTCTCTGCCGTTTACCCGAGGGAAAAACCCTGGTTCGTCCCGGTCTTCTTGCACTGGAAAGAGCAGAGAATAATGCTGTCCGTGTCACGCTCACCCTGGAGGGTAGTTTTACAGTCCGTCTGATCAGGACATACGCTGAGGAGGAAATCCTCAATCTTTATGCGCATGATATCCCGACGCTCGCCGTCTGGCCGAATCTGCCGTTTGCGCCGGAGGACTGGCATGCTTATTTTACCTATGCCTCTCTGCCGGAAGGATTCTCTGTTACGGTCTGCGCGGCTGACGGATCATCCGTTTCTCCGGAATCCTCTTCCCGCGTTGTCTGCCGCACGTCTTCTTTCCCGCTATCCTTCTCCCTGCATCGTGACGGTCATTCAGCCGGTTCTGTGCCGAATCTTCTGCCGCAGCCGGATATTGTAAAACAGGATGTTGTGACTGCCTGTGTGGACTTTGGTTCAGTCGGCACTTCTGTTATCTTCTCTTCCGGCCGCCATCGCCGTCCGCTTCAGGGACCGACGCTGGTTCGTACGCTGATCAATAATCCCTCTTCTTCCCGCGATCTGCTTCGCCGGGAATTCCTTCCCGCGGTCCCTGTTTCTGCCCTGCTTCCCACAGCCTCCAGGATCTTCCGCAATGTGCCCGGCGAAGCCCCTGTGCCCTTTGAAGATGGTATTGTCCTGATGTCCGCGGATCTGCAGGATGTTCTTTCCATTCCCTCTGACGCTCTTTACACCTGCCTCAAATGGGAAGAGGAAAAAGGCCGTTCCGTTTCCCTCTGCCTGCATCAGATCATGCTCATGGCTGCTCTTCAGGCTCGTTCTGACGGAGCCCATACCCTGCTTTGGCGTTTTTCCGTTCCGGATGAAATGGCAAAAACCGGACGGGAAAATCTCACAGCACTTTTTGCCTCTCTTGCTGAACAGGTTTGCAGGGAAGCCGGTTTCCCAACGCCGGACAAGGTTCCTCCTGTCACTTTCGCGGCGGAAAGCTCTGCGCTTGGCGCTTACTTCCGTTTCTGTGCCTCTGAGGATACCCGCGGCGGCTTCATGGTCATGGATATCGGTGCCTGCACAGCAGATATTTCCCTCTTTCTGCGCGGACGTGAACAGGCCGTCCGGACCTGCCAGATTCCGCTGGGGGTACATTACATGCTGCTGCCCGCCCTTTTGCGGAATCCTTCGCTCCTGCGTCAGGAACTCAGCTTTATCCAGGATCCTTCCATCCAGCAGGATCTGCTCATGCTGGAACAGACAATCCGCAATGCGCAGGCGGATCCTTCCGCTCTTCGTCATTCCCGTCTGGCGCTGGACAACTTCATTGCCGATCATTTTGCCTATGTGCTTCCCGGTCTCCTGCAGAATCCGGCCAACGGAATGCCGACCCGTCTGGGCTCAGTGCTCCTGCTTCATTTCAGTTTCCTGATGATGTTGTCCGGCCTCGTTCTCCTGCAGATTGCCGCGGATCCCGGTAAGAACGATTTCCTTCCGGAACAGATGACCCTTTGTCTTTCCGGACGCGGATCCCTGCTTCCGGAGCTCCTGCCTGATCCGTATAAAACCGCTCTCTGGCATTTCCTGACCATGTTCCGTAACCGTCGTGTTGCGTCCCTATCCTTCCTTTTCTCTTCTGAAAAGAAAATGGAAATACCTGTAGGTCTTTCCATGCTGGAGGATGTGTCTCCCGGTATACCGGCCGCTTCAACGGTTCCAGCCGCGATCTCTGTCCGTCCGGAGGAACTGCTTCCGCAGTTTATTCTCCGCTTTGCGAAAGAATTCCCGGCTTCTGCTCAGGTGCTTTTCAACGGCTTCTTCACCAATGATTTTTATCATCCCTTCTCACCCTGGGGTGAATCCGTTATCACGGAAGCCATTTCACAGTGCTTTACGCCCCAGACCGAGCATCGCCCCTACGACGCGCTTTCATCCTGGATTTCCACCCTCCTCGAACTCATCCAGCCCCACACCTCCTGATCCTTGTTATCGCTATAATCACGTTTGCCGCAAGCAAATATATCATGTTGCGTAGCGGACAATAAATTCAAAGGATGGCGTAGCCATCCATCCGCATTTATTCATTTTTAAGTTTTCAGTCTTAAGTTTTCAGTTATTCTTTTGCACAGCAAAAGACATTTACCTCCTGCCTCCTCCCTCCTACCTCTTCTGAAAGGTCTTGTCTATGGAACTTCTTTCTTCCCTCAAAAACCCCAAGGTACTTTCCTGGAAAACGTTGAAGGACAAAAAGGGACGTGATTCTCAGAACGCCTTCCTGGTTGAAGGTGTTCGCATGGTCCAGGAAGCTCTGTCCTCTGCTTTTGAAGTGCAGGCGCTGCTTCTGCGCGAGGATTATCAGCCGGAATACCGGCTCCCTGCTGAAATACCGGCCTATGTTCTGCCTGCCCATGTTTTTCAGTCTGTCTGCGATACAAAAACTCCCCAGGGCATTGCGGCAGTTTTAACCCGTCAGACTCGTGAGGCCGGTGGCCCCCGTCTTCTCGCCCTGGACGGTGTGCAGGATCCGGGTAATGTTGGAACGATCATCCGTACCGCTGACGCTGCCGGCTTTACCGGCGTCCTTTTCAGTCCGGAATGTGCGGATTTGTTTTCTCCGAAGGTTCTTCGTGCAACCATGGGCAGCGTCTTCCGTCTTGGTTTTTCCTTCCCTGCTTCCCTTCCGGATGCTCTGGAACAATTGAAAAAGGACGGATATTCCGTCCTTTCATCCCAGCTGGATGGTTCTCCTTTTTATGACAGGAAGGATGTTTCCTCTTCCTTTGTGCTTGTCATTGGCAATGAGGGAAACGGCGTCTCCGACGCTGTCAAAGCAGCCGCCACCCATCATCTCTGTCTTCCCATGCGGGGCGGCGCTGAATCCCTGAATGCAGCTGTTGCAGCAGGCATTATGATGTATGACCTGACCCGCTGACCTTATATCATTGTGGTTCAGTGTTCTGGCCCACCTTGGCGCCAGTCCCTGTATGATCCGATTCGTAGGTAATGTCGCCGGTTTTCCTGGTTGTGGAACCGGCGATTTTCTTTTCAAGCAGATCATGGAATTTTTCACCCGGTACCGGAACAGAAATCATTTCTCCTGTCCATCCGGAATAATGGATGGCGTTGGAAAGCTGCAGGGCTCTCAATCCGTCTTCCGCGTCAGCAATCAGCTTTTCTCCGCGCAGCAGGTGCGCTGCAAAAGCATTCAGCACGCCCACATGCTGCGGATTATCCCCGTCCGGCTGTATTTCTTCCTCTGTGACTTCTGCCCTGTACCAGGGATTATCGCTGTGAAAGCAGGTTACTCTTTCGTTTTCAGTAATGCGGTAACACCTGATCTGATTGTTTTCGCAAACCAGTTTCCCACAATCACAGTCAATCTCCAGCCGGTTGGTTCCGGGGAGATCGCCTGTGGACGCAACAAACACGCCTGTGGCTCCGTTGTCAAATTCCAGATAGGCTGTTACGTCGTCTTCAACTTCAATATGGTGCCATTTCCCTTCATGACAATGCGCCTGAACCTTCACCGGCATTCCGCACAGCCAGATCAGCAGGTCAAGCTGATGCGGACACTGATTCAGCAGAACACCGCCGCCCTCACCGGCCCAGGTAGCTCTCCAGGAACCCGAATCATAGTATTTCTGCGTCCTGTACCAGTCGGTGATGATCCAGCTCATGCGCTTAATGGCACCCAGTTCTTTATTTTCCATCATCCGTCGGATTGCACGGTATACACCGTTTGTACGCTGGTTGAACATCAGTGCCAGGGTCTTGCCCGATCCGGCCGCACAACGGATCATCCGTTCCGCGGCGTCCGCTTCCACAGCAGCCGGTTTCTCGCAAAGCACATGAATTCCATGGCTCAGCGCCTCTATGGTCAGTTGTTCGTGGAAGTAATGAGGCACCGCGATCAGGACCGCGTCGCATCCGGCCTCCCTGATCAGATCCCGTCCGGACGGATAGATCTTCACATTCTCCGTCAGGGCCTTCCGCGCCCACTCCCTGCGTTCCTCCCGCAGGTCTGCCACCGCAGTCAGTTCAATCTCCGGGCATTTCCCGCCCGCAATATTCCTGCAGTGCTCCGATCCCATATTCCCGATCCCGATGATCCCCAACCGGATCTTACTCATTCCCATCCCGTTATCTCCATAAGTGGTATAAAGTAACTTTCACATCTGCCGAAGGCAGATATTTCACATTCGGCGTAGCCGAATAATTCATATTGGCCGCAGGCCAATAATTCATAGCTGAAAACAGGTTTACTGTTTTCAGCTAATTCATTGAGCAGGCATTCGCATTATTTTATGCGAATTGCTTGCTCCTCTGCCTTCAGGCTCAGTTCTGCAGCCTTAAACGCGTGCGCCTGGGTCATGGCGTTTTCCGTCCTGTTCAGGCAGTCCAGGATCAGCTGGCCGAAGAAAGGATATCCGGTTACGCCTACGGCATTCAGATACTTTTCTCCGCTGTCATTCACAACAAAAACGTGTCCGCCGCCGTTCTGTTCTGACGCCAGGTTCACATATTTACGGATTTCAATAAATCCTTTCGTTCCCTGTATGAACATCCGGCCGTCGCCCCAGGTCCGCAGGCCGTCCGGTGTGAACCAGTCCAGCTTGAAGTATCCGGCGGATCCGTTCTGACCGGTAAGCTGCGCGTCACCGAAATCCTCCAGTTCCGGATATTCCGGATGGCTGAAGTTGGCGATCCGGCTTGCGGTCACCGCAGCTTCTTCTTCACCCGTGTAATACAGGAACTGTTCAAACTGATGGCTGCCGATATCGCAGAGGATGCCGCCGTATTTTTCCTTTTCAAAAAACCAGGCAGGCCGCCCCGGTGCGCCCAGTCTGTGCGGACCGAATCCCGTCACGGAAACCACCTTGCCGATGTCTCCGCTCTGTGCAATGTATCCTGCCAGGATCGATCCTTCATCATGCAGCCGTTCTGCGTAATAGACCATGTACTTCTTGCCGGTTGCTATTACGGCTTTCTTTGCGGAATCCAGCTGTTCCAGGGTTGTAAAAGGAGCCTTATCCGTAAAGTAATCTTTTCCGGCACTCATGGCCCGCAGTCCGAGAGCACAGCGTTCACTGGTCACTGCCGCGCCGGCGATCATATGGGTTTCAGCGTCTTCCAGGGCCTCTTCCTCGCTCCTGGCTGCTTTGGCCTGCGGAAAAGCCTTCAGAAAAGCGGCAACCTTCTTCTCGTCCGGATCATAAACATACTTCAGTGTACCGCCGGCTTCAGTCAGTCCGTTGCACATACCGTAGATATGACCGTGATCCAGCCGTACCGCGGAAAACACAAATTCTCCCGGTTTTACAACAGGCTGCGGTTTCCCTTTCGGCGCATAGTTCATACCGTCAGATACGTTCATTTGTTTTCCCCCTTCCGGAAGTTGCCGAAGGACAGTTCTCCGTCCAGGCTGTCTACCGACGCGGTTTTCTCATAAAAATGCGGTACTGATGCCCGGATTCCCTCAACCGTATAGAACGGATCATTCTTGGCAATGGGCAGCGTCACCGGGGTTCTCAGGGAACCTGCTTTATAGATCGCGCAGATCAGTTCAATCGTGCGCCTGCCGTCTTCTCCCGTAATGGACGGTTCCCGGTCATTTTCAATGGCGCTGAGTACGTCGTCCAGCTGTCCGTCATGCATTTCATACGGCAGCGGCGGCAGCTTGGCCAGGTACTCATCCACGGCCTGTTCAAACGCCTTGTCCGGATCAGGCAGCGGGAATCCGTTCGGCTGGGGCTGGGAGCAGTACACGCTGTACGGAAAGGCTATTTTCGCTTTCTCACACTGGAAAATCAGCGCCTGTTCCTCCCCGTGTGATACAACGGAAGCGGTCAGTGTAGCCAGCGCTCCGGGATATTCCATCACAGAAACGGAAAGATCCTCCACCTCGGCGTTATCATGCCCGGTGTTGGCCAGCACGCTGGTCACCTGTTCCGGTGTACCCATCATCCAGCCCAGCATATCAATGTGATGGACTGCATGATTCAGTGTGCATCCGCCGCCTTCCGTCTCCCATGTTCCGCGCCACCACAGATCATAGTAGCTATGTCCCCGGAACCACAGGCTGTCCACGGTCACATGCCGTACTTTTCCGGCCATGCCGCTGTCAAGCAGCGCCTTCAGGTTCCTCACCGGCAGGCGGAATCTGTTCTGCGCAATAATGGACAGTTTCTTCCCGCTTTCATCCCTAGCTTTCAGCACTGCGTCGCATTCTTCCAGCGAAGCGGCCATGGGCTTTTCACAGACTACGTTCTTGCCGCTCTTCAGTGCGTTAATGGATATTTCAGCATGTACAAAAGGCGGAGTGCATACGTCAACAAGGTCAATATCCTTGTCCAGGATTTCATGGTGATCCAGATAAACGTCAGCGTCCAGACCATACTGTTCCTTGACACGCTGTGCCTTTCCGGGGATAATATCCACAAGGGCAGCAATCCTGCACCGGTCCGGGAATTTCAGGTATGCCTTGATGTGCGCATGTGAGATTCCGCCTGTACCGATAATCGCAACATTAATCATTTTCATTACCTCATCAGTGATAACAGAAATTGTTATGGTTTATCAGCAGTATATTCCGTTATCGTTCCGCCTGCTATACGATTCCTGTTCTCTTGTATGTGAATCCGGCAAAAATTACAGGGAGGTGTAAATCATTGGAATCCTATGATCTCAGCACACCCTTTATGCCTATGGAGCAAGGAGGACAGGGATACGAAGCGCGTTACCGTTTTAACGAACATATGAAGGTAACCCAGTATCACTGTCATGATTACTACGAGCTTTATATCCACCTTCACGGCGGTGAATATATGGGCGTGGATAACAAGCTGTATACGCTCAAACCTAATCAGGTCTTTATCCTGCCGCCCTTCTGTATGCATGGTCTTTCCTGCACACGGGATCTGCACAATTATGAGCGTGCTTTCCTCAATCTTTCTTCGGAGGTCATGCGCAACCTCAGCTGCGGTCAGCTGGACCTGAATCAGTTTCTCCAGGCCCACGCTGCCGGAGGTCACTATACCTACCAGCTGTCAGACACGGATGCCGAACGTTTTGTCCATTGCATCCGCCAGATTGAAACGGCTCAGTCCCGGAATATTGATGCTGTGGACCGTTATCAGGATTATGCCCATATGATTACGCTGGTCAATCTTCTCTGTCAGGTCATTCGCCGGACGATTCCTGTCCGTGCTGAATCGGTTTCCGGAAATGTCATCCAGGAAGTTCTGACCTATATCAACAATCACTACACTCAGCCTTTAAGCATCAACGACCTGGCAAAACACTTCAATATCAGCGCCTCCTGGCTTGCGCACGAGTTTGTGCGTTTCACAAACCGCAGTGTTTATAACTATATTCTGTATCGCCGTGTCATGCTTTCCCGCCGGTTGATGCTTGGTGAAGACAGCCTTAACACAATCGCCTACCAGTGCGGTTTCAGCGACTACTCAGGTTTTCTTCGTACTTTTACTAAGATCGCGGGTGTTTCACCCAGTCAGTATCGTAAGAACTTAAGTCAGTATCAGCAGCACGAGCTGTGATCATGCTTTTGAAAACAGAGGGATGCCGATGAGATATCGGCATCCCTCCTTCATTTGATCATTCAGTCAGTGTCCGTTCAAATCACTTTTCAAAGGTGATGCCGTAGACTTCCTGAAGCTTCTCGATGCGCTCATCGATGATGTCCTGGCCGCCCATGTTCATGTAGTCTTCCATGATGGTGTCATACACGGAGTCGAACTCTTCGACGGAAGCGGTCACGGCCTTGGTCAGCAGCTCATCGCGCTTTTCGGTCAGGCTGGAACCGACTTCGGTTTCAGCTTCGATCGTGCCGACGTTGTAGTGAGCGGGATAACGGCCGTTGTTCTTACCGAACTCGTTCGCCTGGATGACAATCTCAGCGGGGATGCCGGGATAGCTCAGAGCGGTGGTGGCACCGGTGGCTTCGCCCAGGTACAGGCCGTTGCAGGTCATGGTGTAGTCGATGTTGTTGCCGGAGTTCTTGACCCATTCGCCGGTGGCGGGCAGGATCTCGTAAGCGCCGTCTTCAGTCATGTTGAAGTTGACGCCTTCTTTACCGGTCTGCAGGTACTTGATGGTCTCGGGGCTGGAGATGAAGTCGATGTACAGCAGGGAGGCCACGGGCTCCTTGTTGGTGGAGGGCAGGAAGATCTTACGATCGGAACCGACGGCAGCGCCCATGTACTTCCGGGTGATACCGGCGTCATTCTGGAAGCAGTCGATCGGAACGAACATCGCTTCTGCGCCCACATTGCGCTGCAGGTTCAGGTTGATGCAGTCTTCGCCGTTACGGAAAGGATAGTCCCAGTTGTGCATGAAAGCGCCAACATAGCCGGCCTTCATGTTGTCATCTTCAACAGTGCTGTCGGTGTACAGACCGAAGTCTTTCCAGACCAGGCCTTCGTTGTACCACTTGTTCAGCACACGGATGCCTTCTTTGTAGCCGGGAACCAGCAGGTGACGATCATCATAGCCGTACACGAACAGGGTCGCGTCGTCGATGTCTTCAGCAACCTTGCTGATGCTCATCAGGTCGTTCCGCCAGCCGATATCGGTGGAGGTGGAGTAAGGAATCATCTTGTCAGCGTTCTCGCCCAGCAGGGTTTCCGCGTTGTCACGGAAAGCAACCAGGGCATTGTAGAACTCTTCTTCGGTGGTGGGCAGGCCCAGACCCAGCTTGTCCAGCCAGTCCTTGCGAATGAAGGTGGTGATACGGGAAGTATCAGCGCGGACGCCTTCGATCATCCACACAGCGCCGGTGGCGGGATCCTTGTCATAGTACAGGTTGTCTTCGCCACCGAGCAGGGCAACGATGTTTCCGATGTAGTCCTTGTACTCTTCCAGATAGGGAGCCAGGTCGATAACACCGGGGTTGCCGTTCTCGTCCACCATGTTGGCGTAGGAGATGATGGTGTTGGCGCCGTAGGTGTAGCTGATATCGGGAGCCTGCTTGTCAGCCATCAGCTGAGCGATATCATCGGTCTCGGTCCAACGGCCGACAGACACGTATTCAACTTCGACATTGTACTTTTCGAGCATGCCCTTCTTCAGGTACTCGGTCCATACGTTGTTGGTCGGGTCGGTGCCGCCGTCGTTGTTGCGGTTGTAGATTTCAACGGTGATATGACGGGTTTCGGTGAACTTGCCATCCACAAAACCGTCATCCGCCGCGAACGCGGTGCTGATACCCATAGCGGCGATCAGCGCCAGAACCAGAACCAGGGACAGGATACGTTTCATAGGTTTCTTCCTCCTTTTTTATTTCAAGGGCTTCTGCCCTCAGAAATCCGTTATCCACTCACATTCGCCGAAAGGCGAATAATTCATATTGAACGGTTCGCCGTTCAATAATTCATATCGACCGACAGGACGATATTTCATATTCCACAGCAACTCTGTTGCTTTGGAATAATTCATTTGGCGTCAGCCCTTAACTGCGCCAATCGTAACGCCGGTCACGAAGTATCTCTGCAGCCACGGATAAACGACCAGGATCGGCACGGTGGCAAACATAACGGTTGCCATCTGGATCGTCTTGGAAACACCGTTGGCAAAGAATCCTTCCTGTGCGGCCTGTTCGTTGGTCTGGGTGGAATTCTTGATCACGTTGTACAGCAGCAGCTGAATCGGCCAGTAGGGCTCGGATTCGGACTTCTTCAGGTACATCAGCGCGTCAGAGAATCCGTTCCAGCGTCCGACAGCATAGAACAGGCTCAGGGTAGCGATAACCGGCAGACTCAGCGGCAGGTAAATCTTCACAAGCACCCGGATCGGGCCGGCTCCGTCTATTTCCGCGGCTTCCCGTAAACTGTCCGGTACACCGTAGAAGAACGATCTCATGATGATGACGTTGAATACGCTGATACAGTTCGGGAAAATCAGTGCATATGGCGTATTCAGCATACCCAGTCTGCTCAGCAGCAGGTATGATGGTATCGTACCGGCGCTGAAATACATCGTGAAGAGGATAATGAAGTTGATAAACTTCCCGCCCTTCAGCTCGCTGTAAATCAGCGGATAGGAGCAGCAGATGGTCAGGGAGATGGACAGCAGCGTACACATAACGGTCAGGATCGCTGTCCAGCCCAGGGACCGTACATACTTCGGCGTGGTCAGCACGGTCCGGTAAGCTTCAATATTCCATCCCTTGGGAATAATAAATACTTCATTCTTCACCAGTGCGTCTGCGGAGGATAGACTGCAAGCCAGCACGTGAAGCATCGGCAGCAGGCACAGGATCATCATCACAAAGCAGATGATGGCAATAACCATATCTCCTGCCCTGGTACCCCGGCTCTTGATGATGCCGTCGCGAAGCTTTCGGGAGGAAAAGTCTTTGGTTTCATTCACAACACTCATCTTTTCTTCCCTCCTTACCAGATTCCGCGCTCGCCGAACTTCTTCGCAAGCGAGTTGGACATCAGCAGGAAGATGACGCATACCACGCTCTGGAAGAGACCAACGGCGGTCGTCAGAGAATACTGCTGGCCGTTAATACCCTTCTCATATACGTAAATCGATATGGTCTTACTGGCTTCCTTCACCAGCGGGTTACTTAACGTAAATGGTCTGTCGAATTCAGATCCCAGGATATGGCCCAGGTTCATGATCAGCAGGATGATGATCGTGGAGCGGATACCCGGCAGCGTCACGTGCCAGATCTTTTGGAGCCGTGTCGCGCCGTCCACTTCAGCCGCTTCATACAGTTCCGGACTGATACCGGTGAGGGCAGCCAGGTAAATGATGGTATTCCATCCGCATTCCTTCCAGATGCCCAGTACGATGTACGATGCGCGCCAGTGGTTTGCGTCTCCGAAGAATGGGATGCTCGTTCCCAACAGCTTATTGACGATACCGTCGTTCGTTGCGAACATCCGCAGTGTGATGCTGGAGATGATAACCCAGCTCAGGAAGTGCGGCAGGTAAAGAACGGTCTGTGTGATCCTCTTGTATTTCGGGAAAGCCAGCTCGTTCAGCAGCAGTGCCATGATAATCGGCATCGGCATACCGATCACCAGGTCAAGCAGGTTCAGGAAGATCGTGTTCTTCAGTGCAATCAGGAAGTCCTTATCCTTAAATGCTTTCAGGAACCATTGCCATCCGTCGTTCTTGGCCCATTCTACTTTCCACGGCGGAATCAGAATGTTGTTCTTCTTGAACGCCTGGAGAATGTAGGCCATGGGAGTATAGCGGAAAAGAACGAAAAACAGAACAGGAAGAATCAGGAGCAGGTAAAGCGTCCAGTATCTCTGCAGGTAGGTTTTGAAAGAGTAACCTTTGTGCAGATTCTTCATAGGGGTTTTCGTCTTTTCCCCGGCAGCAATCTGAGTCAATGGGCTCCCTCCCTTTCGTTTCCTCGTGTTACAGGAGAGTTTTCTGTAAAAATATGAACCATATCTAACCATTTAATCCATGATTATAATATATGCAATGATTGCCCACTTTCTATGTGAAAAATGCTTTCTAGTATGCAAAAACTGCTTTCTGAAAGTAGATCATTTATACATCCTGTGATGCCTTTCGCATAAAAAATCCCCTGTTTCACATAGTCGAAAGGATAAAAATCCTGTTATATCCACATTTTCTGTATACAATCGCTTTCAATCCGACAGCAGTTTTTGTCCCTTTTTTCATCTGTTTCGGAAACACTAAGAAAAACCTCCATCTGACGATGGAGGTTTTCTGCAGGGGCAGAAGGATTCGAACCCTCAACAAAGGTTTTGGAGACCCACGTGTTACCATTACACCATGCCCCTATTGCATTCGCAACAGTGGCATTATATGAAAAAACACACCACTTTGTCAAGGTATTTTTTATTCTTCTTCTGTCGCTTTCTTCTTGCCTCTTTTCCCTCTCTTTTATATACTTTTTTATATAATGTTCTGAGGTGATTTTTGTGAAAGAACAAAAACTTGCAACAATGTCTTTGGATTTCTCTGTTGAGGTATTAAAGTCTGTGGAAGGCATTAAAGGTCATAGTTCACTCGTTAATCAGTTGGAGCGCTCATCTACTTCAATTGGTGCCAATATTCATGAATCGCATTATGCACATAGCAAAGCCGATTTCATTGCGAAGCTTGAAATAGCGCTGAAAGAATGCTATGAGACTGAATACTGGATGGAACTCTTTTCCCGAGCAGGTATTATGTCTTCTGACAAAATCGAATCACTGAAAAAGCAATGCGGTTCTATCCGTCGAATTCTGATTGCCTCAATTACGACTACAAAAGAAAAACTATGATTTGTTTTTGTCCTTCGTCATTATCTGTTTTATATTCTTCAAGAATTTCTTCTTCCATATTATCAACCGCAGGCATAAACACTATATAACATCCAGCTTTAGCTGGATATATAGCATAAAAAGTCAGTACAATGTACTGACTTTTTATATATCGCATTTGCCGAAGGCAAATATATCGCATTCCATCGCTTGCGATGGAATATATCGCCCGTTTATTTGCCTGAGATGGTTATTCCATCGAAGGCAATAAACGGTAGTGCGTTGCTTCCGTCCTTCGCAACATCCTTACTAATCTCGCGAATATTCACCAGCATTTCCGGTACGCATCCGCTGATCATAGTTTCCGAAACTGCGTTACTGATTTTCCCGTTTTCAATGAGGAAGCTGTTCTTTGCCACTCCGGAGAATTCTCCGCTTGCTGCCGGCTGTCCGCCGGAGAATCTCATGACCAGCAGGCCTTTATCGATACTCCCGATGATCTCGTCCAGCGTCTTGTCACCGCCGGCAACATGCAGGTTCCTTCCGCTGTTTCCGGCACGTTTCTTGCCGGTTTTGTTGGCGGCATATTGGCTCAGGCAGAAGCTGTTCAGCTTTCCTTCTTTGATCAGGTCAAAGTTTTCTGTCTCGTATCCTTCAGCTGTATGTCTTTCCCTGACAACAACGTCATCGTTGTACGGCTCAAAACTCATGCTGAACCGCGGGTCTGCCACCTGTTCGCCCAGCTTGTCTTTCCATATGCTGGTACCGTCAATCATGCATGCGTCTCCGGTAAAGTTGCCCATAATCGTACTCAGTACGATCTCATAAAGGGCCATGGGCGCCAGGATCACGGGTCCGCTGAATTTGCCTTCCAGGGTGATCGGATCCAGCTGCTTTTCAATCTGGCTGATTTCCCATTCAATGGTGCCGCATTCAAGCACCGGCTTGTCCAGCGTCTTCAGGGTAATATCGCTGCCGTAGAAGGAGGTGTTCTTCTCCCCTTCGTGTGCGGAATACATCAGTGAAAAGGTGTATGCACCGGACTTCGATACGTACTGTACGTCGTTTGTGTTCAGATACACTTCAGTGTAGCCGGTGTGATCTGTGATCATCTGCTCCATCAGGATCGTCGGATGCTTTTCCTTGATGCTTTCAAGCAGTTCCTTGGTCCGCATGAACAGCTTATCTGTATCGCATTCCGCCGCGCCGTCAGTAAAATCCTTCTCAACAGGCTCTTTCGCGAATTCCCAGGCTTCGTCGGGCTGACCGCTTTCCGCGGCTGCAATGGCGTCGGAAACAGCGTTCATCACTGTTTCATTGTCAAACTTATTGATCGTTACGGTGCCTTTCCGCATGCCCTTCAGCAGGGTAATGGTAACATTGTGGTTAAACAGCGTTCTCATCAGGGAAAATCTTCCGCCGTCCACATTGAATTCTTTCTTTTCGCTTTCGCTGACTGTGCACTGGGCATATTCCGCGCCCTTGGCTTTTGCTTCAGCTAGGATCTCCCTGGCTAGTTCTTTCATTCTATCCATCTTATCGGCCTCCGATCTTTACCTTGCAGCGCAGCGCCGGTCCGCCCATGCCCACAGGCATCGGCTGTTTCTTTCCGCACATACCGGAACTCACCCACACGACTTTGTCGCTGACCATATCAACGGTCTTCAGCATCTCGAACGCCACACCGGAAATCGTGGTGTCCAGCAGGGCTTTACCGATTTTGCCCTTTTTGATTTCATAACCCATCGTCACGCCGAACATGAATTCGCCCGTCGTGTCTGCCTGTCCGTTATTGGACTGGATCAGGTAATATCCGTCGTCAATGGAGGCAATCATGTCCTCCAGCTTGTCTTTTCCGGGGTGAATGGATGTATTGCGCATCCGGATCAGCGGTTCATCCTGGAACAGCCATGCACGGGCGTTGCCCTGGGGAGTCATGCCGAAATGCTGTGCACTCTCCCTGTTGTTCATGTACCCTGTCAGAATACCGTTTACGATCAGCGGGGAATCTGTCGCTTCAGTGCCTTCATCGTCAATGTACACCGGCAGCGGACAGGTTTCTCCGAAAGCGGTATGCGCAAAGTCTGTCAGGGTAACCAGATCGCTGGCAACCCGCTTATTCAGATTGGGACCGGCTACGCTTCCGCCCAGCACCAAGTCCGCTTCCACGGTATGGCCGACAGCCTCATGGCTCAGCATACCGCTCATCATCCCGTCAAGGATAACAGTCTTTTCACCGGCGTCCGCGTATACGCCTTCCCGCTTCTGCATCAGCTTTTCATACAGGTCGTCAATCTCCGCGTGCAGTTTTGCCGGATCGGCAAAGTTATCGCTGAAAACGCCGCTGCCGCCGTAAGCCTGATACAGTTCCACAGGTGCCCCTGCGTCTGTCTGTGCAGTCAGCACAACATATGTATAGGATCTGGGCGCAAGAATATGTCCGCTTGCCCCGTCAGAAGTCACAATCAGTTTCTCCATGGAATCTTCCATGGCTACTACTGTACGGCTCATGAGGTTCGGATACTTCTTCGCAATGTATGCGTCTACCTCACGGGCATAATCCACATACAGCTTCTGTTCCGCGTCTTTGATATCTTCCTGCGTCGGCATCTGTTTCAGTGCCATTTTCGGCAGGGCAGGCTTCCCTGCTCCCGCATGTTTGTTCATAAAGGCAGCGTTTTCTGTCGCGGCCTTCAGTACGGTTTCCGCAGCCTCTCCGGTATATTCGGCCATGGAAGAAAAACCGTATACGCCGCCCTCGTATACGCGTGCGGAAACCCCGGAGACGTCCGAACGCACATTTCCCATCAGGGCACCGTTCAGAAGCACGGCACGGCGGGTTCTGTTTTTCTGTCCCCGCAGTTCTGTATGGACGCCGTCTGCGAACAGGGTTTTTTTATCTGTCAGTATATCCTGCAGCATGTGTTTTTTCCTTTCATTCGTTAATTTCGTTCAGATCGTACGGTGTGGTCTGGTAGACCATGTAGTTCAGCCAGTTGGCGTACAGCAGGTTCGCGTGGCTGCGCCAGGTCACCAGCGGTTCCTGCGTATCGTCATCGTTGGGATAGTAATTCTTCGGCACTTCAATCGGCAGACCTGCGTTTTTATCCCGCAGGTATTCCTTTTCCAGGGTTCTCGGATCATACTCGCTGTGTCCCATGATGAACACCTGCCGTCCGTTTTCCGTAATCGCCGCATATACGCCGGCTTCTTCGGAAGAGGCCAGAATCTTCAGTTTTCCGCAGGCTTCCAGATCTTCCCGCCGCACGGTGGTGTGCCGGCTGTGGGGCGCCATAAACACATCGTCAAATCCGCGCAGAAGGATATAATTCTTCCTTTCTGCCTTATGCGGGAATACACCGAACAGTTTCTTATCCAGCGGCACCTTCGGAATACCGAAGTGATAATACAGCGCTGCCTGCGCGCCCCAGCAGATGTGGAAAGTGCTGTGTACATGCTTCTTGCTCCATTCCATAATGGTGCAAAGCTCGTCCCAGTACTCTACTTCTTCAAAGGGCATCTGTTCCACCGGCGCGCCGGTAATGATCATTCCGTCAAAATTCTGGTCCTTGATTTCATCAAACGTCTTATAGAAAGCGGTCAGGTGTTCAGCTGATGTATTCCTGGACACATGGCTTGCCATCTTCACGAGCTCTGTCTCCACCTGCAGTGACGTATTGCCCAGCAGGCGCAGCAGCTGCGTTTCCGTATCAATCTTTGTGGGCATCAGATTCACAATGGCGATTCTCAGCGGACGGATATCCTGGGTTGTAGCCCGGTTCTCCGTCATCACAAAGATATTCTCATCTGTCAGCGTTCTGTAAGCCGGCAGCTCATTCGAAATCTTGATCGGCATAGTGCATCTTCCTTCCTGGCGTTTACTGTGCAATATTGTATGCCCTAACCCGGTATTTATCAAGTTTTCTTCCCTGAACATCATCTGAATATCCTGTGAATACACACAGGCAAAGATTACAGTTAACATTATTCATATGGCCGAAGGCCATAATTCACATTTCGAAGCCTCATGGCTTCGAAATAATTCATATGCCGCAGGCATAATTCATATAGAAAAAGGTGCCTGTATAAACAGGCACCTTTTTCTATAATTCATTGAATGTATTGATTCGCTGTGTGAATTAATACATTCCACCCATCCCTGCTCCAGCGGGTGCAGCGGGTTCGGGTTCAGGAATATCAGCCACCAGGGATTCGGTGGTCAGGATCATCGCCGCGATGGACGCCGCGTTCTGCAGCGCGCTGCGGGTCACCTTGGTAGGATCGATGATGCCGCGTTCCACCATATCCACATATTCACCCTTCAGGGCGTCGTAGCCGTAGCCGGGCTTCCGGGCGGACTTGATATGGTCAACGATCACGCTGCCGTCGATACCGGCGTTCAGAGTAATCTGACGGATCGGCTCTTCCAGGGCACGCAGGACGATGGACACACCGGTCTTTTCGTCGCCGGCGCAGTTGTCCAGCAGAGCGGCAACCTTCGGGATCACATTCAGCAGGGCGATTCCGCCGCCGGGCACGATACCTTCTTCAGCCGCGGCACGGGTGGCGCTCAGGGCGTCTTCGATCCGCATCTTGCGTTCCTTCATTTCCACTTCGGTAGCGGCACCGACCTGGATGACAGCAACGCCGCCGGCCAGCTTGGCCAGACGCTCCTGGAGCTTTTCACGGTCGTAGTCGCTCGTGGTTTCAGCGATCTGGGCACGGATCTGGGCAACGCGGGCCTTGATGGCTTCCTTGTCGCCGGCGCCGTCCACGATCGTGGTGGTTTCCTTGTTCACCTTGACCTGGCGGGCTTTACCCAGCATGTCAACCGTGGCTTCCTTCAGTTCCATACCGGTCTCGGAGGAGATCACGGTACCGCCGGTCAGGATGGCGATATCCTGCAGCATTTCCTTGCGGCGGTCGCCGAAGCCGGGGGCTTTTACGGACACGCAGGTGAAGGTACCGCGCAGCTTGTTGACCACCAGGGTGCTCAGGGCTTCGCCCTCAACGTCCTCAGCGATGATCAGCATCTTCTTGCCGGTCTGCACAACCTGCTCCAGCACGGGCAGCACTTCCTGAATGGCGCTGATCTTCTTGTCGGTGATCAGGATCAGCGGATCATCCAGAACAGCTTCCATCTTCTCGGTATCGGTGACCATGTAAGCGGAAGAATATCCGCGGTCAAACTGCATACCTTCCACGGTGGTCATACCGGTGGTCATGGTCTTGCTTTCCTCAACGGTGATAACACCGTCAGCACCCACGGTTTCCATCGCGTCGGAGATCAGCTTGCCGATGTTCTCGTCAGCAGCGGAGTTGGCGGCAACCTGGGCAATCGCCTGCTTGCCGTTGATGGGCTGGCTCAGTTCCTTCAGACCTTCCACAGCGGCGTCAGTCGCGTTCTGGATGCCCTTGCGCAGGATCATGGGATTCGCGCCGGCAGCCAGGTTGCGCAGGCCTTCACGGATGATGGCCTGGGCCAGCAGGGTGGCGGTGGTAGTGCCGTCGCCGGCAACGTCATTGGTCTTGGTGGAAACTTCCTTCACCAGCTGGGCACCCATATTTTCGAAGGGATCTTCCAGCTCGATTTCCTTCGCGATGGTCACGCCGTCGTTGGTGATCAAGGGCGCGCCGTACTTCTTGTCCAGCACAACGTTGCGGCCCTTCGGTCCAAGGGTGATCTTTACGGTATCAGCCAGCGCGTTAACGCCCTTTTCAAGGCTCCGGCGCGCTTCTTCGCCAAACTGAATCTTCTTAGCCATATTACTCATTCTCCTTCAAACAAACTTTCACATTCGGCTTCAGCCGAATAATTCATACGCTGAAAGCGTAATTCATATCCGGCGTAGCCGGATAATTCATATTGAACCGCTGCAGCGGTTCAATAATTCATCTATCGTTGAATAAACTGTGTTTATTCGACGATAGCCAGAATGTCGCTCTGCCGTACAATAATCAGCTCTTCGCCGTCAACCTTCACTTCGGTTCCGGCATACTTGGAGTAGATAACCTTCTCGCCGGCTTTCACGTTCATGGTGATTTCCTTGCCGTCCACGTTTCCTCCGGGACCTACGGCGATAACAATAGCCATCTGGGGCTTTTCCTTAGCGGCGCTGGTCAGGATCAGGCCGGATTTGGTAGTTTCTTCTGCTTCGCAATTCTTGATGACAACACGGTCACCCAACGGCTTCACAGTCATGGATTTATTTCCTCCTGTCGTTCGTTTGCTTGATTTTAGCACTCGAACTTGTGGAGTGCTAACAACCAGAGAGTAATATAATGCTTTTACCCTTTTCGTGCAAGTGATTACCGGACCGTTATCCTGTATTTTTCTTGTTTTTATATGCTTTTACTCTCATATGCTCCCGTTTTCTTCATATTTCTTCGTTTCTTCTGCTGGAATCCTTGTGTTACAATCCTTCTGACCATTTTCGACAGGGAGTTTTTAAACATGGAAAAGCTGACGTCCGCCTTGCTGGCCTGGTATGACCGCTGTGCCCGGGATCTTCCCTGGCGCGGCTTCCATGACGCCTACCGTACCTGGGTCAGTGAAGCCATGCTGCAGCAGACCCGTGTGGAAACGGTCCTTTCCTATTATGATCGTTTTCTTACCCGTTTTCCTTCTCTTTCCGCCTTGGCCGAAGCGCCGGAAGAGGATGTGCTCAAAGCATGGGAAGGACTGGGGTATTATTCCCGTGCCCGTAATCTGTGGAAGGGCGCCCGCCAGGTGATGGACGAATATAACGGTACCCTGCCGCGGGATCCTGAAAATCTGAAAAAGATTCAGGGAATCGGCCCCTATACCGCCGGAGCCATCGCTTCTATCGCTTATGATGTACCCATCCCGGCTGTGGACGGCAATGTGATTCGTGTACTGTCCCGGATTTACGGCATCCGCACAGATGCGCTGGAACCCGCCACCCGCAAACGGATCGAATCCCTGGCCGCCGCCCTCGTTCCTTCCGAACGGCCCGGGGATCATAATCAGGCGGTCATGGATCTGGGCGCTACTGTCTGCGTGCCCGGCACGCCGGACTGTGCCCGCTGCCCGATTTCTTCCTTCTGTGATGCTTTCAAAGCCGGGGACGCGGCGGATCTTCCTGTCCTGCCCAAAGCAAAGGCGCAGAAAGTGATTCCTTATAATATCCTGATCATCCGCTCCGGAGACCGTGTGCTCATGCGTCAGCGTACAGAACGCCTGCTGCAGGGGCTCTGGGTATTCCCTATGTTTGAAGGTGAATCCGGTCCTGAAGAGTTCCTTCCTTTTGCCGGCAAAAAACTGCGTCTCTCGCTCAGTCCCTTGCGGGATGCCGGGTCCGCCCGTCATGTGTTCACTCACCAGATCTGGCTGATGCATATATATGAAACAGACGCGGAAGCTTCCGCTTCCGCGCCTGCGGGATATGAATTTATTCCAGTTTCAAAGCTGAAAGATCTTACCCTTCCGGCAGCCATGAACGCCGCCGTGAATCTGCTTATGCCTGAAGCATAAACGCGGTATATCCCTTAACGGCTTCATACAGATCAGCCTTGGAGATAATCTCCATAGGGGCGTGCATGTTCAGCACAGCCAGGCCGCTGTCGATGACTTCCATGCCGTACAGGGCGCAGATATAGGCGATGGTTCCGCCGCCGCCCTGGTCAACCTTGCCCAGTTCAGCCGTCTGCCAGCAGACCTTGTTTTCGTCCAGGATCCTGCGCAGCTTGGCCATATACTCGGCATTCGCGTCGTTGCTGCCGCCTTTTCCGCCGCTTCCGGTATACTTGTTGAAGCATACGCCTCTGCCCAGCTGGGCGGAGTTTTTCTTTTCAAATGCGGAGGCGTACAGGGGATCGAAGCCCGCGCTTACGTCGCAGCTCAGCATCCGGCTGTTCTGCAGCGTCCTGCGCACATTCAGTTCGCTGTAGCTGCCGGTCAGCTCCAGCAGTTCAGCCACATAATTTTCCAGGTAGTTGGCCCGCATGCCGGTAGCACCCACGCTGCCGATCTCTTCTTTATCCACCAGCATTCCGCAGCAGGTGTAATCCGGAACTGCCGGCAGGCTCAGTACCGCTTTCAGTTCAGCAAAAGCGCAGCACCGGTCGTCATGGCCGTAACCCATGATCATGCTGCGGTCCAGACCGAAGTCTCTTGCTTTGCCGGCGGGAACGGCTTCGATCTCGGCTGAGATAAAGTCTTCTTCTTCAATGCCGTACTCATCCTTCAGGATCTTCAGGATCTGAGCCTTGACCGGTTCCTTTTCCTCACCCTTCAGCGGTTTCCCGCCCAGCATGATGTCCAGGTTCTCACCGGTAATGGCTTCCCGCAGCTTCTTGTCCAGCTGGTCATGGGACAGGTGGATCAGCAGGTCGCTGATGCCGACTACCGGATCATCGTCCTTTTCGCCGATGCAGATATTGACCACGGTGCCGTCTTTCTTCACTACCACGCCATGCAGCGCCAGTTCCCTGGCGGTCCACTGGTATTTCTTCACGCCGCCGTAGTAGTGGGTATCGGCCAGTACATAATCATTGTCTTCGTACAGGGGATTCTGCTTCAGGTCCAGCCGCGGGCTGTCAATGTGGGCGCCCACGATGTTCATGCCTTCGCTCAGCGGTTTTTTGCCGATGTGGAAGGTCAGGATCGCCTTGCCCATCCGGTTCACATATACCTTGTCCCCGGCTTTCAGCTTTTTCTTCCCGCCGATCATGGTTTCCAGGTTCACGTACCCGGCTTTTTCCAGCGCGTCCACAGCATATACGGCGCATTCCCGCTCTGTTTTTCCGGCGTCAATAAAAGCCTTGTATTCCTTTGCGATCTCCTCAAGCTTTTTGAGATCGATCTTCGTGTAGTTTTTCCATGCGTTGGGTCTTTCCATGGTTTTCACACTCCTTACGGTTTATCTTACCACTGCCGCCGGATAAATACAATTTGTATACAATTCCCCGTCAATATGGAGCATTATTTCTTCACCAATCTTTCACATAGCATTCTCTTATCCTTGAACTTCCTTCTATATTATATGCAATGGATGGCTCTGCCATCCCGGTAACTTTCATATTCTGCGCATCAGAATAATTCATATTTGACGAAGTCAAATAATTCATATTGGCGTCAGCCAATAATTCACATCGCGAAGCGATAATTCATTGAAACCGGAGGTTTCATATGTCCCGTACTATTGGCATCGATCTTGGTACTACCAATTCCTGTGTTTCTTTTATGGAGAATGGCCGCGCCGTCGTTATTCCCAATGCGGAAGGCGGACGCACCACTCCTTCTGTTGTAGCTTTCACCAAATCCGGCGAACGTCTCGTCGGTATGGCAGCAAAACGTCAGGCGGTCACCAATGCCCCCCGCACCTTCTCCTCTGTCAAGCGGGATATGGGTTCGGATAAGCGTTTCCAGGTGGACGGCAAAAGCTATACGCCTCAGGAAATCTCCGCCATGATTCTTCAGAAGCTGAAATCGGACGCGGAAAACTATATCGGTGAAACGGTAACCGACGCGGTCATCACCGTTCCCGCCTATTTCTCTGACGCCCAGCGCCAGGCCACCAAGGACGCCGGCCTTATTGCCGGTCTGAACGTCCTGCGGATTATCAACGAGCCTACTTCCGCTGCCCTGGCTTACGGTTTCGATAAGGGTATGCCCTGCCGCGTCATGGTTTATGACCTGGGCGGCGGCACCTTTGATGTCAGTATTCTGGAAATCAACAGCGATACCATTGAAGTTCTTGCCACCGCCGGCAACAACCACCTTGGCGGCGATGACTTTGACCAATGCATCGTCGGCTGGCTTCTGGAGGAATTCCGCAGGGAGCACCATGTGGACATCTCTGGTGATCCTATGGCCATGCAGCGCCTGGCGGAAGCCGCGGAAAAAGCGAAGATAGAGCTTTCCGCCTCCTCATCCACGGTCATAAACCTGCCTTTCCTGGCCCAGAATGCTTCGGGGCCCATGCATCTGGAGTGCACCCTCACCCGCGCCCGTTTTGATGACCTGACAGCGCATCTGGTGGCCGCTACACGCGGTCCTGTACAGCAGGCCATGTCGGACGCCGGGATCAAAACCTCGGATCTCAGCCGCGTTCTGCTCGTAGGCGGTTCCACCCGGATTCCCGCTGTGCAGGAGGAAGTCCGTCGGCTCACCGGCAAGGAGCCTGCCCGGGATATCAACCCGGACGAGTGCGTGGCCATGGGTGCCTGCCTCCAGGGCGGCGTGCTGACCGGAACGGTCAATTCCATTGTCCTCATCGATGTGACCCCGCTTTCTCTGGGGATCGAAACCCTCGGGGATGTCTTCGCGAAGATTATCGACCGGAACACGCCCCTGCCCTGTCAGCATTCCCAGGTCTTCACCACCGCGGCCAATTTCCAGACCAGCGTGGAGATTAACGTCCTTCAGGGCGAACGGGAAATTGCTTCTGCCAACAAATCCCTCGGCAAGTTCCGGCTCACCGGCATCCGCCGTGCGCTCCGGGGCATTCCGCAGATCGAGGTCACCTTCTCCATTGATACAAACGGTATTGTCCACGTCACCGCCCGTGACCTGGGCACCAATCGCAGCCAGGATATCACTATTTCCGGTTCCGGCAACATGAGCCGGGAGGAAATCGACCGGGCCATCCGGGACGCCCAGCGCTACGCCGCTGAGGATAAACAGCGCAAGCAATCCCAGCAGGCGAAGGACGCCGCGGAAAACCTGCTCAATCAGGCCCGCCGTGCCCGTAAAAAGCTGAAGGATGATGATAAATCCCGCCTGGACGGTTCCATCGCCGCGCTGGAGGACGCGCTCCGCGGCAGTGATGAATACCGGATCAAAACCGCTTCTGAAGATCTGGACGCCATTCTCCGTTCTGTCGGCACCTACGCCTCCTCTCCCGAAGGAGAGAATGACGACGGTGCTTACGACGCCTGAGGAGGCTCCTCATGTTTGGATATGTTGCTCCTGTTCTTTCTGTCCTCAATGACGAACAGAGGCTGCGTTACCGCTCCCTTTACTGCGGTGTCTGCCATGCCCTGAAGGAGCGCCACGGCCAGTCCGGCCGGCTGTCCCTCAGCAATGACATGACTTTCCTTGCCATGCTTCTCTCTTCGCTCTACGAGCCGGAAACTGTTCAGAAGGATTCCCGCTGCGGTATCCACCCGCTGAAAAAGCATTCTTTCTGCTCCTCTTCCATGATTGATTACGCCGCGGATATGAACGCCCTGCTTTTTTTCTGGAAATGTGAAGACCAGCGTATGGATGATTATTCCCTGGTCGGAAAAACCGGAGAAGCCCTCTTCCGGAAGGCGTCGAAAAAAGTCCGCGCCCTCTGGCCCGCCCAGTCTATCGCCGTGGAAAGAGCCCTTTCCGACCTCTGGCAGGAGGAAAAGAAAGCCGCGCCGGATCCGGATCGGCTCTGCAATCTTTCCGGGGAAATGCTCGGCGCGGTCTTTGTACCGGATCCGGAGGATACCTGGGCGCCCGTGCTCCGGTCTGTCGGTAACAGCCTGGGACGCTTCATCTACTGGATGGACGCCTGGGAGGATTACGACGCGGACCATCGGAAAAGACGGTTCAATCCCCTGGACGGTTATCATGACCGTCCGGATTATGAAGACTTCTGCCGGGAAACCCTGGAGCTGCTCATTTCTGAAGCAGCAAACAGCTTTGAGATCCTTCCGCTGGAACAGGATCTGGATATCCTGCGCAATGTCCTGTACAGCGGTGTATGGCAGCGATATACGCTGCTCAACGAAAAGAAACTGAAACAAAGAAAGGAGGATACCCATGCCGAATGATCCATTTGCGGTATTGGGGCTTTCTTCCTCCGCAACCGAGGATGAAATCAAATCCGCCTATCGGAAGCTGGCCAAAAAGTATCACCCGGACCTGAATCCGGGCGACAAGGCAGCGGAAGAAAAAATGCGGGAAGTCAATGAGGCTTATACCCGTGCGCTGCAGATCAAAAAGACCGGCAGGGATCCCTATCAGAATCCTTACGGTTCCGCAGGTTCCTCTTCCGGTGCTTCCGGCTATTACAATCCCTTCGGCGGTGCCTGGGGCGGGAGCCAGGGCGGTTACAGCCAGAACAGCTACAGAGACGGCGGTCAGCAGCAGGATCCCTTCGGGGATTTCGGTTTCGGCTTTGATCCCTTCTCCGCCTTCTTCGGCGGCCAGCAGGGCTATCAGCAGCAGACCCGTTACCGCACCCGGAACTATGCGAATCCGGAACTGAAAACTGCGGAGAATCACGTCCTGGCCAACCGTTATCATGACGCGATTTCCCTGCTGAACCGGGTTCCTAATCATGACGCTGACTGGCATGCCCTTTATGCCCGGGCGGATATGGGACTCGGCAACCGGATTTCAGCCCTGGATCATGCCCGCACAGCCGTGCGGATGTCCCCCAATGATCCGGATTTCCAGTCCCTGCTGAATTCCATTGAGGCCGGCCGCCAGGCATATCGCCAGGCCCGCAGCAGCGGTTATGATTTCCGTTCCGCCATCTGCGGCAATCCCTGCCTCTCCTGCTTTGTGGCCAATATGTTCTGCAATTGCTGCCTCGGCGGGTGTGGCCGTTATGGTTTGTTCTGCTGACTAATATACACAGCAAAAATTCAGAAAAACAGCATCCTGTGCTGTTTTCACCACCATTATTCATTCTTAAGTTTTAAGTTTTCAGTTATTTTACCGCCTGAGCGGCAATCCATTCCCGAAAGGAGCTTTTACACATGAATTTTCTCCAGCGTCTCCGTGAGTCTCTTGCCCGTTTTATGATCGGCCGTCACGGCCCCGATAACCTGGGCATGTTTACCTTACTAGCCGGTCTCGCCTGCTCTCTTCTGGGCAGCTTTACAGGCATCGGTCTGTTTTCCCTTGTCGGTTTTGCGTCCTATGTCTGGACCGTCTTCCGTATGTTCTCCCGCAATAACGATAAGCGTATCGCTGAAAACCGGAAGTATATCGAACTGACCTCCAACTGGAAACTCAAGTCCAGCCAGTTCGTCAAGCGGATGAAGAACAGCAAGGACTATAAATACTTCAAGTGTCCCAACTGCAAGGTCCTCCTGCGCATGAAGCGCGGTTCCGGTGAACGCGACATCACCTGCGTCCGCTGCGGCCATCAGTTTAAAGCCAAATCCTAAAAAGTGGACACTGGGTACATATCTGAACCGCATCCCGTCAAGTAGACAGTGAAATAAAAAACGAGATGAAAACAAGAAATCTCTGGCAGCCAGTAAATGTGGCCAGAGATTTTCTTTGTGAAAAGCATAGCAAATAGCACACTGCTGTCAGCTGGTCAAGGACTTCGCAAGTGGCCTGCGGCCACCTTTGACCAGCTGACAGCAGTGTGCAGAGAAGCAATCAAGGAAGGTCAGATAAATCTGCCCTTCCGGGCCAATTCTCACTTAAGCAGCGAAATACATCTCATACTTTTCCATAGGAGTGAGTACACCAAGGTTCCGCTGGAGCCGTTCGGTGTTGTAATACTGAATAAAATCCCCAATCATGGCGATCAGACTGTTTCTGTCCGTGAAGCGTTTTCCGTAGTACCGCTCTCGCTTGAGGATGCCCCAGAATCCTTCCATCGGTCCGTTATCAATACATTTGGCGACTCTGGACATACTCTGGGTCATTCCAGCTTTTGTCAACATGTGGTGAAATGCGCGGTTAGTGTACTGGAATCCTCTGTCACTGTGGCACAGAGGGTGTGCATCCGGATTCGCGGCAATCGCTGCCCGGAATGTGTCAAACACCAGCGGATTGTCGTTAGCATTCCGGATCACATAGCTAACAATCCGTCTGTCATATAAATCCAGGACTGCACTGAGATATACCTTTTTTACTTCAATACCAACGTAATACTTGAATTCGGTAACATCTGTGAGCCACTTCTGGTTGGGTTTATCTGCCTTGAATTCCCGATTCAGCAGGTTGTCCGCCAGATAATACGGATTCTTGCCTTGCCGGGTGCAGCCGTGGTTACTATACTTAATCGTGGACTTAATCTTGCGGCTCCGGCAGATCCGAAGCATCCGCTTGTCGTTAACATGGGTATTGTAGCGCCGATCCAGTTCATCCTTAAGCCTGCGATACCCCATCTCAGGATGCTTTTCGTGGATGTCTTCAACCAGATCAGCAATGCGTTCATTCTCAGCAGTTCTGGGGGACAGTTCACCTGTTGACCAATTGTAATATGCTGCCCGAGAGATCTTTAATATTTTGCAGATCGGTTCTACCGGATATGAATATTCCTCATTACTTTCTTTGACCGCAAAGTAGAGATGAGCCTGTCTTACTTGCGATAGGCCTCCCTCCTCTCTATTTCGTCCAATTTTTTTAGCACATCACGTTCCATCTTGGTCATATACAGTTCATGCTTGAGTTTGGCGATTTCTATTTCCAATTCTTCTTCCCTGGTTCTGGGAGTCTGGTCTTTGAGCCGCTTGCCGCGGCGATCCTCAAGGCCGGCATTACCCTTCTCCTTGAACTTCTTTACCCATTGGTAGACCTGTTGGTAACTGACATTGAACTTAAGTGCTGTTTCACCGTAATTTCCACCGTTGGCAATGCAGTCTTTGGCAATCTGAATCCGTTCCTCTACTGTGGTAGGACGTGCTTCTTTCATGCGGCTCCCTCCTGACATCTTATGCCGGAATCCTTTGCCGCTATTATACACCTTTATCCATTGCTCAAGAGTATTTGACGCACGCAATCCATATCTTGCCGCAATTTGTCTTATTGATCCGTATCCAGCAAGATACGCCATTACTGCTTTTGCCTTTATTTCTGCGCTATAGATATTATTATGCTTTTGCTCTAAGATCGCAGATACTCCTTTTTCTTTATATAGTTTTGCCGCATAATGAATCCGTGATTTCTCTATTCCATATTCTTCAGCTATTGCTGCTTCACTTCCTTCCCCGTTTAGATACCTCTTTACTGCTTCTATGAGTTTCTCTGGCATTATTTTTCGCTTATGCATAAGAATGCTCCCTCCATGTGACAGTTTTTTGTTTCACTGTCTTTCATGGAGGGAGCATATCATATCAGTCCCCGGTGTCCACTTCCATCATTGTTCATTCTTAATTGTTCATTGACATCGCTTCGCGATGTCTTACCCTGCGCTTCTCAGTATTTCAGCGGCGTTGTGGGTGACAAAATAGTTTCTTCTCGCCTGTCCTCCCTGTGCAAGCAGGCCTTCATTCACCATCCGGCGCAGATATCCGGCTGTTGTGGAAGTAGACTGCAGTCCGGCGGCCATACCGATCTCCCGGACCGAAGGCTGCCTGCCCTGTTCAGTGGCAAAGTTGATAATATACTCCATAATCTGTATACGTTTTTCAGGATTTCTGGCTCTGGACATCGTCATGTTCATCTCTCTTTCCGCTCATATTCCTGCCAGGCACGGACGCTTTCGTCATCCGCCCAGGCGTTCGCCATCACTTTACCGATTACCTTACCGACGCAGTGAACCGGTTCGTTCTCACTGAAGGTAAGCGGTGCATATGCCGGATTGTGGCTGTGCAGCCCGTCCTTCCTGTATTCCTTGATATAACCGGTATCCCCGCAGATAAAGACGCCGATCTCCCCTTCCCGGACGCTTCCTGTATGCTTCACCAGCACCATGTCCCCGTCCGCGAAGGTGGGCTCCATACTGTTACCGTTGACCCGGATAATTTCATCCGCCATTTCGGTCACGCTGTCAGCGAACAGGTACACCTCTTCGCCTCTGGCGGCTTCCAGCGTTTCGCCGGGACCGGCGGATGCGGCCAGCTCGTTCCGGAACAGGCGGATAATCTTCCGCGGTATCGGTACAACCTCCTGCATGCCGTAGAGCATATCCATCTGCTTCATAACCACCTGGCGGTTATAGGGGTTCAGGGAGGAATACTTCCGCAGCAGGGCTGCCCGTTCTTCCGGAAGGATACCGGTCAGGTCAGCGCCGAATTCCCCGCTTCTGTCCGGATAGCCGAAGAACTCTTCCAGGGAAAGATCAAGCGCGTCACAGATCACCGGTACGCTGCCCACATCCGGACGGCTTCTTCCGGCTTCCCAGGCACCGACGGCGTTCTTCCCCACCTTCACCAGTGCGCCCAGTTCCTCCTGGTTCATCTTCTTGGCCTTGCGCTGACGGCGGATCAGATCTCCGTAAGCAATCCCGGCGTTATTCGTCATTCCGTTCTGATCGCTTCTGGCCATATACTTCTCCCCTTTTCTTTGTACTGAACACATTATAGCACAATTTTATTGTGCTTGTAAATACATAATTTTGTGCTTTACCTTACACAGCATAATATTCTTGTTCAGTTTTATGCTATTCTCTCTCCTCTAAGCCGGATATATCACTCTCTGTATATCTGCAGTACAGTGTTATTTTTGAATCCTGTATGATATTCTGTTTTTGTTCAGTATTAATTCTGATTTCTGAATTCTGAATTCTGAATTGAAATTGTTTTTCCCACCTTTTTCCTTTATACTATTCATATTCTTCTATATCGTTTTGAGGTGATTGAAATGGGTTCCCTGAAAGGTAAAAGCTTTTTGAAACTTCTTGATTTCTCTCCGGAAGAAATCAATTATCTTCTTGATCTGGCTGCTGATCTGAAGGCGAAAAAGAAAGCCGGTATTCCGCATGCCTGCTGCGCCGGCAAAAATGCTGCCCTGATCTTTGAAAAGACCAGCACCCGTACCCGCTGCTCTTTCGAAGTGGCTGCCTATGATCTGGGCATGAACTGCACTTATCTGGATCCCTCCGGAAGCCAGATCGGCAAAAAGGAAAGCACCGCCGATACCGCCCGTGTCCTGGGCCGGATGTATGACGGTATTGAATACCGCGGCTACGGCCAGTCCATTGTGGAAGACCTCGCCAAATTCTCCGGCGTTCCCGTCTGGAACGGCCTGACCAATGAATTCCATCCCACCCAGATCCTGGCTGACTTCCTCACCATCCGGGAGCACTTCGGCTCCCTGAAGGGCGTCAAGCTGGTCTACATGGGCGACGCCCGCTACAACATGGGCAATTCTCTCATGGTTGGCTGTGCCAAGATGGGCATGCACTTTGTTGCCTGCGCGCCGAAGAATTATCATCCCGCTTCTGATCTGATTGAAACCTGCAATAAGATCGCCGCTGAGACCGGCGCTGTGCTGGAGTTTGAGGACGATGTGGACAAGGCAGTCACCGGTGCCCAGGTCATCTACACCGACGTCTGGGTCTCCATGGGCGAACCTGACAGCGTCTGGGAAGAGCGCATCCATGACCTCATGCCCTACCGCGTTACTTCCGCCGTCATGAAGAAAGCCGGTCCACAGTGCGTCTTTATGCACTGCCTGCCTTCCTTCCATGACCTCAACACCACCATCGGCCGCACCATCTTTGAGAAGTTCGGCATCGACTGCATGGAAGTCACGGATGAAGTTTTCGAGTCCCCTGCCTCCATCGTCTTCGACGAAGCAGAAAACCGCATGCATACCATCAAGGCGGTTATGGCCGCCACCCTCTCCGACACCCTGTAATGAACCAAATAATCCAAAACGCACCGGAATTCATTCTGATATGCTCCCTTCATGAAAGACAGCGAAACAAAAAACTGTCACATGGAGGGAGCGTTTTATAATGTCAAAAAAGAAGTATAGCGAAAAGAAAATTGGAGAGATAGTAAGGCAATATGAAGAAGGA
>Ga0256405_10001022_pt1 | contig 83217 bp, 59 predicted proteins | sample RumenRJG_02DNA_FD_189096 | JGI IMG/M metagenome (GOLD analysis project Ga0256405, IMG submission 189096) | Bovine rumen microbial communities from Lethbridge, Alberta, Canada - RJG_02 | ecosystem: Host-associated > Mammals > Digestive system > Stomach > Rumen | place: Canada: Alberta... | reverse complement strand
TCTTTTCTTATCGTTAGCAGCTGCAAACATAGTAACTGTGTCTCAGTACCTCTGTGTTTAAATTTGTAGGAATCGGGGAAAGTCACCCTTCGTGAGCCAGTCCGCGAGTGAAAAGTCCGCGATGAGGCTTTATCTCTGCACTCGCTGCTCCGATAATTCTCCATTTTCATTTGCCTTCAGTCTCCTGAAGATGAGATAGTAGGCGGGAATCAGGAAGAGGTCGGCGCATACCCAGGCCACGGGATCACCCCAGCAGACGCCGAGGAAACCGAAGGCGGGTACTAAGAAGATGCTCACGCCGGCACGTGCGAACATCTCACTGACACCACTGAAGATGGCGATCTTGCTATAGCCCAACCCCTGGATGCTGTAACGAAGGATAGTAAGCGTGCCAAGTGCGGGGTAGAAATAACAGGCGATATGCAGGAACAGCGCACCATGAGAGATGATCTGCGTCTCTGAAGGATCGACGAAGAACATGATCATCGGTTCGGAGAGCATCTGGATGATGACAACTGTAAACAGGAAATACGCCATCATCATGAAAAAGGCTGAACGGATACCTGAAGAGATACGCTTCAGTTTGCGGGCACCAAGGTTCTGTCCGCAGTAGGTGGCCATGGCAACACCTAAGTTCTCGAACACCGTGGTGAAGAGGTACTTGATACGCATAGAGGCGGTGAAGGCTGCCACGCAGACGGTTCCCAAAGCATTGTTGGCACTCTGCAGCATGATACTGCCGATGGCCGTGATGGAGAACTGCAATCCCATAGGGAAGCCCTGCCACGACAGGTCACTGATCAACGAACTGTCGATCTTCCGCTCCCCTACCCTGGGTATCAGCATCGGCATCTTACGACGGATATACTCGGCACAGCCCACCACAGAGAGCAGTTGGGAGACCATTGTAGCCAGCGAGCTGCCTTCCACGCCCATGCCTACCAAAGCGATGAGCACATAGGCCAAGACGGCATTGAAGATACTCGAAAGGATGAGGATATAGAAAGGGACTGTGCTGTTGCCTAATGCCCGGATAAATCCTGCCAAGAGATTATACCCCACGATGAAGGGGATGGTGAGGAAGACGATCAACAGGAAGGTGTAGGCATCGTCCATGATCTCCTCGGGTGTGCTCACCCAACGGAGGATCTGACGGCAGTAAAGGGTGGTGATGATCGTTAAGACTACGGTGATCAACAACGAGAGATATACCGCGTTGGCGGCATAGCGGCGCATCAACCGGTAGTCTTTCGCCCCAAAACTCTGCGCCACAGGGATAGCAAAACCGGCGCACGCACCGTTGCAGAATCCTAAGATAAGAAACAGGATACTGCTGCTGGCACCCACCGCTGCCAGTTCGTTGACACCCAAGAACTGTCCAACGATAGCACTGTCTACCACGTGGTACATCTGTTGTAAGACATACCCGCAGATCAGAGGGATAGCAAAAGTAAGGATATGCCTGACAGGGGATCCTGTAGTCATATCATGGACGGCCGCCATAGATATATATTATAAATAGGTAATGAGCGAGCCCCACGGCCCGCTCATTATACTTTAGTTGTTTCTTTCGTGTCCGATGACACCCAACTTGGTGTCACGGATAAAGTTCACAATATCCTGAATCTCAACTGAATCGGGTACCTGATCGACTACCTGGTTAACAGCGTCGAACAGACTGGTATGACCGTGGAAGATCAGTCGGTAAGCATTTGCGATATGCTTCTGAATCTTCTCATCCACCCCATGGTTGGTGAGCACACTACTGTTCAGACCGCCATACTTAGCTGGGTTATCGTTGGCCACAATAAACGGTGGCACATCGTAGCTGATACGGCAACCGCTGGATACCATGGCAGCTGTTCCGATACGTGCACCGGGATTGACAACGACATTAGATGAGAGGATCACGCCATTATTGAAGACGCAATCACCGGCGATCTTTGTTCCGTAACCCAACACACATCCGTTGCCGATCTTCACATCATGAGAGATACGCACACCCTCCATGATGAAGTTGTTATTGCCGATGCGAGTCTCACCATCGGTGAACGTAGCGCGGTTGATAACCACATTCTCACGGATGATATTATTATCACCGATGATCATCGCGGTAGCCTCACCACGGTAGTTGAAGTCCTGAGGGATAGCGCCCAGCACGGTATTCTGGTGGATCATGTTTCCCTTGCCGATACGGGTGCCGTTCATCAGACTGACGAAGGGATAGATAATACAATCGTCACCTACCACGACATCATCTTCTATATATACGAAAGGATAGATCGTTACATTATTGCCTATCTTTGCTTTCGGACTGACTATTGCTTTTTCGCTTATCATAAAAGAGAATTTTCTGATTCGACATTATATTATTGGGCACCGCCACCGAGGGCTTGGTAGAGATTGACAACGGCCTGCATCTTATAGAAGTCATCAGCCACCTTAGAGAGTTCGGCATTCAGCAGGCTGTTCTGTGCCTGGATAACCTCCAGGTAAGTGCTGGTACTGCTGTTTACCAAGGCCTTGGTATCCTCGACATTCTTCTTCAGCACCTCCACCTGATGAGCCTCGAGCTTGCTCTTCGCATCACTGCTGTTGTAGAGCACGAGGGCGTTGCTCACCTCACTGCCAGCCTTGTAGATAGCGTTCTGCCAGTTGTTGTAAGCCTGCTCATATTGAGCCTCAGCCACACGAAGACCAGCCTTGAGCTGTCCACGCATGAAGATAGGTTGTACGAGAGAACCTACGGCAGATGCCAACACCTTACCGGGGTTGACCACCATACCGCCACCACTGTTGGTATAGGCACCATTGCCATTGATGGTGAGTGAGGGATAGAAGCGAGAACGGGCCGTGTTCACATCGTAGAAACAAGCAGCCAGCTTCATCTCGGCAGCGTGCACGTCGGCACGGTTAGCCAACATCTTGATAGAGGTGCCGGCACTGAACTGTGTGGGCAACTGCTGATCCTCGAGCACACCACGGGCGATGGTCTGCGCCTGCTGACCGATCAGCACGGAGAGAGAGTTCTCCACCTCACGGATCTGACGCTTCATATCCTCCTTCTGGGCCAGTACGCTGTAGTAGCCAGCCTCTGCGCTCTGTACACTGGTTGCACGGTAGCGACCCAGTTCCATCTGCAGCTTCATCATATCCCAGGTGCTCTTTGTCAGGGTTGCCATATCGTCGAGGATCTGCATCTGACGGTCGAGCATCAGCAGGGTGTAATACATATTGGCGATACCAGAGATGATCGATGTCTTCACCACCACCTGATAGTCTTTTGTAGCCAACAGATTCATCTGGGCACTACGCTTCTGGTTGAGCAGGTTACCGAAGAGATCAACGGTCCAACTGGCGGATACCGGGAAGGAGTAGATCTGTGTAGCCTTGCCGAAATCCCACGAGGAGAGGGTTCCCTGCGGTGAGAAGGTCACCTGCGGCAGGAAAGCCAACTTAGCGGCACGCAACTGTGCCTCTACCATCTTCACATTCTGTGCGGCGTTGAGGAGATCCACATTACGGGTGAGTCCCTGCTGGATCAGTGTCTGCAGATAAGGATCGGTAAACACCTCACGCCAGGGGAGATTGCCGAATGACGTGGTGTCAGTCACTGCCAAGGTATCGGTCAGAGACACCGGGTCGCGAACCAACCCTTGTGTGACCACCTCCGGACGCTCATATTTGTTATAGACACCACAACTGCTCAGGAGGAGCGCTGCCGACATCATAACAAGAAAAGATATCTTTTTCATAATCGTACAAATTCTTTTTTTGTTCTTACTTGACATAATCCTCATTGGTAATCTCCAGCGGATGACTGTATTGCAACAGCTCAGTGTCAACGTGAGCGTCGTCATCATCGAACTTCATCGGACGGAACTTCTCCTGCAGTGACTCGAAGATCACAAACAGGGCGGGAACCACTACCAACTGCAGCAACGTACCGATCAACATACCACCTACAGCGGCGGCACCCAGTGTCTGGTTACCGTTCTTACCTACACCCGAGGCGAACATCATTGGCAACAGACCGATGACCATAGCTAAAGACGTCATCAAGATAGGACGCAGACGGGCTGCTGATCCTAAGACAGCTGACCAAGAGATGGCCATACCTGTCTGACGGCGCTCCAGAGCATACTGTACGATCAAGATAGCGTTCTTAGCCAACAGACCAATCAACATAATCAGAGAGATCTGCATGTAGATATCGTTGGAGTGACCGAAGATCACCGTGAACAGGAAGGCTCCTGCCAATCCGAAAGGTACGGAGAGGATCACTGACAACGGAAGGATATAACTCTCATACTGTGCCGACAGGATCAGGTAGATGAAGACGATACACAGCACGAAGATCAGCGCCGTAGAGTTGCTGGAGCTGGCCTCCTGACGGGTAAGACCTGAATAGTCGTAGGTATAACCGGTAGGAAGTACATCTGCAGCCACCTGCTCAACCGCCTTGATGGCCTCACCAGTAGAATAGCCGTCGGCAACGGTGGCGGTCACATTGATAGCAGTAAACAGGTTGAAACGGTTGATGTTAGACGGTCCGTAAACACGCTCCAACTGACAGAACTCCTGGATAGGAGACATACCCTGCGGGGTACGTACATAGATACTGTTGAGCGACTCGGGAGTCATACGTGTCTCAGGAGATCCCTGCACCATCACACGGTAGAGTTTACCATAGGCATTGAAGTTAGAGGCATAGAGTCCTCCATAATATCCCTGAAGCGTAGTCAGGATGGTCTGCGGAGAGATACCGGCCTGCTTACACTTGGCCACATCCACATGGATCATATACTGTGGGTAGTTCGGGTTGTAGGCTGTCATAGCCGTCTGGATCTCCGGACGTTTGTTCAGTTCCTTCAGATAATCCTGCACCACCTCGAAGAACTTCGTCAGACTACCACCGGTACGGTCCTGCATCACCAGTGACACACCACTGTTGGCAGAGAAACCGGGGATCATTGGCGGTGCAAAGGCGAGGATCTGTGCATCCTTGATATGTGCGGTCTTCAGATAGATCTGAGCCAGCACACCCTGTGCATCGTACGGGTTGAGGAAGAAACGGTAGATACCGTCGCCCTGCCATAATCCGGAGAGCTTCCACCAGAATCCTTTCTGTCGTTCCTCGAAGGGCTTCAACTTCAGGATGAAGGTGGCCTGGTCAGAACCGGCACCAGCGATAAAGTTATATCCCTGGATCTGCTCACGACTCAGGATAGCGGGGTCGGCAGCCAAGATAGAATCCACCTGGTTGATGATCTGTGTGGTACGTGCCACGGATGTTGCCGGTGGCATGCTGACCGTACAGAACAGTGTACCGGTATCCTCATCAGGAACCAGACCGGTCTTGGTGGTCTGCATGGTCAATACCAATACGGCGATACCTACGATCACTGCAATACCTATGGCAACCGGCTTACGCACCAGTTTCTCGGTGGCTTTCTTATATTTCTCTGTTGTCTTGTTAAAGGCAGTATTGAATGAGGCGTGCCAACGGTCGAGGAACGACATCTTCTTCTCACCCTCCTCGGTATGGGGCTTCAGGAAGATGGCACACAGGGCCGGTGACAGTGTCAAGGCGTTCAACGCCGAGATGACGATAGCCACAGCCATGGTGATACCGAACTCTCGATAGAAGGTACCACTCGTTCCACCGATGAATGACACAGGGATAAACACGGCAGCCATCACCAAGGTAATAGAGATGATAGCGCCAGAGATCTCGTTCATGGCATCGATAGAAGCGGTCAGCGCACTCTTATAACCCTGATCGAGCTTCGCATGGACAGCCTCCACCACCACGATGGCGTCGTCCACCACAATGGCGATAGCCAACAGCAAGGCAGAGAGTACCAACAGGTTGATAGAGAAGCCGAACACCTTCAGGAAGAAGAACGTACCGATCAGTGATACTGGCACGGCAATCAACGGAATCAAGGTAGAGCGCCAGTCCTGCAAGAACACATACACTACCAAGAACACGAGCAGCAAGGTGAGGATCAGGGTGAATACCACCTCCTCGATACTGGCATACAAGAACTCCGTCACATCGTAGTTGATCTTATAGATCATGCCCGGGGGGAAGAGCTTAGCCTGCTCCTCGAGTTCGGCCTTACACTGCTTGGCGATATCGTTGGCGTTAGAGCCAGGAATCTGCTGCACCATACCCAGAACTGAAGGCAGGTTGTTGTTTCTCATCGAAACGCTGTACATCAAGCCTCCCAGTTCGATCTTAGCCACATCCTTCAGCTTCAGCGTGGAACCATCGGCATTGCTCTTGACAATGATGTTGCCAAATTCCTCGGCTGTCTTCAGACGACCAGTGTAGCGCAGAGAATACTCGTAAGCTACATCGCTCTGCTCACCAAAGGTACCAGGAGCAGCCTCGATATTCTGTTCTGCCATCAGGGCAGAGATATCGCTTGGCATCAAACCATGCTGCTTCATCACGTCGGGCTTCAGCCAGATACGCATAGAGTAGGTCTTCATACCAGGGCTCTGTACATCACCCACACCCTGAATACGCTTCAAGGCAGGAATGATATTGATGTTGGCATAGTTCGTGAGGAACTGGTCGTCGTAACGTCCGTCGGAAGTCAGGGTGTACATAATCACCTGAGAAGACTGACGCTTCATCACCGTTACACCCACACGTGTTACCTCGGCAGGCAGCAGAGCCTGAGCCTGAGACACACGGTTCTGAACGTTCACGGCACACATATCGGCATTGATACCCTGACGGAACATGATCGTAATCTGAGCTAATCCGGAGGATGCCGTAGAGGTCATATAGTCCATACCTTCCACACCGTTGATACTCTCCTCAAGCGGCGTGATCACAGAATTCTTCACGGTCTCAGCATCAGCACCAGGATAACTGGTAAACACCACCACAGTAGGCGGCGCTATATCTGGATACTGCTCAATAGGCAGCGTAGCCAGTCCGATAAATCCCAGGATCACGATCACGATCGAGATCACCGTTGAGAGAACCGGACGTTTGATAAAAGCTGTAAATGTCATATTCTTTTTCTCCTTATTAAATGAGATATAGGATCATTACTTTTTCTTCATTGCGTTCACGATATCGCCGGAAGTCATCGCCTTGGCCTGCTCGTCGATCTTCTGCTGATAGCGCTCCGGAGTGATGGGCACAATCTCCATCTGGTCAGACAACTTGGTAACACCATTGGTCACGTATCTGTCACCAGGTTTCAGACCACTCAGCACGATGAAGTTGTTGCCGTCATCCTGCGGGTCAACGGTAATCTCGGTGTACTTCACCTTGTTATCTTTACCTACAACATACACAAACTTTTTATCCTGCACCTGCATCACCACACTCTGTGGGATGATGATGGCACTGTTGTCGTGCTTCGGGATAATGATAGAACCAGAACCGCCACTCTTCAACAGACGCTCGGTGTTGGGGAAGTTCGCAATCAACTGTACACTACCTGTAGCGGCATCGATGACACCACTGGCCTTGGTAACCTTACCCTGATGACCGTACTCTGTTCCATCAGCAAGCATCAACTTCACTGGAGGCAGGTTCTTGATGGCTGCATTAGAACCACCGGCTACCTTACTCAACTCGAGCATATCTTTCTCTGTCAGAGAGAAATAAACATCCATACTGCTGATATTAGAAACGGTGGTAAGGGCCGGCATACTGGAAGCGCTCACCATCGCACCAACCTTATAAGGAAGGTTACCGATCACACCTGAAGAAGGACTCTTCACATAGCAGAAACTCAAGGTCTCCTTGGCAGATGCCAAGGCAGCCTTAGCCTGAGCCAACTGTGCCTGAGCACTGGCATAGGTATTCTTTGCGGCCTCCAACTCATAGGCACCAATAACGTTATTGTCGAACAACTTCTGACTGTTCTCGCAGGTAAGCTTGGCGGTGTTGCACTGAGCAGTAGCTGTGTTCACAGCGGCCTGAGCCTGACGGACAGCTGCCTGATAAGTCTCGTTGTCGATGACAAACAACAACTGACCGGCACCTACTGCCTGACCTTCCTTCACACATACCCTTGTCAGGAAACCAGCCACCTTCGGACGGATCTCCACATCCTGCACGCCTTTGATGGTTGCAGGATAGGTTGTCTGTGTTGAGGAGTTACCCAACTCAATGGTAGCCACCGGATACTCATTGTCTCCAAACTCCGGGCGACCGCCACTCTTTCCACCACACGAAACCAGCAGTAATGCAGATACTGCAATCGCTGTAATGCTGAATATTCTCATACCTTTTTAAATTATTTATTGTTTTTACTTTTCAAACGTTTTGAAAACTCAAACACATGATTTCAGTTTTCAACCTGCAAAATTACATATTATTTTTTATGTAATAAGAGAATCACATGCAACTTTTGCATGAATTAACGGTTTTTAGCGACAGTTAGTCCCATATCAGCCGCTTTCTTTTTCAATAGTTCGATTAAAGCCTCCCTTTCGTTAGGAACCTTATTGTCGAGTACCGCATCTTTGATGGTCTGTTTGAGGACACCCACCTCTTGCGAGGGTTTCAGATCAAACATCTCCATGATCTCATTACCATCCACCACCGGCTGGAAGAGTCGTTTGTAGTCTTTCACCTTCAGATCGGCCAGTTTTTCACGCACCAAACGGAAGTTCTCACGGAACTGTTTCTTCCTCACTTCATTCTTCGAGGTGATATCTGCCTCGCACAAGGTCATCAGGGCATCGATATCGTCTCCGGCATCGCTCATCAAGCGGCGAACAGCACTGTCGGTAACCACCTCATCGGCAATCACGATCGGACGCATATGGAGGTCGACGAGCTTCTCCACGAATTTCATCTTGGCATCCAACGGCAGTTTCAGTCTACGGAAGATGGTTGCCACCATCTTAGCCCCGATATAGTTATGGTTATGGAAGGTCCATCCTGCCGCATTATCCCATCGCTTGCTCTTAGTCTTACCCACATCATGGAGCAAGGCCGCCCAGCGCAACCATAGGTTATGGTCGGGATCATGCTTGCATACATTATCGAGCACCTCCAAGGTGTGGTAGAAATTATTCTTATGACTACGACCGTTGCGTGTCTCGATGATATCCAGGGCAGAGAGTTCCGGCAAGATCAGCGGCAGGAGTCCGCATCGCTGCAGTTCTACGAATCCACGACTTGGCGTATCTGTCAGCATGATCTTATTAAGTTCCTCTGAGATACGTTCTCCACTGATGATGCGAATCCTTTCGGCATTACGGGTGAGGGCATCGAAGGTCTCCTCCTCGATATAGAAACGCAGTTGGGTGGCAAAACGCACGCAACGCATCATTCGCAGCGGGTCATCAGAGAAGGTGATATCAGGATCCAACGGTGTACGGATAATGCCATCCTCCAGGTCGTATATGCCGTCGAAGGGGTCTACCAGTTCACCGAAACGTTCTTTATTCAGACAGATAGCCATCGCATTGATGGTGAAGTCACGACGGTTCTGGTCATCCTCCAACGTGCCGTTTTCCACGAACGGCTTCCGGGATTCCCGTTGATAACTCTCCTTTCGGGCACCGACAAACTCCACCTCGGTGTCAAAATATTTCACCTGTGCTGTGCCGTAATTACGGAAGACACTCAGATGCGCTTTCTTGCCAAGTCGCTGTTTCAAAGCGGTAGCCACCTCTATACCACTGCCTACCACCACCACATCGATGTCGTTGGAGGGACGTTCCAAGAAGATATCACGCACATATCCCCCCACCACATAACAATCCAGTCCGCATTGATCGGCGGTCTCTGATATCTGGTGGAAAATGGGTTTATCAAGGATCTTTGCCAATTCGGCATCTGAGAATATTTTCATTACTATATACTTTTGGACTGCAAAAGTAATAAAAAATATTCATTTATCTTCTACCGAAACGAAAAATTGTCTCTGAATGGAACTTTTCTCCGGGTCGTAAGACTGTTGTAGGGAACTGCGGTTTGTTAGGACTGTCGGCAAAATGGCAGGTCTCAAAACAGATAGCCGACCGCCGTGGATACCGTTGATGGTGCTTTCCCTCGGTCGATCCGTTCAGTCCGTTAGCGGTATAGATATGCATACCCGGTTCGGTGGTATATACCGACAGGGTGATGCCACTGTTCTTATCATACAGTTCTGCCGCCACCCTACTGAGATCACCGGGGTGATTCAGGCGCCAGGTGTGGTCATAACCCTTAGTGACATTCAACTGGGTATCGTTCTCATCAATCCGCAGTCCGATCTTCTTCGGTGTAAGGAAGTCGAAAGGAGTGCCTTTCACGGCCATCATATCACCGGTAAGTCGTTTCTTCGCATCATAGACGGCGATACTGTCAGCATCCACACGAAGGATCTCCTCTTCGATGGTCTGTAGGTGATTGGCAGAGATATTGAAGAAAGAATGGTTACTGGGGTTTAGTACGGTGGGGTGATCTGTCGTTGCATCATAACTCAGATGAAGGGCTCCGTCATCGGTCAGAGTCATGGTCACCTGCATCAACAGATTACCAGGGAAGCCATTCTCTCCGTCGGGAGAGAGGTATTCGAGTGTCACCGATGATGGCGTCTGTCTTTTGACAGTCCACTCCTGATGGGCAAAGCCCGGGTAACCACCATGAGAGATATCGCCCTTGCCATAGTTCTGCAGTTGGTATTGTTTTCCGTCGAGGGTAAAGGCTGCTCCGTTGATACGTCCTAAATACCGTCCGACGGTGGCTCCGAAATTCTGGCGCACCCTGCGGTAACCATCCTCATCATCAAAACCTAATACCACATCCTGCATCTTGCCTTTCTTATCGGGCACCGACAAGGTCATAATCCGGGCACCATAGCGGCACACCTCCATACGGATATCCTTGTTAGCCAACAATATACGGTCATCAGGAGAACCTTGTTTCTTTAAGGCACCGATCAACACATTCATATTTGCGACATAGTCGCCCACCTTGATACCCAGCGTCTTACGGTCGCTATAGGGAGAGGTGTCATACTCATCACCTACAAAGGTGTTGATATATTGTCGGTCCTCACTACCCTCTTCCATATCGGCAGGTATCGGTTTGTAGGGATTCGACATCATGGTCAGCGGGGTGATCCAACAACCACGGGGCGTCAGACTCTCTATGACACGTTTTACCGATCTGCCCCGTGAAGAACCGCTATTGAAATAGTAATACCTCAGACTATGCGGTTTCTGCCAACCGGTAACCTTCAGGGAGGCCGACTCTCGTACGATCTGTTGTACCTGTCGGGCACTGATATGGGCCGCACTACTGTAGTGGCCGATCGTCTGACGGATATCCTCATCGGTGTAATAGATGCCGTTCTTCACATTTCCGCCCTTACGATGCACGAAATGGGGTTTGCCGCTATCAGGATCGACGAAGCGAGGAACGAGGATCTCCCCCTCACTCAGATGAGGAGAGCGCCACAGGCTGACCATACTGTCTGGCAATGCCTGCGAACAGACGAACTGGCATGCATCCTCCAGTCCTCGCAAGAAACTCTTATCGCCAGTCATCTGGTAAAACCGTTGCATCAGTCGCATCATACGGATGGTAGTGGCGGTATTCACGGCACGCGGCTCATAACTACGGGCCTGTGCCGGTTTGAGATCCAATGTATACTGGTCGCTCCACCCCGCATAGGGCAGTGGCTGTTGCATGTCTCTCATCACATACATCGCTTTCTCAATGTGTTTCTTCAGGTCTTTCCTGTCGAGTGCATAGTAACACTGCATCAGGAAATCGATATTGTTCTCCATCACACCATCGTTCAGAGTGATATACGAGCTGTAGTCGGGCCGTCCCTGGAACTGATGATCATATCGTAATGGATAACGCTGTGGCCATCCACCGTTGTCATACTGACTCTTAAGATAGAAATCGATGGTTTTGTTCAACGGATCCAGGAAGCGCTTCTCTTTCTTTTCCAAGTAGATACGCAGCAACAGACTGGCCGGATGATAGGTGACATCATCATCAAACGTAGCATTGCCGTAGTAATACTGGAACTCTTCCAGTCGCCATGCCTGTTTGCCGATGGTGTTATACCACTGCTTCATCGACTCCTCCCCGGCATAGTCGTATAGGTAGTTCCATCCGCCACACTCAAGTTGGGCATCCAAGATGGCACCCACCACCTTACAGGCCTGCTGATAGTAATACTCATCACCCGTGGCATGATAGGCATCCAACAAGACATGTCCTACCTCAGGCGTGGAGGTACTCTGCATCCAGATCATGGTTGGACGGGCCTCTATCTCACCCCAACGACGAGAGAGATCCTCTGTGTAATTCCACACAAAACCACCATGCAGACTCACCGAGTCCATCATAAACTGAGTGGCCCGGCGCATCGTGTTCAGGATATCATTCTTATCATCCGCAAACGAACACTGACAAGAGCACAGGAACAGGAGTAACGGAAGAATCTTTTTAAGCTTCATAAGCGGATGGTATAATCGAATATTTTGTAAAGATATTTGGTAATTAATGAATCAAGTTATTCGCTCAACTCCTTAAAGTCCTTAAAGACCTTAAAGACCTTAAAGACCTTAAAGTCCTTAAAGTCTTCAGAAAAAGCTATCGCAGTTCGGTGAATTTGAAATGCCGGAAGACAGCACTTCCATTTCCGAAGGCAAACAGTCCGGGCAACACACTCTGGAACTCATAAAGGGTGTTATGGTTATATCCCGAGCAGTCCATGCCCCATGTCTCCCGTTGCCAGTGGATACCATCCATGCTATACTGACCAGTGACGATATTATCATCGTTGCGCAACCTGAGCCAGAGTCGTTTTGTACCTGCCGGCAGACTACCACCCCTGGATGCGCCACCCATACGATAACGGTATCTCTTGGCCTGGTCAAAACCTGTTCCCATGAAGAAAGAACCATTGTAAATGAGGATCATACCAGCGGTGACATCCCCTTGCAACTCGATCTCTGCCTCTATCTCATAACGATGACTGCCGGCTACGAACATCAGGGGAGCAGAAGTACCGGGATCTGTTCCCTGAGCCCGCATGGTGAGGGTATTGTCCTTCACCGCAAAACGTGACGGATCGAATGACTTATAACATTTCCAGTCGAGTCCTAAACGGAAGGCATCGAGTTGTCCATGGCGATCGGCTGCATAAGGCGTAGCTATAGGACAGGCGATGGGCTTGGCCACATCCACCGTCTCATCTCTGTGGAACCAGCCATCCTTTCCGAGGACGACGGGCTCCATCAGTGTCTGACGACCCAAATTGGTAAAATCTTTCTCATAGCTATGATAGACGATCACCCACTTGCCATCGGGGGTGTCCACTAAAGAACCATGTCCTTTGCTCCACCACCGTTCGTCCTTACTCCAGGTATGTATCAACGGATTATTCGGCGCATCCTCCCATGGGCCGTTAATAGACCGTGAACGGGCTTGTACCACCATATGACTGGTGGGTGGTCCGGCCGTGCCACCCTCTGCATTCAGGTAGTAATAGTATTCGCCGATACGGCGCAGTTTAGGTCCTTCCAGACACATCCCCTCGGTGACCCATTCTTCAGGATATTTCCAACCACGGTAAACCACCTCCTCCGTACCTTTCACGATCGACAGTCCGTCGGGAGACAGTTTTACGCGCTTGCCGCCACTCATGAACATCCACCGTTGACCATCCTCACCTACCACATGACAGGGATCGATATTACCGATCTTCAAATCAATCGGATCACTCCAGGGACCATAAGGCGAGGAAGCATAGACCACGTAGTTGCTGCGCCCCTTGCCTGCCACCGTGAAATAGATATAATACTTGTCTTTATACTTACAGATATCCGGTGCCCACACACTACCCAGATAGGTTTTCAGCGCATAACTGATCGGTTCCCAATGCACCAGATCCTTACTGTGGAACACTACCAGTCCGGGTTGGTAGTCAAAACACGAGTGGGTCATGTAATAGTCGTTCCCCTCACGCATGATCGTCGGATCGGGATAGTCACCACCGAGGATCGGATTCATAAACGTAGCATGCGTACCGGATGTCTTTGCAGACTGTGCGGATATCTGACTGTCGGTAAACCAACAAAGGATACCGACCAGCAAAAAGGAAAAGATTGCCTTAGATTTATTCATAATTTCCAATTATCAATTATCCATTTTCCATTATCAATTATTAACAAGACCCGCTTGACTGTTAAAATGTAATCATTACTTAAGGATTTTTGGAATAATATTCGTACTTTTGTACCACAAACGAAAGAACATGAAAAAATATATCCTATTGACCATCGTTGTTTGTCTGTTTTTCGGATGCGAGGACAAACACCGTAAGATGCAGGAAGAGATCCAGACGCGCAAAGAACGTCTGCAGCATCATCAAGACTCCGCCCTGCAGGCATCGCAACAAGAAGTGCAGCGGTTAGACGCAGAACTGCAACGGGTAAACCGCCAGTATGAACAGATGAAGCGTCAGGCAGAACAGGCACATGCCGCAGGTACCGCCACGTATGAGCAGCTCTCCAACGTGACGAAGATGCGCATGCACCGTGACTCCCTGCAGACACAGTTTGATGTGCTCTGTGCCAAGATCAAGTATATACACAAGCGACAAAAAGAGTAAAAACCATCATTTTTCGTCTAAACGACGAATAAAAGGCAAGTATCTTTGTCGTTTCACGGAAAATTACTACCTTTGCCAAGATATTTTGGAATATGACAACGGATAAAACAGAACAACAATTCAAAAGTGTCATGGCCGAATGCAGGGCACTCTTTGAAAAGAAGTTGCACGACTACAGTGCTTCTTGGAGAATCTTGCGCCCCAGTTCACTCACCGACCAGCTCTTCATCAAAGCCAAGCGCATCCGCTCGCTGGAGATCAAGAAGGAATCGCTTGTCGGAGAGGGTATCCGTCCGGAGTTTATCGGACTGATCAACTATGGCATTATCGGACTGATACAACTGGCCCGCGGATATGTCGACCAGGTGGATATCGACAACGATACCGCCATGGTGCTCTACGACCAGTATGCCGATGAGGCGCTGCAACTGATGCTGAAGAAGAACCACGACTACGACGAGGCATGGAGATCGATGCGCATCAGCAGTTACACCGACTTTATCCTGACCAAGATACAACGTATCAAGGAGATAGAAGACCTGTCCGGAAAGACGCTTGTCAGTGAGGGTATCGATGCCAACTACATGGATATCATCAACTATGCCGTCTTCGGGGCCATCAAACTGATGGAAAACGAGAAATAGAGATAAAAGATGAAGGATAGCAAGGAGAAAGCAACAGCCAATAAGAGTCTTGCCAGTAACAAGACGAGTGTGCTGCATCGGTTGATCGTCAACCTGTGCCGCTTTGTCGTAGCCCTCACCTTCATCTTCTCCGGATATGTCAAGGCCATCGACCCGCTGGGCACGCAATACAAGATACAAGACTATCTTACCGCGATGAACCTGTCTGGACTGTTGCCAGATATCATCACCTTGGCAACAGCCGTCATCCTGGCAGCGATCGAGTTCTGTCTGGGTGTGTTCCTCTTGCTGGCCATGCACCGGCGCATCACCACCCGGATAACATTCCTCTTCATGGTCTTCATGACGATCGTCAGTATGTGGCTGTGGATAGCCAATCCCATCTCAGACTGCGGTTGTTTCGGTGATGCCGTTCATCTTACCAACGGACAGACGTTCCTGAAGAATATCATCTTGCTGACCTGTTCTGTCATCCTGATGCTGTATCCCACGAAGATGGTGATCCTCGTCAGCAAGACCAACCAATGGATAGCCATGCACTACAGTCTGCTATTCATTGTCATATCCAGCATCTGGAGTCTGTACACCCTACCCCGTTTCGACTTCCGCCCCTATCATATCGGAGCGAATATCCCACAAGGCATGGAGATACCCGAAGGGGCTCCGCAACCGGAATTCAGCACCACCTTTATATTAGAGAAAGACGGTGTGAGGAAGCGATTCACGCTGGACGACTATCCCGACTCTACATGGACGTTCATCGACAGTGAGACAGAGACGATCAGTGAGGGATATGTTCCACCGATACACGACTTCTCCATCACAGCGATGGACAGCGGGGATGATATCACAGACCAGGTGATCAACGACCCTAACTATGTCTTCCTCTTGGTGGCACCTCATCTGGAGAAGGCCAGCGACAGCAATTTCGGTGAGATAGACCAACTATACGAATATGCGTTGGAGAACCACTACGCCTTCTACGGTCTGACAGCGAGCGACGAGAGCGGCGTGGCACAGTGGAGAGAGATGACAGGAGCCGAGTATCCCTTCTGTAATGTCGATGAGACGACGCTTAAGACAATGATACGCAGCAACCCCGGACTGATGCTCCTCAAAGAAGGTACGATCATCCGTAAATGGAGCCACAACCGTCTGCCAGACATCTCCGAGCTCAAGCAACCGTTAGATCAGTCACCATTAGGACAGATGCCCACCACTACCGTAGCACAGAAGATCGTGGTGGTACTGTTGTGGTTCGCCCTGCCGCTGCTTGTGCTCATCCTTGCAGACCGTCTGTGGGCATGGACCAAATGGCTCAAGAAGAGAAAAAGATATTATAACATTTATAAACATCATCCTCTGCAAAAAGAGGACCAATAAGTTTTTTTTAATATGAGAAGAAAAATTGTAGCAGGAAACTGGAAAATGAACATGAATCTGCAGGACGGTATCGCCCTGGCAAAAGAGTTGAACGACACACTGACCGCTGATAAGCCCAACTGTGGTGTGGTGATCTGTACACCATTCATCCACCTGGCCAGCATCGCACAGTTCCTTAATCAGGACGTAGTGGCACTGGGTGCCGAGAACTGCGCTGATAAGGTAAAGGGTGCCTATACCGGTGAGGTATCAGCAGAGATGGTGAAGAGCACCGGAGCACAGTATGTGATTATCGGTCACTCAGAGCGTCGTGGCTATTATAACGAGACACCGGAGATCCTCCGTGAGAAGGTGCTCCTGGCATTGGAGAACGGTCTGCAGGTGATCTTCTGCATCGGTGAGAGTCTGGAAGAGCGTGAGGCCAACAAGCAGAACGAGGTCGTAAAGGCAGAACTCGAAGGCAGCGTGTTCAACCTCTCTGAGGAAGACTTCCGCAAGGTAATTATCGCCTACGAGCCCATCTGGGCTATCGGCACCGGCAAGACAGCCACCAGCGATCAGGCAGAAGAGATCCACGCCTATATCCGTAGCATCATCGCTGAGCGCTATGGCAAAGAGGTGGCTGAGGACACCACGATCCTCTATGGCGGAAGCTGCAAGGCCAGCAACGCTCCTGAGTTGTTCGCTAAGCCAGATATCGATGGTGGACTGATCGGTGGTGCCTCACTGAAGGCAGCCGACTTCAAGGGTATCATCGACGCTTGGAAATAATACTCTTTCAACTTACAAGTCCCTCACCCCTGACCTGGGGAGTGATGGGGTGAGGACTTACAATCATGTATTCTATCATAAGGGTTAAAAACTATTGATCATGAGAATAACAACAGTTTATGGTAATCGTTTCATCAAGGTAATGACAATTCTGTCTCTTTACCTTTTAACAGCTGTGCCCGGACATGCACAGAAGTTCATCGACGAACTGCAGAAGAAACAACAAGGTAAAGGAACCGTCACCGTTACGCAGAGTGCAGAGATTACCGAACTGGTTAACGGTAAACCCATTACGGAGAAACCCGCAACGGTAACGCCACCTAAGGAAACAGAAACGAAACCGACTACCGCGACGGAGACGAAGACTCCCGAACAGAAAAAAGAACTCGCAGAAAAGAAAGCCACCGACGATAGTGCGCTCGATATTCCCACTATCGACACCCGTAAGAAGGTGATGCGCGGCGCCTATAAGATAACAGGCTACCGTGTACAGGTATATAGTGGTGGCAATTCACGTGCCGACCGTATCAAAGCCGAGGAGACAGGAAGCAAGATGAAGACCAACTTCCCCGACCAGCCCATCTATGTCCATTTCTACTCCCCCCGATGGATCTGTCGCATGGGTAACTACAAGACCTACGGCGAGGCACAGGATATCCTCCGACAAGTGAAGAAACTCGGCTATCCAAAGGCCTGCATCGTGAAAGGAAAGATCACGGTGCAAGATTAATCATTACATGATCGAGATATCGAGATTAAAACTAACTTTTATCAATTAATAAAACAATAACATGAATCCTGAAATTGAATTTCGCGAAGGGCTCGATGAACTGGCCGTACACTACAAATCCATCCTCACCCTGTTAGGAGAAGACACCCAGCGTGAAGGACTATTGAAAACACCTATCCGCGTGGCAAAGGCGATGCAGATTCTCACTCGCGGTTATGCACAAGACGCCCACAAGGTGCTCACCGACGCACTCTTCGCAGAGAAATACAACCAGATGGTTATCGTGAAAGACATCGACTTCTTCTCGCTTTGCGAGCACCATATGATACCGTTCTACGGCAAGGCCCACGTGGCCTATATCCCCAACGGCTATATCACCGGATTATCCAAGATTGCCCGTGTGGTGGATATCTACAGTCATCGTCTGCAGGTTCAGGAACGTCTTACCCAGCAGATTAAAGAGTGTATCGACAGCACCCTCCACCCGCTGGGCGTGATGGTTGTCATCGAGGCCAAGCACATGTGTATGCAGATGCGCGGTGTGGAGAAACAGAATGCCATTACCACCACGAGCGACTTCTGCGGAGCCTTCAATCAGGCAAAAACCCGTGAGGAGTTTATGAATCTGCTACGGGGAGAAAGTAAAAAAATCTAAAAAAACACTTTCCCCATGCAAGATTCCGCAAACACATTGTTTATATAAGAGTAATTTATTAAAAAACAATATGAAAAAGATCTTCTACATTTTGTATGGTATGCTCCTTATGACAGGCGCATTCACCATCACCTCTTGTCTGAGTGACGATAACGATTCTGATGATTATGATGGAATAACACCAGAAGACTACACGTACTATATGAACCAGATGACAGGTGACTACACAGGAAAACTTTTCTTCGCAGGGGAAAACCTCAACGAGTTGGATTCTATCGCTACCACGGCAACCGTCACTGGCGTGGGCGACTCTTGCGTCTATGTGTCAGTACCACTCGTCAATCTTGCCCGTGGCACCAATGATGACTGGTTGAAGGCCGCAGCAGAGGAAGAAGGAGGTAACGTGACGTTGGCCATCAAGTATTACCTGTACAGGGTGAAGGATGGCGATGTTTTCTTCGGTGCTTATCCACAATATAAGTTCGGTGATCCCGACTCTACCAAGAAAACGGTCAGTCTGACATACGATGGTGAGACTCATGATGTGGATTTCTGGTTCTACTGCAACACCAACTATAACGGTGAGTTCTATCGCAACAAGCTGCAGGTATACTTCTACCTGGTGGGCATCCAGGTAGATGGCAGTACCGTGAGCAACCTTACCGTCAGCAGTTCTTACCTCAGTCCGGAATCCTACTTCCGCGTACTGCTTACGAAATTCTAAATTAACAAATATCGGTCAACCTTTTGGTTGACCGATTAACATAAAAAGCAGGTGGCCTATTACTCACAAACAAGCCACCTGTACCCATAAACTAATTACTTTTTATAAAAAAGAAAACTTTAAATTTACATAACCAATTATTTGACGAAGGATATATCAAAACGTTTAACCGATAAACGAAAAAAAATAAAATATTTTTCGGTATCCGCAAAGACATATACAAAACGCACTGATTATAAATCATTTACCCTGATAATATAATCCTTCATCTTTTCTGTAATAATAACAATAAAATCAAAACAACTTGTTTTGCCTTGGAAAAGATTATCTTTGCTGTTAGGAAAGGTGTATAAATCCAGACCAAAACAACTTGTTTTGCCGCAAGAATAATCACTGAATCGTATATCAGTAATGATTATCTACCTTAAGCGTAATCATTAAAAAACAATGAAGGCATCCAAAAAGGATGCCTTAATTGTGTGATCCGCTTGGGGCTCGAACCCAAGACCCCAACATTAAAAGTGTTGTGCTCTACCTGCTGAGCTAGCGGATCTCCCGGATGCAATCATCAAAATTGCGGATGCAAAGGTACAATGATTTTTTGAATCCACAAAATTATTCGATGATTTTTTCTATTTTTCTTGTATTTCGTCTGTCTGGGCATTGTCAGTCACCGCATCAGCAACCTCCTCAGCAGGGGCAAACGACTGTGTGGTGCGCTCAGCCTCTGCCACAGGAAGATGGTCATCAGGCGGATCTGGCAGTTCTTCTATCGTATCCCGCGTGACATATCGCTGGTAGTAAGTAATCAGGATCGTGGTAAGGGGAAGGGCGATAATCACACCGATGAATCCCAGCAACGCGCCCCATACAGAGAGGGAGAGCAGCAAGATAGCGGGGTTCAGTCCCATGGCAGATCCCATGATCTTAGGGGTGACTACCATATCGATGATCACCTGCACGATGGCAAACACGGCCACGGCAGAGATCAGGATCACCCAAAAATTCTGTCCGGTATCAGCAGCCTTGAGCAATGCCAGGAAAGCCGTTGGTATGAGTGCGAAGGTATGCAGATAAGGCACCAGGTCCATTATACCGATGAGGATACCCAGACCGATGGCCATGGGGAAGTTGATGATGGTAAACCCGATGCAGAAGAGGATTCCCATGGTGAGTGCCACCAGTCCCTGACCACGTATATAGCTGTTCAACGCCTGCGACACGTCGCCCATCAGCGAACTCCAGAATGGTCGTGCCTTCTTGGGGAAGATACGTATCCAGTTCTCTGTGAGGTACTCATAGTCGAGCAGGATGAAGAACATATATAATAAGGTGATGACCGAGGCCACGATGCTGATGATGATGTTAGCCGTCTGTCCCAAGACGGAGAACACCTTTGGCATGGCCTGCTGCGCTATGCTCACCAGGTCTTTCTGCTTGATAAAATCCTGGATAGCCTCTTGGTTATCGGCAATCCAGTCACGTACCATGCGTGAGAGATCATTCGTCTGGGTATTCAGCTGCAGGTACTTGGTGATCAGTGGTCCCAATTTGCTAAACTGCTCGATCATCGGAGGGATGATGAGCCACACCACGCCTGTGATGACAGCGATCAGGAAGATCAGTGTCAGGACGATGCTGATGACACGGTTGCGCACGCGCATCTTGTTCTCCACGAACTTCACCATCGGGTAGATGAGGTAGGCCAGGAACCATGCCACGAAGAACGGCAGCAGTACACTACTCAGTTTGCTGACAATCAGATAGACACCCACTACGATGAGTACAATGATCATCCAGCGGATAAACCGGTCGAAAGTTATTTTCTCTTCTATCATGACGCTCTCATATCATTACTGTTGACTATTCTCTTCCTCGATCGCCTTACGGTAGCAGTCGCGGCAGAGCGGCTCATATTCACCGGTCTCTCCCAGCAGCACCCGTTTGTCGTTCTTGATAAGACGGTGCGAGAGATAAGCCAGCGAACCACATTTCACACAGATAGCATGCACCTTGGTCACCTCATCGGCAATGGCACACAAAGCAGGCATCGGACCGAATGGCACCCCACGGAAATCCATGTCCAGTCCGGCAATGATCACCCGCACACCACGGTTGGCCAACTGATTACATACATCCACCAGGCCCTCATCTAAGAACTGAGCCTCGTCGATACCTATCACGTCATTGTCACCTGCCAATAGCAAGATAGAGGACGACGAGTCGATAGGTGTACTGGGAATCGCATTCTGATCATGACTCACCACGTCGACCTCACTGTATCTTGTATCCAGTGACGGTTTGAAAATCTCAACACGCTGCTTGGCAAAGGTAGCACGCTTCAAACGCCGGATCAACTCCTCGGTCTTACCCGAAAACATCGATCCGCACACCACTTCTATTCTGCCGGGGCGATGTGCTTCCCCCTGTAAATTTTCCATCATATCGCCACAAAATTACAAATCTGTTTTAAAAATTGCAAAGAAAAGCACTTTTTTTTCTGTTAAGAAGAACAATTAAATGATAATTACATTATATTTGCAAGGTCTAACAATCGACATGGGCATTTTATATATTGTACCCACACCGGTGGGAAACATGGAGGATATTACCCTCAGGGCCATACGCATCCTCAAGGAAGCCGACCTGATCTTGGCGGAAGATACCCGTACGTCGGGAATCCTCCTGAAGCATTATGACATCAAAAACCACCTGATGTCGCACCATAAGTTTAATGAGCATGGTACCGCGGCAGGTATCGTGGAGCGACTGAAGGGGGGACAGACCATCGCCCTGATCAGTGATGCGGGCACACCGGGTATCAGCGACCCCGGTTTCTACCTGATACGAGAGGCTATCGCCGCAGGCATAGAGGTGCAGACGCTCCCTGGTGCCACAGCCTTCGTACCGGCTCTGGTAAGCAGCGGACTGCCCGACGAGCGCTTCTGTTTCGAGGGTTTCCTGCCGCAGAAGAAAGGGCGTAAGACACGTCTGGAGGGTTTGGCCGACGAGGAGCGTACGATGATTTTCTATGAAAGTCCGTATCGGGTGTTGAAGACATTGGAGCAATTCGTGGAGTTCTTCGGTGCCGACAGACAGGTAAGCTGTTGTCGTGAGATCTCCAAGATTCACGAAGAGAGCGTCAGGGGCACCCTCGAGGAGGTGATTGCCCACTTTAAGGAGAAAGAACCAAAAGGTGAGTTCGTGATTGTGCTTGCCGGTAAAAAAGATCATAAACAAAAAATGAAGTAATATGAAAAAATTATTATTTGCAGTATTGTGTATGCTGGCTATCGTAGCCTGTGACAACCAGAAGTCAGCCCCGGTGATGCCGGATGGTGGTATGAATGACTCTCTCCAGAAGATTATTGAGCAGAAAGACAATGAGATTAATGATATGATGGGTACGCTGAACGAGATCCAGGAAGGATTCCGTGCCATCAGCGAGGCCGAGGGACGTGTCAACGTTGCTAAAGCTGGCGAGCGTGCCGACCGTGCTCAGCAGATGCGTGAGAACATGCAGTTCATCAGTCAGCGTATGGCCAAGAACCGTGAGTTGATCAAGAAGTTACAGTCTCAGTTGAAGAACAGCAATCTGAAGAGCGACGAGCTGCAGAAGACCATCGACGGACTGATCACCGAGTTGGAGGCAAAGAACCAGCAGTTGCAGCAGTTACAGGCCGACCTGGATACCAAAGATATCAAGATTATGGACCTGCAGGAGTCGAACAACAACCTAAACACCCATGTGACAGCCCTGCAAGACGAGAGTGCTAAGAAGACAGAGACGATCAACAATCAGGATAAGCAGTTGAACACCGCCTGGTTCGTGTTCGGTACGAAGAAGGAGTTGAAGGAGCAGGGTATCTACGATGATGGTAAGGTGCTGCGTAACAACTTCAACAAGAACTACTTCACGAAGATCGACATCCGCATTGACAAAGAGGTGAAGCTGTACTCTAAATCAGTGAAGGTGCTCACACCGCATCCATCCAGCAGCTATATGTTGGTACAGGATGCTAACAAGCAGTTCACCCTGAAGATCACCAACCCGCAGATATTCTGGAGCACCAGCAAGTATCTGGTCGTATTAGTGAAATAAAACTACCTTTTAGATAAAAAGAATTCTTTCATCAGTTGGCGGCACTCCTCCTCAAGGATGCCGCCAACTGTCGTTGAGCGGGGATGCATCGCCCTTGGAGCATACAACTCATATCCTCGTTTCTCATCCTTACAACCATAGACGATACGCGGTATCTGTGCCCAACCGATAGCCCCGGCACACATCACGCAGGGTTCCACCGTGACATACAGCGTGCAGTCGGTGAGATACTTGCCACCTAATAGATTGGCAGCGGCCGTGATCACTTGCATCTCGGCATGAGCCGTCACATCGGTAAGTGTCTCTGTAAGGTTATGTGCCCGTGCGATGATACGGTCACGACATACCACCACGGCACCGATAGGTATCTCTCCCTCGTTAAAAGCCATGCGAGCCTCATCCAAAGCCCGTTGCATATAATACTCATCTTTCTTGAGCTGTTCTTCTGTCTGTGTCATAAACAAAATCTTTCTGGATGTAAAAGTACAAAAAAAGTATCACAAGATAAAGAAAAGAAGATATTATTATCATGGTTGATGCATAAAAACTTGTCGGATTAAGGAAAAATGCCTACCTTTGTAGAGTGATCATCTAACAATCATCTATCTATGGCAGCACATAATGAATTAGGAAAGTGGGGCGAGGAAAAGGCAGCCCAATATCTCATCAAGAAGGGGTATCAGATACTCAAACGTGACTGGAAGACACGTCACCGAGATCTTGACATTGTAGCGTTGGACGAGGATGAGCTCGTTATCGTGGAGGTGAAGACACGCCGTAACCAACTGTTCACCAAACCGGAATCGTCGGTTGACTGGCGAAAGATACGTTCACTGACACTGGCTACCCATCAGTTTCTGAAGATTTACCGTATCAATGCCACCATCCGCTTTGATATTATCACCGTGACAGGCACCGATGATGAGCATTACAGCATACGGCATATCGAGAATGCCTTTCTGCCCGCAAGAATATAAATGATGAAGAAGGAATATATCTATATAGAAGAGACTGACAGCACCAACCGTTTCCTGCACGACTACCAGTCAGCCGGTGAGGAGATGACCATCGTATATACCGATTTCCAAACGGCAGGGCGCGGACAGGGCACGAACCACTGGGAGTCAGAACGCGGGAAGAATATCACTTTCAGCATCCTCACCCACCCTCGCGAAGTGCTCATCACCAAGCAGTTCATCCTCTCTATGGCTGGCGGCTTAGCCATCAAAGAGGTGCTCGACACCTATACCGAGGGAATCACCGTGAAATGGCCCAATGACATCTACTGGCATGATAAGAAGATCAGCGGCACGCTGATAGAGACATCGGTAAGTGGTAAGTGTATCAACAACTGCATCTTCGGGGTGGGCATCAACATCAACCAGCGGCAGTTCTTGAGTGATGCGCCCAACCCCGTTTCACTCTCTCAGATACTCGGTCGGGAGACCGACCGCATGGAAGTGTTAGAGAGGATTGTAGAGAGGTTTGATGAGGAACTGTCACTTTTGCAGGAAGGAGGAAGTGAGACTGTCAGACAGCGTTACCTGCAAGCTCTCTACCGCAGAGAAGGCTTTCATGAGTATATAGATAAAGACGGACTGTTTAAGGCCCGTCTGCAAACAGTGGAAGACGATGGGCATCTGGTTTTAGAACGTGAAGACGGGCGTCTGTCTGCCTACGCCTTTAAGGAGGTGCAGTTTAGAGTGAAGAGTGAAGAGTGAAGAGTGAAGAATAATTAGTTTAGGATTTAAAGTGAAGAGTGAAGAGTGAAGAATAAGCCCCTCCCCAGCCCTCCCCGAGAAGGGAGGGAGATGCGCAGAAACATGACAAAGCCCTTTAGGGCGACAGAGCATAGGCGGGGGTGTTAACCCCCGTAAGAGTGAAGAGTTATGATAAGCCCCGTAGGGGCGACACAACATAGGCGGGGTGCGTAAGCCCCCGTGTAGAAGCCCCCTCTAACTCCCCCGAAAGGGGAGGGAAAAATAACCATGCCGCCCCTTTGCATTTTGCGATTATCGTCACGACTCGGCATAGTTCAAGCAAGCTTGACTCTGCTCTCGCTGCTCCGATAATTGATGGGGCGAGCATACCATAGTGTAAGAGCGACGAGTAGGAGCGGTTGACTTCGTCTTCCTCTGTCACGACTCGGCATAGCTTAAGCAAGCTTAGCTCTGCACTCGCTGCTCCATCGGTTTCCATCCCTCTCCTGGAGAGGAGAGGGCGTGGGTGTGGTTGAAGCCCCTCATTACGGTAAGGAGGGGTTGGGGTGGTTGAGAAAAAACTCATCCCGGGCTTGACCCGGGATCTCCTGCGGATAACACGGATGAGATTGCGGCTCGGTGGCCGCAATGAGAGGATGAAGGTACGGATGAGATTGCGTGTCAAGCCCGCAATGAGAGGGGAAATCAATAATCGCCGAAGGCAATGGAAAATCATGTTAAACATTTAAGATATGAAAAGATTTAATCGAATATTACTGAAACTGAGCGGTGAGAGCCTGATGGGTGAACAAGCCTACGGTATCGATCCCAAGCGACTGGGAGAATATGCCAGTCAGATAAAAGAGGTTCACGATATGGGTGTACAGATCGGTATCGTGATCGGTGGTGGAAATATCTTCCGTGGATTGAGCGGCAGTCAGAAAGGCTTCGACCGTGTGAAAGGTGATCAGATGGGTATGTGTGCTACCGTTATCAACTCGTTAGCCCTCAGCAGCGGGTTGGATGCTGTCGGTGTAAAGAACAAGGTTCTTACTGCCATCCGCATGGAACCCATCGGTGAGTTCTATACCAAATGGAAAGCTATCGAAGCTATGGAAGCGGGATATGTATGTATATTCTCTGCAGGCACCGGATCGCCCTATTTCACTACCGACACCGGATCGTCGCTGCGTGGTATCGAGATAGAGGCTGACGTGATGCTCAAGGGCACCCGTGTGGATGGTGTCTATACGGCAGATCCCGAGAAAGACCCGACAGCCACCAAGTATTCAGAGATTACCTACGATGAGATCTACAACAAGGGATTGAAGGTGATGGATCTTACCGCCACCACGATGTGCAAGGATAATAATCTCCCTATCTATGTATTCAACATGGATGTGGTGGGTAACCTGAAGAAAGTGATGGAAGGTGAGGATATCGGAACACTCGTCCATCTCTAAACATAATCGACGTATTCCCCTTCGTCTTCAGAGATGATCTTTCTGGAACGTTCATCTGCATTACGAGGATCAATGACTACTTCTTGATCTTCGTAATGTGTTTGTTGTGACTGTTGGCGGGAGGCATCGTTATATTCCTGACGGAACTGTGCACGTGCTTTACGAAAGACGCCCCAAATCCCCAATACGATAAAGAGGATGACGGCGACCACACAGACAATGACGAACAACAGGAATTTCAGTAAGAACATAAGCAACTATTTGTTGGGAGTCTTTTCACGATGATTCATCACGATAGACAAGACGATATACCAAACGATGATAATGGCAAAACCGAGAACACGGAAAAGCAAGAGCAAGATCAGTGAAGTCAATAAGAAGAAAATACGTACCTCATTGCCTTTCACCGTCCAGTGCTTTACCTTCAGGGCAAAGATAGGTATTTCGGCCACCATGATCCAGCAACTCAACACCATCAAGATGATCAGTAGCCAGAAGACATAAGGTAGTGAATACAGACGGGCGCCTGAGCCTACGATCAGCGCACTCCAGAACAAGGCGTTGGCAGGTGTTGGCAGTCCGATAAATGAAGAGGTTTGCCGCTCATCGATATTAAACTTCGCCAAGCGCAAGGCCGAGAAAGCAGCTATGGAGAAAGCCACATACGGCAGCACGACACGACAGATATCCGCATTCAGCCATGCCGGGTAGTCGATGACAGAGAACTGATAATAGAGCATGGCCGAGGGAGCCACACCAAAGGTAACCACATCAGCCAGGGAGTCGAGTTCCTTACCGATAGGTGAAGAGACATTCAACAGACGTGCCACCATCCCATCGAAGAAATCAAAGACGGCACCTGCTATGATCCATAGCATAGCCAGTCGCATATCACCGGCAAAGGCAAACGAGGTAGCGATGCACCCTGACACCAGGTTACAGCAAGTAATGAAATTGGGGATGTGTTGGATCATGTTTCTTCTATTCTTAAAGTTATTTCAGTCGGGCAATAATCGTCTGGTCACCGGTAGTGGACTGTCCCATCTTCACACACACCTCTGTACCGACAGGCAGGAAGACATCTACACGAGAGCCGAACTTGATGAAGCCCAGATGCTCGTCGATATAACAGTCTTCACCATCCTTGGCATAGGTAACGATACGTCGTGCCACGGCTCCGGCAATCTGGCGCACCAGCACCTCCACACCGTCATCCGTCTCCAGCATCACGTCGGCATGCTCATTCTCCTCACTGGCTTTTGGCAGCCAGGCCTTGTGGAAGTTACCGTTCTGGTGATGCACGAACTTCACCTTACCATCAATGGGAAACCAGTTGGCATGAACATTGAACAGACTCATGAATATAGATACCATCATGCGCTTGTCATGGAAATACTTATCTTCCATCACCTCCTCGATCACCACGACCTTTCCGTCGGCGGGAGCTACCACCACCGTTTCTGTCTCACCGTTGAAATAACGGATCGGACACCGGAAGAAATTTATCATGATGCAATAGACGATGATCGCCACGATCAAGTAGATATTAAAAGCTATGGTGTTACCCACCAGGTACCATAACAAGAATCCAAGTAGTGACAAAGCAAGGAACGCATACAACAAAGTATTCGTTCCCTCTCTATGTAAGCGTATGTTTTTTAACCTCTTTATTCTTTTTCCCATTGTGACAAACGTACAATTTAGATGCAAAGGTAATAAAATAATTGGTAAGTGCAAAGTGAATGAAAGAAAATTCTTTATAAATGATAAATTACGTTTTTAATTTTGGAGATATAAGGGATTATTCGTAACTTTGTTCCTCAAATTGCAATCCTCCATGGAAGACTTTGTACACTTACACGTTCACACCTATTACAGCATACTCGACGGACAATCGAGCATCTCTAAACTCGTAGACAAAGCCGTTGCCAACGATATGAAAGGCATGGCTATCACCGATCATGGCGACATGTTTGGCATCAAGGAATTCTTCGATTACTGTAATAAGGTGAACGGAGGCAGGAAGAAAGAGGGACTGGAGCCCTTCAAGCCTATCTTCGGTTGTGAGGTGTATGTGGCCAACCGTAGGAAGGAGGACAAAGATAAGGACAAGGGTGACCTGCGTCGTTACCACCTTATCTTATTAGCCAAGAACTACCAAGGATACAAGAACCTGATCAAGATCGTCAGTCGTGCATGGGTTGACGGTTATTATATGCGTCCGCGAACCGACCGTGAAGACATAGAACGTTACCACGAGGGTATTATCTGTTGTTCTGCCTGTATTGCCGGCGAGGTACCGGCAAAGATCTTGCACGACGATATCGCCGGAGCTCGTGAGGCTATCGAATGGTATCATCGGGTGTTTGGCGACGACTATTATCTGGAGTTGCAGCGTCATGAGGTGAGAGATCCCAATATCCGGGCCAACAGAGAGACGTTTCCTTTGCAGCAACGGGCAAATAAGGTGCTTATCGAACTGGCACGCGAATATGGCATCAAACTGATCTGTACGAATGATGCCCACTTCGTGGACCAGGATAATGCCGAAGCCCACGACCACCTGCTCTGTCTGTCAACAGGTAAGGATCTCGACGACCCCACCCGTATGCTCTATTCCAAGCAAGAGTGGTTCAAGACACGTGAGGAGATGAACGAGGTGTTCGGTGATATCCCCGAGGCTCTGTCTAACACCTTAGAGATCCTCAACAAGGTAGAGACATACAATATTGAGCATGCTCCCATCATGCCCTTCTTCCCTATCCCTGCCGAGTTTGGTACTGAGGAGGAGTATCGCAAGAAATTCACCCCACAACAGATTTACGACGAGTTCACCTCTGACGAGAATGGAGAAAACCAGCTCCCAAAAGAAGAGGGTGACAAGAAGATAGAGAAGCTCGGTGGTATCGACCGTCTGTACCGTATTAAGTTTGAGGCCGACTATCTGGCGAAGTTAGCTTACGAAGGAGCACAACGACTCTATGGCGATCCGTTGACAGATGAAGTCAAAGAGCGAATCAATTTCGAGCTACATATCATGAAGACGATGGGATTCCCCGGTTACTTCTTGATCGTGCAAGACTTTATCAACTCTGCCCGTGACCAACTGGGCGTGATGGTAGGACCTGGTCGTGGATCAGCAGCCGGTAGTGTGGTGGCATACTGTTTGGGTATCACCAAGATCGATCCTATCAAATACGATCTCCTTTTCGAGCGTTTCCTAAACCCCGACCGTATCTCTTTGCCAGATATCGATACCGACTTCGATGATGACGGACGCGGAAAGGTGCTCGAGTGGGTGGAAGATAAATATGGTCATGAGAACTGTGCCCATATCATTACCTATGGCACCATGGCCACGAAGAACTCCATCAAGGATGTGGCTCGTGTGGAGAAAGTGCCACTCGATGTGGTGAACCACCTGTGTAAACAGATACCCGACCGTCTGCCGGATAATATGAAGATGAACCTTCCCAACGCCATCAAGTGCGTGAAAGAACTGCGTGATGCTGAGGTATCTACCGACGAACGGTTGAGTAACACCATCAAATATGCCAAGATGCTGGAGGGAACCGTTCGTGGAACAGGTATCCATGCCTGCGGCTTCATCATCTGTCGTGACCCTATCAGCGACTGGGTGCCGGTATCCGTCGCAGAAGATAAGGCTGACCCCGGACATAAGCTGCACTGTACACAATACGACGGACATGTCATCGAATCGACAGGACTGATCAAGATGGACTTCCTCGGACTGAAGACATTATCGATCCTGAAAGAGGCAGTGGAGAATATCCGTCTGACAACCGGTAAGGTGATCGATCTCGACACCATACCCATTGACGATGCCCTCACCTACCAACTCTATTGCAAGGGACAAACCATCGGCACCTTCCAGTTTGAGTCGCCGGGCATGCAGAAATATCTCCGTGAGCTGCAGCCCAGCGTCTTCGAGGATCTCATCGCTATGAATGCCCTCTACCGTCCCGGACCAATGGATTATATTCCAGACTTTATCAATCGTAAACTGGGACGCGCGGAGATTACCTATGATATCCCCTGCATGGAGAAATATCTGAAAGAGACATACGGCATTACGGTGTATCAAGAGCAGGTGATGCTTCTGTCACGACAGCTTGCCAACTTCACCCGTGGACAGAGTGACTCACTCCGTAAAGCCATGGGTAAGAAGAAGATTGCCGAAATGGAGAAGTTGGAGGTGCTCTTCTACGAAGGTGGTGTCAAGAACGGTCATGACAAGAAGGTGCTCAATAAGATTTGGGAAGACTGGAAGAAGTTTGCCTCTTACGCCTTCAATAAGAGTCATGCCACCTGCTATTCCTGGGTGGCCTACCAGACAGCCTATCTGAAGGCCCACTACCCTGCTGAATATATGGCTGCCGTGATGAGTAGGAACCTGGATAACATCACGGAGGTAACGAAGTTGATGGATGAGTGTCGCTCCATGGGTATCAGCACCTTAGGACCGGATGTGAATGAGAGTCGTCGTAAGTTCAGTGTCAACCAGCATGGTGAGATACGTTTCGGACTGGCAGCCATCAAGGGTATGGGTGGTGCCGCTGCAGATGCTATCATCTATGAACGAGAGCAGAACGGCCCGTTCAAAGATATCTTCGATATGGTACAGCGTGTCAACCTCTCTGCTTGCAACAGGAAATGCTTTGAGAGTCTGGCCCTGAGCGGTGGCTTCGACAGTTTCAATATCCCCCGTGAGCGCTATTTCGGTTTGAACAACCGCGGTGAGGGATTCTTAGATACCCTGATCCGATATGGGCAGAAATATCAGGCAGAACAGCAAGAGGCCACCATGTCGCTCTTCGGCGGTATCGACAGCATAGAGATTGCCACCCCTCCGATTCCACAAAACGAAGAGTGGAGCACGATAGAGAAGTTGAACAAGGAGCGTGACCTGGTAGGTATCTATCTCTCTGCCCACCCGCTGGATGAGTATAACGTAGTGCTTAGCGGACTCTGCAACACCCGTTGTAAGGAGTTGGATGACAAGCCCGAACTGGCAAAGAAAGAAGTGATCACCGTCGGAGGTATCGTGACAAACGTAAAAGAACGTATTGCGAAGAATGGCAACCGGTTCGGTATCGTGACGATCGAGGACTATGATGACAGCGGAGAGCTGGCTGTCTTCGGTGAAGACTGGGGTACCTGGAAAGGCATGCTCTCTGAAGGGAACACCATCTATATCACGGCCAAGTGCACACAGCGTTTCCGTGACAGCAATTCCTATAGCTTTAACATCACGGACATCAAATACCTCCAGACCGTCAAGGAACAGCAGTTGGAGCGCATCACCATCAGCATGCCCGTGGAGGATATCAATGAACAGGTGGCGGAAGATCTGTCAACACTGGTTTCCAACAACCCCGGCAATGCAGAACTCTGTTTCCGATTCTTCGATGCTACAGGTCATCAACCGATACTGGTCAGGAGTAAGAACCACCGGGTGGATATCAATAAGGAGCTCATCCAATATATCCAAGACCACTCCTTCATGAGTTTCTCCATCAACTGACAGGATGCCATGACAAGATGACTTGGCATAATCTTTGTTTATTCATTTACAAAATCAAATATAAATAATTATGGAAGTAACAATCACAACTGAGAATTTCGAGAGTTTGAAGAATGGCAACCTGCCATTAGTAGTTGATTTCTGGGCAACATGGTGCGGACCATGCCGTATGATTGCTCCTTACATTGCACAGTTGGCAGAAGAGTACGACGGTAAGATCGTTGTCGGCAAGTGCGATGTAGAAGAGAATGATGATATCGCCATGGAGTATGGTATCCGTAACATCCCCACCGTATTGTTCATCAAAGACGGTAAGGTTGTTGACAAGCACGTAGGTGCTGCCACCAAGGCAAAGCTGCAGGAGAAATTCGAGAAACTGCTCTAATACAACAAAAAAAGAGGGTGTGTCAAAACTGGCACACCCTTTTTTTATCTCTTAATTGAAATACTTGAGGATTACGATGGCCAAGTCCCCTCATCCCGGCCTCCCAGCCAGGATCTCCCTAATACTGATCAAACCCTCTCTTCCTCAAACATGATGTCCTGATACAGAGCCGGACTGCCCTTGTCGCTCTTCGGAAGGAAATGCAGGCGTACGCCGCGTATATGTTTTGCTGGTACAGAACTCCTCGGCATCCGCCCCGTTCATCGGGATTTGCAATCCCGATAATAGCATTGAAAATGCTTATATTCATAGCGTGGGGATTACAAATCCCCACGAGCGGAGTTAGCGTTAAAAAACCTCACATTTTCCATTTTAGTATGAAATATTCAGGCTAGAAAAATCGAGGTTGTCCCATAAGCAGGGATAACCTCGATTTTACGTTGCTCTTGAAGTACCAATGACTTTTGCTGCAATGGCAAAAATGAAGATATATATATGTCGTACTATAGACTTTGTGACATCAATTTTTCCAACTCAGAATCGGATTTTTCATAGATTTCATTTGGTTTGAAAAAATGAGTGAGCATGGTGGCAAAAACCTTGTTTTTGTAGATGAAGACAAAGTCGTAATAGCCCGGTTCGACCTCTTCGGGATGGAGGTAGAACGACCCCCAAAGCGAGGTCTCATCCCCTTCAGGATCTTTGTTCAGATCCAATTCTTGAATATAGCCAGGGGTCTTGTCGTTTAAAGAGCTTTTCAGGTAAAGACCTTGGTCTTCCTGGTGTTTGAAAACCATTACCTTGATACCTGACCCTGCACTGGCTTGTGGATAGAACTCTATCCATTCGTCAAGTTCAAAAACGGAGCGGATGCCTTCGGCGGCGTATGGCTTGTGGTTGAAACTTTCGCTTCCACAACGGTTGCCAAACAAACTCAAGGCGGTCATTATAGGCTTTTCACCTTCTTTGACGTTGACGAAATAGAGTTTTCCAAGAACCATCGTTTCTTGAATTTGCGAGGTATTAGCGGCGTTGTTGGTGGAGTTTGCTGCATTCGCGTTTGTGCCATTGATGAAAACTGTCAATAATGCTGCAAGTCCTGCGACTAAAAAAATGGCATTTTTATTCATAAATCTTAATTCCGCACCACTTTGATTCGATGATGTTTATAAGTTATTGAGCAACAATAACTTGTTTGTTGCTTTTGTAGCGTCGGAAGCTTTACTTACTTTAGCGGTGCATTATAAAGTCAATACAACTCCGACAGACATGACAAAGATAGTAAAAAAATGCGTAATCTATTGGTTTTACCAGATATTTTTTTTCTTATTCTAATTTGCGAACTCCCGTTCGTGGGGGTATGTCCACAATTTGGGGGTGTCCTTGGGCCCTTTTATCTCTTCTTGGGAGTGAGCGTGATCAATGGTATCATCATCTCTTCCAGTGATATGCCGCCATGCTGGAAGGTGTTCCGGTAATACGACACATAATAGTTGTAGTTGTTAGGATAGGCAAAGAAAGCATCACCCGTAGCGAAGACATACGATGTACTGAGGTTGGGTGATGGCAGGTGTGCCTGTGAGGGGTTCTTGATACAGAACACCTCCTTGGCATTGTAGTTCAGGTTCTTACCTAACTTATAGCGCAGATTGGTATTGGTATTACGGTCACCGATAATCTTAATAGGTTCATTGGCACGTATACTGCCATGATCGGTCGTGACGATCACCGTATAATCATCTTGTGCCAACCGTTTGAAAAGCTCCTGTAATACAGAATGGCGGAACCAGCTGAGGGTAATACTGCGGTAGGCACTCTCGTTATTGGCCAACTCACGAACCATCTTGGATTCCGTACGGGCATGAGAGAGCATGTCGATGAAGTTCACAACCAACACATTCAGGTCATTGTTACTGAGCTGTGACAGCTGCTGCATGAACTTCTCCCCACCTACAGAGTCGTAAATCTTATGATAGGAGAAAGTGTCATGTCTGCGATACCGGTCTATCTGCGTCTGTATGAGCGGTTCTTCATTCAGATTCTTTCCTTCCTCCTCATCCTCATCCACCCACAGATCGGGGAACATCTTGGCGATCTTATTAGGCATCAGCCCACTGAAGATAGCATTACGGGCATACTGAGTGGCGGTGGGGAGAATACTCATATACAACTGCTCATCAATCTCAAACAGTTCGGCAAGATCATGTGAGAGCACACGCCACTGATCATAACGGAAATTGTCAATGACAATCAGGAAGACTTTCTGTTGTTTGTCGAGCAAAGGGAAGATCGTCTTCTTGAACAGTTCCGGACTGATCATCGGACGTTCCTCGGAAGGGACAAAACGATCATACTCATCCATCCAGTCGAGGTAATGTCGCTTGATGAATTTCCCAAAGCCATTGTCAGCCTCGGCCTTCTGCATCTGGAGCATCTCTGTCATGCTACTGTCGGTGCTGCTCAACTCCAATTCCCAGTGAACCAGTCGTTTGTACACGTTCACCCAATCGTCCCAAGTACGACAGTTGTCTATCTGCATACTGATCTCCATGAAGTTCTGCTGGTAACCGCTCTGCGTCACCTCACTCTCAATCTCCCTGCGATGGATATTCTTCTTCAGCGACAAAAGGATCTGGTTGGGGTTGACGGGTTTGATAAGATAGTCGGCGATCTTCGAACCGATGGCTTGGTTCATGATATCCTCCTCCTCACTCTTGGTTACCATCACCACCGGTGTGGCTGGCGTTATCTCCTTGATACGCTGCAGTGTCTCCAGTCCGGTGATGCCCGGCATCATCTCGTCCAACAGGATAAGATCGAACGTACGCTGCTGACAGCGCTCGATGGCATCCATACCATTATTGACGGTCTCTACCTCATAGCCTTTCTTCTGTAAGAAAAGGATATGTGCCTTCAGCAGATCCACCTCATCATCAACCCATAATAATAATCCGTTTGTCATATCTTCTATCTTAGATTAGAAACCCTCCAACTCATAATACTCATCCTCCAGATTAGGGATCTTCTTTTTCTCCGTCTTCTTGTCACCCTTCTTATCAGTCGTCGTAACTTTCTTCTTCGACGGTATCGTATCATTCCTTCTTCTGAGAACATTACCGAAACCATCGTTGAAATCGATACCAGTATCTTCTATCAGCGGTTGGCGCTGTTGTCTGGCGCCAGTACTCTTCACCGTCGTCGGTTTCTTTGCAGATGCCGGTTGTGTCGGTTTCTTTGCTGGTGTTGCTGACTTTGCCGTATTGACAGGCTTTGTTTCTGATGCAGCAGGCTTAGTCGTCACCGCAGGCTTTGCTGACTCTGCAGGCTTTGCCGTAGTGACAGGTTTCGGTTCCGGTTTGTTCTCTACCGGGATGGATATATCCGGAGTTGTTTTCTTTTCTTCCTTCTTGACTGACGGTGCGGGTTGCTCCTCCATGATGATAATATCCGACTCAACGCGTTTTACAGGAGCGTTCTGTTCCGGTACGACAATATCCGGAGTATTCTGCTTGACTGGCGTTACCTGCTCCTTCTTCGCCGGTTCTTCCTCCTCGGGAACAACGAGGATATCACCATTACCACCCTGCGGCGTGATGCCTAAGTCGATCAGCATACCATCGTCTACTACCCCACCCTGATAGAGTTCTTTATCTTCGGGAGCAGGCTCCGGCTGCGGCTGATATTCGATATTCGCGGGTTCTGTCAACAATCGTACCGTACTGATACGCAGCGGGATAAAGTGCTGCTCATAGAAATCATCATAATCCTGGTAACTGAATTGTGTGCCTAACAATGGTAAGTTGGGCTCACTGATAAGTATCTTACGACAGTTGGTGGTCAACTCACGTATTCGTTCATTATCGAACAACTGCCGTGCATACTGCAACACCTCGTCATAGCTTAAGAAGCCGTTAACGATCATCCGGTGCAACCCGTCGTGATCCTCTATCTGTATCTCAAAGTTCCTCACCAGGTAGTTGGTGAAGTTATACCGCGCCAATTCGAACAACAGTTGGTTCTCATTCACGGAGTCGGGCACGTATGCTAAGATGAACACGAACGGGTCATTACGCTCAACCGTAAACTCCTTGACGGCAACGGAATCGCTGTCACTCATCATCACCATGCGACGCTCCCACACATTCTCCATATCGAAGGTACCACCATGGATACGTCGACCGCCCTTCACCCCATTGATGATCATACCCGCCAGTTCACTGACACTGCTCTGCGGATAGTCTTTCACGACGGTCTCCATATGATCCAGACATTTCTTGCCATTACCCTCGTTCAGGTAGGTCATACCTTCAATAAAGATGAACTTATCACGGTTCTCACCTTGTGGGAAACGACTGGTAGAGACAGACGTATTACGATGCACCGTCATGAAATCACTCTTCTTGAAAGCCTCATAGGTGGCGGTGTACAACGAGTCTTCCAGATGTTCACCATTACGGGCATTCTCCATGTAATAAGGATTGCTGAGCAATACGGTCCACTCACTCTCGGGATACTCACTCTTCAACAGTTGTAAGTACTGATCAGCACGTGAAGGGTTACCCTGTCGCTGGTACAACAGCCACAGATGATAATACACATTGTCCTTATGCTCATAATCCGGGTACTGGTTGAGGATACGCTGCAGGTTACGCTCACTCAGTGTCAGATGGTTCAGTTTGTCCTTGAAGATCACACCACTATGATAGAGTCCTTCCTTGATGATCTCGTTACTGGCTTGTATCTGTTCCTCAGTGAATGGTATCTGAGCGAGGTAGTATTCCCGTTTGTGGGGATCATTGGCAGCACTGTCCACCGTGTTGGTCAGTGAGTCTTGCGCCATGTCGTTGTCTGTCATCTGTCCTTGACCATCGTCACCCGAGGGGTTGTCCATACCCATGCCTGCCACAACGGTCTTGTTCACACGCTGCCAGTTGTCCACATTCTCACGCTTACCCCATTGTTTTTCAAAGTTTGCTTTTCCCTGACTCACGGCCATCGGATTATAGAAATACCAGGTGGCATCCTGCCGGGTACCAGCGGGTGTAGGGGTAGTCTGACGGGGTGTTGTCGTCTGTCTGCCCACAGCCCCCTGTTGCTGACTCACCTGTTGTGCCTCTTGCTCCTGCCAAGCCCTTTCCTCTTCTCTTTCTTTTTTCTTCAGTGCCTCAATGATCTTATCGATAGCCGCCAAGCGCTCAGCCTCCGGCATACGAGCCAGTTCCTGCAGGGAGTCTTGCAGATGGACAGCTTCGGTATGGGGCACCAGTTCGTCCAGGATCTTCGAACGCTCAGACAACTGCTCATAGTCATCACGATCCTTATCCAACAGACCGATAGCCTCACCATAACATCGCTGGGCATCAGCGAAACGCTCCTTCGCCCAGTATAGATCGCCTAGGTGCAACAACAGCACACCCTTTTCGATTCCCGAACGTGTAGCTTTCTCGTTACCCTTCTCATAAGCGGTAATCGCCTGGAGCGTGTCTTTCTGCATCAGGTAGATATTTCCGATGGCATAATATACCTGGTCAAGATATTCAGCATTCTTCTCAGACGCTGCCATACGACGCAGTTTGGAGATCATCTGCTTGCCATTGCTACTGGCCATCACCTCTGTCATCGCGATTCGGGCATTAAACTCCAGTTCATACGGAGGATTCATGCGGATCACTTTTCGGAAAGACTGATAGGCTTCTTTCTTCTTTCCTATGGCAGCCTGCAACTGTCCCATCAGGAACCACTCTCGTGCTTTCTGTTTGCGGCGCATCTCATGACGGATGACCTTCCTCAGATAAGGTATCGCTTTCTCGTACTGACGCAGATGGATATAGTAATCGGCATAGGTATAATCCCACTCTTTCACGGCTCTCCAGTCCATGGAGTCACGCTGCATCTTGGTAATAACATCCTCTGCGTCATAGAGCCAGTCTTGTTCGATATAGCACTTGGCCAACCATGCCCTTGCCTTACCGTAGATGGCCGGTTGCGTGGCATAGAGCCTGCTCATATAGGCAAAGGTGGAGGCAGCATCCTCGAAGGCGCCCTCATGAAACTGTGATCGTCCCATCAGCATCCAGGCCTTCCAGAGGAACGGGTTATATTCCCTACGGTTCAACCACTCTATATCACGCTCCGTCTTTTTCCGGTTTTTCTTCCATTCCGGTCGCTTGGTGATACTGTGTAGTTTAATGGCTTTCTTACTTTTCTCTATGGCCTTATCAAAATTTCCCTTACCGGTTTCACGACTGCTCTTGCTGCTCACCGTGTAGAGGGGTAGCATTTCTGTAAAGTTGTCTTTGTGTCCGTTCTCTTTTTCCAGAGAACCGTCGATATAAGCTTGTGAACCGTTGAAATACGTATTATAACGGGCGTTGAAAGAGTGCCACCAACGGCTCTTTGCCGTATTCTTCTGGGTGGAGCAACCCATGAGGATTGTCAGGAGGGAGAGAAGGGAAAAGACAACGATCACCCGACAGCGCCGTAACAGCACTGTCATCGAATGATTGTTGTTCACCTTTTCACTTTTCACCTTTTCACCAATTAACTCCAACAACATCACCAACTCATCCTTCAACTGATCGGGCACTGCCACACCACGGAGTATCAAACTGCGATTCCAATCCTTCACCTCCTCTTGTCGCATCGTGTACATCACCTCACGAAACTGTTCCGCCTCCTCATCGGTATAGTCGTCGGATCGACGACCCTTGAAAGCATCCAGCTCCTCATCATCAAAGTATTCAATCTCACGGGTGGCAGCCTCCATCATACACTCCTGCTCGCACTTCGTATTCTCACCATCACAGGTGGAGCAGTCGGTTCCAACATTAATAACGTTAGAACTGCCCTCCTTATTGTGAGAGAACAGTCCTATTATCGCGGCCACCACGCCAAGCAGTATCAGACTGATAATGAGTATTGCCATGGGTTAGTACCTCCCCTACTCCATTGTTTGTTCAATCGTAAAGCCCACGCTCTCCAGGTGCCTCCAATAATGTGGATAACTCTTGCTGACCACCTGCGGGTTGTTGATGCGCAATCCCGGGAACTTAAAGGCAGCAGGTGCGAAGGCCAATGCCATACGGTGATCCTCATAGGTATCGATGGGAGCCAGCGAAGCCTCACAACGCTCACCGTCCCACAGCAGTTCTTTTCCGTCAACATCACGGATGACATACCCCAACTTACGCATCTCGGTCTTCAGAGCCTCCATACGGTCGGTCTCCTTGATCTTCAGACTCTCCAAACCCGTGAAATGGAATGGAATATCCATGAGGGCACAGCATACCACGAACGTCTGCGCCATATCTGGCTGATTGATGAAGTTATAATCCAACCGGGGTAATGCCGTGCGCGCTTTCCTCAATGTCACCGTGGTAGGATTACCACTCTCTGGATCATCAAAGGCCGTCTTCACCCCTAACATCGAGAAAAGATATCTGACTCCGGAATCACCCTGTCGTGAACCGTCGCATAAGCCGGGCAAACGGATTTCTGCCTCCCAATCCTGACAAAGCGCCATGATCTCATACCAATAAGAGGCAGCACTCCAGTCATTCTCGATCTGAAACGGACGAACGGTGTATCCTCCCGGCTCTGCCTTGATGGTACGCACATCCTGCCATGTCACCTTCGCTCCGAAATCATGCATCAGGTGGATGGTCAGATCGATATAAGGCCGAGAGATAATCGTGCCGGTGAGTGTCAGTTCGATACCGTTTTTCAGGATCGGACCGATCATCAACAGAGCAGAGATATACTGTGAACTCACATTACCGGGAATCTCTACCTTGCCGCCTTCCAATGGCCGTCCGTGGATACGTAGCGGGGGAAATCCCTCCTCACCCAGGTAACTGATGTCGGCACCGAGATATCTCAACGCATTGACCAGCACCTGGATCGGGCGGTGACGCATTCGTTCTGTACCGGTGATGATATGTTCCCCATCAGTAACCGACAAATAGGCCGTCATAAAGCGCATCGCCGTTCCGGCAGCCTTGATATCGATCGTCTCAGGCATCTCCTGAAGGGCACGGATAATCACTTGTGTATCATCACAATCTGACAGATTATCGGGCATGTCGGCACCCTTTGCCATGGCATTGATCACCAGGGCACGGTTACTGATACTCTTCGAGGCCGGCAACGGAATGGTACTGTCAACGGATTGGGGCGGATATATTTTATATTGAATCATAACAGACTATTTTCCTGCAAAAATACGAAATAACATGGGTATAACAAAGAAAATAATAATTATTTTACTGTTACCTCATCTATGAAGAACCAAGCATCGTATCCCACTCCATAATGCCAAGAAGGACACTTACCTATGCCCTTCACCTTGACACGCACATACCGAGCGTTTACTGGTTGTGGAACAGTGACAGCGGCATCGATGAATTTCACGGAGAGGGAGCGGTCTTCCGTAAAAGTATAGGTTCCGAAATCACGCCAAGTCTGTCCGTCATCGGAAACGCTATAGGTAACATATTCCGGCAACAGTATCCATGCGCCCGACTGCAAGAGGAAATCACCCGTAACAGAGGCAAACGACTGTTGTTCACCTAAGTCGATGATCAAATCGGCATCACGACCTTCCCATCCTACCCAACTTTCAACAAAAGTAGTACCTCCGTATAGTCCGTCGGTGAGTGCTGCTGCTCCAAAAGAGGCATAACGCCCTGTTGGTTCACTCACAAACCGCACCGGCTTTCCCTTGGCTATATTCCGTTCACCGGTAGGAAGGAAACGCTGACGGTACAATCGGCAGTAGTCTGCCGGACGGTTGCCACGTTCATTGAGTGTCACCACTCCATAATCATGAGTACGCTGTTCGAAGAGATCCAGTTTTTTGCGCGTCAATTCAGCATTGCTGTTAACATCCGTGCGGGCAATCTCCAGTTCACTGTACTGAAGCGGCAATCGGGAAAGGCGTACACGATTAAGCAGAACAGTATCCTTCTGTACGGCTTGCTCCGCACGATCAAAGAGTTCGTTATATGTCTTGCGCAGAGGTTCGTTCAACATTCCCTGTTTATGCGTGATCGGCGAATCATAGATCCACAAAGGTATACCACTGGCAAGAAGCGCACCCTGTAACAGTTTTTGATACTGATAGAGATAGGGCGCAGCATCGCCATAGTAGCCCTTCATAAACTGCCACATCAGAGAGTCGGTATCTTGTTCCGGGTTCCACATCAAACGAGCAAGGATCCATGCTTTCATCTCTACGAAATCTGTACCCCGGTTGGGAATATTCTGTTCGAAGAGCATCGTAGCATGGTGTTTCTTAAACAGACTGATATTCTTCTGCAGACAATGGAAATTGGGGAAAGGAGAAACCACCCCGTCGAAGTTGATGACATAATCCCATATGAAGATATTATCGCTGATGGCCGACCATCCTTCCAAAGCACGTACGAACTCCTGTCCTGAGGCATTGTCAGTGAGAGGCACCTCACGCTTGCAATCAATATCACAAAGCATGATATTCACATTGGGCAGTGGCTTCACCTTCTTGGGTGGCTGCATCGTAAACAGATAAGCCAACGTTGAGAATTCCTTATCCGGGAAACGCGATGCGACCTTATTAAGGAAACGGATATAATTGCCCGACACAGCACCTTCCTCTTCTTCAACCTTTTTGCACTCAGGACATTGGCAGTAGGTGCCATTACCATCATTCTGACTGATGGATATCATACGGCGATCAGGGTTGGCACGGAAGATAGAGTCTATTTTCTGACAGACGATCTCTAAGACATTGGGATTGGTGAGACACCACTGACTATGGGTACCAGGTTGTCGCTTACCATTGATCATGGAATAATATTCGGGATGATCCTTACCATACACATCAGCAGGTAAGATCGTGTTAAAGGTATGCACCCACATATCTGCGGCAAACAACTCGTCATGACTCTCCAGTCGCATCCAATGACGATAGTCGGGATCGTCATTACCATAACTGAATGTCTGTCGGAAGCGGAAGGCAGGTGTCTCTGCTATATTAATAATAGGTATAGTAATGGTCTTGTTCGGGGTGAGCGTATAGACGTTCTTGGTATAATAACTAACACCAAGGTAACGTTCCAGCAGCGTTACCACGCCATATATGCTACCACGACCGCCACCACTTCTCACATAAAGGATGTTACCCGCTGTCTCAAGGGCAAAACCGTCTTCTTTTGCCTTATCGGTATTCTCTCCTATGACAATGTCACCACGGCGAGGCTTAATACCATCTACCAGGGGAAGTTGGGCTCCGGAGATACGTTCCACGAAACGTTGCAGCAGATGGGCAGCCTCATCATTATTCGCATTACGTTCAATAAGAACAATACGGCCTTTCGCCTTTCCATTCTTTACTATCGTGATTTGTGCTTGTGCAGTTGTTGTTGCACACAAATCAAGGATTACCGTAAGAAGAAATATTTTAAAAAACTTTTTTTTCATCTCTTTAGAACAATTCTAATACAAATATAGGTACTGTCAGAAGTTATTTCAGGGTATTAACTTGCAAATGCTGTAGGAGGTACAGACTGTGATTTCCTCTTTCATCACACAGTGGTAAAGGAGGCTGTTTTTCCTGGTTTGGAGTCTGACGATCAGGAAGATTACGCCATGATCCGGTTCGAAAACTAATGCGTTCAACAGCGTTGACAGCATGTAACGCAGGCAATGTACGGCCGAAACATGTAAACGTACGTTTATCCGTATCCAACGTTAAATTGATATCCATCCATTCATTGGGATGATAAGTAGCTAATGTCTGTTGCAGACTGCAGATTACACCATCCTTAAGTGAGAGACTGAGCATCCGCTCACCGTGACGATCAGTGACATCTATCTCAAAAGGCTCTCCATTCTCTGTCACTACCTTCAGGCGTAAACGGATATTCACTCTTTTTCCTTGTTCAAAAACACGTATAGCACGTGCATAGTCATAACGATCAGAGTCAGTCAGACAGAGTGAACGCCCATCGGCAAACACATTCGCCCACTTCGGTCGATAGAGATTCCAGTTGGGTACGACGCTATGAGGAGGGATACTATCAAAACGGTCGTTTACAGGACCATTCCACGTGGTACGTACAGGAAGCGGTACACAAGCCACCCATATATCTTCTTTGTTAACGCTATAGGTCAGCCACATATTCTGATCTTTGGGCTGCTGCTCTCCTTCTGTAATGCCCCTCACATAACAAGGACCGAAATCCTTATTCTCACCGAAGAATCGACGGGGTGGCACCTCACCATGTACCACGCACATCGAGTCAAACCGGATACCATCATCACTGGTAATGGTAATGAGTGGATAGCGGTAGGGTTGAGTTTCTATCGGGTTATAACAAATAGCATATCGACCGTCGGAGGTGCGTTGTCCCCATTGCTTACCTCCAGCCATTATTAAAGAAGGTACGCGCACAGGCGTAGACCATGTTTGTCCTTCATCGGCAGACAATGCTGCATACGACCATTTCCAGAGAGCCACTACCTTCCCGTCTTGACGATGATACCAGTTGGTAGCCTGCACCCGATTAATAGAATCTTTAAGCGTGTAGAAGCCATCAAGACCTCGGTCTTCGTCAATCCACTGCAGTGTCTTCAGTCGGTCAGCCAAGAGAGCTTCACAGGCTTTTCTGAAACCTTTATCTTTCGACTGGGTATAAAAGGGATAGGCGGTATTCAACGCATCCCATTTGGTGTGTGAGGAATAACGGATGAAATAAATCGGCCCCATCGATCCATCTGGATATATTTCACGAACGACCCTGCCGATACCACCCTCTTTAAAGGGATTGTAACTATGTCCGTAGAATGCCAATAACAACAGTCTGCCATCAGGAGCCGTATAGAACCCCATGCGTTGATGCATAATATATCCATAATAAGGCTTTGGTATCGTAACACCTTCGGGAGCCTTGTACGGTGGAAAGGCTACAACAGGCTTTGACCATCGACGACCGTCAACTGATGTTACTAATAAGGTCTGTCCTGGAGGTTGTTGCTCATCAACCGGATTAGAAAGATATTCCAGATAGAATTTTCCCTGCCAATACGTAATATTAGGCGCATGGTTGTAAGTCCACCCATAGTCTTCGGCTTCTTCTGGATGAGTTCTGTTGGCACGCATCACCTGGATATTCTCCACACCTATCGCATACCTAAAACCTCCCTCATGAAGTCGCGGGTTACAAATTTCACCACCAACATAAGCCACTGGTTCAGCAACTGTGCCTGTCTGTGAGAAAACACCTAAGCAGCATGTATTCAATAGTAAAGCAAAAAAAAATTGTTTCTTTTTCATGAATATTATACGATGGTCTTCTTATTTTGTCCAACAAAATTAAAGAAATAATTTGGAATATCAAAAAATATATCTAAATGTGCCACGTTTTTGCAGCAAGAAGACCTTATTTGTAACAAAAGAAGAAGAAATATTTTTATATTTATATTATTCAATACTTTAACCATGAGAAAAAAGATCGGAATTTACTACCAATGCTCTTTATGGCTACGATCGATGACAGTATTGGCATTTCTTACAGTGCCATTTGTCACGATGCACGCTGGTGAGCCGTTGGTTTCTCCGCGGGGGGCTTTACAAGTAAAGCCAGCCGACAGCAAGATCACGGGTCATGTTCTCGATGAGAACGGTGAGCCTCTGATTGGTGTTACGGTAACGGTGAAAGGCACTAACACGGTGGCCATCACCGATTTTGATGGTAATTTCACTATTACCACATCATCTGCTAATGATATGCTGCAGTTCAGCTACCTTGGCTATAAGCTCAAGGAGATGCGGGCTGCAAATGGCATGCAAGTGCGCATGGATCCCGAGGACACAGCCCTTAGTGAGGTTGTCGTAACGGCCCTTGGTATCAAGAAAGAGGCTAAGTCACTTTCTTACAATGTGCAGCAGATCAACAGCGATGGCATCATGAAAGTACAAGATGCCAACTTCGTTAACTCCTTGAACGGTAAGGTTGCCGGTGTGCAGATCAACGCCAATGCATCTGGTATCGGTGGTTCTTCACGCGTGGTGATGCGTGGTGCCAAGTCTATCGAGGGTAACAACAACGTACTTTACGTTATCGACGGTATTCCTATGGACAACCAGCAGGGTGGTCTTGATGAAGGAGCATTAGCCTATAGCGGTAACGGACAGACTGGTGATGCCACAGCCATGCTGAATCCAGATGATATCGAGAGTATCTCAGCACTTACAGGTCCTTCTGCTGCTGCACTCTACGGTTCTGCAGCTTCCAATGGTGTCATCCTGATTACCACCAAGAAAGGTGTAGGTGGCAAGACTGATATATCATACAGCGGCAGTTTCCAGTTCTCTAATCCTTTGTTACTGCCGAAATTCCAAAATGAATACGGTCAGAATGAGATAGGAAGCTATTATAGCTGGGGTGACAAACTCGCTACACCCAGCGACTATGATCCAGCTGACTTCTTCCGTACAGCAACCAATTTCACCAACTCTGTATCTATCTCTACCGGTACAGACAAGAATCAGACCTATGCATCAATAGGTGCTACCAATGCTGGTGGAATCATTCACAACAACGATTTCAACCGTTATAATCTCTCCATCCGCAACACATCAAAACTCTTCAACAACAAAGTCACACTCGACTTGAGTTACATGATGTCAAGTGTCAAGGAGAATAACATGATCACACAGGGACAATATTTCAATCCACTGGTTCCTGTCTATCTGTTCCCTGCAGGTGGCGACTGGAAAGCTGTAGAGTATTATGAGCGTTATGACGGTACTCGTAACTTTGCTACACAGTTCTGGCCCTATGGCCGTCAGGCTATGTCTATGCAGAACCCTTATTGGATTACTGAGCATAACAACTTCACGAACCATAAGTTCCGCAACACATTCACCGCATCCGCTAAGTGGGATCTTACAGGTTGGCTCTCTCTGACCGGACGTGTGAAATACGACAACAATGACGTAAAGAACGAGTCGAAATATGATGCCGGTACTGATTTGCAGTTTGCATCAAAGTACGGACACTATGGTTATGCACACCATCAGTATACACAGTATTTCGCCGAGGCTTTCGCAACCATCAACAAGTATTGGAATGAGAACACATGGAGTCTCACTGCCGTATTAGGTTCCAGCTTCGACAAGCGTAATGACAAATATATGAGCTTCGACGGTCATCTGGCACAGATGGCAAATATCTTCTCTTTCCGCAACGTTGAATCAGGTGGTGCAACCAAGTACGACCAAGACTCACAGCCATGGAAGAAGATCGGTGTTTACGGCAGCGCACAACTTGGATATAAGGGCATGCTCTATCTGGATGTTACCGCCCGTAACGACTGGGCATCTAAACTGGCACTGGCTGACGACTCATACTTCTACTGGTCGGCTGGTCTCTCTGGTATCATGACAGAGATGATTCCTTCTATCAAGGGCGACTTCCTGAATTACATGAAGTGGCGTATTTCTTATGCCGAAGTTGGTAATGACCCATGGGCATACGGACTGACCATTCCTACCTACACCATCTCAGCAGCAGGTGTGAACACCTCTACAACGATGTACAACCCTGATCTGACAGCTGAGTTGACCAAGTCATGGGAGGCTGGTCTCGACCTCGTCTTACTGAAGAACAAACTGAAGTTGAACGCTACTGTTTACTATTCACGTACCTACAACCAGTTCTTCAATATCGACCTGCCCGCATCTTCCGGTTATACCAACACATGGGTAAACGGTGGTCGTGTTGACAATAAAGGTATTGAGCTGACAGCACGTTTCAATCAGCCACTCGGACCAGTGAAATGGGAGACATACCTTACCTGGACACTCAACCGTAACGAGATTAAGGAACTGCTTCCATACTGGAAGAATCCTATTGATGGTACAGAATACAGCCTGCATGAGATCGACAAGGGCGGACTCAGCGGTTACAAGATGCACCTCGCAGAGGGTGGTACCATGTCGGATATCTACGTGAACCAGCTCGCTGTCGATGAGCATGGTGCTTTCTACGTAGATCCTCAGAGCCACACCCTTCGTACCGACGAATACAACTATGTGAAAGCCGGTCATGCCACTCCTAACTACAACCTGGCATGGGGTAACGAATTTACATGGAAAGGACTCAGTCTGGGCGTTCAGTTCGCATACCGTCAGGGTGGTGTCGTTGTTTCCAACACGCAGGCTGTGATGGATGCTTTCGGTGTATCACAAGAGACTGCCGATGCCCGCAACGCCGGTGGCGTGATGATCAACGGCGCACTGTTCAATGCTGTGGATTATTATCAGGCCATTGCCAGCAACAGCAGCTTCATCGGTTCACAATATGTCTATAGTGCTACCAACCTGCGTCTCTCTGAACTCACTCTGGGTTACGACATCCCTGTACAGAAATGGCAGAAGGTCATCAAGGGCTTGAACCTCTCGTTTGTTGCACACAATCCTTGGTTGATCTACTGCAAGGCTCCATTCGATCCTGAGGTGGTTGCAAATACAGGAACATACGCTCAGGGTCTGGACTACTTCATGCAGCCCAGTCTCCGCACATTTGGATTCTCTGTGAAAGTCAAATTCTAAATTATGAAAGGAGATAACAAGATGAAAAAGAATACAATCAAATATGCATTATTTGGCTTGCTGACTCTTGGGTTTGCCAGCTCTTGTACAGATGATTTCGAAAATCTGAACACCAGCAAGCATGCTGCTACTGAAGCCGATATGGAGAAAGACGGTAAAGCCGTTGGTTCTCGCTTCAACCAGATGATCAACCGTATCTCTGTGATGCTGATCGGTGGCGATCAGGATGATGAGTTTGCTTCTACCGGATCATACCAGCATCAGATAGGTATCAGTGCCGATGCCTACTCAGGTTATATCGGACATACCGCAGGATGGGCCGTAGGACAATACAACGGTACATACTATTTCGGAAAAGGTGATGAATGGGGTAATGCCATGTTTAAGATGGGCTTTGTGCAGGTAATGCCGGCATGGGCACGTATGCATGAGAAGGCCCTTGAGCAGAACCAGCCACAGATTGCCGCTCTGGGTGATATCGTAAAAGTTCTGGCTATGCACCGCGTGGCCGACCACTACGGTCCTATCCCTTATGTTAACTATCAGCTGGGTGCTGTAGGTCAGGCTTATGATGCCCTTGACAAAGTATACGACAAATTCTTCGAGGAGCTCGACAATGCCATCGAGGTGCTTACCCCGTATGCTATGGAAGGTGCTACAGCCTTGGAAGACTATGATCCTATCTTTAAGGGTAATATCGCCAAATGGGTAAAACTGGCCAACACCCTTCGTCTGCGCCTGGCCATGCGTGTGGTTTATGCTAACGAGAGCTTAGCCAAGACAGAGGCTGAGAAGTCAGCACAAAACGCCATTGGTTTCCTTGAGGCTGCCGATGAGAGAGCTGTATATCCAGGCGAGAACATCACCAATCCTATCTGGCAGCAGGCTTACGAATGGAATGAGAACCGTATGAGTGCTCCTATGGACTCTTATCTGAACGGATATAACGATCCGCGTATCTCTGTGTACTTCGTTGCTGCCGGCGATGGAAAATATCACGGAGTGCGTCAGGGTGTCTTTGCCGCAGGTGCTAACCAGAGCGAATATACCGGTGACAAGATCTCTAATGTAAATCTTACCCAGCACTCTCCTGTTCTCTTCATTTCAGCAGCTGAGTCATATTTCCTTCGTGCAGAGGGTGCTCTGCGTGGCTGGAACATGAACGGTACTGCTCAGGAGTTCTACGAGAAGGGTATCCGCATGTCAATGAGCGAATTGGGCGTTTCTAAGGGTGTCGATGAGTACGTTGCCAACAGCACTGCTACTCCAGCAGCCTTTGAGGACAATGCTGGTAGTGACAACGCTGCCGCACCGAGTAGCATCACGATCGCATGGAACGATGGCGATAACTTCGAGACCAACCTCGAGCGTATCATCGTACAGAAGTGGATTGCCAACTGGGGCAACTCTTGCGAGGCATGGTCAGAGTTCCGCCGTACAGGCTATCCGAAGATGTTCCCTGTGAAATACAACTATAGTCAGGGAGCTGTCAGCAGCGAACTGCAGATACGTCGTATGCCTTATCCACGTACAGAATACAACACCAACCGTGAAGCAGTAATGGCAGCTGCCAGTCTGTTAGGTGGTGCCGACAACTGTGGTACAAAACTCTGGTGGGATAAGAAGGCTCATTAATTTATAAAGAATTACATTTTTATACAGCGAAAAGTATGAAATACAAGAATATATTAAGTGTTGCGGTCCTCGCGCTTCTCTCCCTGACAGCCTTCAACAGTTGTGACACAGATGCTGAGAAACTGATTATTCAGGAACCGTACACATACGACTCACAATATTATGAGAACCTACGTGCATGGAAACAGACGCCACATGAGATAACCTATGGCTATTATGCTTCCTACACCAATGCGAAGAACCCCACCTCTTATGGTGAGCGTTTCCTCGGATTGCCCGACAGCATTGACATCGTCAACCTGTGGTCGGCAATTCCTACACCTGAAGACTGGCCCGTAGCCTACGAGGATATGGTATATTGCCAGAAGATGAAAGGCACCCGTTTCGTGATGCATGCCGACGCTGCTCACTATAACCACACCTGCTATGCCCGTGAGTACAACGAGGCAAAGGGTGAGTTTGAGTATGTATTAGACTCTATAGGTAGGCCCAAAGTAATCAAGACCAAAGAAAACGACTCTTTGTCTATCGTCTATTACGCCCGCTGGGCTGTCGACACACTGGTACAGTGCGGTCTCGACGGTGTAGACTTCGACTATGAGGGATGGAGTGGCAGGAACATTACCATCGTGGCTCAGGAATGCGACAAATACCTCGGTCCTAACGGTAAGTGGCCGGAGAAGCTGTTTATCATCGACTGGTTCAACGGTGCTCCTCCAAAAGAAACAGAGCCTTATACCGACTGGTACATCCGTCAGGCATATACCTGGCAGATCGGCTTCCAGACAGGCTCCGGCGGTCGCCCCATCGAGAAGACCGTACTCTGTGAGAGTACCGGTGCCGAATCAGAAAACGGCGGTAAAGACGGTGCGCGCATCAAGGATTACGCAGCATGGGAACCCGCTACCGGACATAAGGGTGGTACAGGTGCTTACTACATGGATTACAACTACATGTCCACATCCGGCATCCCCTATAAAGAGTTCCGTGAGGCTATTCAAATTATGAATCCTGCCGTACATAAGTAATCGACAATATCATGACAATAAATAAAGAAACAATGAATATCAAATATCATATCATATCTGCAGCTTTGCTCTTACTGATGGGAGGTACTATGCTTACCTCTTGTAAGAACGACGGCGGCTTCGACTACGATAAAGCAGGTTTCTATATCTCCGACACAGAAGCCTCACCGGTAGTCACATTCGCAGTCGAGGATACACCGGCAAGCTACGATGTTACCGTACGATCTACCAAGCAGGTAGAAAACGACGTAACCGTATCGCTGGCGCTCGACCTGGCAAAAGTGGAGGAATACAACAAGCTCAACGGCACATCCTACCAGCCGATACCGCAGAATGCCGTACAGCTGGAGAATGCACAGGTAACCATCAAGGAAGGTACTGCCATCTCTACCAGTGCCGCCGTACGCGTGGTAAGTACAGAAGACTTTACCGAGGGTGTCACCTACGTCATCCCGGTATCGGTAACACAGGTAAGCGGTTCAGACAACGAGGTCCTGCCCGGTTCAAAGACCATCTACCTGAAGATCTCTCGTATCATCAACTTCTTCTCTATCCAGGCTAATCCTAACGCATCAAGTAACTTCATCTTCGACAAGACCATACCTCTGTCAACCCTGACTTACGAGATGAAGATCTATCCGCAGGGATTGAACCGCACCAACTACCCACAGCGATTCATGGCACTCGAGCAGGAAGACGAGTCGAAATCACTGCTGCTGCGCTTCAACGAGGCTAACTCCGACAACAAGCTGCAGGTGATCCTTTCCGGCAACCGCTTCCTCTCTAACACCGAGTTTGAGAACGGTCAGTGGTACCTGCTCTCTATCGTATGCGACGGTAGCAACATCTCACTGTACGTAAACGGTGAATTGGATGCGTCTATCGCAGGATCCATCGAGGGTGGCTCACTCGACTTCAAGCGTTATGAGATGGGTATGTCATGGGGTGGATATACAACCCGTCAGTTCTTTGCCCATCGCTTCTGCGAGATCCGTATCTGGGATTACGCACGCTCTGCTACCGAGATCAAGGGCGGCATGTGCGGTGTTGATCCGAAGAGCGAGGGTCTGAAGGCTTACTGGAAGTTCAACGAAGGCGACGGTCATCTCTTCAAGGATGCTTCCGGCAACGGCTTCGACATGGATTGGAGTAAGACCAGCAGAGATATCAGAGAAAATGGTGTGATGGTATCAACACCCGATGCTGCTAACAACATCCAGTGGGTAAAAGATGATATCAACAAGTGTATTCAGTAATTATTAAGGAGGATACTACTTATGAAAAAAAACATATTAAGATATTTGACTTATAGCTTAGTAGCCGCAACTGCACTGACCTTCGGGTCGTGCAGTAGCGACGACAAGTATGATGTGGAGGGTAATCCCGACAACCTTGTTTATTTCAGGGCAGGAGAAATAAACTCTAATGTATTTACGGCTAACGTACGCCATACACCTGTTGGAGACTACAGTAACCTGAACATCAATATTCCTGTATTTGTACAGACTCCGGTCAGCAGTAACACCCAAGTTACCGTTGCACTGGATAACACGCTGGTGGATGTATATAATAAGGAGAATGGCACAAACTATCCAGTTTTGCCTGAAGCAGCTATCGAACTGACCAAGGCAACCGTAACCCTGCCAACTGATGCCTATAGCTCATCTGATTCCATTGAGGCACGCCTGTCTGAGAATCAGCTGGAATCACTCGCTGAACCGGAATACCTTACTGCTTTCCGCATTGTCAATATCAATGGGAACGGAAAAGCCAGTGAGGAGCGTGGAACAATCTATGTAAAGGTGCAAACCGGCAATGACTATATCCACGTGAGCGGTAATGATGAGATAACAGGTACGATATACCATACCCCTATCGGATCAATGGGTAATGTTAGCATCGATCTTCCTGCATACGTTAGCCAGGCTGCCAAGGTAGGAGCCACCGCAACAATCACTGTTGATAACTCCCTGGTACAGGAATACAATGCTGAGCACGGAACCAACTATATGGAAGCGCCAAACGGTGTGCTAAGCATCGAGAATGGCTCTGTTTCGATTGCTCAGGGTGAGACAACTTCTGCAACCAATTTCAAGGCATCTATCCCAACCGATAAGATGGAACAATTGTCCAAACCTCAGTATCTGATTCCACTGCGCATCGCAGCCAAACGTACTGACGGCATCAATGTAGAAAAAGCCGGTGTAATCTATTTGATTGTCAATACGGAAGAGAAACTGTTCAATGAGGGTCAGACAACCATTCCAGGATCTGCAATATCTCCTGAAGAAATGCTTAATTGGACCGTTGACAAAGATGAAATGGGTTCAGTGACATCACCAGGCGACTGGGCTCAGTGGGATAGCGGTTCATACACTATTGACATGAAAGAGACCAGGATGGTAACAGGTATGATGCTTCAAGCTATGTATGCAGAATACGGCCATAGTTGGTATTTTATCAACAGTGCTAAGTTGGAATTGAGCGAAGACGGCAGCAATTGGACCAATTGCGGTACTGCCACCAGAAATATGATGTCATGGAATGGTGACTATCAGGTTTATGCCCTTTATGGTGGTGTCAAAGCACGTTACGTCAAAGTAACGTTTAGTCACCGCTATGCAAATTACGGATATGGACTTGATGCTCTCCAAATCTACGCAGAGTAAAATTTATCTATTATAATTAAGAAGATGGGAACCATTTGCTTGGTCCCCATCTTTTTTTTACTTATATTTGGCTATTACAGTATTTGTTGTTACTTTTGCATACTGAAAAAAGCAACCCATGACAATACTAAGATATACTTACATCATCGCAATATTCTTCTGTGCATCTATCCTTCTAACGGCAAAGGCACAGAACGGTAATTCAATATTCTTGCAAAGTTTCCAGTACGACAAACGTATTCACGACTTCGGAACCATCCAGGAAAAAGACGGGAAGGTCAGTCATACGTTTGTCTTTACAAACAAAAGCAACGAGACCGTTAACATCAACGATGTCAATGCTTGGTGTGGATGCACCACGGCACAGTTCACCAAAGAGCCGGTACGCCCCAGTAAGACAGCCAAGGTAACCATCACCTTTGATCCTGATCATCGTCCGGGTAAGTTTTCCAAGGAAGCCGTGCTGATGCTCAACGGCGGAAAATACTACACCCGTATCTGGGTAAAAGGAAATGTCATCGGCATGAAGCACCCGGTTACCGAGGACCATCCCTATGCCTATGGCAGCGGTCTGTATATGAGTCATCGCGTCTTACCCTTTCCCCCCATGAAGGTAGGTGAAGAGAAAGACATGCGCCTGCTCATTGCCAACGACAACAAGGAAACGATAACGGTGGAGTTTATCCGCCGACCGAACAACCGCGTACTGCAGTTCCCCCAAAAGATTGTGCTTAAGCCCGGCGAAAGCAAAAAGATCTACGCCCATTACACGATCAAGAAAAACTACCATTACAGCAGATATATCCTTCTCATCCCCAAGGTAAATGGTAAAGAACTGCAACCCCTGAAGATCAGTTTTCCACCCACCTTATAAGACAGACTCTGCAAAACAACCTTTGCATATAGAACTAAAAACTCAACTAAAAAAAGTTAATTCCGTTGATAAATCCGTAGGTTTTGTGTTATATAGACAGAGTGTAATAACAGCAAGATGAACGACAGCGCATTTGAACAACAGTCCCGTCGACTATGGCAGAAAGCATACGATGCCAGTCGCAGCCAGGGTGCCGACGGGATGCAAGCAGAAGATATCGCCCAGGAGGTCATGCTTCGGTTGTGGCAGATGCGCCATGATTTAGACCGCTATCACTCACCTGAGATGCTGGCACGGCTTATGGGTAAGCGACTCACGATAAACCTGCTGAGGAGGAAGAATGCTATATCGCTCGACAGTCAGTCGCTGATGCTTTCAACTACAGCCAGCTCTCCTCAAGAGTTGTTAGAGGAAGAAGAAAACAACAAATGGCTGGAACAGCGCCTGCACACTCTGCCCGACCACCAGTACGCCATCCTCTACATGCGTCAGGTGGAGCAGCGTAGTTACGAAGAAATAGCCAGTCTGTTAGGGTTTGAGGAGGCATCCGTGCGCACCCTCTTATCACGTGCCAGGAAAGCCCTCTTGGAAGCACTGAGAAAAAGACGATAACATGTGTAGAATGTAAAGTATTGACGATTGCGAATGGAAGAAAGATATACGAAAGAATACATTGCCCGATTGCTCAACCGGTTTATGGAGGGAGCAACCACGATCGAGGAGGAAAGGCTCTTGGCCGACTACTTCCGCAAGACGGAGCATGTGACTGAGGAATGGTCCGACTACCGCAGGATGTTCGATTGGTTTAGTGAAGGCATGCCCATGAAAAAGACAGCTCCCCGTCGCAGATGGTGGCCATGGGCCGCCGCAGCCGCTGTCATCACGGCCATCATCATCGCCTTCAGTATCCCGGGCAAAGAGACACCACAGGTGGCGCAACAGACAGCACCCTCTGCACCCTCCGCACCCGTCATCCAGACTCAGATACAGCCGGAGCCATCCGTCGAACCCACCAAGAAGCTCGCCATCCATAAGCCAAAGCAAAAAAAGACATCTCCTAAGAAAGAGAAGGTTACTGAGGAACCACAATTGGCAGCCAATCTCAATCCCGCAGTGGTACAACGGCTCCTCGAGGAAGATGCCCTCTATGAGGCCGTCAGACATGAGCAGATGACACAGTTGGTCAATTTCGATGCACAGATGCAGGCACAGGGCTATCAGCGATTATTGCTCGATGACGGCAATATCGTCTATACACAGCAAACCATTTATGTAGAACAATAAAACCATTATCACCATGAAGAGATATTATCCCATCCTTTTCGCCATGGCATTCCTATGGAACACCATACCGGCAAATGCACAGCAGTATATAGACAAGGCTGTCGGTGAACTGACAAGCATCAGTGGTATCATCACCAGCGAGGAGCACTCCAGTACGAAAGATCCCAAGACTGGCAGACTGGATTCGAAGAAAGATATGTATGCCTTCACACTGAAGGAAGAACAGAGAAATATCTTAGACAAGCTGAGAGAATCCTTCCGGCAAGACCGTCCCAATGCATACCGCGAGGAAACAGCGATAGGCAGACAGCAGGAAAACATGAGGTATTCCACGGATATCAACGACCTGCTGAATAGGAACAGGTTTAACATTCTTCCCTATTCTGACTACATCATCATGTACTTCGTGCAACCCGGAGACACCTCCATGAATAACCGTCTGTGCTACTCCCTGGCATGGAAAGAAGACAAGGAGACGAAGACCATCAGCGCACAGATACACATAACGCTCAACAATAACCAAGGCTACATCATCAACAAGGCCGGTTTCAATCAACCATACACCCAGTTCAATATCTCTGCCGACCAACCGTTCTATAACATTCCGCATTTGTACATACAACAGCCCTTGAAATCATTGGAAAAAGACAGTCTCTGGGTGCAGCGAGTGAAGGAGAGTATGGACATGGATCTCGACGATGAGAAATGGATGAAGAAATTCAACAGTTATATGGAGATGTTGAAAAAATACGACATCACAGTCCCCATCTATCCTGTCAGACTTAATATGCTGAGTAAGAATGCAGAACGTGTATCGAAGAAAAGCAAGCAGGATGCTGCCAAAGCCCTGAAAGAAATTGAAAAGACAATGAAAGACGGGGAAATAAAAGAATTAATAAAAGAGACTATAGACAACCTTCAGAAATAACTTCATCATCACTGACTCATGACTTCCTTCAGACACATCATACTATTCATCACTCTTCTCCTGTTCCCCACCCTGCTCCTTGCACAAGGCATGCAGCGCAAGGTGACATTTATGGTTATCGACGCAGATGACAACAGTCCCATCAACAACTATACCGCCACGCTGATGACGGCCGACAGTACCATTGTGAAGACCGTCGTACAGAAAGAAGACACCACCTCCATCTTCCGCATGTGGGGGCACAACACCATCCCTTTCCACGGCAAGGGCAAGTTTATCCTCCGACTCACCTCCTTGGGTTATGAGACACTCGACACCCCCTTCGAGGTGAAGTCCAACCGTCAGGCATCTATCGAGCTGCGCACCCTCCGTATGAAATCAGAATTCAAGATGCTCGATGAGGTGGTGGTAAAGGGCACGAAGATCAAGATGGTGCTCAAGGGTGATACCGTGGTGTACAATGCCGACGCCTTCCGTCTGGCCGAGGGCTCCATGCTGGATGCCCTCATCGCCCAGTTCCCCGGAGCAGAGATGAGCAGCGACGGTGAGATCAAGGTCAATGGCCGTAAGATCGAGAGTCTGCTCGTCGACGGCAAGGATTTCTTTGCCGGCGATCCCAAGGCCGCCCTGAAGAACCTGCCTGCCTATACGGTGAATAAAGTGAAGGTGTTCGACCGTGACGGCAAAGACACGGAGATGATGGGGCGCGACATGGGCGACCGTCAGTACATCATGGATGTGCGTCTGAAGAAGGAATACCAGCGTAGTCTGATGGGAAACATCCGTGTAGGGGGCGGTACCGACAACCGTTTCCTGACCAACGGCATGCTGCGCTTATCCCGTGGCAAGTCGACCCTCGGTCTCAACGCCAACGTCAATAATGTCAACATCGCCGAGATGCCCCAAGGTACCATCATCACCCCGGAGATGATGCGGGCCATGGAGAATCCCTCAGAGGTAAATACCGAGCGCAGCTATGGCCTCTCCTACTCCTACGGTGAGTTTGTGGATCCCTTCTTTATCAGCGCCAGCAGCACCCTGTCGCACAACAATGCCACCAATGAGTCGTGGGCATCCTCACAGACCTATCTGACAGGTGGCGACACCTACGGCCGTAACGCCAACGCCTCGAGCAGCAGGAACATCAACTGGAGGAACAATATCATGTTCACAGCCTCACCCAAAGGACTGAACAGTCACGGAAGCATCAGCTTCGGACATACCAGCGCCAAGTCTTTGGGTAACAGCTCATCGGCCAACTTCGACCAGGATCCGAGCGTCTATACCGACATCCTGCAAGAAGTGTTCCTGCATCCTGAGAAATACCGTGAGATAACGATCAACATGCAGAAGAACGCCAGCAAGTCGCTGTCATCCACCAACGACGGAAACGGCATGATATCAGCCAATATCAAGGTGGTCAGCGACATGCTCACCACGATGGTCAACATGAATCACAACCACAGCAAGAACGACCGGTATGGTCTCAACGACTTCCGCTATCCGAAGAGCGACGGGCGCGACTTCCGCAAGGAGTACACCGCGGCACCGAGCAACAACACCAATATCAGCGCCAGACTGGGGTATAACTATGCGCTGGGCCGCCACAGCATCCAGGCCGACTATGATTTCTCCTACAACTACAACAGCAACGAGAGCATGCTCTACCGACTGGATCGCCTGGCAGAGACCGACAGCACCACGCTCGATATGCTGCCATCCACCCGAGAGGTGATCAAGAGCGTGCTCGACAATGCAAACAGCTACAACTACGACAGTCGGTCGTACAACAACACGTTAGGAGTCACCCTCCATTGGAAACCCATCGAGAACAAGAAACAGGTCGTAGGCCAGGGATTCATGCCCACCTCGGGCGACCTGTCGTTCAGACTGACACTGCCCCTGAACTGGCAGAAGAACGATATGAACTACTTCCGGCAGAAAGCATCCAGGGTAGATCAGCATAACCTCTTCTTCAATCCCCGACTGAACATCAACTACCGCAAGAGCGACCAGGAAAAACTGATGTTCTTAGGACTTAATGCGGATATCACCACCTCGGCACCCGACATGCTGTCGCTCATCGATTTCCGTGATGACAGTAACCCGCTGAATATCCGTCTGGGTAACCCCGATCTGAAAAACAGCCGTAACTACCATCTCAACCTGGTATGGAACAACACGTGGAATAAGAATATGGGCATGCTCAATGTCAACGCCAACTACAGCCGTTCTGACAACCAGATGGCCTACAGCATGGTGTACGACAAGGAGACCGGTATCCAGACCACCAAACCCGTCAACGTGAACGGCAACTGGAGTGGAGGCTTCAACGTGTCGTTCGGCAGGGGCAGCAATCCGTTCAGCACCAGAAAGAGCAACCTCTCCTTCCAGAACGACCTGGGGTACGACTACCGTCACAGTGTGGATATGACCACCTTGGCCGGACAGACAGAGAGTCAGGAGAACACCGTCAACAACAGCAGCATCAATGATCAGTTGAAGGTAACCTACAAGATTGGAGCCGAGAGCGAGGTGGCCTTCAATGCCTCCGGCACGTATAACCATACCACGGGCAACCGTACAGACTTCCAGACGATCAACGCCTACGACTACAGCTTTGGCGTGAGCGCCGTCTTGGCACTGCCTTGGAAGTTCCAGCTCAGCACCGATCTGAACAACTTCTCCCATCGAGGCTACAGTGCCAGCGAGATGAACACCGACCAGCTTGTGTGGAATGCCACCCTCAACAAGACCTTCCTGAAAGGAGCCCTGCTGTTCAGTCTGAGGGGTGTCGATCTGCTGGGCAACCTCAAGAGTCAGCATCTCACCATCAACGAGCAGGGTCGCACCGAGACCTTCAACAATGTCATTCCCCGTTATGTCATGCTGAGTGTCAGTTACCGCTTCAACAAGATGCCCAAGAACCAGCAGAATAAGAAGAGAAGAAACATCATCTACTGATGATATCACCGATTTTTTTATCGCTCAAACCAAAATATTTTGCGTTGCGAATCAAAAACTCGGGCAAAAGTTTGGATATATCGTATAAAGATTGTAATTTTGCAGTCGTTTTAGAGGTTTCGGGATTTAGCGCAGTTGGTAGCGCACACGTCTGGGGGGCGCGAGGTCGCTGGTTCGAGTCCAGTAATCCCGACCATAAATAAAGGCTAAGTGGTTCATTCACTTAGCTTTTTTCTTTATTGACATAGTTATAATAACCAGTTTTGTTAAACCCGGTTTTATAAAACAACACAAAGTTATAAAATACAATTTAATAAATCAGTGAATTTACTCGTTCTCTTAAAGAACGAAAGTATCCGATAAAGTAATATTGGAGCACCGTTCACAAGTTCTTTAAAGAGTATCTCTTTTATAATAATGTTTATCTTTTATTAAAAATCAAACATTTCGACAATAAATAGAGATAAAATCAGTACTTTTGATGAAAATTCAATCTTAATACTAATTAGAGGTTTATGAATGGAATTTATTGGAAAGGCGTGAAAGAACGAATAGAGAAATTCTTTGAGACGGTGCACGAATGCATACTTATCTTCACCAACTGGTTGGGATGACTTCACGGAGTGATTCATTGCGGTCTCGGGACGGTTTCCCGTTCATTTTCCACTCCCCATTGACTATTGAAAAAGCCATGCATTCAACCTATGGCAGGATTAAGGTAAAAACCATTAACTTTTTCTAGGGTAGTACAGATTACTGGAAATGTGACAAATGTGACAAATGTGACATCTGACAAATAACGACTTTTACTATGTTTAACTATAAATAGAAATTAAATGAATATATTTTACATTTCTTTATTTCTTGTGTGACATTTACTATAAATAGATAATTAGGTAAAATGTGTTATATGTAAATAAAACAGAGATAATAATTATATATTTTAAATTATATATATTATTATTTAATAATAATATATATAATTCTTATAACCTCACTTTTTCGATATGCAATCACACTATTTGTCAGATGTCACATTTGTCAGATTTGTCAGATCTATAAAAATAATATTTTACTTTTTGTAAATTATAAACAAGTTAGATTGCGGGGATCAAGTCCGCAATGAGTTTTTTTTAGAATGTAAGCAGTAAGCAAGAGGCTATATGCCTGCGGCAGCTGAGCGATATTATTTATACTGATATTTTTGCCCCTCACGGGCCGGGCCCACAAGTATCAATGGCCGGGCCATTAAGGCTCACAGGCCGGGCCTGTGATACCCTTTTTTCCTGAGAGAAAGGATTAAATCTCCGGGGCAAGCCCAGAGAGAGTATTGCAGGAGATCCCGGCTCGGTGGCCGGGATGAGGGGATCAAGTCTGCGATGAGGGGATATAAAAATAAATTTTCGCCGTAATCTACTGATGTTTAGCAGGTTACGGCAAAAAGTGCATTTTCTTGGTTTTTGCTCTTGACAAAGGCACTTTTATTTTGTATCTTTGCATAAACTTTAGCGGCGCTCGGCTATATGAGAGTAAACTCTCTATCGCTCTCGCTTGCAAAAGCTTTGTACCCAGAAACTTAAGCTAGCAACAGTTCTATAGAGTTAATCAACACAATTTCTAACTAATTTAAAAAAAATCATTATGGCAAAAGTAAATGGAACCCCGCTGTTCCAAGAAATAGGGTGTTTTTCGATTAGTGTCTTTGCAACAGCATTCGGATACCACGACAAACTAAAATATCACCCTCTTAGTCTGTCGCAAAAGCACAAAAAACGGATCTTTCTATGTGAAAGATCCGCTTTTTTATTTGGTAAATGTATTATTAAAATCGATATTACTCTTTCTTTAGTCGCAGTTCTACATGGTTGAGCCGATGGAGGGCGTAGATGGCGACTGCCTCTATGAGGTAGGCGATGAGGTAGCTGTACCAGAGCATGGAGGGCTGCACACGTGAGATCACCCATATCACGGGGATGACCGTCAGCGACAGGGCAAAAGAGATAAAGAGTGCCATGCGATGCTGTCCGTAGAGCTTGTATACGATCATGATGACGTAGATATAGCAGAACGGGATGAAGCTCAGGGCGAAGATACGCAGGGCGTGACTGCTCTCTGAGAGCATGGCAGGCTCATCGGCTCCAAACAACCGTGAAATCATACCCGGGAACACCCACACGAAGATACAGGTGACGGCCATGGCTGCGGTAATAAAGCGGAAGGCACGTCGCAGGATGGTATGCAGTCCTTCCTCGTTTTTCTTTCCCACCTGGATGGCTCCCAACGACTGGAGTGTCTGGCAGGTTCCCGAGAGGAACAGGTTGTACACCTGCAGCAGGTTCATGCACACGGCAAAAGCAAAGATACCCGTTCGGCCGAGGGTGGAGAGCACGATGGTGTTGGCCGACAATAATAATAAGGTGAGAGAGATGGAGGCGATGGCCAGGGGTGCGCCCTGAGAGATGATACGCTGCCATGAGGTGAACAGACCGTCAAGCTTGAACGTAAGCGTCAGTCGTCTGTTGGCGGGGTTCCACCAATGACTGAGCAGGATCGCTATACCCACGAGATGACCTACCACCGTGGCTGCCGACGATCCGGTGATACCCCATCCGAAGCACTGTATGAACACGATGTCGAGCAGGAGGTTCACCACATTATCTATAATAACAGCCACCGACACCAACTTGGGTTTCCCGTCGACACCCACCATGGTGGAGAGTCCCCACATGAGGATGAAGGCGGGATTACCCAACAGCAGCACCTGCATGTAATCACGTGCCAAGGGCAGGATATGCTCATTGCTACAGAGCATACGCGCCGTCTGATCAAGGAATGCCACACCACCGACGATGGAGAGCAGCACGCCTATCCCCGTGCTCAGCATCAGTGCCCGAGAGAAGAACCGGCGGGCATCGTCGATATTATTCTTTCCCAAGGCATAAGCCACCAGCATGCCGGCACCCGCATTGATAAGCAGGTGGAGCGTGAAGATGAACTGGTTGATGGGCTTAGAGAGGTTGATGGCACTCACGCCATCCTCATTGATGAGGTTACCCACGATGATACCATCTACCACATTCCCCAAGCAACCGGAAAGGGCCACCAGGATGTAAGCGCCGAGATAGTTGTAAAACTGTTTGTTGATATCGCCCTCCAGGGAGCGGCCATTTACTGATGCCATATCTTATCTTTTATATAACGATTTCAAGTTTATTCGCTGAAGTTCATCAGCAAGATATTCGTATTCTCTCTACTTCCTTGTAGTTAAGAAGTTAAAGAAGTTATCGCTTCGCTCGTCCTGCGGACAGAAGTTAAGCCATTACTCAAAGAATCCAAAGCCACCGATGGCCGTAAGCATGCGCTCGACATAGTCCCATGAGGTGGGCGACCAGGAGAAGCCCAGACGGTAGAGCACCTGGATGGTATAGTCGTTGTCGCGTCTTACGTCGGTGGTCTTCTGTCCGTGAGCCATATCCTGATAAGCCAGCAGACTCGACATCTGGTTAGCTTTCTGCGGATCGTTCTTGGCTGCCTCCATGGCTTCATTAAACTCCTCCTGCTCTACGAAGCGGATACCCTCACCGACACTCTTGAGTCCCATGAGCACGTCACCGAGGAACTGTCCGTGGATATTATACGGATGGAATACGGTGCACTCTTTCGGGGTAGATGCGAGCAGTACGATAGCCCGGGCCACCTCGTTGATGGGTGAGAACTCCACGACCTTGTTGCGCATGGCATACGGACAGCAGCCCAGCATGTTGTACACCTTGATCCTGCCCATGAACGAGTTGGTGGAGAAGTTCGCCTGGAACTCACCGTCGGTGCTTCGTGCGGAGAGGTTACCCACACGCATGATCTTCGCATCAAGACCGTGGAGGGCCACCGCATCGAGGATGAAGCGCTCAGCCATGAACTTCGAATAGATATACTTGTTGCCGAGGTACTGTCCCATGTAGAAACGCTTCTCGGTGAAGATATCATCCTTAGCCTCTCCTGCCCACAGACCGCGGGTACTTGCCGTGGAGACATGCACCAGTCGGGCACCCTTCTTGATACAGAAGTCGATGCAGTTGCGTGCGCCTCCGATATTGACATCCTCTATCTCGGTGCCCTCGGAGAAGTGCTTCACGATAGCGGCACAGTTGAATACCGTCTGGATATCGAGACTGTCGTCGATCTGCTGTGTGACATCACCCAGCACCACATGGATACGTTTGCCGAACAAAGGTTTGAAGGCATCGGCGAAGTAATAGAAGAGCAGAGAACGCAGACGACTCTCAGCTGCCTCTACCGACTTGCCACGTATCAGGCAGTAGATATGATCAATGTCGGCATCAATCAACTCGCGCAGGATATGGATGCCCAGATAACCCGTGGCTCCGGTGATGAGCACATTGCCGATAGACTTGCTTTCACCCTGGCGGAAGGTGCTGAGGGTGTTGCGCTGAAGCAGGTTGTTGATGGCGGTATAGTCGTAGCCAGATACCTCATCGAGTCCCTCGGCATCGCTCTCACCGGTAATGAGACGTGCCAGTTTTCGGGGTGTGGGGTTGGCAAACACATCACCGTAGGCCACGTGCAGTCCAGCCTTGTCGGCCTCGATGATCACACGGGTAACCACGAGTGAGGTACCTCCCAGTTCGAAGAAGTTGTCGGTGGCGCCCACCTTATCCATCTGCAGGATACTGCCGAAGATCTCACAGAACGTGCGCTCGGTATCGTTAGCCGGAGCCTCATAGGCAGAGGTGATGGCGAGCTGCGGCTCAGGCAGCGCCTTTACGTCGGTCTTACCATTAGGTGTCATCGGCATCTCCTTGAGTTGCAGGTATGCCGTGGGCACCATATACTGTGTCAGACTCTTGGATATCTCTGCCTTCAGGGCATCGGGCGCTATCTCACGGTCGGCTGTATAGTAGGCGCACAGGTGTTCTTTCTCATTGATCTTACGGATGAGGATTACCACCTTCTTCAAGCCCTCTACCTTCAGCATGACATTCTCGATCTCGCCCAACTCGATACGCAAGCCACGCAACTTTATCTGATGGTCGGTACGTCCGAGGATCACCACATCACCATCGGGGAGCCACTTGGCATAGTCGCCCGACCGGTAGATACGTTCACCATGATATTCGATGAAGCGCTCACGAGTCATCTGGTCGAGGTTATTGTAACCGCGTGCCACGCCACGACCACCGATATACAACTCACCCACTACTCCAACGGGCAGTTCGTTGCCATCTTGATCGACGATAAACTCCTTCACGTTGAGCTGCGGCTTTCCGACGGTCACCATCGGGGCATTCGTCTGTTGACTTCGTCGATTTCCGTCACGACTCGGCCGTTCAAGCTCGCTTGACGGCTCTCGCTGCTCCGTCAGTTCCTTGTTGTTCGATGCCACGGTGATCTCCGTCGGACCATAGCAGTTGAAGATACGGGCGCTGGTCACGCTGCGCATCTGCTGGAGCAACTGGTCGGAGAACTTCTCACCACCGGCTCTGCAAATAGCGATGTTGGCAATAGCCTGACAGAAGTCAGGACTGGTGAGCCATGTCTGCCAGCGGGATGGCGTACCCGACACCATGTTGATATGCTGTTCGTTGATCAGGGCTGCCAGATCGAGCGGGTTATTAGCCTGCTCCTCTGTTGCCACGATCAGTGTCTTGCCATTGAAGTATGCCATACCAATGTCTTGCAGGGCGGCGTCAAACGAGATTGTGGTGACACTGAGCACACGCTTGGCATCGGTGAGCACGCCGTTGGCAAACACATTTGCCGGATGACCATAGAGATAGTTACAGATACCCTCATGACGGAGCATCACACCCTTTGGCCTTCCTGTAGATCCACTGGTGTAGATAAGGTAAGCCAGATCATCGCCTGTGATGTCGGTGGTTACCGCCTCATCACCAGCCTGACTGCCAATGAGTGTTTCCACATCTATCGCCTTGTCGGCAGGAACAGTGTCCATCCGATCGGCAGTGGTGATGATATATCGGGCCTCACTGTCTTCGAGGATCAGTTTGATACGGTCGGCGGGATATTCCGGATCGCAGGGGATATAGGCAGCTCCCGACTTCAGTACACCGAAGAGTGAGAGGATGAGTCGGCTGGTACGTGGCAACAGCAATGCCACACGGTCACGCTCCTGCACACCCTGTTGACGGAGGGCACGTGCAATGCGGTTGGTCACCTTATCCATCTCCGCATAGGTGTATTTCGCATCGATAGCCACCAGTGCCTCATGCTCTGGCTGTGTCTTGGCGAAATGAGAGATGCACTCATGGAAGAACTTGAACGGAGCATCACCCGTTGCTGTCTGTCGTAACGATGCCAGTTCGTTCTCCTGATTCTCGCTGACGATAGAGATCTTACGCACCTGCTTATCGGGATTCTCAATCATGTGCTGTGCCACGGCAACAATACTCTCAGCCAGGCCACGAGCCAGTCGTGAGGAATAGATGCTGTCGTCGTACTGCACTACTACACCACGTGACTCAATCTTGATATTGATCTTAAACTTCGGCACTTTCAACTCCAAGAGTTCCTGACCGACAACCTTTCCGTTGACCGTGTACTCTGAGAGCACACCCACCTGATAGGCATAGGCGATGGCCGGACGGAAACCGTAATCAGTTGCGATGCGGGCAAAAGGATAATCCTCATGGCGTAAGGTCTCATCGAAGGTCTCGCTGGTGGTATGCAGGAAGTCGCTTACCGACACATCGTCGATATTCATGCCGAGGGCCAGCGTATTGACGAACATTCCCACGGTATCGGCGATCTTGAGGTTTGAACGACCACTGCTCACCGTACAGAGATATACCTCACGGTTGTTGGTATAGCGTGATACCACATAGGCAGTGGCGGCAAGGAACAGGTGAGCAGGAGTAATCTCCTGTTGACGGCAGAAGGCGATAGCACGATCGAAATCGGGCTTACATACCTCCTCGCCGATCCATCCCTGTTCGTTGGTCTTAGGCAGATCGGCAGGAATCTCACTGGCACCCTCGCAGGTCTGCAACTTCTCCGCAAAGAACTGCTGCGCACTGGTGAAAGCTTCCGTCTCCTCAGCCTTCTGCTGGTCGGTCACAAAGTCGAGATAGGTGTATGTCTCCTTCTCGGTTGCCTTCCCTTCCAGTGCGGCATTGATCTGTCGGATGAGCAAGTCAGCTGATCCTCCATCGAACACCAGGTGGTGGATATCCATCAACAAGTGTACGGTATCATCGGTCTTCACCACCTCGAAGCGGTAGAGCGGAGCCTTCTGCAAGTTGAAAGGTCTTACGAACTCATTCTTATAACTATCCAGCGCTTCTTTCTTCATGCTGCTGATGGGCACCTCTACCTCCACACTTTCTTCGGTTGTCTGTACGATGGCATCACCCTGTGTGGTGAAATGCACGCTGAGTTCCGGATGCTGGTTTACCACCTGCTTAACGCTGTCGGCCAACTTCTCTGCATCAGTTCCCGCGGGGTAAGTGAGCAGGTAAGGGATATTGTAGATCGTAGACGTTGGATTCTTCAGGCACTCGAAATAGACACCCGTCTGAGCATACGACAAGGGCACGCTCTTAAGTGAAGAGTGAAGCGTGGAGAGTGAAGAATCTGTCTCAGTTTTCTGTTGTGCAGCCGACTGTCCATTCAGCATGGCCCCTAAGATCTCATTCTCGATGCTCTGTAGTGTGCCATTCTTCACCAGTGACTTCGAATCGAGGGTCACGCCAAAGCGTTTGTTCACCTGCACGGCCAGTTTGATGGCAGAGATAGAGGTGAGTCCGGCATAGCCCAGCACGGTAGTAATACCGAAATCGGTGGTGTTCACGATACCGGCAATCATCTCGTGGAGTTGTGTCTCCAGCACGTTCATCGGCACGTTCGACTCCTCGATCACAGCTGCTTTCTTCTCTGGCTTCGGCAGGGCACGTTTGTTCACCTTCTGGTTCTGGTTCAGTGGGATAGCATCTATCTGCATCGTCACGGCAGGCACCATATAAGGAGGTTTCTCATCCAGGATAAACTGGTTGAGTGCCTCGATATCTATCTGTTGGTCGCTGACGATATAAGCTGCGATGAACTTCCCACCGCCATCCTCGTCGAAGGCCTGCACGGTAGCATCCTTGATGCCCGGGAACTCACGGATGATGCTCTCCACCTCCTTCAGTTCGATGCGGAATCCGCGTATCTTCACCTGACCGTCGCGGCGCCCCACAAACTGGATGTTGCCATCGGGCAGGAAACGTACGATATCACCCGTACGATAGGTGCGCAGATATTTCTCGTCGGTGGTGAAGGGGTTGTCGATGTACACCTCTGCCGTCTTCTCCGGACGGTTCAGATACCCCCTGCTCACCTGCGGACCGGCCACCCACAGTTCACCGGCAGCACCCACCGGCAGACGATGTCCCTGGGCATCTACCACATACAGACGCATATTGTCGAGCGACTTGCCGATAGGTATCTCCTTCATCTTACGATCCACGCAGTATACCGTGGTGAAGATCGTACATTCGGTAGGACCATAGACATTAAAGAACTTATATCCTTCGGGAGGCGTGAGGGATGCTAACTTCTCACCTCCTGTAGAGAGATACAGCAGTGAGTGGTTCTCGATGCTTGTAGCAAACTGGTATCCCACCTGCGTAGTCATGAACGAATGAGTAATATGATTCTGCTCGAAGTAGTCGTTCAAGGCAATCAGATCGAGACGGATCTCCTCCGGGATGATATGCACCGAAGCACCGCAAGTGAGTGCCGGATACATATCCATCATACAGGCATCAAAACCATAGCTGGCATAGGCAGCCACCTTATGCTCCGGCTTCAGGTCATAGAAGCGCTGATACCAGTTGCAGAAGGCCACGAGGTTGCTATGCATCAGTTGACAACCCTTGGGAACACCTGTCGAACCAGAGGTATAGAGCAGGATAAAGAGACTGTCGGGGGTGATCGGCGTACTGAGGGTAAACGATGTTTCAGGAAGATTGTTGATCTCTTTTGTCAGCAGCACCTCACCCTGGTATTCGTCAACGATGGGGCGCAACTGCTCATCGGCAATCAGCAGTTTGGCATCCGCATCCTGCATCATGAAGTTGAGTCGCTCCTTCGGATAGCTGGGGTCTAACGGCTGGTAGGCACAACCGGCCTTCAGCACACCCAATGACACGATGGCCATCCACTCACAACGGGGGATGAGCACCGACACCACATCCTCTGCCAGCAATCCCTTTCCGATGATATAGGCAGCGATACGGTCGCTGATGGCATCCACCTCGGCATAGGTATATTGCCGATCCTTATAGACAACAGCCATGTTTTGTGGTGTCTGCTGTGCCTGTGTCTTAAACAGTGATACGATCGTCTGCGTATGATCATACTCGGCATCCGTCTGGTTAAAGGTGTCGAGCGTCGCTATCTGCGAGTTGGTGGTGATGTACACCTCACAAAGATTTGTCTTAGTAAGGAACCCCTCCACCACAGCCTCATAACTCTCCAGGAACTGAGCGACCAGTGCCTCGGAGTATTCATTGCCATGATATTCTGCCTTCACCTGGTAGTTGCCGCCCAACATGAACGTCTTCAGGTAGAGTGAGGCATCGAGCGTGCTATTGCCGATGCGCTTCGCCTTCATGGGCTTGCCACCCATCTCATCATCGGAGAACAGCATGCCATGCCATGCGAACATCGAGTTACTCTGCAGTTTCAGGTTATCCATGATGTCGCTATACGAATACACATCATGCTCACGGCATCCGCTCATCTGCTCTTGTCCGGCTTTCAGGAAATCGAGCACGCTGGTCTCTGCGGTGAACTTCGCATAGACGGGCAGTGTCTTCACGAACATGCCCACGGTATGGTTCAGCTCCTTGGTCTTACGACCGTTATAGACGGTGTTGAATAGGGCTTCCGGCTCGTTGTTGAACTTAGCCAACAGATAGGCGTAGGCCATGGTGAACAGTGTGCTCTTGAAGATACCGTTCGCCTGACAGAACTGCTCCACCTTGGCGTGGTCCACCTTCAGGGTGCGCAACAGACTGGCTTCCTCCAGCGTAGGCTCTTCACGGTCGGGTAACAACTGCGTGAAGGTGTCGCTGCAGTCGAAGTTCTGGGCATACCACTGCTTGGCTTCCTCGAATGCCGGGGATTTACGCAGTGATTCCTCCTCGGCGCATACATCTGCCAGGGTAACGGTCTCCCCGTCGATCGCCTTGCCGTTATAGGCATCGTTGATGTCGTGCAACAGCAGACTCATCGAGGTGCCATCCACGATGAGGTGATGATAGTCGATGAAGAGGTAGAGGTGCTGATCGTCGCGCAACAGATGGATGCGGAACAGCCGGTCTTTGTAGATGTCATAGGGAACCACCAGTTGGGCAGTCCGTGCCTCTATATTATTCGTGTCTTCTATCTCCAACTCAAATGTCTCGTTGTCGATATCTATCGTCTGGATGGGCTCACCGTCATCCGTGAGTGCTATCCGTGTGAACAAGGTGGGATGAGCCATCACGGTATCCACGATGGCTGTAAGCAGCCGTTCTGCATCGAGTGACTTATCGAGCGTATACAGATAAGGCAGGTTGTAACAGATCTCACCTGTACGACCTACGCACTCAGCATAGATGCCATATTGTGATTTTGATAAGGGAGCTATCTTTTTCATTTCTTGACTCTTTTGTATGATGACTGCGACTGATGATTTTTATTCGAATACAAAGAGATTGACAAAGCCTGTCAACTTGAATACATTCATAATATCGTCGTTGACATGCCTCATGATTACCTTACTGCCGTTGGCCTTGGCACTCTTCAAGATACTGATCAGGATACGTAGCCCACTTGAGGCGATGTATTCCAGTTCGGTGCAGTCGATCACCACATCAAATCCGCTACTTTCGTACAAGGGTTTCAGCACTTCCTCAACCTCAATAGCTGCTGCCGTATCGAGTTCACCTTTGAGTATGACCAGATAATGGTCTTGTAATTTTTCAATTGTTGCTACCATGATTATGTTATTTTTATTGTTTACTATTTGAATAATTTACAAATTTACACATTATACATACATCTTCCAATTTATAAGTAAAAAAAGCAGTAAAAACTTAATTTATTTTAACAGTATGCCTTTATCGCAAAAACTGAAATTTATTTTAACCATACAAAGGTATATTGTTTACCACGAACATCATCCTATTATCCCACATCTTTCATCCACTACTTTGGACATGCCCCTGGTTTTTGGACAAAACAAGTGCATGGGCACTCTTTTGTGTCCATCACGCACTTGTTAAACCATACTAATAGGAGTCGGAAAAATCGTTTACCTTACCTGGTAAACTCCACGATAGCACTTACCTCCCCGTTGACGGAGAGAGAGACGATGAAGCCGTCGTCTATCTGATACATAGTCGGTGTGAGGATGTCGCCCAGTTTCGCCGCCACACGGTATTCCACCCTCATGCCTCTCACCGCCATGCTTTCGGGCAGCAGTTCCATGGCCATGCGCACGTAGTTGGCGTTGTTCATGTGTTTGTTGTAGTCGATATCCGCCCGCAGCACCTTGACAGGCTCCAGTATGTCGCCCCCCTGTTTGGGCAGGATGATACGCCGGTCTCTGTAATTCATCTCCTTCTGGGGTTCCAGGTTCATCGAGTCTATCGTTGCCTGATCCACGCGTTTCAGTTTTCCGGCCACCTTATCTACGAAAGCCCCCATGCTCCAGGTCTTATAGCAAGGGTTCCCCTGTGCGTCGTATATGAAGGTATTGCGGAATCCGAACATCGGTTTCATGTCGTACACGGTGCTTGTCACCGTCAGTTCTTCCTTGTATTCAGGCACACGGATGATCTCTACCTGGCGCGTGGCCAACAGTTGTGCCATATTCTGATCAGCGAAATACTGCTTCACGCCGGGCTCACTGTCTATCCACATCTCAGAACAATCCTGCATCATCTGCAGGGCGGAATAGAGTTTCAGCCGTCCTTCGATGTCGCAGGTACTTGTCGTCACCTTATATTTCAGACTGTACATATCTTATGCTTGTTTAATTGATTGTTATTTACAGACAAAAAGAGCAAAATGATCTGCAAAAATACGGAGAATTGAGCGAAAAGCCAAATTTATTTGGACTTTCTATCATTTATCCGTATCTTTGCAAAAAGTATCATCATCTATTGCCCCATGAGAAAAATCATCACACTATTATTGTTACTCTGTTGTCTCGCATCGTATCTACCCACCTGTGAGGCATGCACCTCCGTGCTCATCTCCGGAAAGATAACCCCAGACGGACGCCCACTGCTGTTCAAGCACCGTGACGCATCATCAGGAACATACAACCTGCCACGGATCGTGCAGGGAGAGCGTTACCGATATCTGGCTCTCTTCAACGCCGCCGACCGCAGAATGAAAAGCGCGTGGGGAGGACATAACGAGACGGGCTTTGCCATCATCAACACCGCTGCCTATAACCTGAACGGACCGGAAGGCAACGATTCCAACGGCGATGGTGCTCTGATGAAACGTGCACTCGAGATCTGTGCCACACTGAAAGACTTTGAGACACTGCTCGACACCATGCCACAACCGAGGGATCTCAACTCTAACTTCGGAGTGATCGACGCACAGGGGGGATGCGCCTACTACGAGACAGGTAATGAAAGATATGTGAAGTTTGATGTCAACGACAGTCAGGTAGCGCCCAAAGGATACCTGATGCGCACGAACTTCGGTATCACAGGGGCAGACAACCTACGAACAGGGGCCGAGCGATATGCTGCCATTACCGAACTGATGGAGCAAGCGGAGAGAGAGAAGAACATCAACCACAACTACCTCATCACCCACATCTCTCGCTATCTGAAACACGGACTGACACACGTCAACCTCTATGATATCATGCCCGAGGATGAGAGTCAGACAATGATGTACCCCTTCCGTGACTTCATCCCCCGTTACACCTCTACAGCCACGATGCTCATTCAAGGAGTACAAAAAGAGGAATCGCCATCCAATACCGTATGCTGGATGATCGCCGGTTATCCACTTACCACCGTGGCCATGCCACTGATGCTCCTGCCATCAGGGAAGTTGCCGGAGATACTGAAGCCTACCGACAACAACTGTTCGTGGCTTTGCAACAAGAGTGTAGAACTGAAGAACCGTCTTTTCGAAGGGAATATCAGTCACCATAAGGACTACATCAATCTGGGGGTGCTTATCAACAAGCAGCAAACTGGTATCCTGCAGAAGATATTACCCATCGAACAAGAAGTGCTCTCACGGGGTAATACGGTCGTTGACAGCATGCGGAAAAGCAAGAAGGCTGAGCGCGACATCGAAAAGTATTATGATTGGGTGGATGAATATCTTTGGGAAGCCTATTCGAAGATTTGATCTTTCATGATTCATTTTCATAAATAGGCATTTGCGTAAATAACAAATAATGATTACCTTTGCAGGGAAAATGACATAACCCATTCAACAAAACACATTACTATCATATTAAAATGTTAACAAGAAAAGAATTAAAAATCACGTTTATCATCACATGTTGTACCCTGCTGATGAGTTCGTGCTTCAAGGACGAACCGCTCAATATGGAGTGTGATATCTTGAGCGCCTGGGTAGAGGGTGACGAGTATGCAAGTAATTTTTATCAACCGGCACAGATGCGCATTGAGAATATCTCTTCGGGAGAGAAAGAGATCGTCTTCACCGTGCGCTCACTCATCTCCCTGCCTAAGCAGTTGCCGGTGAAGTTCAACCTCACACCCGGTGCTAAAATCACGCCGGAGAACGGCTCCTTGCAGGATTTCTCCAACGGCCCTGTCACCTACACTGTCACCTCTGAGGATGGTGCTTGGAAGCGCGAGTATACCGTGGTGTTCCACGAAGCCTCTCTGCCGAGCTTTAAGTTCAGCTTCGAGCATGTGGAGGTAGTAGACAACAGCAGTAACCGTTCGTCATATCATAACTTCTACGAGGTAGACAGCAATGGCACGCGCCACAACATCTGGGCATCGGGTAATCCCGGAGCAGCTATCATCGCTCAGTATGACTCCAAGCCGGAGTCCTTCCCCACCTATTCTACTGATAACGGTTATGAGGGCAAGGGTGTGTGTATGAACACGCAGACGACAGGCTCTTTAGGACAGATGATGAACAAGCCCATCGCTGCCGGCAACCTCTTCTTGGGTAAGTTCAACGTCAACAACGTGCTCTTCAATCCATTGAAGACCACCGAGTTCGGTATCCCGATGAATCAGGTGCCCGTGAGAGTGACAGGATATTACAAGTATCAGCCTGGACCCGAGTACACCAACGCGAAGAAAGAGGTGGTGCCCGGACGTGTGGATCAGGCCAATGCCTATGCGGTGTTCTACCGTAACACCGATGCCAATGGCAAGAGCGTGGTGCTCTTAGGTGATGATGTGCTCACCAATCCGCTAATTGTCAAGATCGCTCAGGTAGAGTCTTTGCCACCCACCAACGAGTGGACACGCTTTGAGATGTTCTTCAAAGGTGGTGAGGTAGACGACGCCATCTTGGAGGCACAGGGGTATAGTCTCACACTGGTATTCTCTTCCAGCAAGGAAGGTGACTATTTCGAGGGTGCCGTGGGCAGTACCTTATATATAGATGAGGTAGAGGTTTCATTTGAAAACGAAGAATAGATAGGAGGATAAAAGGATGAAAAAGATAATACTGATCATATTCGCATTTTGCATCTTGCTGCCCATGAAGGGCATCGCGGCAAACCCCATAGACGATATTCAGTTGAAAGCACGCCTCGGTTATAGCATCGGTGGCACTGCGCCATTAGGCATTCCGGCAACCATCCGCAGTCTGGATGCTTACCGGCTCACGCCATCATTCCTCATCGGTATTGACGCCAAGAAACCCCTGAAGGATGCGTGGGGCATACAGGCAGGACTCCATTTCGAGAACAAGGGAATGGATGCCGATGTCACCACGAAGGGCTATCACATGGAGATGGTGAAAGGCGACAGTCGTGTGGAGGGTCTTTTCTTCGGACATATCAGTCAGGAGGTAACACAGTGGATGCTCACCATCCCTGTTCAGGTCACCTACGATCTGAGTGACAAGGTGATGCTCAAGGGCGGTCCGTATGCTTCTTTCCTACTCAACAAAGACTTCAGTGGTATTGCCTCCGACGGTTATCTGCGTGAGGGTAACCCCACAGGTGCCAAGATCATCATGGGTGATAAAGAAGGCGAGTGGGCTACCTACGATTTCTCTGACCACATGCGCAGTATGCAGTTTGGCATCTCCGTGGGTGTCGATTGGCAACCATTAGACCGCATCGGTTTCTCTGCCGATCTCGACTGGGGTCTTAACGGCATCTTCAAGAGTGATTTCAAGACCATTGAGCAGTCGCTCTTCCCCATCTACGGCACCCTGTCGGTGTTCTACAAGATATAAAGTGAAGAGAGTCCGGAGTACTTGGACTGAGAGTCCGAAGTATTCGGACTCTCGTCTGTTGTCACTATGGATATAGCTTTTGCGGGGTGTAGCTATTCTGTAAAAGTAGTACGAACACCAGGCATGACAGACATCGCCATGCAAAGGAATAACTACAGCACCGTTTTTACGTATACAAAGTTAATATAAAAAACTCTGAAACTCTGTCACTCTGTGTTTATATAGAGAAATAAACGCAGGAGATTCCGGATCAAGTCCGGAATGAGGGGAATCGTAATCTTTAGAACGACAGCAGTTCGTCACCCTCGAGCTCACAGGGACCGAAGCCTTCTGCCCGCGCCTTCTCTTGTGAGGCTGCGAAATAGAGAGCCTCACCCGTAGCGCACAGTTCACCCTTAGAGTTCATGATCTCTACCACGATAGTCACGAGGTTACGACGCTGCTCGGTAATCCTTCCACGGATGGTCAACTCCGGCTCTAAGGTGGAGATAGCCTTCTTATAACGCACATTGAGTGAAGAGGTGACGCCGGTGGTCTGCAGTTTGCGGAACACCACCCATCCGGCCAGTTCGTCGATGAGCGAGGCGATGATGCCGTGAAGAAGTAATTAAAATCTCATCAAAACTTTTTTCATAAACTTATAATAGTTTATTTCCGTTTTTTTCAAAATCTAAAAAAAACTGAGTACAAAAAACGACAATTCATCTCTTTCAATTTAAATTGTTGAATTTGTATTTGGTTTTATTATGAAACATAAGTTATTTTTCAAAGAACTACGTGATTATATTATCTCAAACGAGCCCAGATTGAGCAAACAAGAGAAATTAATCATGTGGGGTTCTATAATAGACGACTATCAACGTTATAACCGGCAAAGGAAGTATATCCGTTGGAGTGTTGCTGCGTCAATAACCCTCCTATTGGCGTTCGGTTTCATGGAAGGATACCATAGGATTAATGTATCTACAGATAGAGTTCTCTTCAGCCGGACCGATGTCAATTCCATAAAACAGGTGGAGCTGGTTATGGGAGATAACAAAGTTACGTTGGAGAAGAACTGCATCATACGTTGCAATTCTGATAAGAACTGCATAGAAATAGAGCAAGACGCATCAAAATTAGCCATCTCTTATAATAGTAAAACAAAACTCCTCGTTGCTGTTCCTTCAGACGCGAAAGCTGAGGTAATTCTCTCAGATGGTTCTGATATTGTCTTACGTGAAAAGACAAAGATGTCGTTTCCTTTCTCGCTAAACAAAGAGAAAAACCGGAATGTAAAAATTGAAGGAGAAGCGTATATGGCAGTTACCCATATGCCTAAAAAGAAATTCCTGGTGGACAGCAAATATCTCCATGTAACTGTCTTAGGAACAAAATTCCTACTATCTGTCTATCCGGAAAGTAAAAATCAGAAAGTCTCTCTGTTTGAAGGACTTGTCCAGGTAACAACAGACACCAAGAAGGAAGCGACTTTAAAACCAAATCAGACCTTTGACTATCACTTGGATGACGGTCATACACATGTTTATAAGATTCAGAACTCAGTAAATAATTCTACAAGTTTGAATTCAGATCTACTGATAATGAATAATGAATCGCTGACGAAACTTCTCCACAAGGCAGAAGAATACTATCAGACGAAATTCTACTTCAATCCTTCAGAAACAGATGGCATCAAGTTGACTGGAAAGTTTGACACTCAAGCAACACTCGAGGTTTTCCTTTCAAGACTGGAAAAAATCGCACCTGTTCAAGTATCAAAACAAGGAAAAAGAATTATTATACATAAATAAAATATCCATGAGAAATTACATTCTAATAGTCTTGCTGCTAACCTATATGATCAGCTACGGACAAAACAATAGGTCTTACTGGAATATACCGGCAGGAGATTATCCTATTGTTGACAATCAAAACAGAGTTACCTTTAAGATCTACGCACCTGAAGCTAAGAGCGTGAAACTTTCTATCTACGAAAAAGAGTATCCCATGCAAAAAAATTCTACTGGTATGTGGACCCTCACAACAGAGCCTCAGACTGTGGGATTTCACTATTATTTTGCAATAATTGATGGAGTGAAGGTTTTGGATCCCAATTCTGAAGCATTCTTCGGATATAGCAGAATAGCTGGTGGATTTGAGGTCCCTGAAGGTGAAGAAGGGGATTACTACCGACCTCATCAGGGTATTCCCCATGGACAGGTACGGTCTGTACAATATTATTCTAATCATTCAAAGAAATGGCGGAGAGCTTTAGTATATACACCAGCAGAGTACGAGAGTAAACACAAAAAAAGATATCCAGTACTCTATCTTCAACATGGAATGGGAGAGGATGAGAGAGGATGGACAAAACAAGGTTGCATGCAGAACATCATGGATAATATGATTGCCGCAAAAAAAGCAAAACCTATGATTGTCGTGATGGAGAGCGGAGACATCAATGTCCCTAAGAAAAAAGAACAAGGAAAGTATGTGGAAACAAGCACTTATGGAACATCCTTCTACCCTGTATTCCTCTATGATCTAATACCCATGATAGACCAAACATTTAGGACAAAGAGTGATCGTGAACACCGCGCAATGGCAGGATTATCTTGGGGTGGTCATCAGGCTTGCGATATCGTCATTCCGAATATAGACAAGTTCGCATATCTCGGTTTTTTCAGTGGAGCTGTATATGGGTTAGATGTTCACAAGAATTATCATGGAATCCTGGAGGATGCTGACACTTTCAATAAGAAGATGAAATATTTCTTCATTGGATGTGCAACAAATGAAAATGTAGCGACACCCAAGCTGACGAAGGAATTAAGCGATGCAGGAATAAAATTTGAAACCTTCGTTTCTCAAGGCACAGCTCACGAATGGCTATCATGGCGAAGAATGCTCAAAGAATTTATACCTAACTTATTTAATAAATAAACATCTTTTATAATTGTACACGCCTATGAAGAAAGAAAAAGAAAAGAAACTGGGATGCAGTTGCGGTGCACCCCAGAGAAAACGAAAATCTATCCAATTATTAACAGTCAAAATCTAATTAAACATGGAAAAATATCATTTTGCCAGTAAAGTTATAAAAAACCTTACTACTAACATCATGTTTTTAAGTATTATTATGATAATTGTTCCATCGCTGCATATTAACGCTAACGAAACAACAATCCACGTGGAGCAAAACGGTAATATTACTTTGAACGTTAACAAAATGCCACTAAAACAAGTTATTGGCATCATCGAGAAACAATCAAAATATGTTTTTGGATATAACAGCAACATCCCCAATCTTGACACTCCAGTAACAGTCTCATTGCGTGATGCATCTATCACCAAAGTGATGAACGCCATACTTAGTGGAACAGGACTTACTTTTGAGATTTCTGGAAGGCAAATACTCATTATCAAAGCCAACGACAAAAAAATTACCATAAAAGGAAAAGTTACCGATAAAAATAATGAGCCGATTATTGGCGCTACCGTCATGATAAAAGGAGCGTATGTAGGAGCGGTGACAGATGCAGATGGTAACTACAAGATTACAGTTCCAAACGAACAGACGATTCTAAGATATTCATTTTTAGGATATGTCACACAAGATCAACGTGTAGGAAATAAGAGGAATATCTCTATTGTCTTAAATGAGGAAGCCAAGGAACTTAATGAAGTCGTGGTGACTGCTTTAGGTATGAAACGCTCAGAGAAAGCACTGGGATATGCGACTCAGAAAGTAGCAGGAGATCAGTTTGAAAAAGTAAAAGGAGTAAACGTAGCAACAAGTATGACGGGACGTATTGCCGGTCTGATTGTCTTCAACTCAACCGAATTCATGGAATCTCCAACAATTACTCTTCGTGGTGAAACACCTCTATTAGTTTTGGATGGCGTTCCATCTAACCTCACTTTGGCTGATATCAACTCCGATGATATAGAGTCGATCGATGTATTGAAAGGTGCAACCGCTTCTGCCCTCTATGGTTCTCGTGGTGGAAGTGGTGCCATTATGGTTACGACGAAAAAAAGTGGGCAGGAGGGTTTCTCTGTTGAGGTCAACTCCAGTAACATGTTCAACTGTGGTACACTGGCTCTACCAAAGGTACAGACATCGTATAGTTCTGGATATAGCGGTAAATATAATGTAGATGATGAGGTATGGGGAGACAAACTCGACATCGGTCGTATCTATTCTCAATATAATCCCCTCACTCATGAGATGGAAGATATGGAACTGACCTCTAAGGGGAAGAATAATTTCAAGAACTTCCTTCAGTTCAGTATGATCTCCAACAATACGGTCAGCGTAACACAACAAGGTAAGAACGGTAGTGTGAGAGCGTCTGGGTCATTCATTTATGACAAAGGACAATATCCAAACGAATATGGTAAAGTGTTCCAATATAATGTAGGTGGTGAAATGAAACTGGGTAAAAAGGTTGACATAACAGCAACCATGGGTTTCAATAAGCAACTTGCATCCAACACATCAGGTACTGGTTATGATGATCAAGGATATATATATAACCTGTTAATATGGACAGGTCCAGAATATGACATTCGCGACTACAGAGACTATTGGCTTGTCAAGGACCAAAAACAAAATTGGAATCGTGCCACCTGGTATGATAACCCATGGATGAGTGCCTACGAGAAGATCAACCGAGAGGATATTACCAAAACAAATGGTATGTTCACTCTTAACTATTCCATTCTCCCCTGGCTGAAAGCTATTATCAGAGGTGGTTACGATTATACACTCCAGTCGACTAAACGTCGTGCTCCTATCGGTATCAACTCTACCCGTGAATGGGGAAAGACGAACAAGGGTTATTATTCTGAGAGAAATGCAGAGGTGTTCACTACGAATGATGATTTCATATTAAATGCACAAAAAAACTTTGGTGATTTCAGTTTAGATTTGTTAGCCGGTTATTCCATTTATTACTATCGTAACAAATATACGGACCTGTCAACAAAAAACGGACTTTCAATACCCGGATTCTACTCATTAAAAGCTTCTGTAGAAAGTCCGAATGTTGACAGTTATCTTGCCAACAAACAAGTAAACAGTCTGTATTCCAAAGCAAGTATTGGGTTTAAGAATACCTACTATATTGATATTACTGGGCGTAATGACTGGTCATCTACCCTACCCTCTTATGACAATTCTTACTTCTACCCCTCTGCCGGTGCCAGTGTTATCATGTCTAACATTATCAAGTTGCCACACTGGTGGACTTTCTGGAAGATGAGAGGATCTTGGACGGTTTCTAAGAAAGATCTGAACATCTACGATACAAATCAGGCATACACCATCAACAACTCGATATGGGACGGACTGAATTCTGCTGCATATCCTGAAACCATGCGTGGAAATGTTAAACCAATTACCGATAGGACATGGGAAATAGGTACATCTGTGAACTTTTTGCAAAATAGATTAAGATTTGACTTTACCTATTATAACAAGCTGACATACAACAATACTGTAGCAACGACTATATCAAACATGTCTGGCTTTACCAGTGTATTAGTCAATACAGATGAAGAATATGTAAGAAAAGGTTTTGAATTCTTTATTGATGCCACTCCAATCCAGACAAAGGATTTCTCCTGGAATATCACAACAAACTGGGCACGATCAGCAAGATACTTCGCAAAGATTGACCCTATATACAGCGCCGATAACCTCTGGACTTATAAAGGAGCGCGTGTAGATGCATACACCTATAGAGGTTTGACTTACGATCCGGAAGGCAACCTTATACTGACCAATGGTTTCCCCAGAAGAAGTAGTTATACAACCAAAGTCGGAAATATGGATCCAGACTGGATGTGGGGACTTACCAATACCTTTAAAATAAAAGGATTTACAGTAGCTTGCAGTTTCGACGGTCGTATTGGTGGTCTCTCTATCAACAGAACCAACTACCGTATGTGGCAGACGGGTGCACACCCTGATTCTGATAATGAATGGCGTTATGATGAAGTTGTCAATGGAAAGAAGAACTATGTCGGAGAGGGTGTCTATGTTGTATCTGGCGATGTTACTTACGATACCTACGGAAGGATCACAGAAGATACGCGTGTTTTTGCTAAGAACGAAACTCCGGTATCTTATGAGAGCTACATCAAAAACTATTGGTGTAAAGGCGAACAATTTATCACTAAAGAGACCTATATCAAACTGCGTGAGTTGTCTATTACCTATGATCTTCCTCTATCTTTCTGCAAGAAACTGGGAATGACAAGTTCTTCAGTCTCTTTGATCGGACAGAATCTTTTCCTTTGGGCACCTGACTATAAGTTTGCTGACCCGGATAAAGCCAGTGACGATCTTAGTTCACCTTCAGTAAGATATGTAGGTGTAAATATCAAAATGAAATTCTAACCCATTAACAAAAGAACTATGAAAAGTAATTATTATATAACAGTCAGTTTTATACTCTTTGGGATGGTACTAATGAGTAGTTGTGATGATAAGTTCGATTCATACAATAATGATCCGAACTCATCTACTTCAGTTACCTCCAGCATGTTAGCCACCAACTGTATTCGTCAGTTGTGGACGACTTATGCAGAACCCAAACTCTACATGAAGAATTATATGCTTAGCAAGTACATCTCTTGGTCGGAAGCTAATGATATTGACATTGCGTTCAACAAATTAGGGCGTACGAACTTTACCGACATGACTATGTTGTACAATATCCAGAAGATGGTTGACAATGCAGGTAACGATGGACTAAAAAATGCATATAAAGGTATCGGACATGTCTTACGCGCCATTAAATTCTTTGATGCCACACTTCGGGTCGGTGATATTCCCTATAGCGAAGCCATGCAAGGAGAAGATGGGATTACAAATCCAAAATACGATAGTCAAAGAGATGTCCTGCTAGGTTTATTGGAGGAACTCGAAGAAGCAGACAGACTTCTCAGCAACGGTAGTGATTTCGCTGGTGATATAGTATATGGTGGATCATGTAGTCAGTGGAGAAAGGCAGCAAATGTGCTTGAATTAAAGATACTTATTAATCTTTATAACAAGACTTCAGATTCTGAACTTAATGTCAAGGGACGTTTCAAGAATATTGTTACTGGCAAACCTTTGTTTATTTCCAATGATGATAATCTACAGTTAGTTCACTCTGATGCAAGCGGTCAGAAACCAGAGTTTTACAGGGAAGGAAACAATTATGTAGGATATATACAGATTTCCTCAGAGGTAGTTGACTCACTTAAAGCATTAGGTGACTATCGGTTGTTTTATTACGCACGGCCTACACCGAATGCTATGAATACAGGACGGTCTGTCTCGGATTGGGACTCTTATGCAGGTGTAGAATCGACAATGACGGAAGAGGAGATTCAAGCTGCAGTTAACTCGGGAAATGTTTCCCAGACTAATATTCGATATACTGATGATGTTATCGGAGAACCTTCGGTAATTTTGAGTTACAGTGAAATGAATTTCATTCTCGCTGAAGCATGTGTCAGAGGTTTACTTGACGGTAACGCCAAGAACTACTATGAAAAAGGAATAGAAGCTGCTTTGCGTTTCACCGCTGATAACACTCGAGACAATGCAGATTACCATCACAACATGAAAATCACCGATGAATATATCTCTGATTATCTCAAGCATCAAGGTGTCACCTTTTCTACTTCAAGCGCAAGGCAAATTGAACAGATTATAGAACAGAAATATTTGGCCACATTCCTACAGCAACCATACAATGGTTTCTATGAGTACCGCAGGACAGGTTATCCTGTTTTACCCATTAATGCTAAATCCAACAGGAATACTCCTACTAATAAGATGCCGGTACGCTGGATGTATCCTCAGACAGAATATGATTATAATGGAGATAATGTGCAGCAAGCCGTACAAAGTCAGTTTGGTGGGAATGATGACGAGAACCAAATTATGTGGTTGTTAAAATAAGAATGATGAAAAAATTATTTGCATTGATTATTTGTCTGATGACAGGTATAATAACCGAGGCTCAGGTTCTAAAGTTTAATGCTCAAGGGAATTTCAAAATACTGCAGTTCACCGATGTGCATTATAGATACAATGATCCAATG